>Ga0307509_10010362_pt1 | contig 11445 bp, 18 predicted proteins | sample 10_EM_MG_FD_202245 | JGI IMG/M metagenome (GOLD analysis project Ga0307509, IMG submission 202245) | Populus trichocarpa ectomycorrhiza microbial communities from riparian zone in the Pacific Northwest, United States - 10_EM | ecosystem: Host-associated > Plants > Roots > Unclassified | place... | reverse complement strand
ATCGCTTTCCGATGTTCTTCAATTGTTCCGCTACCATCCATCACCCTCCTTTATTACTTGCAATTGCAGCGTTTCCGGAAAACCCTGTCCCTCTCATTCCCCCCCGTACGATTGATCGGGATGTACATAATAAAGTAAAGGGCGTGGACAATCTCAGCGGGACGGCATTTTCGGTTCGGGCTAAACGGTTGTCTCAGAGTGTAAAGTGTAAGTGTGTAAATGACAAGATATGGGAAAACAAGTCGGGGGAACCGGTTGATGAGGGGAGGAATGTAAAATTGAACTGAGGTAGAACACCCAACGGGGGGAACTCCAGAAGGCGGGGAACCGAGAGAGAGGGAAGACGACCCCAGAGGACACCTATGGCCCGTCCAACAAAAAGTTTCTATCCACATAAACCTTCCAAATCGCTCCTCCCTTCTCACCAATCTCCAAAACGCTCGACCCCAGCGGTACGTCCACATCCCACTCCCATCTCTGCTTCTTGTTTTCCTTCCCGTTCACTGTGGTAACGTCCCCATCCTCACCCTCTTCTTCCTCGGACCCATCGTCTGCCTCTGCGGAGGTCGAGATGGGAGAACGAAGGGGAACGACGACCTTGTTTATCTTCACCGTCACGTCCTCCTCGCCCAATACAGCGTTCACGGAGGGGACCGTCGTCGTCGTTGGTGTGGCAACAATAGGAGGAGTGGGCGCAACCTTGACTTTCTTCGGTCTCCCAACCTTGCCCTTTCCCTTTCCCTTCCTCTTCCCTTTGACCCCACGCTTGGTTGGGGAAGGTTCAGCGTCGTAATCTCCGTCGTCTTCATGTTCTTCCTCGGGTTCCTTTTCTTCATTCATCTTCACATCCGCTTCCTCTTCCTCCTCTTGACCTCCGCCTCCTGTTTCCGTCTTTGAGGTCGAATTGGCGGCAGAGCGGGAGGGGACATCGAACTTGACCCCGCTTATCCTGAGTCCCTTCTCCTTGTTCAACAACCTTACGCTCCACACTTTAACCCCTTCTTTCGCATCCAGCTCCAACCTCCGCTCACACGATCTCGTGGTGAGAAGGACAGTTCTGAACGTTCGCAAAGGCACAGGAACCGGGGTCTTTGTCACAGCGGGGGCAGTAACCACGTTCGCGTTTGCGTTCTGGGCGGGGCCGGTCGTGGTCGTGGTAGCGTGGTAGTATGGAGCCGGTGTAGATGAGGTAGTTGCCGTGGTCGGGTTGACGTAGGTCGCGTTCGTGTATGAAATCCCATTTGTGGTCGAGTAAGGTGTCGTGCCCGTAGCGCCTGCGCCAAATCCCGTTCCTCCATACGTGTATCCGTAGTTATTCAGATTCGACAGAGGGTTCAGCGGCGTCGTGGTAGAAGGTGTGTACACTGTATTTGTATAGGCAGGGTAGGTGGGTAGGACGGTCGTAGGGGCGTAGGAGGTAGTAGTGGGATGCTGGGGGGTAGACGGTGTAGCGGAGGTCGGCCGGCTGAGGTCCACCGGTTGTTGATAGGGAGCATTTGGGTAGTGGGTGGGATAGGTCTGAACGGGTACTGTCGCGACCGGTTGGGTTGGCGTTTGGGCAGGAGTTGTGCTGGTTGTGCTAGTCGAGATTGTCCGAGGTAATTGAGCCGCGACGGTGGTGCTAATGGTCTTCGATGTCGACGAAGTAGGCCGGGTTGACGCTGGGTCAGCCGTGGCGACTTCTTCCTTCGCTGCCCTTGACCGGGTGTTCGTACTTGTGGCGGAGGTGGGTGTTTCGGATTCGGTTGCCTTGGCGGTGCCGGGATCCTTTGACAAGCCCGGAACCCTGAGCATCACGGATCCTCCCTTAACGGGGGTAGATGCCGTAGCGTTCGTGATAGAGGTCGAAGCGGCTCCGGTACCAGGAAGCCTTAATGTAATCTTGGACGTCCCAGTCGACACAGAATACTCGGGAAGGGAGTGGGGCGCAGGGAGGTCAGACATGAGTTGGTGGAAGTAGGACTATAGTTCTCGGTTCAGCCTCACAAAGAGCGAGATAGTCAGTTTTCCAAGATCGTACCTTTAGGGTTTGTGCGTCTTCGTGAATCTGACTTCCTTCGGAGTTGAATTCCATCGCATTTGAAAAGACGAGCTGCACGTCCTTGGAAAAATCGGCGCTCGTATGGTATTCCTTCCGTTTCAACTTTTTCTAAGGCCAAGGGGTGAGGTCAGGTCGACTGTCGGTGACGGGAGACACTTACAAAGACGGTCTCAAAGCATTGAGGTTTCTTGATGACCTTGTAGTAACCGGGCCACAGTTTCTTGCTAGGAAGTTCCATGAATTCAGCAGAGATGACGCGCCCACTAGAGGACGGAGGTTAGTGTATGTGTCAGGTGGAAACAGAGATGGGGCGAACTCGTCGTCGGTTTTGTCGACCAGCTTCTGCAAACGCGACTTGAGCATCCGAGAGAGGTTGGGTGTCTTCTTCTTTTTTCCCCCCTCGCCCCCAGACCCTGGATCTCCATCGTTCTCCACATCCACGGCTTTCGCCTCTTCCGGAGGGCTCCCCGTCAACCAGGTGAATTCCTTGTTGACGAGTTTCTGGAAGGGGTCAGTTTAGCCGCATAAATGGGGGGTTGAAGCGGGGAGCATACGTGGAGGTGTTTCGCATCCTTCCAGATTGGACTGTCCCTAATGTTGTACTTCTTCGCGTTCTTGAAGCAGAGTTCGAGGTCCTGCCTGACAGCCTCGAGGTTCGGGTACTTTCCAGTTTCTATCCGGGACTTGATCTCGTCGAGGGCGATCGGATTCTGGATTTGCTGGTAGTAATCCGCATACTGACGTTTTGACGGCAAACGCATGAACTCTGCGGAGAGCAAACGACCCCTAGGACAAGAAAACGGATATGAGGACAGCTTGGAAGGTGAGAATGGAGGAAACCGCACTCTTTGTTTGTCGCATCCTTGACGGTGGACCAGAGGGAAAAGGCGTCCTGCTTGAGCTTGATCGCGCTGGGATCCGACGCGACGTTATTCGATTTGGAGGAGGTTGCGGTGGCCGGCATGGCAGCTTGCGCGCTTTCTTTTCGTCGTTTTGCGCGGGGAGAATCGACGTCAACCGAGCCTGCACCCGAGATCCTTTCCAGTTCTCTCTTCATCCAGAGAGAGGGTTTCAGTCTTAGAGGCGGGGACGTCACCGCAAACCATTCGCCGGCAAGTCAGCTTCGGCGGGGCGGCGCGAGCGGCAAGCGTGAGAAATACTTCCCTCTTACAGAAGATTCCCCATTGAGTTTCCCACGGGGATGAGCCAACCTAGAGGGACGGGTCAGGAGGGCACGGAAAATAAAATTCCCGCTCGCAATCTCCCAACGTTTGGATACAGACGGTCGAAATGGTGGTCTTGGTCTTGGAAGTCTGCGTGGATTCTGTCGAGTCGGCAATCGCGTTCGTCGGTGCTCTCCCCTCAACTGACAAGCGAACCACCCCCGGTCTAACCGTTTTTCTCCTGCTCATGATACACGATCGCGATTGAACAGGGCCGTACGAGGAGGAGCGGACAGACTGGAACTCTGCTCGGGCCTCGCAAATGGCGGCGGTCTCACCCCCTCTCTTGGCTTGTTCAGAACGGTCAAGAACGCTGTAGGACCAACCGTTCCAATCATGGTGCGCCCCCTTGCCCATGAACCATATCTAATCTCAATTGACTTGCACCGATCGTCCGCTTTCATTGCCCTCGCGCTTCTCTAACTTGGGTTTTCGCAATCCGATGGGATAACCGTAACCGCAGACCATGATTCGTCCAAGAACCGGTTCCTTCCTATACTCGGAAGTGGAGATCGAGGTCATGAAGGAAGACATCCGAATATTCAAAGAAGCAGGCGCTGACGGGGTGGTCTTTGGGGTGTTGACGACCTATGGCCAGATCAACGTCGAAACCACGAGGCAGTAAGTGAGCTGGTCGACCTTCGTTCCATCCTACCCACCGATCGTCCCTGGCGTTTCCAGGCTCGTGAACGAAGCATTGCCACTACAAGGCAAGCGAATCACAGCGTCACCTCTCCGGATTGCAAGCTTACACCTCTTTTCAGTCTGTTTCCATCGCGCCTTCGACATGACGCAAGATGCACACGTTGCCCTGCAACACCTGTATTCTATACCGGGCATCACGCGAGTCCTAACAAGGTACAACGATACTCCGATGACGCCAGACCCCGTAACCCCAATTCCTAACTGCAACCAACTCTAGCGGCCACGGGAAAATCGCGACGTCTCCCTCCTCCATCGCAGTCCTCTCAGAACTTCACAAAGAAACCATCCAACGGTTCCATCATCTCACCCGCAGCCAACCCCACTCCCGGGCCAGTTCATCTACCTCGATCTCCTCATTGACCTCACTACCTACCCGCGTTACTCCAACCGAGCCGATAACCATCCTCCCTGGTTCTGGGATCAATCCAAACACCGTTCAGATCCTCCTCGCTATCCTTCTCCGTGTTGGACTCAAGGAAATCCACTTGAGCGCTGGTCGCTTCGTCGAGAGCGAGATGCAGTACAGGAAGAGGGCGACGAGGGAAGATGTGGACGGGGTTGGTATGGGAATGGGGGAATGGGAGACATGGGAGACGGATGAACGTGTGGTTAGGCAGATGAGGGCGATCTTGGACCGGGCTGTTGCTGCGAGTCCACCGAACTCTGTTGGACTGGGTGGGCTACCACCGCAAGGAGGATGATATGCACGGAGGCGAGTTGCATCTCCATCCGATCCGTCTTATCCCTCGCGCCCTTGTGGCGAATCTACGTTTGTTTTCTCTCTCGTTATGCGGTTCATTTCGGTTGGCATGTCGGTTGCCGAGCAATGGGTTTTCAGTATCAAGGGTGATACGTGTTCGCTTAAAGCAGAGCTAGACAGGTGCATAATAGATTGTATGTACTACCGTGTTTATACTTCGGTGGAACGAACGAACGTAAGGAAGAGTCCAAACAGGAGTCCGTGATTGGCGAGGGTGAACTATCCCGACAAATACGTGCGCCTAGGCCAGCCAAAAGGGCGGGGTGATAAAAAATGACGGGAATGAAGAGTCCGGGTGGGGGATACTACATGCCAAAAGAGATCCTCGAGTGTCAAGTCATCAGTCGTCAAGAGAAAGTCCTTCATAAAACCTGATAATCTTCCCAACGTCGGGACACAAAGCCAGCCTTGTCCTCTCCATCCCTAACCCCGAGCTTGAATCGGGGATCAACTTCGATCCCTGCTTCTCAATCCACATCGCCACACTTCGATCGGGGACATCCGACCCATCGTCTGCGGACCTGCGTCTGGCGAATAGAGCTCCTATGCCACCCGCCCCCCGAACGACACGGCTGACTTGATCGCGTCTGAAGCTCCAACGGAGGCTGCGAATGGTCGGTAAGAGGGTTCGGCTCACGACTCCGGGTTTACTCCTCATCAAACCCTCTGTGACGCCATAAATGTCGGACCTCCCGGTGGTTGGATATGGGGAAGCAAGCGCTCCGGAACTTGAGGACTGGAAACGACCGCGGAGGACAACAGAAATGAGATTTTGAGCATGGATGCGGTGTAGCCTAAGAGCGTTCTCGTAGACGGATACCATCTGTTATCGTTGAGTCGACCTTCAAAAAAGCGAGGTAACCCAACACACACCCTCGGACTGTAGAAGTATCCGCCGGTCCTCCATCGCCTCTCAATCCCAAGCCCCTTCATAACGCCTCTCTGGAGTAGCTCTCCGACACTAGGTCTGAGCAGGATACCACCAGAACTCATGCCGAAGAGCGAGTGAGCGACCCTGGAGGGTGCGGTTAAACGCAATCGGTCCCTGTGAAGGATTGGGTCCGAAGTGAGGGCAGCGAGCTGTGGAGATGCTCGTGAGAGGGAGGTGAGATCTGGGATATCCAGATACGATACTACAAAAGACGCATTAGCAGGTTCCCTGGAACGTTGCGACTTCAGAACACACATATTCGGAGGACCACCTCTGGCGGAATCGTCAAGATGTTCCAACATAATTGCGGTGTCGAACCTGAAGACACCCGGGAGGCCGTAAGTTCGCTCACGTTCGCCATGTTGTCCTTGACGACGGCACCGTGCATTGGGAAGGTGGTCAAGACCACTCTGACCGCGGAGCCACGCGCGCAGCACCCTGCAGTGTGGTGTGTACGTCTGGGTCAGACCTTGACTGATTCGTTGAGGAACCTTATCCCGCCGCAGCCAAGGAAGTCGAGTTCAAGCGATGATGGGCGTCACCTGGAGTGATCCGTGTCGTGGTTGGGACTCGGTTCCCTTTCGGGCCGACTCGCCGGGCCGGCCGTCAGCGGACATGGTTCTCAGGTTCTGGCTATTTACATGTCACCAGTCTGACTGTCGAAACGACTTCCCTCTGCCATGCCGTCCCACTCGAATCCCACACACACACTGGGGTATCTCCAACGCTACGTTGGTCGTCAGGAAGACCTCATCCAGCCACTTTTGAAACCCAAGGATTTTATTTCAGAGAGACCCCTTTCCGGGCCTGGGTATAATTCCACTCCTCCACCTGGGGCAAGAATCTGGATACTCTCGACGAAACGGAGCCAGTTGTCCGCGGTTCCGACGCCATTGATAACCAATTTATCCACCCCGACGTCGTACCCAGCAATCGCAGCGTGATGTCAAAACCGACTACCCTCGGCAAATGTTGGGGCCTCGGGGCCGAAAAGTTCCTCATCCGGCCCGAGTACAAGGAAGCCGAGGGATATGTTCTATCTGTCACTGGTTTTGATCAAGACGCACCTGGGGTCGTAGTCACCGGTCAACCCGGCATAGGTCTGTCCCTTTCTGCCTGGCCCCGACGGGATCTTAGGGGTCTTTCATTAGGGAAATCAGTCTTTTTGCTTCGCCTCCTCTTGCGACGCCTGGCGCTCAAACTCCCTACCGTCTTGCAAATTAGATCCTCCTACGCCCTACTTTTTCACGAAGGTGGTGTGAAGGAGTTTCAACTCGGGGCGTATGGCTACAACGAACTAGAATCTGAGATGGGCCCTCTCGGCAGAATCTGGGCTCTTGTCGACTTCAACGATGATCTTATTAAACCCAGTTCGGTGTTCAAAGATGGCCCCTTCTTCGTAGTCTTGGCAGCGCCCCCTCGTCCCTCATGCACCGATTGGGCCAGAGGAAGGGCTTTCAGGTTCTTTTATATGAAACCATGGTCCTTCTCGGAGGCGTTACAAGTGTATGTTAACTTGCCCCTGAGGATCCACGATACTCATATTTCTACAGCCGCTCACTCATCGACCCGGCTATGAGCGAGGGAAGCTGTGGCACATGCATCAGATGTATGGCACATCCCTCAGGAACCTATTTGTATTCGCCAACGCCCCAGAACTCTATGGGCAACTGGTCAACGAAGCAATCCAGGAGCTATCGGCTGATAGGCTATCTCACGTACTCCTCTGCGCCGATACAGCCTCTGACGACTGCCATTACCTGATGTCCACAGGGCCATCGTCCACTAACCGTGCTCAGCCCGAGGTGACATTCAGCTCACCATACATTTTTGGAGAATGTCGCAGGCGAATCCTCAAGGACGACGTCGAGAAACTGAGGAGTCTCGCCAATAGGTTGCACAGCGAACAAAGCACGACTGCTTTTGTCGGGATGATTTTCGGGCACCAGGCTCATCAGCTCCTTCAGGAGGGGTTATCGACATCTTCGCTATCTTTGCCGACGAAGAAACCGAATGCACTCACAATTCAAATCTCCGAAAGGAGGAGGGTGCCGTCCGTGACGAAACAGCCCCAGCCCACAGCTAATGACCAGCCCTGGAGGTCCCCTCTTCCTCCTGGCATCCCAGATCACGACGAACGTAAAACACGATCTAGACGAGAAAGGCCTTGAAAGGCTGATTGAGTTAGTGGGGGGGGTGAACCCGCAGATACTCGTACCGATGGCCTTCCTAACCAACAAGCTCCTTGGTACCCGTAGTGTTAATGAGGCCCTTTTTGTTGGTCATTCCTGCTAAGCTGTACAAATCATCTTGACGGCAGATTGAACATTTAATGTAGGAAATAGTTACGGCCCAACTTGTTTGCGAATCGGCTGAAAAGCACGCCCAGTCTTTCGTTTCCGGACATAGCTCAGTACAATGGGCATGCACCTCGCTCATTTTATGTGCTGCAATCTCGCGTACCAACCGAGAAAACGGCTTTACCAGCATCGGCACCCTGACCCCTACAGACGCTGTCACCGCGGCACCGTATCTCGCTCCCTTGAACAGGCCCAATGTGCCACCGTGCAATGTGGAAGACAAAGTGGATAAAAAAAATCGGAGTTTGTTGGTACATATCGTTGCGAACCGTTGAGTTTTACAAGCTACGTGATACTTAGTGGGAACAGATTGCGCGGATAACCTGACTCCGGCAAGGCGGCTCCTGGCACCCTTGTACAATCGATAAAGATATCCCTGGCCTTGGGGGCTGGATGAGTTTCCGACAGGGTGAGGGTTGGTCCGTGGGGAAACGTACCGACCTCCCTGTGAGCGATTGAATTCAACCTCCAATGGTGGCTGGTCCGTGACGAACGGTGGTCACAGCGGCAAAACGGACCTATATGTGCAATTGGGCTTCACCCCCCCACACGTTTGATATCAAATCACAAAAAAAATCAAAGTAATGAACATAGGAGACGTCAGGGCAAATCCTCCTGTGGCAGCGTTCCATGAACATCGATGCTTCACAACGTGGAAGTCGATCGCGGTCATGATTGCGTTTGAAGGCGTCCCCGTTGTCCCGGCGCAAGCCCGGATCCGGCCTGGAGAGAGAGCACGTGATTGGAAAGGTCCCAGGTGGGAAAAACAAACACAAACAATGACATACGATCACGTTTGATAGCGTTGTTCATCTCCACTGAAACGACAATCACAGTCCGAAATACGAAAAAATACAATTAAATAGCCTGAACAAACCGCAATCCATCCCGCCCAAAACGACACGGTTTCGTGTTGAATTGAACCCAGGAACCCCGATTTTCGAACTGAGAAACGCCAGCTCACGCGCACCTGATCGAATTTCCTTTTTGGGAACGTTTGCCTTCCCCACTCGCGCCCAGTTCACCACTTCGCTTCGCGATTGGGGGCCACACACTTGACCGGGGGTTTAGCCCTTGTAGGTATGGACTGTACTAACATATGTTTAGGACCTGAGACTGTTTCCAGGTCACCCGGCGTGGGTCCGAGTACCTGCTCCTCCCAGGTGGGGAGTGCGGACAATGATCCGCTTACCGCGCGTGCTACAGGTAAGTCGTTGTATGCAAATTGCATATATCTATTCTACTGATTTAATCGAACGGAACTGAGTTCATTCGGGCCTGTTCTGTGCGATTTCCGACCCCCCGTGTTGGGGGGGTGTCCAATCACAAAAACCACGATCGCGCCTGAACACGGCGCCCGGTTGTTTCGCTGTTCTAAGTGTTTAATTGGGTAGGTATGTACATGGCATTTGTGCTCCTCCCGCGCTCTCCCGTTGATATGTTACGTCTCAGCGGTTGTGGGGGCGTTTCCTGCCATTTTTCGCTCTCACTTCTGGTGCGTCAATCTGTTTCATTTGAGACTTTACTCACGTGTACCTTGCATTGCTTAGAGCTGATTGCGTTCTCCTCTCCATTCTCAATATCGTTGGGCATGTCCCTGGCGAATTGTCTTCATCCGGAGACAATCTACCACTAAACTGTCTACTCAATATCCTTAGACTCGTGCGCTCCCATCGGAGAATTATCGTGAGAAGAGTAGTTCAAGAGGAGACCCGTCCCGGGCTCTGCCGCTCGTCGGCCCTACACCTTATTAGGAAGTAACGATATATCACGATCATGGTCTCCACCAGGGCTTCTTTTTTTCCTCGGCCTTCTTTTGTTCCTCGGCCTTCTTTTGTTCCTCGGCCTTACTTTTTTCCTCGGCCTTCTTTTTTTCCTCGGCCTTACTTTTTTCCTCGGCGTTCTTTTTTTGCTCGGCCAGACGTTTTTGCTCGGCCTCGTATTCACTGGCGTAGTACCATTTTCCTGTTTTGTAGTCGTAGACCTGCCCGCGGTGATACACCACATTCCTGAGGGCTGTTGAAGGGGCCCAAGCTCAGATCGTGGCAAGATGTGATAGAGAACGATCGGGGAAACTAACCTAACTCTGGCTCAGCAAGGGAGCGGGCGACCGGATTGGGCAAGGCGTTGACGGAGAGAGCCCCGAAAGCGAGGAAGGTGAGAGCAGTTTTGAGGAACATGATGATATGGAGTGTCGTGAGGGAGAGGAGATAATAACGGCACCAGGCCTGAAGTTTGGGAGGTAGGAGAAAAGAACTGGGGTGAGCTGCGCAGCGGCTGAGGAAACTAGGGAGTGCACCTCGACCCTTTTATAGATTTCTGGGAAACCGTCGGTGAAAGGTTCCGACCCACCGCTTATGGTCGGCGACAGATCCACCGGGCCGAGCACATTCCATTCACGCTGTTTGCTCGCGTTGTTTCAGGCGGACGGGATCGCCGTTAGCGAGTGAAACACACAGAGCGCTGTTCGTACCAAACCCGTGATTTTCAATCGTAGCGGCGCCAGGTCGCCCGTGCCGACCTATCCGTAGGTAGATAAAACAGTCTCGCTTCCTAACTCGCCTCTTCGTTCGAACCGAGTTCCGTACGGCTTCGAAGCCTCGAGTCCGAGGAAGCCTAGCAGGAAGCGGCACCGGAAGAGGAAATCTCCTAAACGGGAGAATCGTAAGTCGAAAGAGCCGAAGAAACCACTCGGTTTCAGAGAAATCATGGCGTCAATTCAGGCTCCTCCCAGCCGTCGGTGAACCCCAGTAAAAAGTTCGGGAGACTCGTCAGTCGTCCTTATGGTATTAGTAAAACTCTTGAGGAGTTTTGCTTAGGCAAGGGTAAATGTAGCTCCTATGTAGTGTAAAACTATTATTCTTTCTCCCCCCCGGACTGGGGGGGGTTTTACCCTTCCCAATGGCCGGGTGAGGCTGATGGGAGGTTCCCACGAGCTTCCCCTTTGGGCAGGGGCTTCTCCTGGCTGATCGGGGATATCCCCGATTGATCAGGGGGCTCCGGGTGTTGCGCTCGTGGGAAACACCCATCACGCGTCACCCCAGGCCTCCCCCGCCTCCTCGCTCCCATCAAATATTCTCGGGAGGATGATTAGCCGTGGGAACTGCTTCCCCCGGCTCTCCCCCCTCCGTCCCGCCACAGATATGTCGTCCATATGTTATACTTAGCTTACATAAGAATACATTTCTATTGGTTGGTTCGGAACGCGTGGCAATCGAAATTTGCGAAATAAAATCCGAAAAAAGTACCATACCTGCGAGTCGTCAACCATGGTCGATCCCGCTAAACGCGGCGCGAAACTGACGCGATTTGGACTGGCAATGCTTGATTTTCGACGGAGCATTGCCAGCTCACCGCGCGCGCCTGATCGGGTTTCCTTTTCGGGAACAGGCGTCCTCCCCTCCTCCCGCCCTGGCTCACCCGTT
>Ga0307509_10010361_pt1 | contig 11446 bp, 13 predicted proteins | sample 10_EM_MG_FD_202245 | JGI IMG/M metagenome (GOLD analysis project Ga0307509, IMG submission 202245) | Populus trichocarpa ectomycorrhiza microbial communities from riparian zone in the Pacific Northwest, United States - 10_EM | ecosystem: Host-associated > Plants > Roots > Unclassified | place... | reverse complement strand
AAAAAAAAAAACAAGAAAGAATTGCTCCAAGTAAAATAAAAATCCTCCATTTCAGCCGGCATGCTAAGCACATTTACTTATAAATATATTATAATATAATAGAGCCATTTGGCCCCGGTGCCAAGGTCAAGGTTTTGTTGAAAATTTTTGACCCAAGAGATTGGATCGGCTGAGAATTAATGCCTAAAATGGGATAGTAAAATCTGCTAATCAGTTAAGTGGGATGGTGTAATCTCATGATGAGCCAATAGAATTTAAGTAAACATAGAATTGAGAGAGTGCACAGATGCTACTTTAGATCAGGATTGAAGTTAGCAATGTCTCTCCTCCTTTCGGTCCTGTGGCTTGCTTTTGTGCTCAGAAATTTTCAGTCGAAAAAAATGAGTTTAACGGCAGGGGCCAAACTCCTCTAATATATGAAGGAAAAATTTTAGGTGAGAAAATGGCATTTTGTTGCCCCCCAAACTTAAGTTTTTTTATTATTATTAATTAACCCGCCGTATTGGGATGGGAAGGCCCCGCCATCTATTGGATTCCTCCTTTTTTCCCTCTTCTTTTCTTTTCTTTTCTTTTCTCCTCTTCGAATGGTGGGTAGGTAGGTATATAGGACGCAGGGAGAGTTTTCAACTTAAATATTGTTTAGAAAAGAATGGTTTTTATACCCATATACGAGTGCAAAAGGTGTACTGTAGTTTGCTCGTCGGATTTGTTTGCGGTGGGCTAAGCATGGAGTTGATATTATCACAGGTATTATAAAACTATCACATCATAGGCAATCACGGGCATGCTTGATGTCCTCAGCAGGAAGAGTTGGGGTCATTGTTGAAGATGATATCCAACTCTATGTGCCGTTCTTCTCTAATGATAGCCAGCTAACAGATATTACAATATAGCTCTTCAAGTATGCCAAAGGCCACAAGTTTGCCATTCCCACTATTCTCAACCCTTCCCAAAAAAAACCCCTTCCTCCCACAGCTAACGGGATCAATCCTACAACCCTCCCAAGGCGGCACCGCCTACTTCGGCCGATAAAGGTGAACCCAACAGTGACCAAACAGCCAGCATATCCGGCGGCAGCACACTGCATCCGCGCGATCGCACCCGCCTTCCGGACCCCGGTATTCTTGCTACACGGACCAACCGCGCAAAGGGGCTCCTCCTCCCCTGGCTACCGTAGATGGGCTGCTACCGTAGATGGGCTGCTATCCGCGGAAGAGGAGGCATACTTCGCCGATCACGGGGGAACCACTATTCAATTCGCGCATGATCGACCTGAGCGAGGAGGAGGAGGGCAAGAAGGACTTCAACATCGCCGCCACCACGAAGAAATACCTATCCCGTGCGGCGCTGATGAAAATGGAGATTGGGATTACAGGCGGGGAGGGGGAGGGAGGGAGGGAGGGATGGTGTGGATAATGGCGTGCTGAAGATGTCTGGGAGGTGTATAACTTAGCACCTTGGCACCTGTTTCTCCATACTTTTCTATAATAGCAGCGGGGTTCGGGAATGTGCGTGGGGTTTAGACTATAAAGCCCGGTAATTTCAGGTCGCATCCGGAGTTTCTGGGGAGGCATTAGGAGTTTACGAAGGGGAAAAGATTGGAGGGGGGGAGGGGAGGGGGAGGGGGAGGGGGAGGGACCACTGTCTTTGGTCTTCCACGGCGGGTCCGGGAGCGCTGAGGCTGAGTTTGAAACTACCATTGTACTCGAGTACATGGCGTTGTCAAAGTTGATCTAGATATGATACGGATCTTCAGTATGTCCAAGTGTGGGGAGGGGGGGTGGGGGAGAGTTGATACAGGATCATAGATGCGCATACTTGACCGGTATCCGCGACTTTGTTTGTTTGGTTACCTGCCCATTTCCTTTCCTACCCGCGCTGACGATCTATAGTTACCGAGAAAGATTATATAATGCAGCAAGTCGGCAATCCGGAAGGCGGTGGCAGGCCCAATAAGAAATACTTCGAGTTAACCCCCCCCCCACGGCTTCCCCCTGCCTACCTAACTTATAAAACTAATGCGAGAATACCATGATCCCTGAATAGTCCCCGCGTCTGGATCCGCAAAAGGTGAAAAGACCATGTCTGCCTGTGTGAAGGAAGCTCTACGTGACTTCAGCACTGCGAACCAACTCTGAATTGAGGTCAAGGAAATGGGGTGGTTGGTTGAAATGGTTACTTTCTCCGGATTCCACTTTGTGAGCCCTGGGGGTCTTAAGACCTTCCTCCGCAATCTGTTCTGTGTTTGACATGTCGATAAAAAGTGTGAAACAATTTCCGTGGTGTGGGGGGGCAAAGTGATAGTTCATGATTGTTGCAGTTTTATCGGACTTTTTCAAAAATTCTCGCAACTACTCCCCATTGAGCACTCGGAAATAGCTCTACGGCCTACTACAGTGTTATGCGTCAAACTTCACAGTTTAGTGAAATCTTTTCCAAGCCAACCAGAATCCTTTCGCGCCTAGAGCGAGCAGGCAGCGCATCATAACCCTTTATAGACAGCAACCTAATCCCCTCCCTCTCCCTCCCATAAATCCCCTATTTCGCAGCCACCTTCTTCCCCGCCCTCTCCGCCTTCGGAAACTTGAGCCCCTCCGTGAGCCCCACAACCCCCCACGTCAACCTGCCCACATGCGGCTGCACATTCCAATGAAACGACAGGGTAACGTTATCACGGCCAGCGAACTTCCCGGTGATATCATTGATGCTGTACTTTGCACGCTCGTTCTTCAAGATCAATTTCGAAGCGGAGCGAGACGGGAGGATGGCGTCCCAAATCACGGCTTCATTGTCGGTCTAGACCAGTCAATAGGAGAGCGCACACGGGAAGGGAACAAACATATTTAGACCCCGGATACGTCGCAGACACGTAGGCGAATACTTGCTTCGTGTTCCAGTTGAAGAGGGAGGAGAGGTCTATTCCATCACAGTCAGTTCACCTATCCCGGAGGAGGAGCAGGGAGGGGCAATTAACCAGCCTCCAAATCGAAATTCAGAACCGCATATTCTTGTATTTTGGACGTGTAGTACTGATGCGCTCTTCCTTTAACGCTATATCCTCGGAATTCACCACATCAGCGCCAATACCACCACCCACCCGCACAACTCCCACCCTAAAGGAGGGAGGAACGAAGAAAATACAAGTTATCATACATCTTAACATCATTCGCCTTGATCACATCCACGCTCACATTCGCAGGATACAGCAGCGAGGATAGGGCGACCAGACCCGCGACGAAGAATGCCACAGTGGTGAAAAAGCCGAAGACGTTTTGAATTCGGACTAATGTGGAATGCATTTTTCTTCTTCTTTATTTTTCCCCACTTCCTTATGTGCTTCGTATTATAGGTTTCGGTTTTGGTGATGGGTTCGTTGTGTTGGGGGTATCGTGGAAGCTCTCGGTGGTGGTGGTGGTGGTGGTAGTTGCGTTGCTTGATCAGATTCGGTTGAGGCCAGAATGCGGGATTGGGGAAACCTAACCCTAACAGGGGTTGCGAAACATCTTTGTGTTACTCTAGGAATTGAAGAGAAGACTTGGCCCGGAGGAGAGTGCTTCCTCGGCGCAGTTTACGGTATGCATGGCGTTCATGGGCTTTGGCCAAGTGCTACGGGAAAGAAGTTAGGTACGATGGGTTCACAATACTCAGCCCTTTGGTTGGCTGATTGATCCAGGAGCCAATCAGAGCAGGTTCGCCTCACTTGCACTTAACCCCCAATAAGTTACCAGTAAACCAGAACAAAATATCCACCCTCCACCACCATTACCGCTCCGGCTCTAAATGCTACGAGTAGACTACCGATAGTACCGCTCCCACCACACTAGGTTTCCGTAGGAGGATAGGGGAAAGGCAACGTCACCGTTCTTTTTTCAGTCTACACCAAATTTGCTTCTGCCCCTCTTCTCCCATACTTGAAGCAGGGGACATATAAAGCACCATTCCCCACCCAGTCACCAACCCCCTCCTACTCCTACTCCCGCTCCCCCTTCCATCACTCTTCCAAGCAAATGAACACGCAAAATGACCACCTCCCCACGCAAGAACCGCATCGTAGTCTTCAGCGGTGGGAGCGCAGCAAACAACCTCATAGACGTCTTCAAGCACCTTTGCAAAGACTCCCGTTCTCTGGACTTTATACTGCCTATATCCGATAATGGGGGGAGCACGTCCGAGATATTGCGGGTGTGCGGGGGGCCGGGGATTGGTGATGTTCGGAGTTAGTTTCCTCCGACCCATTGCTTCCTTCCCTCCCTGTATCTGGGTTAACCTAGGTGTGGTGGGGGTGGAATTGATTAGGTCGCCTGATAAGACTCGTTCCGGAAGATATGGACGGAGAACGCAGCGCTATCCGGAATCTCCTAAATTACAGACTGCCCGCTGATCCCGATAAGGCAAGATTGGAATGGTACGGGATTGTAGAGGGGACGCACATTCTTTGGAAGGGGGTGAGATATTTCTCCCTACGCCCTCCCCCACCTTCCCACACCTAACACCACCAGATCCCTTCCGAGAAGCGCGAGCTCCTCCGCTCCTTCTTCAACCATCTAAACCTCGAACTCCTAAAGCGCCAACGCCCAACAGCCCACTTCAACTTCCACAGCGCCTCAACGGGAAACCTGTTCCTGACCGGCGCCCGCTTCTTCACGGGTTCCTTCGAGTCGGCAATATACCTCTTCCACTCAATAACTGGCGTGCCATCAAACATCCGTGTGATACCGGCAATCAATTCCAATCATGCGCACCACATAGCTGCAGGCCTCGCAGACGGGTCCGTTATTATCGGGCAGAACGAGATCTCGCACCCGAGCGCTTCGTCTGCTTCGCTGCTTTCGCCGGAGGATACTCCTACAGGGTCCGATGCGGGGGGTAGTAATGCTGACGGCGAGGAGGAAGGTGATGATTTACCCGGATCGTTAGCGTCGCTGAGAAGTCAGAATATCGTATTTTCAAAGGGGCACCAAGATAACGAGGAGTTGTCCGACAGGATCGAGAGGATCTGGTATATAAATTTATATGGGGAGGAGATAAGGCCTCCGGCGAACCCCAAAGTTGTTAGTTCTTTAGGGTCGGCCGGGGCAGTGATTTACAGCATTGGGAGTTTGTACACAAGTGTTATGCCTTGCCTTGTGCTCCGGAATGTTGGAAAGGCATTGGTAGAGAGTGGGAAGAATACGCCCAAGATATTGTTGCTGAATGGGTCGCATGATCGGGAAACGGGGCCAGATCATGGGGAGTTCACGGCTACGGATTTTGTGAGGGCCATTGTGCGGGGGTGCACCTCGTCTATGGGAGAGAAGGAAGGCGGGGAGGTTGGGTGGAACAGGTTCGTTACGCATGTCATCTATCTGGAGGGCAATGGGGCCCCCGCCGTGGGCACGGCCGAGTTGAAAATGGCGGGGATTGAGTGTATGAGGGTTTATGGGAGGAAGAATCTTGACGGGGATGGAAGGGGAATGTTGTATGATCCTACCGCTCTTGCTCAGACCCTCGAGACCATTCTAGCTGCGAGAACCAAGAGAACTGACGCCAGGAGGATGACTGTGGATGCATATGGGAGGTCGCTATAATTTTCGCTGTCGGATTAGACATTAGATTTATAGAGTATGCCAAATACACCCCCAATAATAGGATAGGTCTTCGGCATCATACAATCTGAAATCACCAGCCAAATATCTCTCGCGGCACAATTTCCTTTCGAGAAAGTGATCAAATATCTGGTTGGAGGTATCTATTCCCTTGACCTAAACTTTTGTGCCGCAAAGATCCATGGACGTAACAACGTAACCCAAGCGTATTTTGCACCTCCCGTAGCAGAAAAAAAAAAGGACCCCCAATTTTATTTATTTTGATGTTGGCTTCGTTTAGTCGAAGAGACCGAAACCCATGTCCTCATCGGACTCCTATGGAATTCATTAGCAAACTTCCTCTTGAGCACGGCCTGGGATAGGGGGCTATGAACCTCCTTCTCCTCTTCCTTCTCCTCTTCCTTGGCCTCAGGGGCGGCACCGCCGGAAGCAGCTGCTCCACCAGAGGCTGCACCACCACCGGAACCACCAGTTGGAACAGAGGCGAGCTTGGTAGAACCCTCAGCGATCAACTAGAATTTGAAAGAGAAAAAGTCAGTCCCAATCCCGGAAAAATCGGCAAGGATTTCATGTATAACGGACCTCCTGGATATCTTTTCCTTCAAGCTCCTTAAGAAGAGTGGCGAGACGCTCCTCATCAGCGTCAATGCCAGCAGCACCTAGAACGCCCTTAATGTCATCGGCAGAAGGACAGTCATTTCCGGCAAGGCCGAGAAGGAGGTAGGCTGCGAGGTGCTTCATTTTGGTTTATTTGCTCTGTGGGAAAACTATTTATAAGATTTTCTTTGCTTCAAGGAGAATGGTTATGGGTCCAAGGCGTACTCACAGGGGGGACTGTTGAACAAGAGAAACAATCAAATTTAACCGCGTTGGACCGGAGAAAGCTCTTCGTTGTTCGAAAGGGAGTTTGCTGATGGTGGTTGGTTGTGTGGGGGGAGCTTTACATACTTTTACTGTTGACGTTATAGGTTTCTCGGTGGGTGGTGCGAAACGCTAATCCAGTGTGACTTCTATTGCGGGGGGGGGGGCAATCAGGGCAAGCCGAAGTTAGACACGGCCACAGGGCAAGGACAAATCCAACCCTTAACCCTAAAGAAACATGTTTATGTGGCTATGCAGCTACTGAAATGTGGCTTTTCTACTGTATTGAAAAAGTGCTCTTGGCAAAGAAAGCCTGCGCGCCTCTGTCCCCGATGATTCTTTTTCGGTATCGACAGACAAAAGGATCGGACACTCTTTTCCTCTTTCTTTGTGACTCTAATCTCACTCCTGTTTCCTTTCCTTCTTTCTTTGACCACATTTCCGCTCTCGAGTGCCTTTTTGGCCGGTTCGCGTTTTTTATCTCCTTTTTTCACGGAGTCTTTTCATCAGGTCTTTGTCGTGTCCGCTCTCCTCAAACTTTACCCTTACCCGTCGGTTTCCTGGTTGCCCTCGCCTTTTTTCTCTCCCCAAACTGCTCTCTCCCTCTCTCCCTCACTTCTTCCACCTTCTTCCCTTCGATCAAGCCCGCCCCCACTTTTTCACATACTTGCTCCCCTTCTTTAACCTCCTTCCTAGCTTAGTGTCGAGTTTCGCGATTTAAAAAAAAAACTACCATCACTCTACGCCCAAATCATTCCTTTCTTTCCGACAGCTCCTCTCCGTTGCCTTACCTTCGCCATCTGCTATCGACGCTCGTTGTCGTCAGCCATTCGGAAACCCTGTTACCAAGCTTTTTTTTTTGTCAACCCTCAACCGCGATCTCCCTCCACCGAAAATTATACGGTCTCTTTCCACGCTAAATACTTCAGTCTCCCACCGCCTGCCTCGTTACCCATATTAATAACACACCTCCTTCTACCTACAACCACGACCGTTACCTCTACACGCCAACCGACAAGCAGCCCCCGGAGGACGACCACTGCGGTCGATATAAAGCAGTACCCCTCCAAAATGGTTTTCAACGACTCTAATCCTTCGGTATCTTTCACCAATTCTCTTCTTCCTCCCTCCTGTTACTTCTTACTAAATTTGTTACTAAATTTCTGCTTTCACGATATAATACAGTTCAGCATCTCCAGTATTCTAAGTCGTTACGACTCCTCCGCCGCCGCCACCACGCCATCCACAATCACCAAACCGCTTCCTACGAAGAAACCGGTTAATAGTGCGAGGCCAAGTATGTTTCTGTTCTTCCTCCTAATACCTCTTTCCCCGTTTGCCGAATGTGGTTTTACGGTTTCGGCTGCGACTCTCCGTCTGTATTATTCTAAGCCAATCCATTGGCTCCTTTACTGACACCTCATGTTCGCCTTGACAGATGGTACTAGCTCTGGACCAATCACCTCCACCACCACACCACCACCCCGATCCTCCCTATCGTCTACCTCCAAGTCCGCATCGCAAATGTCTCGAGACAGCACAACAAAAGTGGTAACATCATCTAAGCCAGACATCAACCCCGTAAAAAGGCGCAAGACCGAGGAAGTTCAAATTCCAAAAAGCTCATTAGAGTTATTGAAGGAAAGGAAGGAATTACTCCAGCGCAAATGCGGGGGGGTAACCGCTAGCACTTCAACTACCATATCCGGCTCCGCCAGCAAAGTTGCCCCTCCGAGATTGTCGACTGTTGCTGCAACCGCCAGGCCTGGCTCTGGAATTAAAACAGCAGAGGCCGCCAAACCTGTAGCCGAAGCTCCGAAACCGATGTCTTATCGTGAGAGGATGGCGGCTGCCTTGCAAGCTGGGGCGGAAAAAAAACCGGCTGCAGGAACTATCACCCATAAAGCTCGTCCTCTAGTGAAGGAAAAGAAAGCTTGGCAGTTGAAGTTGGAGGGACAGGGAGAAGGGAAAGGAGTGGATACTGCGGCCAGCAGGAACAGTAAAAGTCCCGGTGTTTCCGGGGGGGAAAAGGCGGCTTCCACTTCAAAAAAGACGGCCGATGTTGTCAAATCGGTGACGAAAAAATCGTCTAATGGAACAAACGGTTCCACCAATGGGATTGGAAGTGCAAACGGCGCAAATGGGCGAAAATCTTCTATCGGGAATGGCAGTATGTCTTCGTCAAAGGGCAAAGATAAGAACAGGGGCAAACCCTTGTTGGAGGCTGGTGTGAAGAGAAAGCGCGAAAGTCCCCCATCAAAACCCGGATACTCTAGCTACCCGAGAAATAAATATTCCACCAACCACAAACGCTATGGGGCCCCTCGACTGGACTCGTACGAAGAAGATGATCCCGATGACGATTTCGTGGTGAATGATGAGGATGAAGACGATGCATATGGTAGGGGTGGTGGCTATGGCGGCTTCCCAAAGAAGTATGTCGGATTAATCCACCTACTGTCTTGTCATTTCCTACTCGAATTGCCCACAAGCTAACCAATCTATAGATATTCGTACGCTGACTACGATTCAGCCAGCGACATGGAAGCTACCGGAGCAGATGTATTGGAAGAGGAAGAGCGTAGCCGTCGTGTTGCAGCCAAAGAGGATGCTGCGCAAGAGAAATTGGAAAGAGAATTGGCTGCCAAAAAAGCAGCCCTTAAGAAGAAGGGTGCCCCCGCCAAGAAGAAGTAACTACGATCGTAAGGGCTTCCGCCACAAACATTCCCCATCCCACGATCACTTTCACTTTCATTTCCTGTATTATTCTTAGGCTTTTATTGGGGTTCGCCCAGCACATCCCCTGTTGGGCGATTCCTTCACATCTAATCCCTTGCGAAAAACGGTTCAATGCAGTCCCTGCTGATGCTTTTTTATCATCTCTGGTGTTTGGAGAGGTCACTTTTTTTTTGTTCTCTTCTCCTTTCCTCCTTTCCCCTTTCGCCTTCTTTTTTTAGAATCCTTTGTAACAGGCAATTTTTCCTCTTCGGCTTCTTATCACCACATGCTACCTGCCCACCCCTTTTCTACACTCAAACTAGGACTTTTTGCTTTGAGCTGTAACGCTTTTTTCTTCCTCTTTACATTCTATTGTATCAAATTTCTCCGGGCTTTTCTCTTGGTACGGTCATCTCGCGCCGGCGTTATTCGCGGACTTCTATTCTATTGCCATCACCCTACTTATTTCCAATTGCGGAATACACCGCTACCTAACTACTTATCCTTCTCTTTTGTCTTTGGATGTTTTCCTGTTTGTTAGGTGGAGCATGGATGTGTCCTAGAGTAGTTGATTTTGAAGGTGAAATGGTATGATATCCGTTTTTCCCAAATTGCCGAATTAGCACATGGGGTATCCCTAAATACCCGAATGGATCGATGGATGGAGCTGCGCGTAGCCTTCGCCTCTTCGGGCCAACATATGTATGTATGTATATATAGCTAGACGCACCCCAATTTTTAATGAGGTGATCGCAGATCTATGGATATTCAGTGAATCGTGCATTAAATACCAGTGGTAGCCGCCCTGGAATATATGATAGCTGAGGCACCCTGTCAAATACTGCATGTACGAGTACGGGAACATTAGCGGCGAAGGGAAGTTCACCAAGCGCCATAATGCAGCGCGGTAACGATGCCAGTGCTGAAGACATAGGGAGTCTCCCAATTTGATGTCGATAGCGAGTGACCCGGTGTGATTACAAATAATGTCCAAACCGGGCGACTTTTCGGAGGAGCTATTCCATCTGCCATGTGTGATGCTACAGTAGGTCGGTTGTCTGAAGCTGTCTTGCAACTCAAAACTGGGACAAATGTAAGGCGGAAGCCTTCTTCTCGTCCTTGTGTCCGGAACTCTCCCCATATTTTTTGACTCTCGCAACTGCTTCTGTGCGCTTCGAACGATCACAAGGAGGATGCGGCTTGAGAAATTTAAGGCAAAATTCCATCGCCAACCATGAGAGAGGGCTACTGGCGGGGGTTCCCGGACTTTTCTCTCCCCCAGGCCCTAATTGATTGTGCTAGTACTATTCAGTATCATACAGTACGAGCCTCAGCGCAATTCATGACATAGGCTACAGTAATGCTCCTCGTTGAATGGCAGATGGTTTCTTGGCACTAATATGAGACGCCACAACAACACCTGAACGAAATACCCCCCCGTACCTCACTTCAACCTACCCACGGCTCCCTTCTAGTTGAATGGGAATAAAAAAATTAAAAAAATTAAAAAGGTCTTCATCTTTCCTTTCCATCTCCCATTGTTTCCCTTCAACTCCCTACACGCTATCGCGTTTGGCTAGTCGTTACGGGGTTGGGGCAAAGGGCACGTTACTAGAAGGACGCCGTAAGAAGCTAACCTGTCATCGCACTCAACCTTTTTTTTTTCCTTTTCACTCTTTCTTTTGTCACTACCCAGATCCAACTACCACCCCCCAGCTCTCCCACGACTATCCTCGTAGCCTTCCTTTCGTTTCAACCAACTCTTCACACTCACACATCGACACACACCCACACCCTCTCGCGGTTAAGTGAACAATAGGAGGAAGAGAGAGAAAAAAAGAAAAAAGAAAAAAAAAAGGACGAAGAAAGAGTGGAGGTAATAATAAAAATAAGAAATAGAGCTTTCCGGATCTTCAGGGTTATTGCAACAATGGCAGCCGCACAAGGTCTTAGCTCCGTCGAGGACCAACTTCAACAACTGGGGAGCGCGCGCGCCCTTGTTCTAACTGATCCAGTCTACTGGCCGCAGGTACTACACGGTATCCTTCCAATCGTATCCGGACCGGTTGTCGAGCTGAGGCGTTGGGGTGCGGACTTTCTCGCTGAGACCTTTTCCACTCCTGTGGTCGAGGCTGGGGAGAAGTTGAAACTTGCGGTTGCTTGCCTGGATACAATGGTTAGGTTGATGGATGAGAGAGAGTCTGGAATTCTTAAGAGCGTCGTCCAGTGTAGTGCTTCCGTATACCCGCTCATATTCAGATACATGTACGTGCATACCGCCC
>Ga0307509_10010360_pt1 | contig 11448 bp, 11 predicted proteins | sample 10_EM_MG_FD_202245 | JGI IMG/M metagenome (GOLD analysis project Ga0307509, IMG submission 202245) | Populus trichocarpa ectomycorrhiza microbial communities from riparian zone in the Pacific Northwest, United States - 10_EM | ecosystem: Host-associated > Plants > Roots > Unclassified | place... | reverse complement strand
TCACTTACAGGATTCTCCACAATTTAGTGATGACCTTCGTGAAATGCACCGCGCCAATTTTGTCCATGGAGACATCAGTAACACCAATATTATGGTGAAACTTACCGATGGTGTGTTCTCGTTTCTTTTAGTTGATTTCAACTCGAGCGGAGTGCGCGGAGTGGCCAGATATCCAATGAACGACAGTCTGAATATCTGGCGACCAGAAGAAGCATGTGATGGCGAGTTGATTACTGCTGAGCACGATATCGAAACCCTTGACGAGATTTGGTGCTTTAGTTAAATAAATCTTAGCTGGCAATTTCAAGTCATTGAATCTTCATGACCAGAGTCTCGAGGCGTATTTGAGTAGAGGTGTAAGCTACTCGTTATTGGGGAAACAGAGAGTCAAAGCCGTTGCCAGGTACATTTGGTACAAAGGCACAGCATCCCGATTATAGCTGTGCGAATTTCAACCGTGGACACTACTTAATCAGATTCTTTTACTATAATTCATGGGGTGCATTCCTTCGAAAACAGCAGACTCCAACGACGTCGAAGATCATGCACGGAGGCGAGAGAGCCGTGGAACGGAGAAGCCTACAGGTCAAGCAGTGAGCGCTCAACAACACCCAGAGCACACCGTGTGTTATCTACTTTTCATTTTATGAGATGCGCTGCATCTTTGTCGACTAATGATCTAACCTGTCGGGCGAACAGATAAATATACCTGCAGTGGGTGACTCGGAAAAACAAGTGCGTTCATTCACTCAAGTAACGTTAGCTGCATAATTTTTGATTCTCGGTACACTAGGGTACTCCAAACTCCCCAACAGAATATGTTCAAGGAACAGCGCCAGCGCCCCCTAATAGCGCTTTCAGCACCCCAGGGCGGGTTTTGGGTAGCGCTTCACCAGAACTATTGCGGGATGCGTACACTGGCCAACGGATCTACTCGCCCACCGACCCAAACCACCCTTCTCGTCGTCCCATATCGTCAGCGTTCAAGAAAAAGTACAAGAGATACTATGATGAGACATCCCCGCAGATGCCGCAGCATATTTTCGTGCGTCCTGTGAACCGCTTTATGTGTGGTATCATTTAATGACATCCGCGATTCAGTGGGATTAGTGGACCTGTCTCGAAAGTTACCTTTCCGTTTTACCCTCCCTTAAATATCCCCTACTCAATTCTTATTCTGTCCTTATGTCCCATTCCCCCATTATTATTTTTGACTCGTCTTCGTTTATATTCGTTATCCTGCGATATGACCCCCAAATGACCCAATTATTTCTAGCTTGTATACATAGTGAACAAATTGTACTTTTTACCCCTGGAGCTCTATACTTGTGATTCGTCACCCCGACCTTCTCTCTCCGTGTGCTAAGAGAATCCCTAGAGCAACCCTCGAGGATTGCGCTGGAGGAAGACAGAGGCCAATGGCACTCAGCTGTTGTGGAAAGTGGCCACTCAAGGTGTCGAGGTTTGAGATAGAGAATTGATACGTTCTCGGCGAGGAGTGGGGTTCGAGGTAAATTAATAATGAATTGAGATCGATTTTAGTTTCGTTCCTTCAGAAAACAAAGATCATTAGGAGTTGGCTAGTAAATTTTATGCCACCTGAATGAACGATAGCAGACTTTTCGGCTCCAGCGTCATAGAATGACCACATACTAGTAACTGATTTGTCTTGCTCAATGAAATTTAGTTCCAAGAATTGAATTGAAGAAGAATTGGCTGAGGTGATTCAGAAGTAGGTGGGGACTTCATAGATCGGAGGGTGGAGGACATGAACTTGAAGTGAGCCTCGAAGGGAGGAAAGCAGCAGGCTTGCATAGTCTCCCAAAGGCAGCCACCAGACTGGATTTCAACATTTGCAATACCGTGCGGCGAATATTTAGACCTGTAACCGTAGGTCCGGGTTCTGTACTGGAGTCCAACGTATCAGGATTCTTGGTTATGCAACAACCCAACGGCTACATCTGTCATGGCAAAAAAATTCCCAATAGCAAGGCGAGGAAATCTCCAGTAAATATCGAGTAGTTTATTGTGCGTAGATTGATTAATGCCGGATTTGAGCTCCTGCCAAACTTTGTGCTGCCGCCGAATTGAACCTAACCTTCGTTTAGAAATGGAGTCTGGCTTTTACGGTTCATGGAGAACAGTGATAACCAGGAGGCAGTGAGGGTGGAGGAGAATTTTTGAGGCGAATCTGTGGCATTGAATTCCGACCCATGTTGAATCTGCAATAGGCACTAGTACTGCTTCAAATATGACGTTGTGATCAGAAGCAATGTTGAAACCCTCATTGTGGAACTTGTCACCATTCGCTAGAAATTCTTCTATCATTTCATCACAAAGTTTTGATATTTCATGTGCAAGAGAAGGAATGTAAACCAGCTGTTTTAAGATGAGGTAAGTTGGAACTGATGTGGCGATCAGTGAGCGGTGGATCCAGAATCAGGGACCAGGGCGTGAGCCTCATGATCATTAGGTCGCGGTTTAAACGTTTATGGGTTATGCTGGCCTCCTAATTGAAATCGAATTTTCGTGCTTCATCTGCAGCGAGCATGTTGCGGACGGCGGAAGCAAACAAGAACTTGTTGAACCATATTTCATTTGTTTATTTCTATTTGGTGTCATGTTTTGTAAGACCTTGCGTATGCAGAGCGCGGCCTTAATACAAACCTTTATGATGTTCAGAGTGTGAGACTGTGAGTTCCTTCAATGTTTGAGAGGTAAACACATCTGGTGATGATTGCAGGTTTCCGGGTGCAGGTAGGTACAAGAATTCGAAGGAACCATGGAGTAGAGTTTCGTCAAGGTGTTATTGGAGATCAGACATAATCGACGGGCAATCCATGGCCCTTTGCTCTAGGAACCAAGCCTCTCGTTGCTGATGAAGTGGGCTCCCCCAGCACATCTATATCCCAAATCCACGTTTATCCAGCGAAATCCTGCCACACAAACACTCATCTGCCGTAGCTTGGCCTGAACTTGAGCCTCCTGCTTCTTAGCCTTCACCTCCGCCTCACGACGAACCTTCGACGCAGCTTCCAGTTGTTCTCTTTGCATTTGTGCTGTTACCTCCTCCGATTAGCCAACTTCTGTTGAGTCTGGTTCCTTCGTCGCGGCTCTTCTTTCAGCTGTACACCGCGAAGAAGCTGTTGCTGCTCCAATATTTTCTCTTCTATGTCTTTCTTCTTTCGTAAATGCTCTGCCTCCTCTTCATCGCGTTTTTGCTGACGGGCAAGTTCCTTCTGGCGCTTAGCCTCCACGAGCTTGGCTTCCCGGTCGCATTTCTTGCACCCCGGAAGAACGGGTTCAAAGCACTTCTTCGATTGGTCATGGCCTTTTGAACACATCATGGCGACGATCTCCCCACATTTCATCTTCGAATGGTCATATAATTGATGGCATTTTGAGGGGCACTTGTGCATCCCACATCCCAAAGTCGTCCCACTGTCAGAGAAGATCTTGATAAGATCCAAAATGTAACCGAAAGTCATGACACGCACCAAGGTTCGGTGCAACCGCCATCTGGACAGCGTTGCTCGAATTGCACCTCAGAAGACAGGATGGCTGTGCGGTGAGGATGCTGTTCGCATTTTACTGGGAATCCATCATAGACATGCCCTTTGATGTGGGTGAAGAATTTTTGCCATAGCGCACCGCCTTTCTTCGATCTAGTGAATGTGTTAGAATTACCGATCATTATGAGGCCATTCCGTGCGCGCGAGAGCAGCACGTTGAGACGTTCAGGTGCTATCATGAAACCGATGTCGTTGCCAACATTGCTTCGGGTCATCGAGGCTATAACGATGTCGCTCTCCTCGCCCTGGTAGTTATCTACAGACATATCTAAATTTTGTGTTAAAACTATGAAACAAGAAACGTTTACCGATAGTTGCGAGTCGTAATCTTCGCTTTGTCGATTTCGCTGCTCCTGGAGTAAGAAGCCCAGCGCGAATGAGATCATATGAATCGAGATCGTTAAGGACTGGGTCATTATCTGCTTCAAGTTCATGTTGTAGCTTGCGCAGTTGACCCAAGTACGGTGTCAAGATAACCATCTTGTCTGTACCATACCCCTGCTGAGCCAGATATCTCACGATCTTGAGGATCATCTTCGCTTCGTGCAGATTTTGCTTGGAAGACTTTGATCCCATATCCCGCATGTCAGTGACATTAAGCAAATCATCTTCGGGATAATCATGATTAATGAAGATTACATTGGCTTGCACACCGCGAATATCAGGACGGCCTTCGGTTTTGGGAGCATCCTGGAGGTCGGGATAGGTGAGATGGCGGATCATTGAAGAGATCTCAGGTCGCATTCGGTGTTGAAAAACAAGAGTTTCATGTGGATATCCTTTCCGCACCAGGCGCTCAAAGAGTGACATGTTAAGGTGGTAGCCTTCGCCTTTTTCCACTGTTAGATTATAGTTGTTGACTTTCGGACGCAACTGCCTATGGGCCATGTTTATCAGTAAATGCACGCGAACAAGTAATCACGTGGCGTACTTGTGGTCACCGATAAGAATAAGCTGTTTGGCAGCATGTCCAAGGGCGGTGATGACGTGACTCTCCAAAATCTCGCCAGCTTCTTCGACAAGCACAACATCCGGAGCAGCTTCGTGGATATTACGAGTGTATTTCGCCGCTCCAGTCGTTGTGCATCCGATGATCCTCTTGCTCTTCAGGATATATTCGTCCTTCTCCTTGAACTTCTGTTCCAACTCATCGACGACTTTGTTGTACTGAGATGCCGCCTTGCACAATGTTTCCACTTCCTTTTTACGAATGTTGTCGACCCACTGATTTATGATGGTCTGACGAGAATCCTTTGGCATTGACCAGATCTCCCTAGCCTCCCGGACATTTGGCGCATCGGAGAAGATTCCAGCATGTCCACCTCGTTGCCACCAATGGATCAAGTAAAAATCCTTCGCTACACGTCCACCCTTCCCCACCTTCTTCATCTTATCAGCCGACTGCGGGACCTTGAATGCTTTATAAAATTGTTCTTCCTCAATTTGCAGGTAGCTCATTAGCTCGGCATCCCCAACGGACGATTGGAGGTATTGCTTGAACGCATCAGTCAAACCCGTAGTTTGGGTTTTGATCTTGGCCTTCAAGCCGTCAATCGTGGCATGGTCTCCTCGAGAAAACCGGAAGTTTGTTTTCTGCTTTTGAATCAGCATTGGCTCTGTGCGGGCTGTCGACTTTCCACCGATGCGAACCATCGACTTGGGGGGTATTCCGATGTCAAGGAGGTCCTCCAGAAATTGATCAAGAGCATGGTTAGTATAACAAACAACAAGAATCTTGAGGTCGGAGAACATGTAGATGAACTTGGCAAGTAATGCGCCAATGAAAGACTTCCCAGTTCCTGTACCAAGCTTAGCCACTTACTATCAACTGATTAATTATTAGAATAACTTACCAGGCGGGCCTTGGATGATGGATAAGTTCTGCGTCAAAGCATTGATGAGCGATCTTTGTTGAGCAGCATCGAGAACGATAGGCTTCGGCAAATCAACCAACTTCCCAACATCGGCTCCGTTCTGGCTTACGCGGTCGACGACATGTTTTAGCTTACGTGGAAGCCTTAACAGACCGAGCGCTGAACCTTGCTTCCAGAATAATAGCTCGGAAGAGAGAGGAAGGACCCTCACGCTCTTCAAGGCATTGAGAATAGGTTCATAGGCGAAGAAGGCAACATCGATCTGGATGAGCTTCACATGTGTCGCCGACTTTATCTGGAGCAAAAGCTTCTGCATGGCCATTTCACCTTCTAACTCCAGCACGATCTGGGGTTTCTTCTCCACAAGCAAGTCCTCCTCGCGACGTATTGTCGGGAAGGCCAAGACCTGGCCATCTACAATGAGGGATGTAAGGGACTGGTGCTTCAGGAAACGAGGATGATTCTTCAACCAGACTTTGCGCTTGGCGAATTTCATCTGACTGAACTCGGGGAACTCGCTTTTGCACTCAAGGACAAGCGACCATCTGATCCGGCGACTCGAGTTTCCCAGTTGGAAATCATGGAGTTTCAACCCTTCCACCACAAGACCGCGATGCTTTTTGCCCTTCTGAAGGCCTAGGGCGATCTGCAGTTCCTCCCGCATCTCGTAAATCATATCTTCTCGCAGCAGCCGAAACTGGTTGTCGAGGTATAGTGCCTCCTTGATCTCTTCCGTGAGCGGGTCATCCAACGCCGCACTTAGTCGTAGGAAGGGCTTTTCATGCGACGCAAGTTCGTCGGCGGTGGGTAAAATGGCAATGTCGCGAAACTCGACGAAGTCGTTGTCATGTCGGCCCCCTGCGGTGCCAGTGATATCGTCTTGCGCTATTGTTATGGAAGACGACGATAAGAGCGATATCGTGTGTTTGATTTTTTGCCCTAAATTCCGAACATCGATATGTGGGGATCCCAGAAGGAGTGGCTCGACTTCCTTTGCAAGGGTAAGGTGGGGGGAGACAGTTTCGGTAGGAATTTGGATAAGATGGAGGAGAGCCCAGGCGAAGCATTTCTGACCCGGCTCCTTGAGTTTTCCCTCTTTGAATGAGGCAGTGAATGCCTTCCAAAAGCTCGATGAGTCGGCAATCACGTTGAGAATGCGGGTTAAGAATTGTCCGCCACTGAGGGTCTTGATCGCTGGTGCCTGGATGTACAATAGTAGATTAACGGTGTGTTCGTTGATACCGCTGACCGAGACATCTGCGCGGATAGCCTCCTGGATAGAGGATATACCACACGGGGTGCTGATGATGTTTTCCACGCAAAGTGGTGGGTCTGGCTGGATACAGATAGCCTGGATGAACTGCTTGCATTGTTTGGGCGTTCCTAGCTTGATTTTACCTTGTAGGACTGTGTCTAATAGTCGGTTGAGTCGTGCACTGTGCTGGTCGTTGACGGCCATGACAGTGGTCAAGACTCAAGATCCGTGGGAACATCGATTCTTCGATGCACCATCGATAAGGCATAAGCGCTAAGCGCTTAATTGATTCTATACATAGCCTTCGCGGGTCCTTCCGTCGAGTGAGCAACCCACGTTTTGGTGCGAACTCAGGAGCCGTTGAGAGATGAGGAGAACCGAAAGAAACGACGATCATATTGGTGGTGGTACAGGTGCAAGAAGAAACGGGAGACGCCGCTAATTGCAACATGTTTACAAGGAACAAACAACGTTGGCTTTCCGGGACCCTTGCTCTTCAAGTTTTATTGACCTCAGAGATAAAAGAAAAAATTACCCCCTATGTAGAATGAAGAGTTGGACCATTGTATTTGTTACAGAGAGCGAAATTCAAACTTGAGAATGATCCGGGTCCCGATGAAGTTTGATCATCACCATCACGTGCGTTTTAGGCCTCTTACACCAATTTCCTCATCAATAATTCGATGACAAGATAACCAGTGCCATTTATTGGGTGTCAAGTGCTACTATGAGAAAACGAAAAAGCACCAAGACACGATATCAAAACAAAAAAATACGAAAATCTAAGATAGGAAATAATGCATCTAGGTTATCTAGAGCGGTACAAGTTGTTGCTGTTGTGAAATGTCCAGGGAATCTAAAATGATAAATGAAAGAATAAATTGAAGGGGTGGTGGTGGTACAATGTGAATTCCGGTTGGTTGTGAAAAAATGCCGATGATGGATATGATGGACACGATAGGAATGAGTTTGAGAAACGGAGGAAATTCGAAACTGGGAGGGAAAAAGGGAGAAGAAGAGGGAAAGGGGGTAGTCGTTATGACGATGCCTGGAATTGTGACGAGAGTTCCTCCCAATCGATCGAGGAGGACAGCTGACTCCAACAACTCGAATCAATAGAGTTGAAGAACAACTCATCGAAAGAGTCAGCAGCGGGCGAAGAGATCGGAGACATCGAATAATCAGCAGGCAGGAAAACAAAAGTTTCCGCCGGCAAAGCAGAGATAACAGGGGCCGGTGAATCCTCGTACACGGTGGTGGTGGTCGAGAAATCGGTGTACTTGGGAGAGGGCGCAACGGGATTGTAGTACACGTCATCGGGGATGTAGAGGCCAGCGCCAGCCATCGTGTCAAGGGATGATTTGTCATTTCCAAGATCCCAGCCAAAGAGATCGGTGGTCGTCTCGAATCCGGGAACCAACTCGGGCATCGCACGCTCGACCTGCCCGAACATGTCGTAGTCGTAATTGTCAAACAAAGCACCCATGCTGAGGTCCTGGACGGACGAATCAGTGAACAACGTCTTGGTGTGGTCCGTCATGTTCGTGGCAGTGAGCTGGTCCCAGGTCCAGGTAAGGGACGACTCAGTCTTCACATCCATTTCTCCGAACTGCTTCTTCGACGATGAAAAGTCAACAGGGAGCTGGAAGTGCTCGGCGGTCATACGATACACCGGCGTCGCGATCTCGGCAGCGTCGCGAGGAGATGGCGAGGAGTAGGGAGTGGAAGGCCCATCGCTGAGCTCTTCGTCTGATTGTTCGGATTCAGTGAGGTCCGACAGCTCAGAGAGAGCTTCGTTAGAGCTCGTGCGGCGGGACGAAGTAGATTGGGATTGGGCTTTCGAAGAGTGATTGAAACTGAGAATGCGGAAGTTGTCCAATGAGCCAGCAGGAGCCTCAGATGCAGCAACGGTGCGTCTGACAGCGGCGGGGAGACGGCGCGGGTTGGCGGTGCGTGGCGGTGTGCGTGCAGCGGGCGTTTGGTCCCAGCCGGGAGGAAGCTGTGGTGCGCTAGACTCGGGGAGAACCCTGACGGGCTTTGCCCTTGCGAGGTCGGCGGCACTGACCTCGGGGTGCAGCCGCGTTTGGTCGATGTGCACGACCACATTGGACTCTTGTTGCGATTGGAATTTGCAAGTAGCGTAGAATGGGCACTGGAAAGGGACCCTGTAAAGCGTGTCAGATATTCACTTCGAGAGAAATCGAAAGAGAATGCGTACCAATCGAAGTGGGTACGGTAATGACGACGCACGTCAGGTTTCTTGCTGGTGGTTCTCTGGCAACCTGGGAAGGGACAAGACCATCGAGTCTAGTAACAAAAAGAACAATGGCAATCAGTAAGACAATGAAAACAACAAGGTCGAGTCGCGTGACTCTTACCTTGACCTCACGTCCCTCTGGGGTAGTAGCCTTCTCTTTCTGGGTGCGGGAAGCAGGCATTGTTAATAACAGTGGATTTGGGTTTCCTGATATCGAGATTGGACGCGGGATGGAATTCGCGTCGGGGAGATTGCTCGGGGTGTGGCAAGCGTTGACAGATGTGAGAATGATACCCCATCCCTCCCCGACATCGACCCTACTTTATAGCCAGAGAAAAAAAAAGTTGGATTGGTTTTCGCCCCAAGTACGACTGGACGTGAAAATTCCCTTATCCACCTCGCCACTGCCGACATTTTCCTTCTAAGGGCGGGCAGATCCGCATCAGCACCATTTGTGGGAATAAAGTGGATTGGTTTAGACCAGATTTCTATATTTTATACCAGGTTTAGTAGGGATAAAGCGACAAAGGGGCAACACGAGGCGGCGTTGCCAACGACGAGGAGGAATGCAGTGCCAATCGTCACAAAAGAAAGGAAATATACCAGGTTAGGAAGGTGGTATGTTGTTGAGGTCTATTTGCGCCTTGAGTGGCCCCAGCTTCTTCGAGTAAATATAAATTTGGAGGTTCGACTGGAAGGGAGGGAGCGGGAGGCGTCGGGGCACCTCTACTCATGATGGTACGTGTTCAAAAATGATGGAAGCTATTTGTTGATGCAGAATCAGGATCGCCTGGCCACACGTACGTAAGTTAATGTGGGGGCGGGATTTTCTCAGGGAGCTGTCATGGAATTGGGGGTTATTTCTCGGAGGCGACAGTTATTCGTATCTACTCCATTCTGATTTTAAATCGTCACATAAAACTCGCAGTTAAGTCGACATGCAACGTTCAACAACGTTGAAGTACTTACTAGTCGTTTGAGGTTTTCGAACGCGAACGACGAACAACTTCCCACCCACCCACCGAAGAACATGAGCACCTCGAAAATCGAAAGTTCCATCTATGTTACGACTATGTACATTTTGAGGCGTGCTAAGTAATACTACAATAGGTACGGTCCGAATCCTCCAACGTTAAAAAAGAATAAAAACGATCCACAACCTGGATATGCAATAAAAGCAGGGATTCGGAAGACGAGAAAAAAGAAGGAAGTGACAAGGAAGAAATAAACGGCAAATGAATAAAAGAGAGAAGAATGGTCATAGATCGATAACGTGCATGTATGGGGGTGGTATACTGAGGCAATAACTTGAAGTAAGTGCGGAGCTCAATAACATGCAAAAAGGCGGAAAAAAGCGCGCCCAAAAGGTTTGATGCACATGGGCTGCAAACCACAAGTCGAAACATTTCGTCGTCGACCTACAATGAATCGAATCCACCTGTTGGCATTGCACAGGCCTGCAGCTCTGATTCCTTCGGCGAATCCCCCAAGCTTGCAATAAAATCGGAAATCGCACTCCAATACCCTGGTTGGGTACACGTGTCATCTACGAAAAGTCACGAAAAGTCAGTTTCAAGTGGTGCAAATGGCAAATGGCACAAAGGAGAGAAAAAAAACTCACTATGCCCCCCATGCTGAAACTCCATATACTTCGCCCTCTCCAACCCAACTTTGTACTCACTCCCGTTAGGCTTCCTCCTCTCCCCCCGCTTCGCCACAGCTTCCCACAAACTCCGCATGTGTTCTCTCGGGACAAGCTCGTCCTTGGCCCCGCTCAACATTAATATAGGGGTAGTAGCAGGGATCAAGGGGATTTTTGACGCCGAGTCCCATTTTTGGTGGCAGAGGAAGGAGAAGGGCCCTAGCGCGGGCAGGGCATGTGGAACAAGGGAGGGTAAGGACGTGAATGTGTTTTCAAGGACGAGGGCTTCGATCTGTGAGGGGAACTCAATGAGTGAGGTGGAAGATATGAAGAGAGAGCGAAACGCACTTTGTTTGGATTACGACTGGCCAAATCAATTGCTACTGCGCCACCGATGGATTGGCCGTATAGTATCTTGAAGGTTTCAGGAATAAATAAATGAAAGAGAACAGTCGGACAGGGTGTTATGTATACGTACAATGGGCGTTTGTTTGAATGTTGGATGTGAAGTGAGGTAATCCAACCCCGCTTGAGCGTCTATCCGTAGGCCTATTTATTCAAGCGTTAAGCGGCCGGAAGTAATCAATTAAGTAGGAGCTCGGAGATAAACTTTACCTTTCTCGGACGGCGATCCTTCTGAATGGCCATATCTGTATGTGCGTATAAGCTGAAGGAACCTAACATGAGCAGAGAAACGCGAGACCACACACCCTCTGTAACACATCATCAACACATTGCACCGCATCTTTTTGAAGAATATGCCCGCGAGCGGGATCCTATGCCCGAGGTTCCCCCCATTCCCATGGAACATGATGATAGTGGGCCGGCTGGCGATGAACTGGTAATGA
>Ga0307509_10010359_pt1 | contig 11448 bp, 19 predicted proteins | sample 10_EM_MG_FD_202245 | JGI IMG/M metagenome (GOLD analysis project Ga0307509, IMG submission 202245) | Populus trichocarpa ectomycorrhiza microbial communities from riparian zone in the Pacific Northwest, United States - 10_EM | ecosystem: Host-associated > Plants > Roots > Unclassified | place... | reverse complement strand
CAGGTAGTCTCAGAAGGCCAGGGTGCTTTCGAGACAAATACCTCAGTAACCAGCCCGGACTTTCTCCCCTTGATTTGTAGCATTACTATGGGTTGTTATTGGACTCTAGAGGTATGAGTCTTATCACAGTAGAGTATGTCCCGAGAGCATGGCTATGGGTAGCGCCCACTTGGCCAACCATCGGCTACATCTCACCAGGGGAGCTTGTATGTCAATTTATCACATTGGATAGTCGCGTAGATTAAATGATAGACTGCATAGCTTGTATAGACGAAACTGCCACTGGGCCCGTGAGTCCACCACCTAGGTATTAATTCCGGTTGTTGTCATAACAGCTAGCCACTGGTATTACTTCGATAGGAAGACTTTTTCCACCTGCAGTTGTATTGGAGATGCATTGCAGAAACTCATATCCTATTGACGGAGTTAAGTGTACCCGAGTTGGTCCGACACTTCCGGCAGAATAAATCCTGATGCAGGGTAGACCTCGGACAGACCCTGCGCAGGACAGGGTGCTCGCACAAGGTCGGAAGTAGTGGTGAATGTCAAAGGCTTAAATCTGATATCTACTTAAGTTTAAGCATTTGGCATTCTACTTCAACAACCAACCTTTCCTCGAGAGAACTCAATTAAGTCAAGCTTCGAGCTTAACTATATTAAGTTTTACTGTTGATTTATCTGAATTATTTTACATCATCTTGATCTTCTACTTTTGAGTGTTTGGTGCGGTCACAACCTTAGAGTTCACCTCTCTATAGGGTGCCCCCGTTACTGAGGGTAGGAGAATGTATGTGATTATTGATCCGGAATTTATTGGGCCTATCAACGGTACAATGATTTGCTTAACGTGTGCCATAATATGCCATGCATTGCGAGCATGGCAGACAGGAGCATATAAGGATCAGGGGGACTGCAAGCCTGAAGCCGCCGGAGGTGAGCCTGAACACTGATCTTTCTCTTTCCCAAGAAGACTAACCTACCGGCAACCATTTAAGATCTTTTTGCGCACCAAAGGCAAATGTGGGCATCATGTCCAGACTCAGTTCAAACTCTGATTCTCGACAAAATTCGTGGGACCATCCATCAAAAGAAGGAGCGAGTGCATGGAGTCCGACAAGATCGCCAGGAGGCCTTCACGGACGATTGGGCTTCTGTGGCAGCAGAACTAGAGGGTCAAAGTTCAACCAACCTTCAGCAATGGACAGCACCACAGAGTCAAACTCGGAATACCCTGCATCTTGGGCCTCTGCAGGAGAGTCAAAACAGTTCCCAGACGGCAGAAGCATCTTTTGATTTCGGCCCCATGTCAGCAGCGGGCCTTCCCAGATATCTAGATTCGGATCCTCTGAGTCCGGACTCTTCACCAGAGGAGACCGTGGGGCTAACGTTGGTCGCCGCAGTGAGCCCAACTCCGTCCTGTCAGCTATCTCTGAGTCTTGAGATCTTGGAACCAGAACTCGAGGAAACAGTTCATAGTGACCCAGGAACGGAGAAGGAGGGAAATGGGGCAAACGTATGAGAGGGTACATAGGAAATGGTGTGTTTGTAGAGTAAGATATAGTAATAATTATTTCGTATTCCTAAGAAGACAGAACCAAAAGTGGAAATAGCAGAGCCCATCGCCAGAGCGTGCGGTGTGAAAGAAAATGCATTCTGGGAGACGTTGCAATATCGGCAGAAGTAGTTTATCGGACGCCAGAACACCATACAAGAGTCAGGATATCGCAGCGCAGAGAGTCTGAACATGTCATGTGTAAGAATCAGAAGACGCACCGTATTTGGAGTAAAATCTGGAAGAAGTCATCACGCATCTGGAGATGATAGATCAGGATCGTGAGATCCTGACGCAGGACCACAGAGCAGAGATATCTAGACGGGACGTGGCCAGATGAAAGAAGCCCTGACTATGGGGGAGAGAGATCCGGCGTCAGGAAGCAAGAGAACAGCATCAGACGACGTGGGAATTACCTAGGAGTGATCATGGGTCGCCAGGACACCAGCCCTGAGCACCAGACACTGTCAGGATGCGACGGCAGGGCAGCAGACGCTGTTACGACGCAGCGGCAGGGCACCAGACACTTGCAGGACGCACAGGGCGAACAGGTCTGTGCCCGGGTGCCGTCAGGATTCAGGGTGGAAACAAAGGCAAATCAGGACTTAACGTCGGATCGACGTGGCATCCTAATTCGCGATTGACGTTCTGTGCGTCAGGTGCGTCAGACCCACAGGACGCACTGGACGCAAGCTAGTTTTGTTGCTGATGGGTTCATCTCGGTAGGGGACCAGACTACCCTGAGGGCTGCCAGGCATTGTCAGTGTTCTATCACAAGGACAAGCGGGGGAAGGCAGGCCTCGATGGCCCAAATGGGGATCAGTGTTGAGGAGAAGCAGTTGGTCACCTACCTCTGGATATGATGCCAGAAGATGTCCAACTTGTCCTGCATTTTCAACATGGGTGTGTACAGGTCTGCCCCATACAAGAGAATGGGAGCCAAGAGCGAGGAAGCCAACCTGTGGCAGAGATAGGGGGGAAGGCCCTTTCCTGGGGGGAAGAGCCTTTTGATCGTATGCAGGGCACTATGGGTGAGGGACAGCCTCTTGCTGAAGTGAGCGTTCGTGGAGAGAGAGGGTGTAAACCAGTAGCCGAGCCATCTGAGGTCTTCCTTGGGTGAGAAGTACAAGTCGGCCAGTCGGACGCCAGCCTTGAAGGAAGGGGTGCGCTCTTGTGGGGTGCTCCACTGGATAAGCTCTGTTTTCGGAACGGAGAAGGCAAGCCCTCTGGGTGCCACAATCCGGTAGAGAGAGCAGAAGTAACCCTGTAGGAGTTGTATGTTACGCCTGTGAGAGGAGGAGGAAACCGTGACCACGAAGTCATCCACGTAGGGGACTACGATGCCTTTGGGAATTACCGAGGGCAGTGGGGAAATGTATGTAATGAAGAGGCGGGGGGAGATAGGGCAGCCCTGGGGGGCGCCGACCGCAAGCGGCAAGAACACCTTCAGAGAACCTTGGAAGTGCAGCCTGTATATGCGGTTAGTAAGAAAACTTCCCACCCATGTCGTAAGGTATTTGTGGGCCCCTTTTGCCCTCAGAGCGGACGTGAGTTAACCAGGGTCAATGTTGTCCCAACTACCCTTAATGTCTAGAAAGAGAGAGGAGACTTCCAGGTCTAGTCTCTGGAGGAGGCGCACCTCATCAGTGAGGGTGGCAGTGGTGTCAAAGGTGGAGAGGCCCAGGAGGACCCTGTCTGATATGGGTGTATTAGGCCTACGAACATGGCCAGGTAGAAGAGGCGAGAGACAGTGGCTCGTTCCAATACCCTGGAGAGAGTATCAAGAAGGACAATCACCCTGAATGAGGCAGGGGTTTCATACTTGGCTTTACCAGGCATATCAAGCACGATACCATTCGCCTTCTTAAGGGAGTAGGGGTGGTGACCATATTGGAGTAGCGGGGAGAGGATGGAGGTAAGGAGGGCGGGGCACGAATAGTCGACATGCTTCCACAAGTCGTAAGAGATCCTGTCAGGGCCCGTGGCAGAGGCATTGGATGATTTCGAGAGGGCAAGAGAGATTTCTTCCTGGCTGAGAGGGAAGTAATCCGTGTAGGGGGAGTGAGTGGAGAGCGTGTTGATAGGCAGAGGGGTAACAGGAAAGAAATAAGAGAGCAGCGCAGTTTTGATACGCTCAGGGATGTCTTGGTCGGGGAAGGAAGGGAACCTGGACAGCTGCATCCCACAGGCAAGCTTCTTGGCTTCCCACACTGATGAGGAGGTTAGGGTTGAAAGGTACTCCGACCAGTGAGCGAAAATAACCTTTATGGACGAGAAGTAGGAGCGACGTGCTGAGCCTGGAGCTGACTAGTCATAGGGGTCTCTGGACGACTTGTATATACGAGCAGCTAGGTGGAAGGTAGCCCTGAAGTGCAAGAGAAGTGGGGACCACCATGGCTTGGACTTGAGGCAGGGGCACGTCACTGGAGTATTGAAAGTGACGAGGGTTCTGACCCTATTTGCATGAGTGTTAAACCATTCTTCAAAAGTGGAAGTTGCACAGAAGGGGTGATGAGGAGGTGGGACCAAAGCGGAGAGGGCGGAGAGGATGCTTGACCAGAGTGTTTTGGACCTGTTGGAGGAGAGATCCAGGAGCCTGAACATGAAGGAGTCGAGTGTGATAAGTATCGGGATGTGATCCAAGCCAGTAGAAGGGAGAGGAGTGTCCCATCTGGCGAACGAGGGCAAAAGAAATTCATTGGGAAAGGAGAGATCCAGGACCGACTGCCTGGCATTGTATGCGAAGGGGAAGTATGTGTAGAGACCAGGTTGGTTGAGTAGACAGTACCCATGCTCGGACGCATGGCTAAAGTAAGGGTGTGACAGGCGATACTCCCCAGGATCCAGTATACGGAGAAGGTGAGCTGATGAGTGGTGGAGGTTGAGGTTGCCAACCACTAGGGTCGGGAAGGGGTTCTCTTGGAACAGCTCCGGTAGGGAAACCGAGCGAAAGGGGGCAGACCCGAGAGGGAGGTTATAGGCATTGGTGATCCTGAAGCGGGAGAACTGGAGCTCAAAGAACACCTTGGGAGCAAAGATGTTAATTTAAAATATATCGGACCAGGAGGATGCCACAGGTAGCAGCGAGACTCAGTTTACGAGGTGTGGGTGGATGTAGAAGGCCACTCTTTACCTGTCGGAGGGGTGGTGAAAGCACTTGTATGTGGAAATGGAAGGTAAGTGACCTCTCCTGACAGGGAGGTCTTGAAAAGCCACTATCATAGGGGGGGAGGTCAGCAGACTAAAACTGTTCATGAGAGAAAGAAACACATCCCTGCTCCCAAGGCTGTTGTGCAGTACGATAGAGAAGGAGCGAAAGGACCCTCTGGGATACCAGGGGGACAAGGGTGAGCTGGTGGGCTGCATTATCCGGCCTGGCCCAGGTCAATGGACGGGGCAGGGGAAGGGCTGGGGGCCACTTAGGGGAGTGGACCACCCACCCCTGGGGTAGGTCGCAGGACTAAGGGAGGCGCGGAGGGACGTGTCAGGCGCAGAGTGACAACCTCAAATGCAGGAAGGAGCCTCCTAGCAGTCGACGGGGCGGATAGTCTGGGGGTTTTAGCAACTGCCTCTCCATCATCTTCGGTGGTATTCATGTCCCCTTCGGCGGGGGCAGGTAGGGGGGGGTCCTGGAGGGGATCGTCATCCTCAGCAGAGGGGAGGCGGCGAGGTCTGGCCGGGCTGGAGGGATCGGTGGCAGGGTGATCATTCCCACAGTTGGCGCAGTGGGCAGGAGAGGGGGAGCAACAATTGGCAACAGGGCGAAGGTTGCCTTCCTTAAGGCAGGTTAGGTTAGGGCAGCGATGTTGCATCTTGCCATGGTGGAGAGTGCAGATGGAGCAAACCGGGTGATTGTACTTGCAGACAGGGGCCTTATGGCCATGCCTCTGACAGTTGCAGCAGCGGGTGGATTTATTGGCTGAATGGGCGGTCTGGATCTCCCTTTTGCGGGAGAGGAGAAAGATGTGGGGACCCATCTTCTTGCCATCCTCAGGGGTAGTAGTGACAACCACGGAGAAGGGGAGTTTCAGAGCGCGAGCTTCAGGGTCAGGGTTAAGAAAGCATGCCAAGGTAATCTCGACCCCTTTGGCATTGAGGATGGCAGCGTTAAGGTACACAAAGAGGCCTTCATTATCCTCGTGGATGTAGCAGAGGGGGAGGCCGTGGATGGCAAACTGACTTTCATTGGGGGTGGGCCAGAAGGGGAGCCATAGGGAGGAGCCGATCGGGAAGGATTTGTTGAGACGGGCCGTGAAAGCACCGAAGAAGGGAGAATAGTTTGAGGAAGGTATGGAGGGGGAGACACCCAAGAGGGTGAACGTTCTGTTTGAGTTGACCTTAGCCATGAAGAAGAGAGGCCAGGCACAATTGGATGAGCCCAGGACCTCTGCGGCTATGTCAGGGAAGGTGGGGGCGATGGTCTCCCTATCTGGATGTGGGAGGGGGTCATGTCGAGGGGCGTTAAACAGTCTGGCCGCAGCCGGGAGGGAGGAGGGTTTGGAAGCAGAGCAGGGAGTGGCTCAGGAGGAGGAGGAGGAGGGAGGAGTGGGTATAGAAGTGACTCCTTGGGGGGAGAACTTCTTTTTTCTTTTGGATGGGGGAGCCGCAACCAGGGCGTAAGTGAGGCGAGGGCAGGTGGGGTCATGCAGCCCTGGGAGTGTAACATGTGTACATGTTCCGGTAACTGTATACAGGAGGGGAGTGCATGATTTCCTATGTTTAGTTGGATTACTTTGCTTACTTTCATTAGTTTACTTGTTTTACAGCCCCGGAGCTATATTAGGGCCCTGTAGCATGTATTAAGTTTAGTTTTGCATGTTTATTGTTTTATTTAGGAACACAAGTGAAGGAACGGTTATGTAAGCTGACGATAGCATTGAGGCAGTGTTATGACTCTTAGGTTTCATGTGGGATCACAGGACATGCAGGCCAAGGTGCACAGCCTGGCAATGAACGTGGTTGCAGGATATCTGATTACTATTGCTGTGGGAGAACTCTTGTATTTAAACTCACCTCCTGGCTAGTAGGAGAACTGTAGACTTCACTAGACTCTTGATTTATGAATATACTTGGTTGAACGGCGATCTCAGAGTTCCACTTGCCCTTTAACTATTATCTCTCTATCTCTAGGTCTCTTGAAGCCTCCCTTAGACCTAGCGCTTGCCGGTCAACCACTAGCCCTCTATTGTACCTTTTCGTTAGACAGGAATAAAGCTGTTACAGGGAGGAAGGTAGAAATATCGGGGTAGCCTCCGTTAGCGAAGTGGGAAGGTTCCCAAGAAATGGGGTTGGATCTGGCAAACGCCTCGGGGTTGCCATAATACTTGTTGGCGGCGAAATTGTGCCTCAGAAAGTCCGGGTGAAGACCGGGGATGACCGTTGGGGATTTCTTGGGAGGGGGGGCCGGGCCCGTTGTAGGTTTAACTGAGGAGGGTCAGGGTCTATCCGACAGGGGGGCTGTGCTGATTCTATGTGACAGGTCATGTACGGAAGAGGTGATGGGGGCCAACAAAGCAGTCAGCTCATTCATGTTGGGAACGGAGTTCGCCACTAGGCTGATAGAATCATGAGTGTGGGTAATGCGGTCGTTTAGGGGGTCAACCCTCTCGAGGAGAGAGGCCAGTACCTTGATTGGTGATAAGAGAAGAGATAGGATGACAGTTTGCCCGGTGGAGAGGTCCCTGCCGAGCTCAGAGCTTGTGGGAAGGGGGACAGCATTGCTAAGGCCCAGCTTGTTTATGGTCTCTCCAAGAAAGTTTCTAACGTCGACGATTTGCTCCAAGGGAGGGGAGATAGAAGTTGGCCTAAATGACGGGACCAACAAGGGGAGGAGAGGAAAGCCCTGAGGGGCCTCATGGGAGGACATTATCGCAGCTCACGAAGAGGGCTTTATACAGGGCAGCTCACTGAGAGTACAAGAGGGGGCAGCTGACTCAGAGTGCAGGGCGTCGTGAGACTTTGTACCAGAAGCAATGTGGTGTTGAGAAATGTAGAGTAGGGAGGTAGCAGAGGCGAAGCTTGATGTCACAAATCATGACCAGGCAAGGCAGATTTCACATGACTAATAGTTGTTAGTCATAAGGTATGTTTACGTTTCATGCTATGTAGTCAGTTGACTCATGGTTCTCACATGACTCGCACTTGCGTGTCATCGTTATGTATTGATTGGTTGATGTTTCCATGACTCACGATTGTGAGTAATAATGATGTAATGACATTGGCGCCTGACTCACATTATGAGTCACGAGTCTCACACAGGTGACACGCTTTGCGCACCTGGTATGTTTTATGTTTTATGATTGGTTTACGGTATGTTGCGCAGTGACTCATAGGTGTCATCTGATGGATTTTGGACATGACTCGTTATGAGTCATAGGACCGCGTGACTTGAGTTATGAGTCACCAGGGTTTGGGTTGTTGGCATGAAGAGTCGATATAAGCAGGAGACTCGGTCACAGTAATTAATTACAAACGAACCATCTCCCCTACACCTCCGGCGATTGAAATCTCAACACCAGGGAAATCATCGTGGGATTCCACCCCCACCCCTTCTCCTCCCCTTTGATGGCTTCTGCCTAGGGGAGCGATGCCACAACCCCTCCTCTCCCTCTGGGGTCTAGCCCCTCCTCCACGGGGTTCTTATTCCTGTTCATCGTTGACTCCCGCTCATGAAGTTCAGTTCTCCCCTTTACCCCGCACTTCCTTTGCACCTCGCTTAGGTTTTGCACGGTCGGCATTCTGTCCTCTTCGCTCACGGTCGGTGCTGAGCTTTCCAAGCCCTTTCTGAAGTACCTTTCCGTCTTGATTGTGTTGTCCTGTCGGGGAACACTTCGGTTAGTAACTACAGCACCTCGTCTTCGTTTTGCATTTGGAAAGGCATCGGCCGGGGTTACTCTAGTCGGTCGTCTCAAGTGTTCGGACTGTCCTTCCTCCTCACATCCCCCTCCCTCCACCCTCCTGGTCTTCGTCCCGTTGCTCGGTTACAGCTACACCCACCCCCCACCCTTCCCACCCAGTGAGCTGGCACCTTACTGCTCCCTTCCCGCGGTTGATCTTCGGTCGCTATACAAAAACCCGCCTCAGTTACGCCCGTCCTCCTGGCCGTCGCTAATGCGGCTTTGGCACACCCTCCGGCGGCCCCTCACCGCAGCCGCCTCCATACACTATTCTATCCTGCCATCGGGCACTGCTTCGTCCCCCAGCACCGCTCCGGTGTGCAGGTCCATACTCTCACTTCCTAGCTCAGGCTGATCCACGTCATTCATCAGACGTAAGTTTCCTTTGTCACGGGTTCATTGATTCCTTATGTTTTTATACTTTCTGTAGTAGATGTCGCTAAGGGTTCTCCTCTCCTTCCTGCCTTTTTCTTTCCTTTCTACATCCTTCGGGTGTACGAGTATGTTCGTAGGATTTGGTTGGGCGATAGGCGAGATGTGCGGTTGGTCTCATACCAGACGGACTTGGGGGTTTGGATGTTTCCTGGGGTGAGGAGGGTATGGTTTTTGTTGGCCATAGCGTTAAAGCTGAGTGCTGTCTTTGTACCTTAAACAAATGCATATGATTTAAAAATAAATAAAAAATAAATAAAAATAAATAAAAACGGTCACAGTAATCACCGCGCTATGACGACTATACCCCCCTCACCTCCAAAGAGATATCCAGGGCCCTCTCCAAATCCTCGAACACCTCCGCCCCTGGCCCGGACCACATCTCGTACTCTGTGTGGAAATCTATACACCGCATCAAGTCCTCCCTTCTTCCCTCCCTCCTTGACCCTCTTCTAGCCCACGGTTTTCACCCTCCCTCCCTCAAAAAGGCTCTTGGTATTGTCCTCGACAAGCTAGGAAAACCCTCATACAACTCGCCATCCTCCTTCAGGGTTATTGTCCTCCTTCGAACACTCCCTAAGATACTTGAAAGGGTGGCAGCTTCCCGCCTTTCGAGCCAAGCAGCAATATGCTCCCTCATCCACCCCCTTCAGTGCGGATCGCTCTCTGGAAGATCCACTGCCGATGCCGCCCTTGTCCTACAACATAACATTGAGTCCTTCTACCGCCTCCGCTACAAAGTCTCCACTCTCTTCCTTGATGTGAAGGGAGGCTTCGATAACATGGAGTCCCCCTCACTCCTCTCTCTCCTCCGCAGGAAAGGGGTCAGCCCATACCTGGTCCAGTGGCTCGGTTCTTTCCTCAGAGACCGCTCCAGCCGCTTGACGTTCCAAGGATCCCCTCGCCAATTCGCTCCTGTGTCGGTCGGGGTCCCACAGGGTTCTCCCATTTCCCCCCTCCTGTTCGTCATATACATCTCCTCCCTGCACCTGGAAGTCCCCAGGTCACTTATCATCTCCTACGTCGACGACTTTGCCGTCACAGTAGCCTCGCCGTCCTACAGGACCAACGTTCGCCTCCTGCAGAAGTCCTTCTCAGCGCTTAAGAGAAAGGCCTCCCCAATCAACATCTCCTTCTCTGTGCCGAAAACTGAACTGATCCACTGGAGGACCACCAGGAGCAATCAGCCGCCATACTCCCTCCCGGTGCAGCTGGAAGATCAGCTCTTCTATCCGCAATCCCGCCTGAAATGGCTGGGCTTCATCTTCACCCCCGCCTTGAACCCAAGGTCTCACTTCTCCCAGAGGTATACGCTTGCAAATGCCGCCCTAGCCACTATTCGCCGCCTCTCCCCCCTGACTTGGGCCTCCCACCCTACCTTTGTCTTGCCTTGGCTCGCTCGCTCCTGGCTCCAATTCGCCTATATGGGGCTGCTGTCTGGAACCCTCCCCTATCTATCATGGGACCGATGTCCATTTTCTGGCACCCGGTCTGTAGGTGGATCACCAACTGTTTCTCATCCACCAACATAACATGTCTGCACAGAGAAGCCTGTCTGCTCCCGCTGCCTGTTCTTGTACGCCACCAGCGCCGCCTTGCCGGCCTAAGACTCCTCTGCTCCCCTCCGGAGGTAAACCCTGCCACAGCACGCCTCCCTAAGGCCGTCCCCACCTTCTCGCCCCACCGTGCAACCTTGATAGCACGAGGGAAAATTACTTCCCAACCTTATCTCTTCTTCAACCTCGACTGGCGTTCTGCCCCGGACCAGGCCAAGAACCCAAGATACCGACACAACGCCATCACAGCTTTGGCTAACACGGCCGTCTCCCTCCTACATGACATTTCTACGCTCCCGCCCATCTCTCTCCACTTAACAGACTACCTGCCCCCTATCCCGGGGGTTGTGCCATCTTACGCCCGCCTCAAGCTGAGGGCTAAGCAACTCCTCCTGTCTGACTGGTCTTCCACCCCAGCCCTACCATACTACCCCTATCCGCCCTCAATGCGCCCCTATCCTTTTATGGGCTTTGGCAAGTTTGTTGCGGGAAGAATACACCAGATGCGCTCTGGGAAAAGCTACCTTTCGGCTCACGCCTCATGGGACAATCCTGATGCAGACTCGTCCTGCCCGTGATGCTCCGACGCCCTGCAGACCTTCAAGCATGCCATCCTCTCCTGCCCCTCCTCCGCCCATCAGAGATCCTGCCTCCTCCAAGGGATCTCAGACTTGGCCCCCGAGGGCCCGATCTGGTCCGACCAGCAGCTGCTCATTGCCCTGGTAGAGTTCATCCGCACCACCCTGTAAAGACCCTACGATAGGTAGCTACAATCACTATCACCTTAGCCCAAATGGTATACCTAGAGGTAAACAGAGGTGGTATGGTCTCGTATACTTGATACAAATAGCTGGTAAACCTAGGATAAGGCCTAGGGAATAGTTGAGTAGCCTTGAGGTGCTCTACTAGGCAGGGTAACCTTTCGGGAGCACATTCGCATAAGGTCAAGAGAATTATGGGAATGTTACACGGGCCTCCGAGACGACTTCTGTGGTCGCCTGGAGGACTTCCT
>Ga0307509_10010357_pt1 | contig 11450 bp, 2 predicted proteins | sample 10_EM_MG_FD_202245 | JGI IMG/M metagenome (GOLD analysis project Ga0307509, IMG submission 202245) | Populus trichocarpa ectomycorrhiza microbial communities from riparian zone in the Pacific Northwest, United States - 10_EM | ecosystem: Host-associated > Plants > Roots > Unclassified | place... | reverse complement strand
CACTAATTACAATTCTAACGATTATCCTCCTAAAGTACATGGGTTTTATTAATTTTTATACAAATTTATGTGAAAATGTAGACATGTCTTTTTTTTTTAAGATTAACGTGGGTGTCCGGGTTAGTTTGCGCGCACCTCGACTAATCCCACAGGCCTTGAAGTTAACGACTATATAAGCCTCCAGTGGCCCTGAGGTTTGTAGGACTCGAACTGGTGACCTCTAGTGAGCAACCCCAAGGCCTGGCCAATTGAGCTACACCCCTCAGGGTTCATGTCTTTTTATTTTTAGTTTGACGATAAGGGGGTCTTTAGGCCAATTCATACATCAATCGAGACTAAGTTCCTCATTTAGATGATTTTAAGGGTGCACCTTCTACTTTAGTGTAAAAATATTATAACTACCCTTTTAATTTTAAATAATTTCACTTAGTAAATTTATAAGATAATTTCATATTGATAAAGATAGATTAAATAAAAAATTTATGTCCATCCCTATATTAACAAAGCACATTTGTTTCAAAATTAGGATCTTTGTTCAACTTTGCCATTCAAGTCTTCTTTTTTTAGAAAAAATGATATGATTGGTTAGACATTTGTATACCTTACATAAAAGTATTTCTTGAATTTATAGTGTCAATTTCTTAGCATTGTTACTGTTGATGTACCTTTTTTTTTTTAATAGCAGTATTCAATACTAATTCTAGCTTCTACCATGATCAATCACTACAAGATTTAACAGTTTTACCGATGAAATTTTTCCGTCGGTGTAAGACACATATTCCATCGGTAATTATATTACCGATGGAATCACAGACGGAAATGATTCGTCAGTGAATCGTTCGTCGGTAATGTTTTGTCCGTCGGTAAATCCGTTGGTAATATAATCACCGACAGATTTACTGATGGAACAGACGCGTCGATAATAATTTTTTTATTACCAACGAAATTACCAAGGGATATACCGATGGAATTACCGACGGAAAGTCCGTCGGTAATTCCATCGATAATTATATAAAAACATTTTAAAAAAAATTCATTTTATAAAATTATAAAATAATTAAATTACCATAAATCAACACTGTATATTATATACTCAAAATGCTTGGAAAAAAGAAGAAGAAAATCAACTCAAACAAATTTGCAACAAATAAATAAAATGAAAAAAATAAATTCAACTTAAAAAATTCATATGAAAAAAATGAAGTTGCAATTGCTAAAAATTTAAAAATCCATATAAATAAATCAACTAAAAATTAGTCTCATATGAAAAAAAAAATCTCACAACAAAATTTATACAATTATTAAGAACAAAAAAAATAAAAAATAGAATAAAAAATAAATATAGTGAAAAACAATCATGAAAAAAGAAGAAAAAATAAAAATATTACCTTAATGTAGTTGCAAGTGAAGCTAAGGAGAGAAAAAAAAAATCGTAAAGCATATTAATTAAAAAAAAACTAAGAGGATAAAAGAAGAAGAAGAAGAAGACATACCCGAGCATGGAGAAAAAGAGAAGAAGATGAGGAGAGAAAAGAAGAGAAAGAAATAGATATTGATATTTTTTACATATAGTGAACAAGAAGAAGAAGAAGAAGTAGTAGAAGAAGAAGAAGTAGAAGAAAAATTATAAGAAATGAGTCTGTCTCTTGTGAATTAAGGGGATCCAGACTTTTTATTGGGGCGTGTTAGCGACGGATTTACCGATGGATAATTGAATATCAATATTTTTTAATTATTCCGTCAGTAATTCCATCGGTAATATTTAATTTAAATTTTCAATTTTGTAAAAAGTTTTCAGAAACCGCCAACAATTACCGACGATTTTTCAATCGTCGGTGATTCCATCTGTAATATTTAAATGAAAATTTTAAATTAATTGAATTTTTTTAGAAAACCGCCAAATAACACCGATGACTTTTCAATCCGTCGGTGATTTTGTCTGTAAAGAACAAAAATTAACAGTGCAATTAGAAAGTGAACAGTTCTGGAGCTCTCTGGAAAATACCGACGGAAATTTCCGTCGGTGTTCCCTTTGTAATTGACATGATGAACAATGTTCACAGTTTACCAATGGATTTACCGACGGATTTACCAACGGAATTACCGACGGAAATATTCCATCGGTAATTCCGTTGGTAAAAATGACACGTCATCATTTTTTTTTTGCTTTCTTTTAATTTTTTTTCCCATGGTAATTCCCTCGGTATATACCGAGAGAATATTTTCGTTGGTAAAATCCTTCGGAAATTTACTGACAGAAATATTCTCTCGGTATTTCCGTTTGTATTTATCGATTTTCTGGTAGTGAATTATGCCTTACTTATAACTCTCCTTTTATTCTAGGGGTAGTTATTGTTGTTATCACCTTGGATAAATGATCGTTATCCACCTTTATCTTCTTTTGTAAGAAGGAAATATGACTAACCTCAAGTGCCTTTTAGATCGGATTTCTAAAGACAACACAACTATTAATGCTAAGTCTTCATGAGTCATGCAATTTGCAATATTTCTTCTCCTCAATATGTTTAGTAATGGGAATTGTGTGGTTATCAATGGGCTTAATTTTTCCCCCATGCATAAGTTGATCAAAAGTTTCTTTAGCTATATTGTTGTTAAAAAAGTATTGCTTACCCTTATTGAGCACTTCAATAGCTTTTGCTTCTTTGCTACTAAGCTTGCTGGCCTCTTTATGCTTTCTTAATATATTAATCTCGAAGAATCATCTCTTTTTAAGTTTTGCGATCAAAATTTGTTGTTCCTTAACTTTCTTAAACTTCTTGTCAAAATCCAAGTTGGTATAGGCCATTTCAACCTCATTCAAGTATCTAATAGGTAGGTTCTCCTTAATGGTTTCTTTTCTATTTGTTTTCCCAACATGTTTTCATACCAAACAATATTGTATGAAAGGATATAAATATCAATATATTTGATTATGAATAACCTCTTCTAGTATTCCATTGTTTTCCCTCTAGAACTAACTTGATGCATTCTTACTCTATTATAACTGTAGTGGAATTAACTTCATGCATTCCTACTCTATTATAATTGTATTGCACTTCATTTTAAGATTCTTAAAACAAAGTACATAGCTTTTTATGGACTCTTTTAGTCATGAACAATTCTAGCCAACCTAACCAACATTACTGTTAGTTCTATTTTGTAAAAGTACTCATAAAAATGAGTTTCTATTTGCTCTTAACTATTGATGAACTTTAGTTGTAGTGTGGAGAACTACTGAAAGGTAGCTTTGATTAATGAAGAACTAAACAACCTTAGATTCACGAAGGGATTAACAACACCATTTCCATATTGATAAGCAAATTTGGTGACATGTTCCCTTGTTGACTCATTGTCTTCAAGGAGACAAAGATAATTATGCTTAATGAGTATGATTTATCTCAATGTTGAGAGGAAAAATCGATCATTTCAAGAAATGAAGAGAACTACTCTTAACGAGTATGATTTATCTTAATATTTTTAGGTAGAATTCATTAGTGCTTTATGCTATATTTCAATCTGAGTTTTCATTGAACCTATTTTGTATAAAACACCTTATGAGATCTAGTTTGAGAAAAAAATACCTAATATCTCTTACTTTGGTTTTTTATTCTAAATTCGAAAGGAAGTTTGATACTAAATCCTATTAGAGTATTTTTCTTGGTTATTTCACTACTTTTAAATTATATCTGGTATATAATAAAAGAAACCTTTGTAGATATTAATCTTCATAAGGTGAACATGGATAGAGCTTAAGAGGTTACATTGAAGAATAATGAATCTATAAAGGAACCTTAAATTACACAAAAGTAAGATGACCATGAAATGATGTGTAAAACCCTTATGATCTTCCAACTACTATAAAGAAGTAGAGAGGATTACCTCAAGACATCATCATTGAAGATATTTAAAAAGATATTTAAACTAGATTTGCCTTAATAAACTACATCGACAATATTGCTTTCATCTCTCATCTTGAACCCAAGACTTATGATGATAATTTGAAAGACGAGTATTGGATACTTGTCATGCAAGAGGAACTTAATCAATTTGAGATAAGCCAAGTTTAGGAACTAGTTCCTACATTTAATAGTGGTAAAACATCTTCTTTTTTTATTGTCGCTGATGGTTTTTGCCAACATATCACAAGTACAGAAAGAAGAGAAAGGAGTTCTTTGTTGGTAGAGTTGAAAGGGATGTTGCACCACCGTTATTGTTGGGTGAAGAATTGTATGTCATGGTGTTGCAGTACAATGACATTATGTTTGATTTTCAATCCGGTATGCAGAAGTTTCTTGGTTTTGATGTGACCCATAATTGGGTAAAGCAAAGTATTTTCTAGGAGCTTCTTTACTGGAAAATCAATCTTCTCCGCCATGACCTTAATGTCATGTACATTGAAAAAACTATGTTTGAAAATATTTTTAACATGGTTATAGATGTGAAATGAAAGATAAATGACAACATAAAGGCTAGAATGATTATCCATAGTAAAAACCAAACCTAGATGTTGTGTCCAGGTTGTTCAAGATAGTAACAATGAAATAACTTTGCGAGATGATGTCTTGCAACTTGATGAGTTAGTTGATATGTATTTGAGTTGCTTTATCTATCAACATAAAAGAAAATTCAAATTCTTGCATCGTTGAGAATACTTTTGTTGATGTTGATGTTGATGTTGAGGAGTTGGATGATGTTTTGAGAACCAGTGGACATACAAAAGTCGATGAAGATGATGATAGTGATGAAACCAATGTAGAAGATTGCGATGAAGATGAAATTAAAGAAAAAGAAGACAAATCTTATTAATTTACACAACATGAATGTGTAATGAAATTAACTATAATGAAATATTTCTAGATGAAATTAACTTTAATATAATCATATTGATATGTGAATTTATTATTACATGACAATGAAACATTTACTTTTTGTGATTTTATTATTATACATAAAATTGGTGTTATTGTACTGTGTTATGCTGTGATTTTAAGTACTTGCGGGATTGATAGATAAGAAATACAGATACAATTTAGACACATAATGTTTTTTACTGATGGACTATAAAATATCAATAGATACACCGACAAATAATGTCTGTCGGTATTTTTCCGAAAGCTTTAAAACTGTTCATTTCTCAATGACACTGTTAATTACTACTCATTATAGATGGAATCACCGATGATTAATGTCTGTCATTATTTCCCTAAGATCTTTGAAACAACTCATTTCTGAATGGAACTATTAATTACTGTTTATTATAGATGGAATCACCAATTTTTAATGTTCACCAATATTTTCTCGAGAGCTTTAGAACTGTTCATTTCTCAATGGCGCTGTTAATTACTATTCATTATAAATAGAATCATGACGATTAATATCCGTCGCTATTTTCCCAAGTGCTTTGGAACTGTTTCTTTCTCAATGACACTGTTAATTATTGTTCATTACAGATGAAATCACCAACAACAAAAAAAAGTCATTAGTGATAGTAGAATGGGTTTTTAATTTTTTTCAATTAAATTAAAATTTTCAATTAAAGATTACAGGTGGAATCACTAATGAAAATTTTAAAAATAATTATTTTAACTATCCAATAGTAACTTCGTCAATAAAAAAACCCCAAATTAAAAGACTATAATCCTTAATTTCATAATAGAATGCGCAAACACTTCTATCTTTTTCTCTCTACAACTCGTTTCTCTCTTCGCACCCAACACCCATATTTTTTTTCTTCTTACTTCCTCTCATTCTTTTCCTTCCTCAAATCATCCTCACGAAAGGAGAAGACCCCACTCAAGGTGAATCTCTTTCTTATTCCTTTTTGGTTTTTTATCTTTTTGTCAAGTTTTGTTAAGTTAACTTATAATGTTTTTTTTTTCATTCTCAAGCTATTCCAACAAGGTCATCCACATCCTTCAAGGTCAATCTCCTTAATCATCCTTTTTCTTTAGTTGTTCAAAACTTAATTAGTGTCGATATTATTGTTGATAATCTGAATGGCATGGGATTTTTAATCTGTATTTCTAGCAATTTATAGTGTATATGTCTGTTTATTATGCTATTTATGCCTTAAACATTGCTTGTAATTTGTGTCAATTTGTTTGGTTGAAGAAAATGAGGAAAATAGGTGAATAAAGGTTTATTTTTTGGGTTTTAATTTGGGTTTTTCTGGGTGTGTTTGTTTGTTCGCTGAGAAATTGAAAAAAAAAGGAAAATTGAAGGATAGGTGTTTGATTTCCTTCAAAGACAAAATTAGTGAGGCATGGTTTCTTGACCACACTTTTCACTTCTTATTTATGAAGTTTTGGTTTTTTTTTTTTCCAGCTATAGTTTATGGGTTTGTAAAGAATGCACAAATTTATATATGAGTGATTGTCTCGTTGGATTTGAACTTACCTTGTTATCAATAGAAATGAGCTATAATTTCATTTCTTTTGAAATACTTTAAAGAATGGTTTTCCATACTAATTACTACTTTACATTTCCTTATGATCATTTTTTGAAATGGAAACAAATTAGGAAAAAGAGAGAGAAAATAATTATTTGCTACTATTATTGATACATTAGTGATTAAGTTAAATTTTTAATTGTTTCTTAATTGTCATTATCAAAGATTCTAGAGGTATCATTTGATTCACTTCTTAATTAATTAGTAGGATTAACATATTTTTATTCTTAGCCACCAATTAATTGTACTTTCATTAACACATAGCCAACCAATTAAGTAATAATTTGCTAAGTTTTTTTCTCATCAGTACTGGCAGAAATAGGAAGTGTGCTGCTTAAATTTATGCATCAAAGAAATTTATTGATGCATAGAAAATTCAGCATATTAAACAAAGCTAGCTACTAGAGGGAAACATTTGTGTTCTTCAATATCCTAGGTGGTAGAGTCAAATGAGATTAAGATATTGAACTTATCTCATCTATGTTGATGAATGTTAGCATGGTTAGTTTAATAAAAAAGTGACAGAGTGATCTAGTCTACTTTATAATTGAGTGGATGAATTGAAATTTTATTTTTTATGTTTTTTTTGTGTATTTTATACATGATAGTTTTATAATCTTGCTATGTATTGTCTTTAAATTTGTTATTTTTATGGATTGAGAATTAGGTGATAACAACATTAATTTCACTATATTAGTCATAAATAAAATCAATTGGTTTGTTGCTTTATTTATTTTGTATTGTGTATGCAAGTAATAAAATTTTGGTTAGTTTCCCATATAAGGGAGATGCTGCCAGAGTTTTTTAGAATAAGAATCTTATTATCTTTTTCAATCCTTTAATTTGTGTAGATGCTTAGGGGAAAGTCAGTAATGCATCGTATGGATAAGATCGCTGCTAGTTCTTTTAGCAGCGTTTCTAATGATCATAAGTCGTTAGGTGCTGATCGTGAATAGGCTCATAAGGCACAAACAACCACTCTCGACACGGGCTTGTCAAGTGCAATGTCGTCATGTCGAGGAGGGGTCCCTTCAAGCGAGATCCATTAACTAGAAAATACCTAGCCCAATGGAAGCCCGACCACTCAGTGTAAGTTTGTTTTCCTTTCATGCATTACTAAAAAATAAAGAACAATTAATAATTTTTGAAAAATTAATTTCAATTAATGAATGAAATTTCAAGTTTACAAATATTAAGGCTACCACAATGATAACATCAACGATAAAATTATCGATGGAAGTGTCATTGTTTCAATGGAGTCAGGTTTTAAAAATCCCGAATAGAAACCCATGATTGATGAATGGTTCATAAAGTTTAAGGTTAGTAATAACTTAAACAATTTTTTTATTATGTTAATTTGGTTAGTTTATCAATATTAATGAAATTATTCTTTTACAAATTTGAAATGCGAGGAAAAAATTTACTTCGATACAGCTGACAACGTTGTTGCCAAAAGGATTTGGGAGAATCATGTTGTAAGGTAAAAATGAGATCAAGATAAATATTTTTTATCTAAATATTAAAATTTTATTTTTTATTTATTAGCCGATAATTAATTTGTACCATATAGGTTGCGTAATTGTTTGTACGAGGCGCATAAAAAAGACAAAAATATGCTAAAGAAAGAGAGCTTCCAGGCTGGAAGGACGTAGCGATTTGAAAAGATTTCAGACCTCCATACATCTCGGAGGTTGTATGGGCAAAATATATTCTTCACGTGATATTCGAGCATTTTATGCGGCAGTCATAATCGGTGTGAAGAACTAAAACAAGCAGATTCACAATTCCATTACCACGCATACCGGTGGATCCACTCCATTCGTTTCGCATGCGAAGCGTATGGGAAGATTCTTTTCATTACATCATTTTTTTTAAATGTGTTTTTATATGAATAGTTTTAACTAGCAATAATTTTCTCTTATAGGCTTCGGTTTTTGGACACGAACCAAGACCAAATGAGCTTTTTGTAGAAACGCAAGCGTTAAATAATGACTGTCAAAAAGAAGTATAACAACTCGTGGATAGGCGAGCTCAGTACTTTATGGTACGTTGGACACTGCCGGTTAGAAGAGCAAGCCATGGCTTTAACCCTTTGATTAATTAATCATTACTACAAATTGCATAGAACATTGAGGATCTGGCATCTAATGATTCCATTGCTTTTTACGAGACAAAGGCAAAAACTCATAATTTATAATGCAATCATAAGAAATAGCAAAAACAGAGACCGAGTAAAAGATCATTTCTGTGGAATGAAATGAAAATCAGGTAGTATATAATTAAGGTGAATATTTCGATTTTTTGAGGGATTAAAAGGCAGGTCTGTGAGCAAAATCTTACTTTCTACGCGGGGGATGCAGTGGAAACCGTATTCCCTTAAATTTTAAATTTTATTTTTGCTAAAAGTTATATTTTATATATATTTTTAGATCATTTTAATGTTCTAATATTAAAAATAATTTTTTAAAAATAAAAAATATATTTTTAAATAAAAAATATTTTAGACTACAATCAAAATCACAATCCCAACAGCCTTCCTGTCCCAAAACATGACCCATATATCCTCCCAGTTCTGAATGGTTCCATTGTTAACGATATAAGGCCCTGTTTCGTAGTAAGGTTGTTTATGGGGCTGTTGCAGCTATTACCAAACCCAACCCAACCCAAGTCACCAAAGTAAAGATGTTATTAGGAGGACAGAACAGCTTGGTGTGGCTAAAGCCCATGTTAAGAATGCTTGTGGGAACAGAGGAGGTTTCCATTTTTTGGTGTTTTCACCCTAAAGCAAAAATCTTTAACAGGAATTACAGAACCATCCATGTATCGCAGAAAACGTCTTGTAATCTTAAAACAACAACAAATCAGTGGGGTATTGTAATTAATTAATTACTTAATTAAGTAACAAACTAAAATAGGCATAGGTTTCCCTGTGCATGGTTGCTCTCTTCACAATTTAATGAGGATTGCTACCATTTTCTAAAAAAGTTCATTTTGGTCTCTGGAATTTTTTATTCTTTCATTTTTTATCCTTGTTGTTTTTATTTTTGACATTTCTATCCTACAGCTTTTTTTTTCTTGTATCTTAACCCTAGAATGTTGATTGAAGAAATAGAAAGTTGCTCGAAAGGAAGAAGAGAGAAAAATAATTCAGTCATCCACAAAAAAATCTTCATATTAATAAGTTCATATTAAAGAAAAAAGCTAGATAAAAGTTATTTTGGTCTTTAATAATATAAAAAAATAGAACCGAACCTCAAATGTTCATTTATATTTAGTTTGTTTTTGAGTTTTAGAGATAAATAGAGGGTTTTTAAGGTTGAAAATGAAGTTATTGAGATTTAAAACATGTATTTTGGATCTCCTTTTTTATTATGAAATCAAGTTAAAAATTAGATTTTAAAAACACTAAAACTTAAACCTTGTGTTTTGAAGACCGAAGAATATATAAATGAATGAAATGTTTCTGACAAATAACAAATGATGTATTTATTTTTTTAATTCATGTGGGGTGTTTGGGTCAGTTTGTATGCACCTCGACTAATCCTTACGGGCCTTGAGATTAATGATCAGATAAGCCTCTAATAGTTATTAATATTAGTAACCACAAGACTCAAACTTGAAATTATAAAAAACAAATCTCTTAATTCTAAACTCTTTTTACTTGACTGCTAACACGTAGATGCAAATAATATATTTTAAGTGAGCATGTTGTGGCTCATTTTAAAAAAGAAAAAGTGCGCAGGATTGAACTTATCCCATTTGTAAGCCCAGGCACGCTGGGAATTATTATTTTTTTCTTGAAATCTTTTTATAATTAATTATTTTATTTAAAAATAGAATAAAATTATATTTAAATAAAGCTATTGATATGATATTAAAAAATTATCTAGTTGTCATTATTTGTTTTTTTTTTAATTATAACTTTTATGGTAATATTAGCAATTATTTATGAATAACTATATATAAACTTAACTTACAAAAATTATTAAAAAATTGCACATGACTATTTCAATGAGAATAAAATATATATGTATTTTTAAAATTTTTATTTCAATTTTTTATATAACTTTCTAAAATTAATTATTCTTTTGTTTTTTTCATACAATTGTATAAAAATTGTTGAGGCTTTATTTATTTATTTATTTTAACTTGTTTTCACATCGTGATAAGTTTTTATATAGAAAATCTTGCTTTAGAAAAGATATGTTTTTGTTAAAAAAAAATAAGAAAAGAAAAGAAACAAATACATGAACAATTAAGGAAATTTTGACTGAAAAAATACATTTTTTACTCTAGAATTTAAGTCATTTGAATACTTATAAATATTTTTATTATTATTATAAAATTAAATAAAAATAAATGTTAAACATGTCCCAATAACACATCACGCGGATAAAAAATACTAATTATTAATGTAGATGTATTGTCAACAGCACACCTCTACTAGACTCACAAATTAAGCAGTACCCACAGCTATTGAAAAATGATGCCCAGTTACCATTTCCAATGTTAAATAATCATTTGAATATCTATAAGAACCAGATATATATAAGAATGATGATCATTTTAAGCAAAATCTTAATATTATTGGGTCTACGAGATTTTTCTTAAGTGAATTTGGAAGAACATGCTGCAATTAAGTTAGTATTTGATAGAATGGATAATTAATTAATCTCCCAACTCCATAGGATATAATTATCTCATTAAATTATTAATCACTTTTCAATGAATTTTATCTTCCTGCTTGCCCTGCATAAACTAAATGAGAATAAAATCTCCAAAAGTCTAAAAGATTTTATTAATTAAGTAAATGATTATAGCTAGATCATGAATTAAAATCTTTATATCTAATACGAGATCCAAATAAATAAAAAGTCAATATATCTAATAATGGCAGGAAGTGTCATGCTTATTTCGCTATTTAATTTAATTTAATTTAATTTTTGATGACATTCTTCGGTTAAGATGTGTTGTCAATCGCTATTAGCAGCTTGGCTCCCAA
>Ga0307509_10010356_pt1 | contig 11450 bp, 8 predicted proteins | sample 10_EM_MG_FD_202245 | JGI IMG/M metagenome (GOLD analysis project Ga0307509, IMG submission 202245) | Populus trichocarpa ectomycorrhiza microbial communities from riparian zone in the Pacific Northwest, United States - 10_EM | ecosystem: Host-associated > Plants > Roots > Unclassified | place... | reverse complement strand
CTATCGAGTCCGAAGAGGAAAAATCTATAGGTGAAACAGGAGAGGGAGTAGCTGCGGCAGCGAACAGAGGAGGCTGACCGGTATCTGTAATCTCCTCATATGATCGAGTAGCAGTTTCATCAAAGTGTACATCCCGAGCACGAATGATGCGTTGGGTATCTTGTATGTAGATACGATAAATGTTGGTTCCTTCATAACCAACAAGAAGGCCAGAGCGTGAGTGAGATTCAAGCTTATTCCTAAGTGTCTTAGGTACATGGACATGAGATATAGAGCCGAAAACCTTAACATGACCTATGTAAGGTGGTTGACCATTCCAGAATTCAAAGGGTGTCTTGCCGGCTGGATGTGCAGACGTAGGCGCACGGTTCCGAAGATAGACTGCGGTCTGAAGGGCCTCAGCCCAAAGTTCAGAGGGAACTTCATTTTCGTGAAGCGTTGAGTTAACCATTTCCAGCAGAGTACGATTCATTCTTTCCGCAACACCATTTTGTTCTGGACTATACGGAACAGTGTACTCATGTACAATTCCTGAGGTCTTTAGGTAGTCAGCAAAGGCTGAGGAAGGTGTACTACGGTCAAGACGGCGGTCCAGTGAGGCTCCATATTCCAGTGCATTATCAGATCTTAGGAACTTTATTTTCTTATCCTTCAGTCTCTCAAGTTGGGGGTGTAAGGTCTTAAATGCTTCGAATGCCTCTCCCTTAGTACGAGAGATCGAAACAATAACAAATCGTGAAGCATCATCTATCCAGGTAGCGAAGTACTTCATCCCGCCAATAGAGGCAACCGGAGCCGGACCCCAAATGTCGGTATGAATTCGCTCAAGAATCTTCTCCGCACGGGGCATTGATAACCGTGAGGGCTGCCTATGCTGTTTCCCTCTAAGACAACCAAGACATGGTTTATCAACTACTGTGCCAGAAGCGATCCTCATACCCAGTGAGTTCCTTGAGAGCAACCGAATTGAGTCCGAATTGAGGTGACCAAGGCGCCTGTGCCATGTATTGAGAGTTTCTGTAGCCGTGCGCAATGTAGTCGGAAGGGCTGGAATCACTTGAGACTGCGGTTGAGGAGAGATTTGGTGCGTATTATCCGAGTCTGGTAAAGGGATATCTGAATGGGGCGCAGTTTGTGATACTCTCCTAGATGCAGAGCGAGTAGTAATAAGAGCAGCTGACTGAAACCTGATTTGATAAAGTCGTCCAACTGAGTAGCCATGTAAGACTACCCGATCACCCTTTACAACTGAAACACCACCAGGGGATGAAAAGTAGCTAGCACCTCGCTCCTGCAGCTGTCCCAATGAGACCAGACTGACATCTCCAAATTCTGGAGCATGATAAACACTACTCAGAGTAACTGTATGACTCCCAGAGGGAGTAACAACCGGAAGTATAGCAGTCCCAATACCAATTGCGTCGACTGTTTCCCCATTACCAACTCGAATACGCTGGGGAACAGAAAGCGAATGGTAGTTCTGAAGAGAGTCACCGAAACGAGTAATATGGTTTGTACAGGCAGAGTCGAGATACCATAGTGGTGAGGAATCAATAGAAGCAGGAACTTCCAAGCCGAGGGAGGAAAGAGCACATTCGGAGTCATCAATGGCCGAGATCCGGGCAGAGTGATGCGCAGACAGAGACTGAGATTCTGCCTTTACTGCATTGGAGGATAGAGGCCGCCGTGGTCGCTTCTCCGGAAACTGTTGCCAGCATTTCTCCGATGAATGGTTTGAGCGGTGACAGTGCTTACATGATGGACGACGGGACTGAGTATAGTGACGCTGTGCTTGCTGCCGGTTTCCTGATTGTCCTGAGGCTGTTTGATTACGATATGAGCCATTGCTGGTCTGGCTCTTGGTACCATTCATATAGAGTGCGGTATGAGCATTATGAGTATTGTTTGGCCGTTCAGTAGCCTGTCGCAACTCCTCAGCTGCAAGAGTCTGGTGAACCAGGGTGAGGCTAATCTGCTGAGTAAGGGTAAGGGAGGTACGAATAGTCGCAACGAGTTGATTATACGATCGTGGAAGACCATCCAGAACCTGGTTAATGAGCTGCAAACGGGAAAGATTGATCCCAACAGAGGACAGCCGGAAAAAGAGATTATTAGCCTCAGCGATATAGCTGTCAATTGTTTGCCCAGAGCGCAGATGCAGACTCTGAAACTGCAGCTGGATAGCACTTTGATGTGCAATCGAGTTGGCTTCGAACCGTTGGGTAAGAAAGATCCAAACCTCCCGTGGATCATTCATAGACAGGAGCATCGAGAGAAGATCTTCACTAATATGTGATTCGATAAGATCCAAAGCCTTCGCTGCTCGGAGCACATCATCTGTAGATGTAGCAACAGCAGCAGCAGCAGCCTTTTCCGCTGCCCGAGTCTCTCTCGTAATGTCTGAAGCAGACTTTTGAGCCAAAGCAGACTTTTCTGTCGCAGTGGTAGGGTCAACAACATCCCACAGTTGTTGAGCACGGAGGTGGTTGCTCATGCGATGCTTCCACAAGGTCCAATTGTGGGCTGTTAGAAGTGGGCACTTCAGGACACGAGTGCCCTCAGTAACACTACCTGTCGTAGCGGAAGTTGAAGACATGATGCAAAGGCGAAGAAGAGGCGAAGAAGAAGAAGAGACAGTATACTATGCAGAGCACTGATAATAAAATCAGGAAGCTTAAGGGCTCATAACCTGTTGATGTGTGTGTTCGCCGGGACCAGAAATGAAGCTTGATTTTCTAAGGAAGCGGAGAGCGTGCTATTTATGCTCTGCAACAAGAACACATATCCACTTCAAGAAAACAAAGGAAGACAAAAGAAAAATCTAATGCGCACAGAGTTACATCAATGATTGACTGATTGAGCAGAGAAATAAATGAAAAGATCCAAAACAGATGAATGGAGCTTAAACTCTGACAGCATTGAAGTGAAACTAGTATGAACTAGGAAGTACAGTCGTACTCAAGAAGATAAAGAGTACATATCCGAAAGTATAAGTTCAATAATGCGCAGCTTAGCAATTGTAAAAGCAAAAGGAAGACGAAGGAAGCGAGCAAGAGTAAAAGAAGAACTACTCCTGTACGGCGGATAAAACTAAGTCCAACAAATCCTACGAGTGACACACAGTGAATCACCCTCAAACCAAAATAGCACTCTGGCCTCTAGTTTAGACTAATCCAAACTTTGAATCTGGTACATAACCAAAATGTACATTCAAGGTTCTCGCGTCTTTTTCTAAAATATTACGAAGAGCTCAATCTAAGGGAGAAAGTCATTTGCTATATATGGCACCTTTTAGACCACCGAGCCCTAGCCGACATTAAGGGTGCATTTCGAATAGCGGGCTAGCATTCCAACTCTCGGCAATGCCCACGACAAGATATGAGTGGCACGCAAACCATCTCCGATCCAACAGTGAACAGTACCGATACCGTAATGCAGCCGAATCAAGTTGCTCCCTCACTTTTTTCTTTTTTCTTTTCCTTTGAGCTCACTTATCTCGCCGCATCTAGCCTGCCTACCTAGCGAAATTATCCAGTAGTTTTATTCTGCAGCACTAGGATAGGCCTCACGAATCCTCACAGTGGGCTGCCGCATGTCTGTCTGAATCCACTGCCGCGCGTCTTAGCACTGCTTTTGAATTTCAGCCCTCAAATAGTGTTCAACTCATAGCCAGTGGGGGAAGGGGAGGGAGACTACTATGTCACGTTCGGGAAGTATATTGTCTTGGGTCGGAGGCCCTAACCCTGAGGCATGTGATCGCCTTTCCTCGGGGGGGGGGGGTAAGTACAGGTAAGGTAAGGTATGGGCGAAATGTGAACATTAGCCTGGTGGCCGCAGCGGATGGGTGGATGGCTGTGTTGGGCAGGAGGTGCGTCGAGCGGCACTGTTCGGTAGGGTGTACGAGCACTTAGGTATATATGGGTACGGCACCACCCACATTTCCCTTGATGTCGAGTTCCAACACAACACCCTCTTCTACTCTGCAAACCTCCGGAAACTAGCAGATAATGGCTGGAACCACCGAGAAATGGGAGACTTTAAAGGATGGGTTGGAGATTTATACTAAGACTTGGCTGGTAAGTGCAATAGACTAACCGCGGGGGCCTCCCCAACTTGGTTTCGGATCTTGGATGGGTAGTCTGGGTAAAACTATGGTACCTCAGTAACTAATAAATGGTCAAACAATGATAGACGAATTCACCTCCAATTGCTCAGATATTCTTCGTTCATGGCTTCTCAGATCACTGTACCATCTAGATCTTTAGAGACGATAGTTTGTTTGAGAGAAACTAATGATGAACAGGTAACGCCTACGGCATCTTCCCGACTACCGTCGCCGCACAAGGCATAGAATTCTACTCTTTTGACCAACGCGGCTGGGGTCAGACCTGCGTACGTTCGAACCAAAAAGAGAAAACCACCCGCCACTCGGGCAATTCCGGCCCTACATCTCTCGTCCTCTCCGACATAAGCGAGCTTCTCGGGCCCCGTCTGGCCGCACGCCCGGGCATCCCTTGCTACCTGGTCGGTCATTCGATGGGTGGCGGGATAGCACTGACGTACGCCATCCAAGGCACACATAAGAATGCCCTCGCGGGAACAATCGTCTGGAGTCCCATGATCGATTTCGCGAAGGAGAGCTCCCCGGGCTTTATTAAGATTGGTGGGTTGAAAATTGGGGCGACGCTTTTCCCGAATAAGCAGATTGTACAAAGTCTGCCGGCCGAGCATATGTCAAGGGATCCTGAGGTCGTGGAAGCGTTTAGGACAGATCCGTTGTGTCACGATACTGGGACGTTAGTTGCGTACGTGGATATGATTAACCGTGGTCAGGATTTGAAGAAGGGGCAGGTTGCTTCCAAGTTTTTTGCCGACAAGCCAGTTTTGGTGCTTCACGGGTCTTCGGACAAGGTATTTTCAAAATTATCATTGTTCCATTCGCTACGTAGACGTCGAGGGGTTGACTAATGAGGGGATTGATTATCTAGATTACTGACCACAACTCTTCGAAACACTTCGTCGCTAGCCTTGCCCAGGTTAAGGACAAGGAGTTCAAGAGCTTCGACGGGTGGTATCATAAACTACACAACGAACCGGGCGAGGATAAAGTTACGTTTGCGAATTATGTTGCTGCATGGATCATCCAGAGATCTACAGGAAATGTTAGCTCGAAGCTGTGATGAGTGTTGAAGAAACGGGGAGAGAACTGTGAACTAGCGGCTGACCGAGGCGAGTGATTCATCATGGCATTTAGCATAGGATTGGCGGATCGGGTAATTAGCTCTCCGGAATTAGGGACTGCCGGCTCTCTCTTTCTCTCTCTTTGTCTCTTTTTCTGGGGTAGGAGCAGATTGTAATGCTGGTGGTCTAAGGCGTTGGACGCGGTGTGATAGCGATAACGGAGCTTAATTAAATGAGGAGGGCCAGTCGGATTCGAAGGGAAAATATTTAGCTCCGGCTGCACTGTACTGATACCCCTAGCCATGCGTAGGTTTACCATCCTACCATAACATCAGCACCATTCCTGCCCACCAGAGGAAAAACAACTGAATTTAGGTATTCGCCTCACCTGAATCTTTGGCGCCTTGATAGTGCCCAACCGTGGTATAAATAAGATACCCGATATTGTACTCGGTAGACTATATATATACATAGGCTGCCAACTGGGGTGTTAGTGTCACGATACATGTGATCTATGTATATCCCAGACCAAGCAACGATCAAAACCCCAGTTATCACGGTGCATGCCGCTCCGTAGAGGAGCTATCCAGCACTCACAGGAGTATTCAAGAAGCGTTGTGACAGTAGGTAGTCATCTATAATCACTCGAGGAAACCTCAGACATCCCAAATGAAAAAACAAACGTTTCGTCCCAGCCAATCCTACGTGTATCATACCATAGGCAGCTACCGCCCATAAAAGTGCGCCCAGGGTGAGGAACGCCACATCCGAGCAGAAAATATGGACTATATTCACTGGCCTTCCCCAGTGGGAAGAAAAGCGGCGAGAAAGAAAGTAGAGAAAGGTGGGAATATTATAGGAAACTCGTGGCGCACGCTTCAGAGTCGGCCGCAATGCCCGAACGGGATTATCCTAAGTCCGTGATATCATGATAAAGTTGCTCCTGTGTCAAGGTTCACCATCCCCCCTTTCCAAATCGTCTCTTCCCCTCGGCGGGCTGACTGACCCGCCGTCTTCTCCCATCGTTGGGATGGGTTATGGTTGTGCTTGTACTTTTGAACGCGGAGGGCGCGGATCCTGTCTATTTCTCGCTGATCTGCTGTCGATGTCTACGGCACTGTCAGTGGATTCGGTCGGTGCGTAGTGGTGGTGTTGAACTGTTGTCTTTAAATCAAGATTAAGCAAATGGAGAGGAACAAAAAGGGGAGGAAAAAAATAATAACCGAAATTTACATGTCAGTGGGGGAAGTATTCGTTCCAGTTGTAGCATTTGTGAAATACCCACTCCGGAGGATAGGGTTCCCCTCCTCCTCCTCCTCCGATTGTATATATAGCTTTCTGAACGCCCCTCTTCTGCCATGATGCGTAATTTCCGCGAGAAATGGAGGATGAGGAGGGAGGAAGAGTGGGCATAGTTATGGTACATAGCAGCGAGCATCGCCAACCGGATCCAACCACTCCATCTCGTGGGGGGGTGGATCTGTTATCACAAGAGATCACTCGGATTGGTTTTCGCTGTGGATCTTTTCATTGTTGCGCCTTTTTCGGCACTGTTGTGATGAACTCCCCCCGGACAGGGCTGTGATAGAGTGGGGGGGGGGGAGGGCCTGTGCTTTTATTGCCATTGTGTTATGTCAGTGTATCGGGGGGGAGGAGGGGGGTTATGAGGGCTACTCTGGGAAACACAATGTCCTTGAATTGCCCGAAAATAGCAATTAAGAGATTCATGGCTGGCTGTCATTGGCGTCCTAGCTAGCTAGCCGTGGGACCGTGCATTAGCGAAAAGTGAACAATGTTTATAAATTACTTTTTCTCGAAGATATGTTTTTGCTACTGGTGCCATTCATTGACGTGAGAGCATATTATAGTGCTTGTATAACTCACCCATCACGAACCATATCTGTGGCAAAGAACAAATAGTTAAGCGGGTCTTCGACCGCCTAACCTCAGTGATGCCGTACCATACCATACCATACACAAATCCGCCCTCGCCGCAGGTATCATACAGTGCCAAAGTCAACACCCGATCTTGCCCCACCCCACCCCACCTTCACCCTTCCATCACCACTCCAAAGATAACTCCTACACGCCCCTAACCCTCGTACCCCCGCCAAATACGTATGATATCATAAGAGGAAAAGTGAGCCAAGGGATATCTACGGATCTGGAATTTATTCCTCCTCCCCCCCCTCTACTCCCTATAATCGCTGTGCTGGGATGATGGCGGGTAGCTGTTTCGGACGGATGATTGAGGAGAGGAGTGGCGGATTGGGCTTGGCATGTGCTTGCTGGGCTTGGGGTTTAGTGCGGTCTTCTGGGCGGGCGGGCGGGAGTGGCCAACTTGGTATGATGGACTGGAAGAATACCTCTAAGGGTGTGTGTGTGTGTGCTGAAAGAGGTCCCCTATCTTGTGATATGTATACTGTTTGTAATACTACCGTAGGTAACTATCCGGTAGGTACTGCGGTGCTGTGACGAACCGACGGCAGCGCCCTCCCCACGAGAGGCCAACACCCGCAATGTAAAATTCTGATCGTAACATATCACTTAGAGTCTGTTTGGATACGACTGTTCCGTTCCGTTGTTCCATAGTAGTGGCCGTTTGCATCCGGTTGTTTGTATGGGGTAACGGAGTGGAACAGTGGTATCCAAATAGGCCTTTACGAGTCTGGCCCAGCCACGCATTCCTGCTTTCTGGGCCAACGGTGCCAGTCAGGGCACTTAACTTATCGGCCTACCCCTTTCACCCAAGAACACGACTCTGCGAAACCGAATTTCTAAAAAGTGAAGCATTGGTCATTGGATATCTGATACAAAGCTCAAGCACAGCTAGTCTAACCCGAGAGCCGGGAAGAACCTACCCTCCGCCCGCCCACCCGCCCCGTTGAGTGAGACTTGATGAATCGCAATCACAAACCAGCCATCGGAGGACCGCTGATTAGCCTTGATAAAAAAGAAACCCGTGATGAAATTCCCCTAAAAATGCCCTCTAACTCAACCAATGCAAGGATATCCACAGACACAACCCCACAAGAATCAACATCTGGATACAAAAAAGAAAAGATACAAAAAAAAGCTGATTGGAAAGAAAAGACTCCACATAGTGTAACGCAGCTCAAGTTACATTTTCATCCATGTAAATAGCAAATAGCAACAAAAAAAGGTATGCAACGGGATGGCCTAGATTTCCTTTTTATCCGATGAGCCTACTAGTGCGGGCGCCCCCACCACCCCAGGGAAGAACGAGGTCACGTGCCCGAGGCTGTTTCCACGGTGGAGGGGGTGAGCGCGGATCATCTCTGAACGTTCAAGCTCTGACATGTTTGTCACAACGCTCTCGCTGGAAAATACTGACGAGGAGCGCTCGCGGGTATGACCTGCTGCGCCAGTTGGTAGGGACGAGGATGATGCGGCGTAAGAGCCTTGGTGGAGCATAAGGCCAGGGGGAGTCGAAATGTGCAAAGAATTGCGGTTGCTGCTCGTTCCTGGGAGGCCGCCATCAGGCGTTGACAGTGGGGGTTGGGATTGGATGGAGGACTCGTAAGCGTAAAAGGTTGCCCAGTTATCAGCTGAATACATGCGGAAGTCTACCGTCTTTTGTTCCATGCGGAGGATCGCATCGGAGAATTCCTTTTCGAGGGAAACACGATGCTTCTCAACATCTTCTCTGTCGGCTTCCCTCTTTCGGCGGGCCTCGGTGTTCTGTTGGTGCTCCTTCTCAAGCTTCTCGAGATCGGCGCGGAGTTTAGCAAGTCGTACTGTCAGTCTCTCCTTCTTCTGCGCTAGGCTGGCCGCTTCCGATTCAACTGCTGAGGTCTGGCGATCTGCCGCTTCTTTCACCTCCCCAGCCTGACTTTGTGCTGCCAAGAGTCTATCTCTCTCCTCGCACCACCCCCTTTTCTTGGTTTTCCATTCTGCCTTGAGCTTCTCCGGAAGGCTCTGCAACCCTTCAAGCTCCTTTGTCATTTTCTCGGTTTCCTCGTCAGCGCGCTTGATAGATTCCTTCAATGCTAGGATTCTTCGGAACGCCCGCTCATCACCACGGTCATTCCCGAGGAGAGATCTATTCTTTTCAGTCTCCTTCCGAATATCACTCAATACAGTCTTTTGGTTCTTCTTGACGGCCTTCAACCGATTCTTCTTCTCGGTGAGGCAAGAGTTTGCCTGCGATAAGCTGTGTAAAAGAGTAGTAATTGGTGATAGAGGCCTTGAGGGCTGCTTGGTGGCGGGGGGAGCAGCCGAGGAGGCTACACAATGTTAGGCTCGACTCTCTTCAATCAAGCGAGAGTGAAACATACCTTGGGCGGGCATTGTACATGCGCTTGCCTGGTAGACTATCTTCCCACCCTTCTTGACGAATTCAAAATCGTACTCGGTTGCTCCAGTCAGACCAGTAATATCGATTATCCACTCCTCTTCCACATCGCCTGTGATGACTCCATTTTCCCTATCCCCATCCCCACCTCGGATATACTTTGAAATGACTGTCTGTGGCCACACAATGCCGTTCACCCGAACAAACAGAGGAAACGTCCCGTCCTTCCCGCTCCCATCAACACCGTTTGTCAACGCCGCCCCATGCATCTCGTAGCCGACCTCGCCATCGATTCTCGCCCCCAGAAATCCGGCGCCAAACTCAATGTCAGTTGATCCAATCCTCGTTATCCATACTCGCACATCCTCTCCACCCGACGTAGATTCGTTAGAAACAGTGCCGGTCTCAAGAGCATTGGGGTTTGAAGCTGCGGACGAGATCTTGGACTGTTCCACCACCTTTGCAACATGCACCATTGCACTCGCAACCGTAGCCCATAAAGGCTGGTTATTTCGGATATTTTGTATTTGATTTTTCTTTTTCCTCTTTCCATTCCCTGTGCTATTTTGTCGTTCCATGGGCTGAGCCAGTGCTCCGGCCGCCGCCTCCGGGTCCTTATCTTTTTGTTTTCCAGATGCCAAAGAAGTGTCTTTGGCCCCCGAGGAGCTGCCTGGTGCAGAAGAATCTCCCGAATCAGACCTCATCAACCACCTTCTAGTCACCCTCATAACCCCCTGCGCAACGATGTGAATGGCTATAGCACTTCGGATCCATCCCGCTGAGGACATTCGTCCAGCTGATGATCCAATTGCCTCGCCATTGTAAAGAGCCACTGGAGTTGGAGTTACCCCATCCCATGCATCTGCCAACCCAAATCTCGCTTGAACTACTTTCACACCTCCCATAACACTAGCACACACAGCTGCATTCCTCAATGTCCCCCCACTTTGATCGGAATATCCGGCACCAAGGGAAATAGCAATAACGGCTTGGGCAAAATCGATAAGGAAAATGCGAGCAGAAGGCCACAAAAACATGGAAAGAAGAGCGACGAGGATATCTGCGAATATGATTGTGAGTAATGACGGTGCTCCATTCGAGCCTTGCAATAATAGGTTCGTAATGGATGGCAGTGAAGACGTTGTTGAAGCGCTGAGAAGTGTGGTGGACGGTGGAACGAATGTGAGGGACGCAAACAAAAAGTGAATAATTGTAAGAACCGTAGGCGGTAGTTGTAAAAACAATATCAAAAGCATAATGGTATCGAGCAAAGGAAAAGAGGGTAGAACAGTAGAGGACATCCCTCCGGTCATTGCTATTTTCCCCGAAGAGTCAAAATTGATTTTACTGTGCTCAGCTGCGACTGTACCGTCCGTTCCACTCGCAAAAGCCTCGCCCAAATCCTCGCCAGAACCATCATAACTCCTCCCATCCTGATTCCCATCCCAACCGTTCGCATAATTTACACAGGATCTATCGGCATTGACTGACTGGAATTGACTATCCGCGGGAATTTGCTGATTCGGAGTTTGCTGAGCCAAAGTCGGGGCAGTCACGGCGGAAACCGTGGAACCGCTACTAGCAGACCCGGAGTGAGAGGGACGTTTCATTTCATTATGATGGTTCTGGCGTTTTTGAAACAAGCCACTTGGTGGGCCTCGTGGCATCGGCAGCTGGATGTTGTTTGGACGACCCAGACCAGCTCCGAGCCTGCTCGACCAACACAAGGCAAACAATCCAGGAACAGAAGGAATGAAACCCACCAGACTTTTGTGGTGAAGTTGGACGAAATGGAAGGGATAAGGATGAAGGGGGGGCGGTGTGTGGTACCGGTGGGAGTGCGGTGGAGGGGTCAGACGAAGGGGTCGGCGGTGGGTGAATCAGGTGGGTGGCGTGGGGGTTGAGCTGAATGCAAGTTTGGTTAGAGTTGAGCGGGGGAAGAGTACTCTGGGGG
>Ga0307509_10010355_pt1 | contig 11450 bp, 9 predicted proteins | sample 10_EM_MG_FD_202245 | JGI IMG/M metagenome (GOLD analysis project Ga0307509, IMG submission 202245) | Populus trichocarpa ectomycorrhiza microbial communities from riparian zone in the Pacific Northwest, United States - 10_EM | ecosystem: Host-associated > Plants > Roots > Unclassified | place... | reverse complement strand
TACAAATCAAGGGGAGAAGGTCCGGGCTGGTTACTGAGGTATTTGTCTCGAAAGCACCCTGGCCTTCTGAGACTACCTGAGTACCACTAGGAAGACTACCCTACAACCCGTAGGCTGGAATAGACTCTTAGATGCCCGAGAGACCATATATGCATGACCTCCATTTTGGCGGTTACCCATACTCCCCTTATATATCCTGCGAACGACATTCAGTCAGACGGACGGCGACGACTTATACGGTGTTACGGCAGCTGCTCCAATGACCTCTTTTAACCAGCAAACGAGCAACTACACAGCCGTCTGCCTATGACGCGCCGTCCCAACGCTAGGGCCAGAGGGGGGTGTTAGCAAAACCCGCCCAAGTTTAATAGCATGTTCGGGCCACCCTTATGCAGGCGTGGGGCTTCCCCACGCAGATGCGTGTGCGCCCAAGAACATCTAAGAGCCCATAGAATGTGAGGCAATCGACCTCTAAGTTCTAGGATGTCTTTGCCGGTGAAGGTAGGGTAACTTGGGTTCCTCAGTAAGGTAACTGGGACCAATGGGCATAATGACCAAATTCCCAAGGTAGGGTAACTTTGCCCTCTTATGCCTTTAACCGCTCAGGAAGTCCTCCAGTCGACCACAGAAGTCGCCTCGGAGGTCCGTGTAACATTCCCATAATTCTCTTGACCTTATGCGAATGTGCTCCCGAAAGGTTACCCTGCCTAGTAGAGTACCTCTAGGCTACTCAACTATTCCCTAGGCCTTATCCTAGGTTTACCAGCTATTTGTATCAAGTATCCGAGACTATACCACCTCTGGTTACCTCTTGGTATACCATTTGGGCTAAGGTGATAGTGATTGTAGCTACCTATCGTAGGGTCGTTACATGAGGTTACTGAGTGCTAAAGACAAGAGTCACGAAGGTGGCCATTAAGTAACAGGAGGTTCTTACAGACCATGCTTAAACAACACGTTCTATACTCCACGCTCTCGCGATGAAAGTCGCAGAAGTGAATGGTGTTGTTGGATAAGGTAGTTTGAGCAATCAGGCATTCCCGCACTCACGTACATCAATAGTATCCGTAGAATGCTGACTGAATCATACGCTAATGATATGACAAAGGAGGGATAATGGCTATTGGTGCGATTATCGTGACAAGTCTATCTTATCCCTTGCAGATGTCAGTTGCAGGATATATCTGCAATGCTGAGAGGTTCGATAACAAAGCTGGGCCCTTTGTTAGTTCGATCATGGAGACCATTCTGTGTATGCAAATGGTAAGCAAGACTCCATGCCGACGAAGATAGATCACAACCAATGGACTGAGGTGTGGGAGCACTGTCAGGAAAATTCACGGTATTGCGATTCAGAAGTGGAAGTGAGATAACAGAATTATCAGCGTCAAATGGTGTTTGCACTTTTAGAAAAAGCTGGAGTTTATTAATAGGTACTTAGTTAGTATGAGAACTAGATTTAGCCCGCGACCACCCAGACGCGGCATATAAATATTGAGGTGCCTCCTGAGCTATTTGAACATCATCAAGCAACGGAGAAGAGATCTTATCAATGTAACAATTTTTTACGCTAGAAAAAATCTTTTATCATCCTACCTACCTCTATTTTTAGACATTGAGTTATCCTAGACAATCTCTGTCTACGATTAAGATTATCGGCCTGAGTTATCTTGCAAGAGTTTGAGATTGGCTCCCGCGTAACAGTTGGCTTTCAGCTCTGAACTCACAATCTAAGGTAGGGTAACTATAGGCCATTATACACTAATGGAAGGCTTAGTCTCCTGGTTTGCCTAACAGAAAAAATCTTTCATAAGGTGTAACAATCCTACCCGGTAGTGGTTATTTATGCAACAGGTAACAAATGTTGGAATGGGTGTATGATATGTGTCTGAGGTGAGATCTTCATTAATGACTAATTGTACAAGAGAGAACACTACTTAAAGGGAAACGCCCATGCCTAGCCCACTCCCGCACAACCAATGATTGACTTAACTCAAAAACAGTAGGTAGGCCCTAAGCTAACCCATAGATATGACCTAAGAGGTTAGCTATACCTCAATATATTGTAGAGCTAATAGAGCTAATACTCCCCCTATCCGTACTACACGTACTTTTATAAATAGAAACAAATGAAAACAAACCATAATATCTATACTCCAATGCAGTAATACAGAATAGTAGAAACAAAGGAAATTATTAGAGTAGTCCACATATACGAACAAACTCCAAATGCTTGCTAACTACTAAAGGTTTGGTTGAACCATCTGCAATCATCTTACCCGTCCGGCAGTACTCCATTACCACCTCCTTTCCGTCCTCTATAAACTCCCTAATCTGATGAACTCAAATGCCAATATGCTTGCTATGCAGCTTGTAGGTAGTATCTTTGAAAGTAGACAAGGAGGCTTGAGTGTGATTGAATAGCGTACTGACTCGTAGTGATAAGTGCGTGATTTCTTCTACCAGGAGATGAAACCAGACAAGTTCCTGAATAGCAGAGGCACTCGCTATGAACTCAGCATCGGCCTACTTGAGGCGGTAATCAATTGACATTCTGAATGCCATTAAACTATTCCAGATCCGAGTTAAAGGAAATAACCAGTAGTGGACTTCAATGAGCTGGCTTCTGCAGCCAAGTCGGAATCGACATATCCGGACAACTTATAACCTTCCGTCAACTCCCCCAACTGCTGCAAATCTCCTCCCAGACTGGGCTTAAGATCCTTAGTCCCCTTTAGATATGGTAGAACCCTCTTCGCGCACGTCCCGTGAATTAGAGATAGGGCGGCGTTAAATCTTTCCAGGTACAAGACTGCAAACAAAATATATGGGCGAGTGCCTATAGCGATCCAGCATAGACTCCCGATTAGTTTTAGATCAAGATTCTGATCACAAGATGGATCCTCCCCCAGGCGCGGCCCTAGTGTATTCTTATTAATTGGTGTTGTGACTGGTTTCCACACTGTCATGGCAAATGTTTCCAATACTCAACCAATACAGCCCCGTTGTGAGACATAGATCTGCCTCTTCTCCTTCCTTGTTATTACCATTCCCTGAAAGTGACTGACGGGCCCAAGATCCACCATTTTGAACATGGCCTTCAGCTGCTGGTGAATGTGATAGATGTTCGTCGATGTACCGGTAATAAGAATATCATCGACGTATAAAGCAAAGACGCTTCCACACTCGTCGGGGTTGATGCAGCAATCGAATCGTCCATGGTGGAATCCCATTTCGCCTATAAGGAAGGCATCGATCGTAGTGTACCAACATCTTGGTGATTGCTTTAACCTATAAAGACTTCTATTGAGTGAAGCCACTCGCATGCTACCCAGAATACCTTCCGTCAGCAAGATATAAACTTCCTCCTCAAGCTGACTTCCCAAGCAAGCTGTAACGACATTCATTGGATAAATTTTGAACCTTTACGCGGCAGCAATGGAAAGTATAACCGGCACATTGGATAGACTTGTGACAGGGGTGAACATATGGGTGAAATCCTCTTCTTCGATTTCTCGGAAACATTGAGCAACTAATATAGCTTAGTAGCGTACCGTTTCGCCGGTTGGACCCAACTTGTGCTGCATGATCAACCTTGTAGGTATTGCTTTTTTTCCAGTAGGAATGGAGTCGATGAACTGCAAAACCTTGTTCTTTGTAAGTGATGCACACTCGGAATTGAGACCTCTGTGCCATGCCTCCACCTCTTGAGATTCCATCGCCTTCCGGTAGTTGCCTGGTCCGTCTTCAACTATGTATACTGTAGTAGGCATTGCATAGTTGCCAAAAGAAGCACTTGCTGCTCAGTGTGGTTTGTTGCCTAGCTGACAGGTAGGTTGGGGCAAAGCTCCTAGTGTACCGTTCCAGAAACTGATTTTCCAATCTGAGTGTAACCACTTGACTATCCATTGTTCTTTATCTCGTTGTGGTAGTTTCTCCAAGTGTCCTAGCCTTGCCAGGGGTCCCATGACTTGAAATGTAGGCTGCGATTTCATATAGAGGTTCTTGCTCTCATCGAATCAGGCCAAATCCACGAGTTATTCTTCCTCTGGTTGCTCAACTCTAACAGCCTTGTTCTTCTCCTTCTCCTTAACTCTTGAAACTCTGGGCGATTCTGCATCAGCCTCGACCTCATCAAACTCATCTTCCCAAGCAACCTTCTCCTCCTAGGGCACTACCTCGGGAGTGTAGTAGCATTGCGGGATTCTCCCATTCTCAATGTTAGTAGGATAGTAAGATTTCGATTCCTAGAAGACTAGGTTATATGCTGTGAAGACAACCTTCTTCTCAGGGTCGTATAGGCGGTGTTGAGTTACTGCTGTCATTTTATATCCAATAAAGATACATTTGTGTAACGGGGGCACTCTGTAGAGAGGCGAACACTAAGGTTGCGACCGCACCAAACACTCAAAGTAGAAGATAAAGATGAGGTAAAATAATTCAAAAGAATCGACGGTAAAACTTAATATAGTTAAGCTCGAAGCTTCACTCTATTTAGTTCTCTCGAGGAAAAGTTGGTTGTAGAAGTAGAATGCCAAATGCTTAAACTTAAGTAGATATCAGATTTAAGCCTTTGACATTCACCACTACTTGCGACCTTGTGCGAGCACCCTGTCCTGCTCAGGGTTCATCCGAGGTCTACCCTCAATGAGGATTTATCCTGCCACAAGTGTCGGACCAACTCGGGTACACTTAACTCCGTCAATAGGATATGAGTTTCTGCAATGCATCTCCAATACAACTACAGGTGGAAAAACTCTTCCTATCGAAGTCATACCAGTGGCTAACTGTTATGACAACAACCGGAGTCAATAGCTAGATGATGGACTCACTGACCCAGTGGTAGTTTCGTCTATACAAGCTATACAGTCCATCATTTAATCTACGGGACTATTCAATATGATAAATTGACATGCAAGCTCCCCCGGTGAGATGTTGCCCATGGTTGACTAAGTGGGCGCTACCCATAGCCAGCCTCTTGGGACATACTCTACGGTGATAAGACTCATACCTCTACACTCTAATAACAACTCATAGTAATACTACAAATCAAGGGGAGAAGGTCCGGGCTGGTTACGGAGGTATTTGTCCGGAAAGCACCCTGGCCTCGGTGAACTACCTAAGTACAGCAAGGAAGACTACCCTACTACCAGTAGGTTAGAATAGACTCCTAGGTGCCCGAGAGACCATATATGGGCGACCTCCATTTTGGCGGTTACCCATACTCCCCTTATATATCCTGCTAACGACATTCAGTCAGAGGACGGCGACGACGTATACAGTGTTATGGCGGCTGCTCCAATGACCTCTTTTTCCTAGCAAACGAGCAACTATGCAGCCATCTGCCTATGATGTGCCATCCCAACGCTGGGGCCAGAGGGGGGTATTAGCTAAACCCGCCCAAGTTCAATAGTATGTTCGGACCACCCTTACACAGGCGTGGGGCCTCCCGGCGCAGATGCGTGTGCGCCCAAGAACATCTACGAGCCCAAAGAATGTGAGGCAATCGACCTCTAAGTTCTAGGATGACTTTGCCGGTGAAGGTAGGGTAAGTTGGACTCCTGAGTAGGGTAACTGGGGTCCATGGGCATAATGACCAAATTCCCAAGGTAGGGTAACTTTGCCCTCTTATGCCATTAACCAGTTCGGAAGTCCTCCAGTTGACCACACAAGTCGTCTCGGAGGTCCGTGTAACATTCCCATAATTCTCTTCACCTTATATGAATGTTCTCCCGAAAGGTTACCCTGCCTAGTAGTGTATCTCAAGGCTACTCAACTATTTCCTAGGCCTTATCCTAGATTTACCAGCTATGTATATACTAAGTATACGAGACCATACCACCTCTGGTTACCACTTGGTATACCATTTGGGCTCAGGTGATAGTGATTGTAGGTACCTATCGTAGGGTCGTTACAATTTGCGCGCAGTTTTTCTCGACTTTCTTCTACTTCTCCTGTGGGACTTGTACATATGTAACCTATCCCCAAACACTTAGGTTTTCATAGCAATCTGCTTTCCCAAACCACGCCTCGTAGGGAGTCAATCCTGACTTTAGTTGTTTCCTAGGCAGCCAATTTCTGATATAGATAGTAGTCATTGCGCCCTGGGCTAAGGGCTCTGTGGGTGCACTGACAGCGTGAATGAGTGCACAAGTAGTACCTATTATAGTTCGATTCGCCCGCTTGCTGACGCCATTCAACTAAGGCATGTTATAACGACCCTACGATAGGTTGCTACAATAACTTCCACCTTAGCCCAAATGGTATACCAAGTGGTAACCAGAGGTGGTATGGTCTCGTATACAAATAGCTGGTTAACCTAGGAGAAAATCTAGGGAATGGTTGAGTAGCCAGGGGTACTCTATTAGGCAGGGTAACCTTTCGGGAGAACATTCACATAATGTAACAATCCTACCCTGATGTGGTTATTTATGCGACAGGTAACAAATTGCTTACGTAGGTTTTGTTAGACTATCCTTATAGACCGTGCTAATTCTTGAATATCCGAGAGATTATTCTTCTTTCCGAGATTAACTTATAATCTCTTCTTCGTTGGTAGACTATCTTATAGTCTTCGTATCTCACACCAATGTCTTATTGGGGAGAGGTGTAGAGGGAACTTCTTCGTATCTCACACCAATATCTTATTGGGGAGAGATGTATAGGGAACTTCTTCGTATCTCACACCAATGTCTTATTGGAGAGAGATGTAGAGGGAACTTCTTTGTGTCTTAATAAAGTCTTGGTCGCTCTGACGCTAAGAGCTCGAATGCTTGCATACAAGCGAGAGGTAAAGGTAAAGGTAAAGGTAAAGTTATATTGTAAGAAAGTACTTAGATGATCGCGTGAAGATCCTATATCTACAGCCCGTCGTGATCCTTTATATAGGCCTCTTCCCGCAATAACCCTGACCCTGGTGACTCATAACTCGAGTCACGCGGTCTTATGACTCATAATGAGTCATGTCCGAAATCCATCAGATGACTCCTATGAGTCACTGCGCAACATACCTTTAAACCAATCATAAAACATAAAACATGTCAAGTGCGCAAAGTGCGTCACCTGCGTGAAACTCGTGACTCATAATGTGAGTCACGCGTGAAAGTCATTACATCATTATGACTCACAATCGTGAGTCATAAAAACATCAACCAATCATAACATAACGATGACACGCAAATGCGAGTCATGTGAGAACTATGAGTCAACTGACTGCATAGCGTGAAACATAATTATGACTCACAATCGTGAGTCATAGAAACATACCTTATGACTAATAACTATTAGTCATGTGAAATCTGCCTTGCTTAGTCACGATTTGTGACAAGCGGTCTTGCAAGTGGTATCGGTATTGACTCTAACCAAATCAGTGGTATAAGTGAGATCAAGTACCGGAGAGACCAACAAGTAGTTGAATAGGCTCTATTACTTTATCGAAACTACTAAGAGAAGCCCAAGTGCTTTGGGCCTATGCGAAGCTCAAAGATTCTCGAATCGAACTGAATAGAAGATAACTGTTCAACTAAGTATATTGCAAACTCTGTCCGTTGAAGTCTGATCTCTCTAAGTCCGGAGAGATTCAGCTCTTTTAATACACTTGCGATAATCCATCTACCATCAATCATATCCAAATCCTAAGTCATCAAATGATACCTGACCCATAAACAAACAACAATAAACAAAGCTCACCAACGTCTGGAGTTCGTATCCTAAAACAATACAAGTAACAAATAACAAGGCTTACAAGTCTCCTGAACTCGTATCCTGAAACAATACATAAAACAAACTAACAAGGCATACAAGTCTCCTGAACTCATATCCTGAGACAATACATAAAACAAATTCATACCTAAACTGGTAGCCGTACCGGTTACAGTTACACTTAACTCTATCAATAGGATGTGAGTTTCTCCAATGAATTTCCAATAGAACAGCAAGTGGAAAGACTCTTGCTATCAAAGTCATCTCAGTAGCTAATGGTCATGACAATAACCAGAGTCAATACCTAGGTGGTGGACTCACTGGCCCAGTTGTACTTTCGTCAATACAAGCTATCCAGTCCATCATTTTATCTACTCGACTACTCGATACGATAATCAGATATGCATCCTGCCCCAGTGAGATGTTACCGATGGTTGGCTGCCTGAGAGCTACCCATAGCCAACCTCTCTTGACATACTCTACCATGATAAGACTCATACCTCTCGAGTCCACTGACAACCCATAGTAATGCTACAAATCAAGAGGAGAAGGTTCCGGCTGGTTACTGAGGTAATTGTCCCGAAGCAGACAGGCCTCCTTGAACTACCTAAGCACTTCTAGGAAGCTGATCCTACTACCCGTAGGTGATAATAGACTCCTAGATGCCAGAGGGACCATTTATGTACAACCCCATATTTGGCAGTTACCCACACTGCCCTTATATATCCTGCAAACGACATTCGGCCAGATAGACGGCGACGACTTATAATATATTACGGCGACGACTTATAATATGTTACGGCAGCCACTCCAATGCCCTCTTTTTTCTCGCAAACGAGCAACTATGCCGCTATCTGCATATGACGCGCCGTCCCAACTCTGGGCCCAGAAGGAGGTATTAGCTGAACTCACCCAAGTTTATTAGCATGTTCGGGCCATCTTTACTCAGGCATCTGACCTCTCTGCGCAGATACGTGTGCGCCTATGAACATCTAAGAGCCCCGAGAATGTGAGGCAATTGACCTCTAAGTTCCATGATGACTTTGCTGGTCAAGTTAGGGTAACTTGGATGCTTCAGTAGAGTAACTTGGTTCCATGGGCATAATGGTCAAATCCCTAAGGTAGGGTAACTTTGCCCTCTTATGTCTTTAACCACTTTGGAAGTTCTTCTGTCAACACCAAATATTGTCTTGGATACCCATGTAACATTCCCATAGTTTTCTTGACTTTATGTTAACTTACTCGGGAAAGGTTACCCTGCATTATAGAGTACCGAAAGCTACTCCACTGTTCCCTAGGCCTCGCCCTAGGTTAACCAGCTATTTGTATACCAAGTATACAAGACCATACCACCTCTGGTTACTACTCGGTATACCATTTGGGCTAAGGTGATAGTCATTGTAGCTACGTATCCTAGGGTCATTACAGCAAGAGGTTTAAGATAAAGGATCTCGGAAATGTTAAGTTTTTCTTGAGCATGCTAGTCGAACGCGATCCAGCCAAGGGAAGGATCTACCTCAGCCAGGGCTCATATCTCAAGAACTTTCTTACTAGATTTAGAATGGAGAATAGCACAGGATGCCCAGCACCAATGGACCCCAAGTGCAAGATACATAATAGGCTTGAAGAAGAGGAAGCAACCCTTAAGAATCAATACCAGAAGGCTGTCGGCTGTCTTACCTATGCAGCTACTACTATTAGACCAGATTTCGCCTATCTGAGTGTGATAGTGGGTCGTTTTTCGGCAGATCCTTCAATGGCGTATTGGGTGGTGATGAAGTGAATTCTACATTAAATAAGACAAACACAGAGTCTAGGACTATGCCTTAGGAGTAGAGACGGTTGGGCCATTGGAGGAGTCAGCAGATGCTCAGGAAATGCCCCAATCGCAGTTTACGCAGATGCCGATTTCGCTGGAGAAGTTGACAGCATGAGGTCAACAAGCCGTTTTGTCATCTTCAATCAATATGAAACAATCATATATTGGAAGTCACAAAGGCAGAAGACAGTGGCAAAGTCCACAGCGGATACGGAATTCAACGCTATGGCACGTGTGGTGCAAGAAGCCATTTGACTACAGAAGTTACAGGAGGAGCTCTATGGAAGTGAAAGTGAAGCGATGCCATTGGTATCGGTGTTCAACGATAATCAAGCATGTATAGCGAGCTTTATGAAAGGACAGTTTAAGCCGTCAACCCGTCATGTGGGTGTGAAGTATTTCTGGTTGTGCAAGTTGGTCAAGGACGGAGACATAGATATCTCCTATGTTAGAACTGACGCCATCATATCAGATGGGCTCACTAAGGGATTGGAACGAGCGAAGCACCAGAATTTCCTTAATATGTTGTCTCTTTCTATGTAACTAGTCTACCGAGCGGAGATATTTTGGTTTTTACTTGTTTCAAAAGTGTTTCCTTCCCTTTCTTTTTCTCTCCATGGACAGACGATGGGATTAAGGGGAGTGATGAAGTAACCCCATCATGGTATGTTAGGTTAGGGCACACTTGTAGGTGTGAGCAGGACTATGACCAGACTGCACAGCGGTGACTGGTGTTGTGTGGTAGAGAGCGCCCACTGTGCGGGCCACCACAAACTTGTACTTAGTCTGAGCTGCGTTCCTTTTCTCTTCAGACATCGCACTTCTCGTCTACACTCCCTTTAGTGAACACCTGTCATATACATTGAATATCGAACACATCTCAGTTTTCCTACACTCAGCGTTCCGGGTTCCCATAGCTCGCGACTACAGCTTCACAGCTTAGTCACTCGGCGCTTTTACGGCGGCATATTTCTCTGCGCTAGATCGGAGCCTCCATCACTCCCAACATGAACAGTTCCTAGCGTTCGTTCATTTCCCTTCACTCAACAAGACTATCAAGTGGAGATTCCAATACCATTAGACTTACGGGGTATCGCTAAGGAGCATCCATATCAGCTTGAGCCCCGGTTTTGGCAAAAGAGGGAGGATAAAAACTCGTCTATCAGGGGCAGGAGAGACAGGTATATAGGAAAATAAGTGAGAGAAAGAATGCGGCGCTAGAGGAATGGAGGAAAGCATAGGCTAGGCATGGGAAATAAAAGAAAGTGAATCCTTTGCTGGTTCTCACGAAGGTGTTTCTTTAGTCATAACTGTATGGAAAACTTTCCCACCCCCTTGCCAGTCGACTATTAGAAAGCAATAACGAATCCGTTGGGGGGCAGGTGTGGAAGTGGGGAGCGCATATCCGGAGAGGTGTAGGTGGGGAACCAGCAATCAACTGGAGAGAGCCTTGCGTATGTAGGGGAGGGGAGACAACTTGTGGCCAGTGGTATCATACGCCAAAACCGCCGTGTCTTCCTGGGGTAAGGTTCAGGTAGCGGGGAGGGGTCTGGTACGAAGGGCGCGGATCGTTCCCCCCCAAGACCTTGCATTCAAATGTCGTGTGACTCAGCTTGTCCGTAGGCGACTCTCGCACGGTCATTCTCAGTAGGCATTGGAAACGGTGTTTGTCCACTCTCGTCTACCGTTTTGAGATGAGGATTGTTCCGCTGCAATAGCTGATAGAGGTCTGGCCTAGTGCATGTGAATATGCCGTCGTATGATACAAACACCGCAGTGTCACAGATCTGAGTCGTAGCTGTCGTCAGTGTTCCCAACCGTCCCGTCCGGACGCCAGGGCCCTGGCGTCCAATAGTCCCGTCCGTCCCGGGCGGTGTGGGTAAGGACGGCGGGGACGGCGTCCGTCTCGTCTAATGAACGCCGTCCTGTA
>Ga0307509_10010354_pt1 | contig 11451 bp, 9 predicted proteins | sample 10_EM_MG_FD_202245 | JGI IMG/M metagenome (GOLD analysis project Ga0307509, IMG submission 202245) | Populus trichocarpa ectomycorrhiza microbial communities from riparian zone in the Pacific Northwest, United States - 10_EM | ecosystem: Host-associated > Plants > Roots > Unclassified | place... | reverse complement strand
GCCACCGCGCCCGAGTGGTCCGCCGCCCGCACCGCTCGCCGATCCGGAGCCGCCGCAACCGAGCACGCACGCCGCGTGGCGACCGGGGTACTGGGAGTGGACCGAGGGCCAGTGGGTGTGGCTCGCAGGGATGTGGCGCGTGCCCGACGAGGACATCGCGGCGGAGCAGACCGCGACCGCGCCTGCGGAGCCGCCGCCGCCGCAGGCCGAGCAACCGCCTCCGCCGCCGGTCCACGCGGTCGTGTGGGTGCCCGGCTACTGGATGTGGAACGGCAGCGGCTGGATCTGGATCGCGGGGTCGTACCAGCTGCGCCCCGAGCCGCGCCTCGAGTGGCGCGCGCCGGCGTGGCGCGTGCGCGGTCCGGTCCACGTGCTCGTGCCGGGCGGCTGGGTGCGGCGATGAGAGCGCTGCTCTTGCTCGCGCTCGTGCCTGCGTGCGCGACGACGTGGATCACGACGCAGGCCACCGGCACGGCCTACGAGTGGGACGAGCAGATCGAGGAGCGGCGCGTCCCGCAGCCCGGGTTCACCGAGCACCTCGAGGTCCGGTTGCCACTCGTCACCGAGTATCAACAGATCCCAGGCGCGGCCGGCCAGCCGATGCAGCGCGGCGACGCGCTGCCGTTTCACTTCGCGTGCGACAGCGGCCAGCACGGCGAGGATCGCGTCTATCGCCACGGCTATCGCTACGGGAAGCAGTGGAAGATCGGGACCGCGATCGCGGTGCTCGTCGAGGGCGGGCTCGGCGCGCTCGGCCTGTTGACCGCGACGGCGGAGAAGCCGGGCGGCTACATCTATGGTGGGTTCTTCGGGCTCGACGCCGCGATCGCGCTGCCGCTGCTGTTCATCCCGAAGAAGGAAGTGTTTCGCACCACGACCGAGCCGAACGATCAGCCGCTCACGCGCGTGTGCCCCGAAGGCCTGACGATCTTCGTCGCGGGCCAGCCGTATCCGATCGACGCGATCGGCGTGGTCAGCGCGGCGGCGGAGACCGCGATCAACGACTGGATGACGGCGCCGCGCGGCGCGCTCGAGCTGAGCTACGCCGGCCAGGCCCGCGAGGTCCCGATCGGAGGGAACGAGCAATGCGCGTGGCTCCGCGATCGCAGCCCGGCGACGCCGTGCCAAGCGACGAGCCTTCCCACCGACGCGCGGGTCACGTTCGGCGTCGCACCGGGAACGCTGACGCGTTAGCGCCGTTGTGCCGAGTGCTGGACGGCGGCCCACTCGATCCGCTGCGGCGTCGCGAGCCCGAGCGTGACGATCGCCGTCGAGAGCTGGACCTTCATCGAGCGCTGGTACGCCTGCGCCGCGCGGAGTCGCTCGCGCGTGAGGATGCCCTCGGCGACGAGGTAGTCGCCGAAGCCGGGCAGCTCGGCGATCGGACCGCGGCGGACGCCGAGTGCGGGTGGGCCGTGGATCGTCGCCTTCTCGGCCTTCATCGGATCGGCCTCGGGCCGGGTGCCGGCGGCGAGCTTCGCCGGGCCGGGCTCCGAGCCCTGACCGAACGACGGCTCCTCGTCGAGGAACGATGCGATGTAGATCGGGCGCGAGCGGACGTCGAACGGCTTGCGGTCTTCGCTGTACGCCTTGGTCGGGCGCTCCGACGGAGGGCGCGTGCCCCGAGGAAAACGACCAGCCGCAGCAGCGGGTGCCGGGAGTTTTGATGCCGCTGCGGCTGGTCGAGACGTGACTTCGACGATCGTGAGCCAGTCGGAGGCGGCTTCGTCGTCGGGTGCGAGGCGAACGGCCTCGCGAAAGAAGATCGCGGCGGACTCGTACTCGTCGCGGCGCGCGGCGAGCTCGCCCAGCATCCGGTAGGCGGTCGCGCACTGCGGATCGAGCCGGATGATGTCGCGGAGATCGCTCTGAGCTTCGAGGTCGCGGCGAAGCGCGAACTGCGCACGCGCGCGGAGCAGGAGGAGCGGCACGTGCTCGGGTTCGGCCTCGAGCGCCTCGTCGACCAGCGCGACCACGCCGGGGTAATGACGGGCCTCGAACAGCTCGTTTGCCGTGGCCAGAACTCCGCGGTCCACGCGTCCGGATGCAGCAAGGGGTGGGCCAGCAGGCAACCGCGCGCAAGGCATTGAAACCCTTCAGCGGGATCGACATGCTCGCACCTCGATCGGGGTCGTGTCCCCCACGTGGCAAGACCCCACGTCGGCCGGCATACTGAACGACGTGAGACTGGCATCGCTCGTCGTGGTCGCGCTGGTCTCGGCGCGCGCGTACGGCGAAGTGATGCCGCCGCCGCGCGAGCCACCGGTCGATCCGAACCGCGGCAACTTCTGGCGCGAGATCGCGGAGCCCCACAAGGACGAGGTCGACGCGATCCTCGCGAAGGCAACGGGTGCAATCCAGCAGGCCGAGGTCGCGCTGCTCGCCGAGTACGATCCGACCGGCGAGAACCATCAGAAGCTGTATCGCGAGCTCTACGGGATGCTGCACTACGCCCGCAAGCTCGCCCCCGACAACCTCGAGGTGCTGAAGCTCTACGCGCGATGCGCGGACGCGATCGGCAAGACCCGCCAGGCGATGGACGCGCTCCACGCCGCGATCGATCTGGTCGGTGCGGAGAAGGCCGGGCCCGAGGTCACGGGTCGGCTCGGTGCGATCTACCTCCGGCTCGGCCAGCTCGACGACGCGGTCCGCTACCTGCGCCAGGCCCAGGGCCCGCTCGTGCCGAGCTCGCCGATCACGGCGCACGTGCTCGTCAACCTGGCGAGCGCGCTCGCGCAGCGCGGTCAGACGACCGAGGCGATCGACGTCCTCGCCGAGGCGCTCCCCCAGAACCCGCCGTACTACTCGAACGAGATGCAGCTCGTCGCGTTCGCGCTCGCCGTCGCCTACGATCGCGATGATCAGCGGACCGCGGCGGTCGACACGCTCGAGCACCTCCGCGCCGCGCTCCAGGAGCAGTGGGGGATGATGGTCCAGGCGTCGCTCGCGCCGATGCGGTTCGCGCCCGCCGACGACCAGCAGTACTATCGGGCCCTGTTGCTGGAAGCGACCGACAACTACTCCGACGCGCGCGCCGAGTGGGCGCTCTACGCGGCCGGCCACGGGCGCTACGCCGCGCGTGCACTCGACCACGTCGTCGCGATCGACAAGCGCCCGAAGGACGCGGTCTCGGTTCTGCCGCCCACGACCGGCGTGATCCGGCGTCCGCCGCATATCCGGAGGCACCCGTGAAGGCCGCGCTGGTGCTCGCGATCGTGTTCTGCTCGGCCGCACATGCGAACGTGTGGCGGAACGCGATCGATCAGGGCTCGCCGGACGTCCATCAGGACATCTACGACTCGGCGATGCGCGAGGGCGACTCGCTCACGCTCCAGGCGACGTCGCAGAGCACGTCGCGCGACAACGTGCGCTCGCTCGTCAACCAGGCCGTGATGTCGTATCGCAAGGCGAGCGAGGCGAAGCCCGAGATGGCCGAGCCGTACTTCAAGCTCGGCCGCCTGCTCTACTCGTTCTACTTCGAGTGCACCGACTCGGCGGCGCTCTACAGTCATCCGTCGCTCCTCTGCGATAATCCCGACAAGTTCGACGCTCCGCACGCGAGGCAGATCATCGCCGCGTGGGACGCGTTCGAGGCCCGCGCGCCGCTCGATCCGCGGGTCAGCGTCGAGCGCAACAACGCCGGCGTCGACAGCGACTTCAACCTCCTGTTCCACCGCGCCGTGCTCCACACCCGGCTCGCCGGCGAGGACAAGGTCAAGCCCGACGAGGCGACCGCCGAGCTCCAGGCGGCGACGAAGGAGTACGAGAAGATCCTCGCGCGCACCGACGCGCCCGACGAGACGATCCTGTCGAACCTCGCCGAGACCTACATGATGCTCGGCAACCTCGACCTCTCGATCGACACCTACCGCCAGGCGCTGCGCAACAACCGCAACACCGAGACCATGTACGGCCTCGCGGTCGCGCTCGATCGCGACGAGCGCGGCGATCAGGCCAAGGACGTGATCGTCGCGCAGGGCATGCAGGCGATGAACGAGTTCTCGAAGCGGGTCGGCTCGCACATCACGTTCTTCGTCCCGAAGGGCGAGGAGAACTACTACTTCGCGCTCGCGTACGAGGCGTTCGGGCTGAACGATAGCGCGATCGCGTACTGGAAGAAGTTCATCGACTCGGGCGCGCATCCGGAGTTCCAGCCGCGCGCGAAAGCGCACCTCGCGCCGCTGCTCCGCGCGCAGACCCGCAAGTCCGTCAACATCGAGACGCCGTGGCGCGACTTCATTCCCTGATCGTCCTCGTCGCGATCACCGGCACCGCGTTCGCGCAGAGCAAGCGCTACCCCGCGCCGCCGAAGGACGCCGACAAGGAAGCCGAGGCCCACTCGCGCCTGTGGGAGTCGGCCCTCGATCCCGAGCGCAAGCCGTACGACGGGCTGGTCGCCGAGGCGGAGCACCTCCTCGAGGACAGCCAGCATCCCGTCGAGGCCGCGACCGCCGCGCTCGCGAAGCTCGATCAGGCGATCGAGCGGCTGCCGAAGGACTATCGCGCGCGCGCGTTGCGCGGGCACGCGTTCGTGCTCCTGAAGAAGTGGGACAAGTGCGCGGACGAGCTCGCCCTCGCCGATACGAACGACGCGGCGACGAGCGGCGAGCTGGAGACCGTCGAGCTCGAGCTCGGGATCTGCCAGGCCCGCGCCGGCAAGCTCGGCGATGCGGAGCGCACGCTCGTCCACCTCGTCACGATCGCACCGAAGGCGGAACCCTGGCTGCGGCTCGGCGAGGTTCGCATCGCGCTCGGCAAGCTCGACGAGGCGGTCGACGCGCTGAGCGCCTCGCTCGAGACCGTCGGCAGCGCCACCGCGCACTGGCTGCTCGGGCTCGCCTACGACCGCGCGCGCAAGTCGAACGCCGCCGACAGCGAGCTGCAGATCGCGCTCAGGATGGATCCGACGGCGCACGATCTCCAGTATCCAAAGTATCCGTGGCTGCGCACCGGCGAGGCCGACTACATGTTCGGGCTCGCGAAGCAGACCTCGCCGGAGCACGCCGACGTCGCGATGCCCGAGGTCGCGCTCGTCTACTTCAAGCGATTTCTCCGCGCCGCGCCCGACAGTCCGTGGCGGCGCCGCGCCGAGGAGCACGTCAAGGACCTCTCCGCGCTGCCGTTCCCGCTCGCGCTCAAGCGCGAACCGCAGAGCAGCGCGTTCGTCGAGCCCGGCACGCTCGTGCCGCTCGTGCAGAAGGCGATGCCGGCTCTGCGCGCATGCGCCGCGAAGCTCCCGTCCGACGTGTTCGTGGTCACGGTGGTCAGGGCCGGTCCGAAGGAGACCAACGTGGAACGGCCGCGCTACGCGGTACCGGCGTCGAGCACGCGCGTCGCGCTCTACCTCGAGCTCGACACGATCTCGCAGCTCCAGGAGGACGCCGCGATCACGTGCATGACGCCGATCGCGAGCCGGATCCCGCTGCCGTCTCCGAAGGAGCGCGACACCTACTACCAGATGTCGTTCCTCGTCGTCGCGCCGTAGAGTTGTTACAGCTAGTTCTTGAGGAACGCGACGGTCACGCCGTCGCCGCCCTCGTTCGGCTCGCCCGCGCGGAACTTCTCGATCCCGCGATGTTGCGTGAGGTGCGTGCGGATCGCGGTGCGCAGCGCGCCGGTGCCGTGGCCGTGGACCACGAACGCGGTGTCGCGGCTCGCGAGCAGGCTCTCGTCGAGGAACCGATCGACGGCCGACACGGCCTCGTCGACCCGCTGGCCGCGGACGTCGATCGTCGAGTCGATCGTGCGCGCGGTCGCCTTGCCGCCGGCGGGGACGCCGTCGATCAGCACGACCTGGTTGCCGTCGGGTTTGTCGGACTCCGGCGTCCGCTCGCGTTCGCGCTCCGCGGCGCGGGCCGCGCGATGCGAGTCCATCAGGACGTCGGCGATCGGCACGAGCGCCTTCATCTGACCGAGCCGGATCTCGACCTTGCCGTCGTGCGGCACGGCGGCGACCTCCGCGCGGCCGAGGCGCGGCACGATCACGGGTGCGCCGACCACGAGCGACTCGACGGTCGCGGGCGTGCCCGGCGGAAGCTTGCGGCGCGGCTCGTGGCGCGCGACCTCCGCACCGGGAGCGACGAGCCTGCGGGTCGCGGCGCGCGCGTCGTCGGCGGTGAGCTCCGCGGCCTGCTGCTTCGCGCGTAGCTCGGCGCGGATCTCGTCGATCTCGCGGCGCGCCGTGCGCAGCGCGGAGAACGCCTCGCCGTGCGCGGTCTTGAGCTGCTTCTCGTAGCGCGCGTTCGACCGCTCGCGATTCATCCGCGTCGCGGCGCGCTCGGCCTCGGCTTCCTCGAGGGCGGTGAGCAGCGCGACCCGCTCCTGCTCGAGCCGCCGGCGCTGGTCGGCGACGTTCGTCAGGAGATCCTCGACCTTCGCACCCTGCTCGCCGACGAGCTCGCGCGCGCGCTCGACGACGGCCTTGCCGAGCCCCATCCGGGTGGCGACCGCGAGCGCGCCCGAGCTGCCGGGCATGCCGAGGTGGAGCTTGAACGTCGGCTCGAGCCGCTCGAGATCGAAGCCGACCGAGGCGTTCGCGAACCGATCACCTTCGTTGCCGAGCGTCTTCAGCCGATCGTAGTGGGTCGTGACGAGGCCGGTCACGCCCTTGTCGGCGAGCGCCTCGAGCACCGCCTGGGCGAGCGCGGCGCCTTGATCCGGATCGGTGCCGACCGCGATCTCGTCGATCAACACGAGCATGCCGGGCGCGGCGTGGGCGAGCAGCTCGCGCAGGTTGACGACGTGGCCGGAGAACGTCGACAGATCCTTGTCGAGGTTCTGCGCGTCGCCGATGTCGGTGACGATGTCGTGGAACCAGCCGATCGCGCTGCCGCTCTCGCACGTGAGGTGGAGGCCGGCGCGCGCCATCACGGCGGCGAGCCCGACGGTCTTCAGCGCGACCGTCTTGCCGCCGGCGTTCGGGCCCGAGATCAACAGGGTCTGACTCGCGCCGACCGTGACGTCGTTCGCGACGCAGCGGCGCTCGGCGAGCAACATCAGCGGGTGGCGCGCGTGGAGCAGCGCGATCCGCGGGGCCTCGTCGAGGATCGGCTCGGAAGACACCGTGTCGTCGGCCATGATCGCCGCGGCGGCGATCACGTCGAGCACCTCGGCGGCGGCGAGCGACGCGGTGAAGCCGTCGGCCTCCTCCGCGATCCAGCCCGAGAACTTGATGAAGATCCGGCGCTCCTCGGCCTGGACCTCGGCCTCGGCGAGCTTCAGCCGGTTGTTGAGCTCGACGATCTCCTCAGGCTCGATGAACAGGGTCTGACCGCTCTGCGACGTGCCGTGGACGATGCCGCGCACGAAGCCCTTGCCGTCGGTGCGGACCGGCAGCACGTAGCGATCCTCGCGCTGGGTGTAGTACGCGTCCTGGAGGTACGTGCTGAACCGGGTGTCGGTGAGCAGCTCGTTCATCCGCTTCTCGAGCGTGGCCTTGATCGACGCGGCCGCGCGGCGCAGCGGGCCGAGCTCGTCGCTCGCGTGATCGACGAGCCGGCCATCGGCGTCGAAGGCGTCGAGGATCGGGTGATAGACGTGGCCCAGATCCGCGAGCTTCTCGGCGTGCGCTGCGAGGCGCGGCGCGATCGCGGCGTGCTCGCGCAGGTGACCGCGCAGCTTCGCGAGCGAGCGCCCGGTCGACGCGACGGCGACGAGCTCGGCAGCCTCGAGCGCGGCCGCCTTGCGCACCCGGTCGATCGCCGCCGCGACGTCGACGATGCCGCCGAGCGGGACCCGCAGATCGCGCGACGCGAGCGCGCGCGCTTCGCTGATCTCGGCCGCGCGGGCGCGCGCATCCTCGAGCGACGCGTGGAGGACGTCTCCGCGCACTGCCGCCTCGCCACGCTTCGTCGCGCAGCGCTTCGCCCAGTGGTCGACCAATGTCGGCCAGCCGAGGTCTTCGAGGGTCCTCGTACCGATCACGGCGCAATGCTTAGCAGACGATCGCCGGAACGGGAATCAACCGGGAATCAGATCGGCCAGCGTCGGGACCACGCGGTTGCGCCCGCCGCGCTTGGCCGCGTACAGGTTGTCGTCGGCGCGCTTGATCAGCGCCACCGGATCGACCCCGGTCTCGCGGTGCAGCGTGGTCACGCCGACGCTGATCGTGAACGGGATCTGCTTGTCCTCGAACACGGTCGGCCGCTCCTCGATCAGCTGGCGCAGGTGATCCGCGAACACGATGCCGCCCGGCAGCGCGGTCGACGGCAGCACGCACACGAACTCCTCGCCGCCGTAGCGCGCGAACAGATCCTCGCGCCGGATCCGGGGCCGGATCCGCCCCGAGAGGTCCTTCAGCACGGCGTCGCCGGCGAGGTGGCCGTAGGTGTCGTTCACCTTCTTGAAGTGGTCGACGTCGAACATCACGAGCGTGAGCGGATGGCCGTAGCGATTCGCGACCGCGAGCTCGCGCTCGAGGAACTCCATGAAGAAGCGCTTGTTGTGGATCCCCGTCATGCCATCCTGGATGGCCATGTTGTGGATCGCCTCGTGGTACGCGCTCTCGATGTTCGAGCCGCTGAGGAACTTGTAGATCGCGTCGCCGAACCGGACCTGGTCGCTGTCGGCCAGCTGCTGCGCGCGGATCCGCGACTCGTTCACGAACGTGCCGTTCGTCGAGTTGAGATCCTCGACCCACCAGCCACCATCATCATCGAGGTAGAGCCGCGCGTGCTGGCGCGACACCGAGCTCCGGCTCACCACGAACCCCGCCTCGTTGTCGCGACCCACGATGTACTGGGTGTTGATGAGCGGGATCCGGCGGCCGATGTCGGGGCCGGGAGGGTGCAGATTGACCAGACACGCGTCACCGGCCGGAAGCTTCTTCTCCGGCGTCACGGGGCGGCTCAGGATGAGCGTCCCGCCATCACGGTAGTCTTCGGTCACGCGGCTAAGCCCTTCAAACCTTTATATCGCGCCTACGCAGCCCACTCAATCAGGCCTGGTCACGACCTCGAACCGGCGGTTCTGGCCCTCGACCACGCTGGCGACGGATCCGAGGAATCCTCGCTCCACCACCGACTTGGCGCGGTCGCGCTGTTCGACAGGCGCGAGTGCGACGAGGTGCGAAAGCGCGTGCGGGGCGGCCGCACCGACCGTGACGAGCACCAGATAGCCGGCCGCGACCGCGTCGATCACGGCCGCCGCATCCGCCGGCTGGGCGACGGTCCCGATCACGATCGCGTCGGCGCCTTCGCGCATCGCCGCCGCGACCCCGGCGGCGACACTCGCGACGTGATCGCCGACCGCGCGCTGACTGATCCACGGGCCGGGGTGGACGAGCTCGATCGGATCCTCGATCGCGACCACGCGGCGTGCGCGCTCGCCGAGCGCCTTCACCATCGCCGCGAGCATCGTCGTCTTGCCGGAGCCGGCCGCGCCCGCGATCAGGAGCAAGCCGCGCTGATCGAGCCACGGCGCGACCTCGCGCGGCAGGCCGAGGCGATCGAGCGCCGGCGGCTCGCCGACGAGCAAGCGCAGCGCCACCCCGGGACCGTGATGATCGCGCGACAGCGTGACCCGGACCCGGCCCATCCCATCGCCGTAGGTGAACGTGCCGGTGCCGTGCTCGTTCCACGCCGCGCGGACCTCCGCCGGCGCGACCACGCCGAGCTCGCGCGAGATCATGTCTGCATCGAGTCCGCCGCGCTCGAGTGCGCGCAGCTCGCCATTCGCGCGCACCAGCGCGGCGCCGCCGGCTGCGAGGTAGACATCGCTCGCACGCTGGCCGCGCGCCGCGTGCGTGATCGCGTCGAGCAGCGCGCTACCGCTGGACACCGCCGCCGCGGTCGTCCCGGTCTCGTCGGCGTACTGGCCGCGCTCGATCGCGAGCTCGCCGTCGGCCGGCGGCGGCGTCTGCGCCCTCGGCGCGCGCGGTGCGGGCGCCGGCGCCGCCGGTGCCACCGCCGCACCATCGATCGCGAGCTGCCACAGCCCTGGCTTCGGCGAGACCGTGCACGCGTAGCGAAACCCGGCCGATTCGTACTCGAAGCGCGCGGGCCGGCCCGCCTCGATCAGCTCGACCGCCTGCGCCGGTGCGATCTCGCGCACGAGCTGGACGAGAGCGTCGTGACCGACGACCTGCGTCGCGTTGCGATCGCCGGCGGGGAACCGCAGCGTGATCGGCTGCCCCGACGTCAGGACGGCGCCCGCGGCCCCGAACTTCTCGATGGACCGGAGGTACACGTCGATCTTCGCCATGCGCGATCCCGATGCTAGCCTCTCTCGCATGGCGCGCGCCACTCGGCTGCTGGCGGTGACGACGGTGATCGCAGCCGCCGCGGCGATCTGGTTGTTCGTCGACAACCGCGACCTCCGCTCGCAGCTCTCCGAACGCACCGCCACCGCCGGATCGTCCGACAAGGTCGCCGCCTCCGCCCCGGTCGATCCGTGGACGCAGACCACTCGCACCGCGGCGAACAAGTCCTCCGGTCCCCGGCCCTCGCTACCCGAGCAGAAGGACGAGAGCCGGCTCGAGCGCCGCCAGCGCCGCCAGGCCGAATTCGCGGCGATGTTCGGCCGGCTCGAGGGCGAGACCGAGGAGGCATATCGCGCGCGGATCGTGCCGCTGATCAAGACCGGCCTCGCGATCCCGCGATCCCGCGTCGAGGATCTCCGCAAGGAGGCCGAGGCCGCCGCGCACGTCACTGCCGAGCAATCCAGGAAGCTCGATGCCGCGTTCGACAAGGTCTACGACAACGTCCTCGACTACACGAACAAGGCGATCGCCGACGGCGTGCTGTCGCCGTACGAACGCAACGTCAGTGGCTGGCTCGAGTACGCCGGCGGGCTCGGCACGATGCTCGGCGAGGTCAACGGCCAGATCGGCCAGATCCTGTCGGCCGATCAGATGAAGGCGCTCGGTGCGAGCGGCTTCGAGTGGGGCGAGTACCTCGGGCTCGAAGCGCCGTGGGAGAACCTGTCGGCCCCTCCGCCGCCGAAGCATTAGTTACAAGGCAGGTTCACGCCGCGCGGCACGAGCCAGTCGACGACGCCGTCGCCGAGCTCGCCGAAGATGTCGCCGCCCCAGCACGATAGCCCCGACGCGGTGAGCGCACAGGTCTGCGCGTCGCCGGCCGCGATCGCGAGCGCCGGGCCGTCGAGCGGGATCTGGGTCGGCAGGTGCGCGTCCTGATGATCGCCCGTCCCGACCTGGCCCTCGTTGTTGCGACCCCAGCACCACACGGTGCCATCGTCCTTGATCGCGCACGCGTGCGAACCACCGGCCGCGATCTGCGCGACGCCGGTCGTCACCGGCTGCGGCGCCTGGTGGCCCGCGGTCGTGCCGATGCCGAGCTGACCGGAGTCGTTCGCCCCCCAGCACACGAGCGAGTGGTCGCTCTTGATCGCGCACGCGAAGTTCGAGTGACCGGCGATCGCGGTGACACCGCTCGCGAGCGTCGGGATCGTCGTCGGCGTATCGGTGTCGACGCCGCCGACCATGCTGCCGGT
>Ga0307509_10010353_pt1 | contig 11453 bp, 13 predicted proteins | sample 10_EM_MG_FD_202245 | JGI IMG/M metagenome (GOLD analysis project Ga0307509, IMG submission 202245) | Populus trichocarpa ectomycorrhiza microbial communities from riparian zone in the Pacific Northwest, United States - 10_EM | ecosystem: Host-associated > Plants > Roots > Unclassified | place... | reverse complement strand
ACGGCGACAGATACGAATGTTCTAATTATCTGTTCCTCTTTGAGGGCGCAAGTTCGAATCTTGCTGGCGTCTCTTGTTTTTGCTATATGTTTCTGCTTTTACCACTGCTCCGAGTCCTTGAGACAGATTTTTGGCCAGTTTGAATGCGGTAGAGGCCCTCTTCTGTTCTTATCTTGCATCAAACAATCAACCGCCCAGAGTGGGCACAGAATTTAGATTATTAACAGTCTTCTTGGGGAGGGCAGGAGATATATGTACTAGACTGGTCTCCTTGTTGGCCTCCTCTAAATCTGTCCCACTGGTTATCTCTCATACCTATGTTTATTCCAGTCGGAAGTAGGCCACTTTATTAAGATAAGAACAGAAGAGGGCCTCTACCGCATTCAAACTGGCCAAAAATCTGTCTCAAGGACTCGGAGCAGTGGTAAAAGCAGAAACATATAGCAAAAACAAGAGACGCCAGCAAGATTCGAACTTGCGCCCTCAAAGAGGAACAGATAATGAGAACGTTCGTATCTGTCGCCGTAGACCACTTGGCTATAGCGTCAACTGCTTGTTATGGGTACCAATTCTATTTTAAATGGCTTCTGCAGTTCTAACTTCTAAGCACATGTCCATATAAAGAAATCTGATATTGCTGACACCTCTCCAATTCTTAGATTCCTTAAAAATCTATTCCATTTCCCTCAGATAGGCAACCACATATTGTGGAGGTGCATGCAATGAGCGCGCACACCCCAAGGTCTTGCCGCAAACTCGGCAGCTTTGATGGGCATAGCCGAGCTTATGTAATCTAATTTACTAAAAATAGACCTATATCTTTGGGAATAAAATATCAGTACCCAGGAATTGCTCCGATGATTATCGAATTGGTCTCGTTTTGCAGGGGAGTCAGTATTACCCGTGGTAAGTATTGGGAAATGCATCTTATGTATCCGGAAATACACTTCAAGTCTCCGGGAACAGGTATTTTGCACTTGGTAAAGTCGAAATTAAGGTGTATCACTCTGTGGGAACATGCAAAATACATATACATCAACACAGTATGTCCTGTATGTACCGGAAATAATATTTTTGCAGTTCAACAGCCATAGACATAGTCACAAGTAGGGAAAATCTGTTGAAAGTACATAAGTTCAAGTTCGGGAATCAAGTCAAGTCCTTCATTTAAGATGAGTGTTCAGGCGAAGCCAAACCAAGAGAAAACCATAAAAAGATAAAGATAAGTTCTAACTTGTACGGAAACCCGCGAACGCAGCGCAGAATTTACACCAACGTCTTGAGAACTACCATCGCCCCTAGTCCCAGTGGCTCTTGGCAGAGAAGTTTCAGTGGTCTCTGCAACCCCAGACGCGGATGTTCCGAGAATCTCCGCACTAGAGAAAGTTCTGCAGTTGGAACTGGCGGGTAGCTTGGGAACGTAAGGAATAGAGGTGATAGGCCCAAGACTCGCAGGCGGCTGAGTGTAGGTTTGGACTACCCCAGCGAATGTATAAACACCGGGAAAGTCAGCGTTGTCGGCGTCACATTCCTGGAATACGGTTTCCTGAACGTTGCTTGGGGCGTTGTACGCGCAACCAATGCGGTCGTACTTGTGTGCGCAATAGGCAGCGGCGTTGGGGCCAGCCGGATTGCATGCTTTAATGCAGAACATATTTTGGCCCATGAAACTTAGGTCTTCCGTAAGGAGCAGTTGAGAAAGGATGTGTAGCAACATACGTGATCCATTCTATGACTTGAGTGTAAGAACCACCCCAGATATTTGAAAACATTAAGCCTCCGATAGGATTTCCGCGCTGTTAAAACAAGATTTTCGAGGTAAGCGAACTTGAAGTGAGAGAGGAAAGGATCATAGGACATACGCCATCTACTCCATGGGGATCTAACTGGCCGCCTATTTCGTCCGCATAGATGTTTACTTTTGTCTGATCGAGAAAGCCGTTGATTTGGATATAATCGGGTGTTTTAAGGAACTGCAGTCCTGTCAAGGCGCCATCTGGGATCAGACGGGTTCCGTAGCCGCTTCGTGTGCACCAAGCCACCATTTGGCCAGTTACGTCTTGAAAAATTGCCCCAGGTTCTGAAGGACCCCATACACAAAAATCTGGAACCATTGTGAAAAAAATCAGCACAGAGCTCTAAAGCGGACGCACCGGCTAAACCGTTGAATAAAGAGGTTTGGCAAAGTGACGCGGGGTTTTGGGTACTCGAGTTGCAGAGATTATAACCAAACTGTGGTCCACGTGCACCGATATCCGTATCGGCTTGGTATGGCTTGAGTCTGAGGTCAAATTGGGGAGAGACGTAAAGATTTTTTTGACTTACAACCCCAGTTGGATAAGAGAAGTGCTTGGAGACCAACGGAGTGGCTACGGTCGCAGTTGGCAGTGGTCCTTGAGAGATGGTAGGAGAAATGAGAAGAGCTAGGACGAGTAGATATCTTGGCCTAAACATTGCAAGAACAAGAAGGAGGTTGAAAAGAAGCAGTGGTTCATATAAGTAGGTCAACGGGTTGTGCCTTTTTTTTTTCAACTTGAAGGGTCATGAAGTGCGCCTGTCAGGAACTGGTCAGGAACACAGGGCTTCCTAGCTATGTGTATCGCGCAGACAGGACATGAAGCAGTCCAACAAGTAACTGAGAAGTTAGAACAGAAAAGCAACTAGAAAGTTGAGGTCAGGATTTAATATTGATATTTGATAGATCCAAATAGGGTAACATAAGATCCAGATAGAGTAATATACTTCCGATATACATGTATGGATGTTTCCCCAGTCGACAATCTGCATTGCGGTACAAAAACCGAAAGCAAGGGACAATGCGTCTAGTTTACAACCAAATCAAGTATCTACTCCATACGTTTCGCCCTCAGGCGCCTCCCCAATACAGCCGCTTCTATTTATTTCGCCTTAAGTTATGGGGTGGCCCCTTCTATTTGTTTCGCCTTTATACGATTTACGTTTTGTGGTAGTTCCTTTGCTGAGCCGGAGACGGAAGAGGCACAAAGAGGACTACCGCGCAAAATGAACAATCGACTGGGCGGTACTCCCAACTAACGACGCTGCTGCAGACAGCGCCGAGTCGGCCGGATTCCAGTGATTACGTTCAAGATATGAGCGCTGAGTCATTTGGCATTCCATCGCGAAGCAAGCCGTGCACAGTGGTGTGGTGAAGAAGGACAGCTGAACGATTGTCTATGAAAATGTGACCAAGTTCAGTCGAGCATGCTCATTTGTTGTCTCGGCGCAGCGGAGATGGGCAGAGGCTCGAACTGAGAAACTTGCGCGACATAATCTGTAAGATACGCCTGACGCTTGCATCGTTTCACACCAGTTGCGTACGACCACCTTTTCGACCTCGGCGGGCTTTGATTGGTTAACCGAATTGGCGTTGGAGGGATAGAGAAGGGTAACCAGCCGGTGGGTGGGGACAATCGTGCCAAGATCGAAGACATGGCGGTATGGCTCGCGTTCTCGAGACATCGCCCTAGAGACCTGTGAATATGGAAACACACGATATCAAAAAAGAAAGGGGACATGCGAGTAGGAGATTCAGATCCAAAACAGCGTAATGGTGAGACGGAGTCTACATCGTGGTCGAAGAGTAGCGATGAGAAGGTAACTGCCAAGTTCGAAGACTCTGGGATTTTCCTGAGTTCTCAAGACATCGCCCTGGAGAGCCCTGAATACAGAACCAGGCGGCGTTAAAAGGGGTGACATACGATTAGGCGATATCCAAAACGGCTTAATGCAGAAGACGTTGATGAAAGCTTGACGCTAGTAATGAGAACGGCGAGCTGAGGCGGTGGCTAAATCGTGGTAGAAGATGAGGTCGCTGAGTAGGATTATTAGGTCGCTGAGTAGGATGATTAGGTCGCTGAGTAGGATGGTCAGACATGGAACAAATGGGGTTGAGAGGAGGAAACACACTCCAACCGATAGTCCCTCAGTCCCTCGCCTATCCTGATATGTCGCCAAATCTGAATGGCGATATTTGTTCAGAGAATGGAACCGATCAGAAGGAGCTAAGAGGGAGAAGTTACATTAGCAAAGGGTGAACGAGAAGTGGAAGTTACATACAACGCCATGCGATTGACCCAGTCACCATCTATGAAGTGGGTACGGCGAGTAATGTGGGGGGTCGCTCTAGTGGAAGCACCGTCGCGATAGGGCAAATTGCGAACGGTGGTGGTGGTGGGGAATAAAGAGGAACGCGCAAAAGGTGAAGGTTTATATACGGCGGGGAAATATGGTCATGTTTGGTTTCGGTTTCAATCGTAGCATCCATTGGCCTATTTTCGGCGAGGTGGCTGCCCGTTAGACCAATTCGAAAGACGTCAGTCCAGCAGTTGGCATGCGAGGTGGTCACGTTCACATTTTCGACGAGTGAGATGTGTCATTGATGATGAACACATTGATTCGCCAGTCCTCTTGTACTTTCCTGTCGCCGGCTTGCACCACCCTTTTCATGAAAGGGTTGTCGAGAAAGTTTAAGGGCTCAACGCCTACCTGATCTCCAACGGCGTCGTCGACAGAGAACTTGAGCGTCTCTCGTCAGGTTTTTCAGAAATTCATTCCATAGATTTCTATGCTGGAGAAAGGCGGTCCGTGCAGGCCAGGCGCAATGGCCGAAGTCAGTAGGCTGTTATTGTACGCGAAGTACGCAATCGGTGGGTTCGATGGCTGATTCACCTGCAGAATAATTCCTGTTAGAGTTCATTATCATGGAAAACACCATACTACAATGCACATTATACAGTGTTGAATTTTATGTCTGATACGCTCCGTTTCTTCGGTATCGCTTTCATAATGCAACAGATTGTACCTAACCAGTTACCAATAGAACTTCAGCAAATTCTCACTAAGCGCAAAATACTAGTATGGGACACTCACGACATGAATCTACGCGATAGTGAAACCTCTGTATCCGTACTAAGGTGAGCGCTCTTGGTAACAATTGAAGAAAATGAAGACGAGGGCAGTGTGGAAGCCCTCGAACTAACAAAAAAAATCTTGACATTCTTCGTGGTTGATGACAGTGGTGAAAGATCCCGATCATGATCCTATGTAATCTAATACTTTTGTTCACTCTCACTACCACTTCCATCCTTTTTGCATTCGATACCAAACCATTTTTATGGGTGAACCGCCGGCCAATCCCAGGTCGTTCGTTACATTATGCATGTTCCTCATCGATGAATTCTTGTTCCTGGATGAGCACGGACAGCCAACTGGGCGTACACTTGAACCACAGGAAAGCTAGTTCCCCATCTCTTCCCACAGGGTATGCTTTTCATTGCTCTAATCCTTAGATTGGAGGTGGCGCCTATGTAACTATTGGAGCGCGGATATGGTGAATGCTCTGACTCGACGTCGGTTGAATGATGTCTTATTCAACGACATCAGGCTGCCTCCGAGTCAAATTGGAATGATTGTGGATAAAGGGCCTGATTTCCCTGCGCCTATAGAGGCTAGTCTCATGAAATATGGCCAAGAAATGTGGACGTTCCGAAAACAACCTGATCATGCGACAACTTGTGTTCTTAATTCGTATAAAGGCGAAAACCGACGGTAACTCTCATATGCTATCGTGCAGTAGTCCGACAGCTCATTTCACACCAATTAGCTTTGAATACGGAACTCCCCGGATACGCATAACGCCAAAGGACCTCAGAGGCACTAATTTGGCTAACTCGAAGATCTTACACTTCATATGTTCCCCGGCGCGCGCATTGGATATAATGTCAGAGGTCGACGAGGATTGGAATCCAATCACGATTTACGAACCAGTTCCCGTTAGCCTTTCATATGATTTTTAAAAATTATGTCGATTTGAAAGAATAATTATCTAGGACAGCTGTATCCCAGAGGAGCTCCCAGCTCTCGAGAAAGTTCTACCCTTGATTTCGGTATTAAGGTCGATGGCCTGATGACTGAATATTCAGGCCTAGGACTGATCACTTCCCAATAGCCCAAACGCAGAAGAAGCACTTTCACTTCTCTCCCTTCCACTGCCTCCAACAAAAATTATGATCGAGAAAGCCACGAACGAATTTCTAGATATTGGTGTGGGTAAGGAAGGCTGCGGTTGGGTAGTCATCAGGTGTGGGGCCCTTGGAGCGTATCTCAAATCCCGAGCGACCAAAGGTCAATGGATCGAGGCATTTTGGACGGAAAAAGATGTCGATAAAGTCGTTGACGTCACAGGTGCAGTTCTTTATTTATTCGTACAGAATCTTGGGCCTTATTCCAGTAAAGGCGCTGGAAATAGCTTTCTTGGAGGTTTCGCTGCTGGTTTGGGGCTCGCGGGCGGTGATGTTTACGAAGGTCGGTTGTCTGGATATGGTTCTGGGGACTTCAGAAAATGATGCCTTGGTCATACACAGCAACTCTACACGCAAGCGTCTCTGCGTCCTTTGTAATTGAACAGGAAGGTTTGCCTGTTATATCGGAAGAATCAAAGGGAACATGGAATGGAGACAACCCTTTTAGAAGGCTCGACATATTACGGAAACGTCATGAAAACACAAAAATTTAGATTTATACACGTACACCCTGAAAAATAGGAATTTCAAAGCGCACTGAATGTGGGATATTATTTAATTTGGCAAAAAATATCGAGACGAGCGGATGTCGACTCACGGAGGTATAGACGAATGTCCGGCATGCCCCCTGCGGTGCCACCTTGTATGTATGTAGTCCTATATAGCTACATTTTGCGATTCACTGATTTTGCTGGAACCAGCTGGTCTCTTGAACCGTGAATGTTTGGACCTCGAATAAGTACGCCCTTTCGCCTCCCGTGTGGCTTCAAAAAATTTCAATGTAGATGCGGGTACTCCCACTGTCAGAATTGAACGAGCAATCGTGAACAAGTGACAACCTTTCTAATAAATAACAGGATGAATGCATATTTCTGGTCCCAGTAGTGCCAATATGCGGGCCAACAGGCCAATATGCGGAGTACAACCGGATGACGGAATGAAACTATCTATTCTACGTGTTCCATCCCCAGGCACCTCTTTATTACAGCCCCTTCTGTTCGTTTCGCCTTTATGGGGTGTACGTTTTGAGTTCCTTTGTTGATCCGGGTATGGAGGAGGCACAAAGAGGACTGCCGCGCAAAATGAACAATCGACTGGGCGGGAGTGTTTCCCCAGTCGACAATCTGCATTGTGGTACAAAAACCGAAAGCAAGGGACAATGCGTCTAGCTTACAACCAAATCAAGTATCTACTCCATGTTTCGCCCTCAGGCGCCTCCCCAATACAGCCCCTTCTATTTGTTTCGCCTTTATACGATTTACGTTTTGTGGTAGTTCCTTTGCTGAGCCGGAGACGGAAGAGGCACAAAGAGGACTACCGCGCAAAATCGAAGCAAGCCGTGCGCAGTGGTGTGATGAAGAAGGACAGCTGAACGATTGTCTATGAAGATGTGACGAAGTTCAGCCGAGCATGCCCATTTTTTGTCTCGGCGCAGCGGAGATGGGCAGAGGCTCGAACTGAGAAACTTGCGCGACATAATCTGTAAGATACGCCTGACGCTTGCATCGTTTCACACCAGTTGCGCACGACCACCTTTTCGACCTCGGCGGGCTTTGACTGGTTAACCGAATTGGCGTTGGAGGTATAGAGGAGGGTAGCCGGTTGGGTGGGGGCGATCGTGCCAAAATCGAAGACATGGCGATATGGTTTGCGTTCTCGAGACATCGCCCTGGGGATTTGTGAGTATGGAACACACGACATCAAAAAAGAAAGGGGACATGCGAGTCGGAAATTCAGATTCAAAGTGGCCTAATGCAGGACACGAAAGCTTGGCTCTGTTTGCGCAGTAATGTGAATGGCGAGACGGAGGCCACATTGTGGTCGAAGAGGAGCGCTGAGAGGGTAACTGCGAATTTCGAAGACTCTGTGATTGCTTGAGTGCTCAAGACATCGCCCTGGAGAGCCCTGAATATAGAACCAAGCGGCGTTAAAAGGCGGGACATACGATTAGGCAATATCCAAAATGGCTTAATGCAGAAGGCGTTGATGAAAGCTTGACGCTAGTAATGAAAACGGCGGGCTGAGGTGGTGGCTAAATCGTGGTAGAAGATGTGGTCGCTGAGTAGGATGGTCAGACATGGAACAAATGGGGTAAGAGGAAACACACTCTAGCCGATAGTCCCTCAGCCTCTCACCCATCCTGATGTGTCGCCAAATGTGAACGGCGATATTCGGTCAGAGAAGGGACCTGGTCAGGGGGAGCTGAGGGAAGGGAGTTACATTAGCAAAAGCTGAACGGGAAGAGGAAGTTAAACGTACCACGCGATATGATTGAAGGCGGTCGCCATCTATGAAGTGAGTATGGCGAGATGAGCAGTAATGGCCATGCTTTGGGAGGATCGCCCTAGTGGAGGTGTCGTCGCGGTAGGGCAAATTGTGGACGGTGGTTGTGGTGGGGAATAAAGAGGAAAGTGCAAAGGGTGAAGGTTTATATACGGCGGGGAAATATGGTCATGTTTGGTTTCGGTTTCGTAGCATCCATTGGCCTACTTTCGGCGAGGTGGCTGCCCATTAGACCAAATTTAAAAAAGAGGTCTGTCAAGCGGATGGGACGCGGGGTGATCTACGTTCACATTTTCGACGAGTGTAAATGCACTACGACCCCTTGAGTCCTCGCTATCGTTGATGACGAACATGTTGCCTCGCGAGTCCTCTGGGACTTTCCTGTCGCCGACTTGCACTATCCTTTAGGTAGTCCGTGCAGGCCAGGTGCAATGGCTATGGCTAGTATGCTGTTATTGCATGCCAAGTACGCAATCGATGGGTTCGATAGCTGATTCGCCTGCAGAATAATTCCTGTTAGAATTCATTATCGTTGAAAACACCATACTACAACGCACATTATACATCGCCGAATTTTATGACTGATACGCTCTGTCTCTTCAATATCACTCTCATAATGCGACAGGGTGTATCTAACCAGTAGAACTTCAGCAAATTATCACTAAGCGCCAAATATGGGACACGCTCACGACCTGAATCTACGCGATAGTGAAACCTCTGTACTGAGGTCAGCGTCCTTTGTATAACAATTGGAGATGGGGGCAGTGTGCAAGCCCTCGAACTCAAAAAAAGGTTCGACATTCTTCCTGGTTGAGGATAGTGGTGAAAGATGCGTCTGATATTTACCAGGATTGTTAGATCCAAATAGAGGAATGTACCTCCACTTCCGAAATCGCTTTCCTCTCCCATCCAATCATGGCATCCCGCCCGTTGAACGACGATGAAGTACTCAGTGAGATGAACAAGATGGTTCGTTTGTCCCATAAGGGTATTCGCATAACGGCTTCTAACAATCCTGCGTCTAGGTGGCCTTCATCAAGCAGGAGGCTCTTGAGAAGGCTCGGGAGATCAGAGTAAAGGCTGACGAGGAATTCGCTATCGAGAAGGTACTTCGCATTGAATCTTTTATAATATGTTCCTTAACATTATAAGTGAATAGGCCAAACTCGTCAAGCAGGAACAACAGGCCATCGATGCCCAATACGAGAAGAAACGCAAGGGCGCTGAAGTTGCACAGAAGATGTACGTTTATGTATCTCCCGTGTTTTGTGATATGCAGGGAGCTGATATATCCTTCAATTTTTCCTGGAATACCAATTACCTGCAGTGCGCAGTCCACAATCATCAACAAGTCACGGCTAAGGCTTCTACACAAGCGCGAGGAGGTCCTGCAGCAAATATTCTCCGCAGTTCGCGAACCCTCGACACCATTGTGCGAGACCGCTGGTCGCTACGAACAATTCCTGGAAGGCACACTGGCAGAATCCTTCCTATACATTTTGGAACCTACTCTCATTATCCACTCGAGAAAATCCGACGTGGATATTGTCAACCAGGCAGCGACGACCGCGTCACGAACGTATAAGGAGATCAGTGGGCGGGTCATTTCTTTCGAGGTGCAGGGGACGATATCCGACGAGGCGTATGTTTCGATCCAACGATCTGCCCTGGGGCTTTCAAAGCTAATCACCTATTAACTAGGAGCCAAGGAGGCGTAAAGCTCGTAAGCGGATCTGGACGGATTACACTGGACAATACGATGGAAGAGAGGCTCCGTTTGCTCGAGGATAAGGTTTGTACTCCTACTCAATCTTGGGCCTTCAGCAAGTTGACCTAGTTTACGCAGATGCTGCCTGAGATTAGACACGACCTCTTCGGAAAGAACGCGAACCGCAAATTCTACACATAGTTGCTTTTGTATTCACCTGATCCGAACTTTTCTACTTGCCGTAAACACTTAATAACCTTGATGAAAGAATAAATTCTTGCTATCTTTATATCAGAGGATTCCATCGTTGATATGATTTGGACAAAAAGGAAAAAATCCGGCTCAGCGCATAATGCATTAAGAGGGAATCGAACCCCCGGCGGGTCGAGCTCAAAGCTCAAATGGCAACGACCCAGGTTACCACTACCCCATTAATGCTATATACGTCTCGTCGTGAGACGTCCCAATTCTAGACCTTTGACATTTCCCCACTCCTTTACCCACTTTCAAACACTCTCCACTCCATCATGGCAAGTAGTAGTGCAGTTACTTTGGACGACCTCGCTGCAAGGCATTCGCCTGTCGATGACCACCTATTCTTCCCAACAATCGAGAAGGAATCTCAGAACGAGCGCGAAGCAAGTCCAGCTGAAGTGACTCGGCACGTCCTCAAAGATAGGTTGTACATCGGGAACCTCCACCCATCCGTGGATGAGTGAGTACGATGACTTGGTGAAGAAGTGAATTATTCACCTCATCATTTGGGCTAGATACACCCTTCTGCAGGTGTTCTCAAAGTTTGGCAAAGTGACCAAGCTAGACTATCTTTTCCACAAAACGGGCCTGTTGAAAGGCAAACCGCGAGGATATGCGTTCATTGAGTACGGCAACAAAGACGTGAGTTTCCCTTTCTTTTCCTCCCCTTCCCGATGTTGGCTTTTTTGGTATCCTTCGAACGACCCTCGCTCACGCTTGAATTTTTTCTTTTTTCATTGCATGCTTGCCTCGTCCCCGACTCTGGCCGATTCTGTGACGATGAACGTATGTGCCGTCGCCACAGCCAGTTGTCTGCTAATACGCGAGAGGTCTGAAGGAGCGACTGTCTTCATACCTTCTTCGCCCATGAGAGGGTTCTGCATACTGATTCAAGGCTTCACCCCCGTGCTTAGGATGCCCTCAAGGCGTTGACTATGGCCCACGAGAAGCCCTTCCGAGGGCGCAAGCTTGTCGTTACATTCGCTCATCAAGCTCCGCTGGACCAGCATGGTGGAGTTGGGGTGTCAGCGTCACTGAAGGGGCGGAAGAGCATGATGGAGACAGGTCGGCCGACGACGCTGAGCATGCTCAAGACTGGGCTGAGTAGTCGCCATGAAGGGTTCGTTCGGTCTATTCTGTTACTTTTCCAACTCACTAAATGTCTC
>Ga0307509_10010352_pt1 | contig 11453 bp, 4 predicted proteins | sample 10_EM_MG_FD_202245 | JGI IMG/M metagenome (GOLD analysis project Ga0307509, IMG submission 202245) | Populus trichocarpa ectomycorrhiza microbial communities from riparian zone in the Pacific Northwest, United States - 10_EM | ecosystem: Host-associated > Plants > Roots > Unclassified | place... | reverse complement strand
TAAGAATAAGTAAGTCAATTAAGAGAGTTTGCTTAATTATTTTTCTGATATTGCGGTAACTACTGATATACTTTGTAAATTTTGTTTTTTTAATATTATTTTTATAATTTTAGTATACTAATGTAAAAAATAAATAAAAAATTATTTTTACTTATTTTTCGATTGAAAAATATTCCACACCAAATTACCAAACATCCACTTCATTTCTTGATTTGCCGATTTAAGTGTTGTTGATTAGTATTTGAAAAGGTTTTATTTTCCTAAATATATTATATCAAGCAGAGCTGTTGTTTCTTGAAGATAATTAAAAAGATAGTATTAGTCGTTTCTTGAAGATAATTAAAAAGATAGTATTAAAAAGATAGCATGAATTTAAGTTCATATAATGTAATGACGAGGACAAGACCCAGTGCTTGTTTAGGATAAGCAAGCATTGCTCACCCAAAACTTTTTTTTTTTTTAGAAAAAAAAAATCAATAAAAAAAATTTAAAAAGAAAATGCTACTGTAATTTGTATTCCTGATTTTAAGAAAGTTTGATATTTTGATATAAGATATTTTTTTAAAAATAATATTTTTTATTTATAATATCATCACTTCAAAACCATAAAAAATATTAAAAAAATCAATCTAATATTTTTTAAAATAAAATATATTTTTAAAATACACACACAAATAGAAACTACCATACTCTAATCAAGCCATAAAATCCATCAAAACTACCTAAACAGAATTGGCAATGAAAAAAGAGGTCAAAATTAACATAAAAAGATCTTGCAAGTCAAAAAAATCACGAGGGCTCAGTCTATTCGTAGCCTCTGGCTCTGCTACGATGACATGCCATGATCCGAGTGAAAGTGTACTATTTCCAGGTCCAAAAGCATGGATGGAAAGAAGGGAATCTTGCGAGAGAAGTTCGTGGGTTTGCACTTTTGCCAAAATTAGACTCATTTGTACAAAAAGCAGCACTGAAAAATGAAAATTAGCAGTGGAATCGATGGCATTTGCCGATCGGCTTACTTATTACATAACGCCTCAGAAATAAGAACAGTTAAATAATTTTCTGTCAGTCCATATGTCAGCTTGGCCCCACGAAAACACACGCAGCAAGAAAACGATGGAAAGATACATGTACGATCCTCAAGCATACACTCAGTCCCAATCTAGTCCCCCAAGTCCTAGTTTTAGCATCTAGCCCTTCCTCTAACGTAATTTATACATTAATGTTGCCAGGAGACAGCATTTCAGTTTTGTAAAATCACAATCACCTTTTTTTCAATTTTTTTTTCTTGAAAAAACATCAAATTATTACTTTTTAGATGGTTTTAAATGAGTTTGATTTAATGATATTAAAAAACAAAAATATAATTTTAATGTATTTTTAGTTAAAAATATATTTACAAAAGCATCCACTACATTACCAAACAAATACACGCAAGTGAACTACGAGAAGTTATGATCAAATGTAACAATGATAAAATTACATCCTTGTGAAATTTATTATAAAAAAATACAAGATCATAATATCAAAATACATACACTTAGCACACACGTATATTATTTTCGGTAATACTTAAAATGAGACATTACTGTATATTTTTTATTTCAATAATCAAGATGGACTAAGTGAGTTTTTATACGTAGAAATTAAACAAGTCCACGCTGGATTTTAAACAGGACATCTATCCATGTGTTGGTTTACTCTTAAAAAATTACAATATATTTGAGGCTTGAAATGTAAATCGGTTGCAATTTGGAGGGTGTATATGTAGTTTACCAAAGAAAAAAAAGTCGCGACTCCCACCCGCCTTACGCCTCGATCTACCCCGGCCTCGCACGATGAACGGGCCTTTTCTAGTCGTTGAACAAGGAGAGAAATAAATAGCATCTGACCACAAGACGATAAAAATAAAAATAATAGAAGACAAGAAACCTATTGGTCCCTGAAGCTCTAATTTTAGCATTCTAGCCCTTCGTCTACCATAATATATTTCTAGAATCACAACTACGTGTGTTTTCTTTGCCAATAAAAGAAAAATCATGAAACACATTTCTCTTGGTCGATTTTCAAAAACTTGAGCAAGTGAGTTATATGAAATTATAATTGAAATGCAATAATTACAAGATAATATTGGATTAGGAGTTTTTGTGAAAATCATCTTGGAAATACAGGCATGAAAAACATTCAATGTGAAAACCAACTATGCTACTCGAAGCATGCAGGTCATATTACTATGTTTTTTTATCTTAACAATTACGATATCCTCGACCATATTTTATACATGGAAATTTAATATTTCGACGATAGACTTTAAATGCATTATCTATTTTTATTTTGATTTACTCATAAAATTTTATCTGTTTGTGATGTTTTGTTTATATATTTGAAATCTAATTTAGATTATAATTTAGATCGTAGATTTTTTAGATCAATATTTTTTCTTGAATTAGTACTAGGTATTCAGGCCAAGACCCGACTAATCTCAGGGATACACAAATCCTTAATAAAAAGTTTTCTATAAATACACCGCGGTTAATTCATGAACTTATGTTAACTATAATTCAAAATATATAAAAGTACAACATTAACATGTAATATTTTTTTATCCTAACAATTAAGATATATTCTATCAATATTCATAAATGAAAAACAAAAACATTTGCGCTGTAATTTAAACATGCCAACATCCTCCCATAGGAATCCATCCCTAGAACCCTAATTGGATTTGGACAATGACGACAATGCAAAAACAAATCCAGATCCACTTATCATACAAATGAAGCTCATAGAGTGACACATACACACATATGTATGTATGTAAGCCCCACTTATTTTTGTAATCTTTTTTTTATTTACTTTCATTATAAATTTAAAAACATTTGATTAATCAATATCTACCGTAAATTTATTCAAATTATTTTTTTACTATGATTTGTAGCGCTTTTTAAATCTATTTTTTCAAATTGTGACAGTAAAAAATAATACAATACCAAACACATGCTAAGTGGTGAAATATAAAATTGAAACAATTTAAAGGATGTAAATGTAGTTTACCAAAGAAATAAAGGGCCATGACTCACACCCACCTTACACCCCATCCCCCCACACTCAATGAAAGTGCAAGTAGTAGTGGAAGAAGAAAGAAAAAAAAATTGCATCTGACTATGACAAAAAGAAATGAAAAATAAATAAAAATTCAAGAAAAAAAATTAAAGAAACAGAATAACTGGAATCTACTACCAGACCACAAAACCAACTCCCCGTATATAAACGCTCCCTCACCCTCCCACACGCACCCCTTCTTTAAAATCTCTCATCTCATCTCTCTCTCTCTCTCATTTCTTTGCCCATCACCCCCAAATCTCCTCTTCACACACGCTGTCTTATCTAACCCTTCTCTCTGTACAAATCCCAACAGGGTTTTCAGTTTTTTAATGATGGAGGAGTGGGTGACAGCGGCGATGGCAGACGAGACAGTAGTAGCAAAACTACTACTGCGCCTCAAACAATCACAGGCGACGGCATCAGCTTCCGCGGTGCCAGCGGTTATTCCCTTGCGATGGGGGATGCGGCTTCCGAGGTCAAGGCCGGGAACGATGACAGCAACGAATTCTTCTTCATTGAGATGCGATGTCGTTTTGAAAAGTAAGGAAGGCGGCGGCGGCGATTCCTCTACTAGATGCAGTCCTACCACTCCTCTTTCATGGAGCGGTGGTGGTGCTTCTCCGTCCGGTACTGGTGACGGTTTTGAAGAAACCAGCCGCCGCCACCTCAGCAGTTCTCCTCCGCCACCTGGCGTTAGATCCAAGGTAGTTGTAACCACACACAGTCTCTCCCTCTCTCTATCGGTTTCTGATTTTTTTTCCTGCTCGTTACTGTTAACTTTAGATTTGGTGTGAGCTGATCCCTCACTGCCTTTCTGTTTTGACTGAAATACCCTTTTCCAGTCTCATTAATCACCGTGACGTTAAGCCAGTCTCTTTTTCTCCCTTGTTCTTCAAATGGTGTCTCTCGCTCCTTTTCTTCTCTTTCGATTTCACCACTTGACCAGTCTGACCTTCATTTTTTCTCTTATCTTCCTTTACCAGCCATCATCTTCTCTGTTTTACAGAGTCGTTAAAACTGTTCGTTGATTTTGAAGGTGTGAGGTCTAGTGCTGTTTTTCGCTTAAGTTTTTTATTTTTTAATCTTCGAGACCAATTTACCCCTCGTTTATCTTCTTATTTGCTTCTAACTATCCCATCGTTTTACGTCAACATTTTTCATCGGTTTCCATTTTCCAGCTGCTAAAAAACCAACCCCTGCTAGCAGCTGACAAGGGGCAAATCTGTCTTTTTACGATGTTACCCTCCCGATCATCGGTGGAAAACCGTCAGGAGGTGACATCCACAATTTACCTGGACAGAAATACCCTTTGTGACGTTTTCTCCTCGCTTCTTTTCCGGTCACCTGTCATTCATGGTTTCCGACTTTCTGATCATTAATCTACCAAATTGTCCACTCAAGGCTTCACTAGATTCTCCCGTGAAACTCTTCGAACAAGGATGATTTTGTCTGATTCGTGAAGTGAACCACACAAGTCCGTTGCTCATGAGAGAGAAAAAAAACAAAACCCAACGAAGTTTCCATTTTTTTTTTGCCCTAAAAATAAATAAAAAGAATCCTTTTTTGGTTTTTTGAGTCAAAATCTTTATGGGGTTTGCTTGCTTTTTATGGCTTCAACGTGAGGGTTTTTTGGCTGATGATGGAGCCCACTGACCATTTAGGCTGGGGCCCACTTCAAGTGAGGTTTGTTTTAGCTAGATAAGGTGTTTTTGCTTGAGTTTGGTGAGTTGATTGTATCGTTAGTGAGAAATTATATCGTGTGGTGATGGTCTATTGTAAGCTTTTTACGATCTTTTCGGTTCTTCTCCTCCTCCCCGCAAGGGCTAAAGGGTTCCGTCTTTTGGGTGGAGGGGATTATTTGTTGTAGTAGCTCATATCATTGTTGATGTGTGTATGAGTGAAAGGTATATGAGGCAGTCCAGTAATTGCCGGCCATGTCAGTGGTCATGTGAGGGAATCACATGAAAATTGTTTAAAGATTAAGAAATATAGAAAAAGAGGGTTGTCACGTGATGTCACGCGGGTATTGGTGACGTGGCGTGTAGTTATTGGGTGTGTGTAGAGTTACAGAAGGCAGCTTAACAATTTGGGGGTGATGGATGATGATGATCCGTTTACCATTTGAATGTGGACCAGCTGTTTAAACTAGATTCATTAAGGTTGGCAGTAAATGTTGATACCATAAAATATCACAGCTAATTATCGTTAATTACTAAAAAGATTGATCCTTTAACACTTTGCTGGAAGTTTTTGATAATTATGGAAATGGGATTTGTTAATTGTTGATGATGATTAATATATATATATATATATTTTTTTTTTTTTTTGGGGGGTGGGGGGGGTGGGGATAGAATGATGCGTGTTGTTGGCCACGTCTATGGTTTTTGTCTCGTGTTCGAGGATTGGGAAATGTCTATCCATTTTTCTTGTTTTCATGGGTCCCCCAAGTGTAATTGAGCTGTCCTTAATATTGTGGTGCTGCCTTCGACGTCTTGCCACTTGGTATTATCTGCCTAGCAAACGGAGGTTTCTTTTTTCTTTGCAGTTTTTTTGGCGCTATTGCTCAGCTTCCTTGAAGTCTTTTTTATTGGCTGAAATATATAGGAGTTACATCAATACCATTGAATTAGCGTGTCCAATGATTCAATGGTGATGATTCATTTTTGGCCCAAGATTCGTGCTATAGAGGACTGCTCTATCATTAATTTGATGGGGAATGTTTATTGATTATTTTTATGGTGTCTGACTGATGACCATGTTTATTTTTGATACTTTCAGGGTGCTGGTATTGGTGAAACCACTAGCAATATAGTGAAGAGGTCAAGAAAAAAGAAGGTAAATTGAATCTTCATTTCAAACATCACTGTCTGCCTGTGCTATAATACAAATCCCTATCCGTATGCTACGTGGTGGTCGTGTGAATTCATGTTCAAATTCTAGTTTAGGTCAACTGAAGTGACCGCATGGACCATCTTTTTTCTGGGGATTTTTTAAGGAGATGGACTTCAAATATATACTAATATTTGATGAATTTAACGTGTAGTAATCAGTAAAGTTTATTGACATTTTGCAGACTTTTTCTGAACTTAAAGAGGAGGAAACGCAGCTAGTGAAGGAAGGGGTTTATCTTAAAAAGGTATGATAACGATTCTTACTAGTTATTACTGTTTGGCATTGAGTTTCAACCTGTTTTTCATCAAAATTTAATTTCCTGTTAATCTTGTGTTCATTTTAACAGGAGATATCAACTGTACGTGCAACATTTAAGGAGGAGAGAGCTAGAAATGAGAATTTGAAGAGAATTAAGGTATCAACTATTTCTTCATCTCTGTCTCACCTATCATGTGTTTATGGTTTGCTCCTGATTCCTGGAACGAAAACTTGTTCTGTTCGACAGATTGATTTGAATTTGCATTATGGAGATGAACTAGAAGCCTCGACTAGTAACGGCATTCCATCAACATTGCCCACGCGTGCCAAAGGTGATTCCCATCTGCAATCAAGCTCTTCTGAAACAGATAAGGCGATTTCAAATCATGATAGATCTTTCCTGCTACCTGATCTAAATATGATGCCATCTGACGAGGGAGACACTGGTACTGAAACTTTATAGGGACTGAGTTGAGGAAAACATGTAAACTGCCCCCCTCATCTCAGCATGTTAACTGTTTAGGCTGCGGCTATGTGGTCACTACAGCCTTATGCTTGTTGTAGAAGAGTTAATCTTCACACCCGCGAAGGAGCCGTTTGGTATATATGCGTATTCAACTGGGAGGAAAGCCTCAGTTAACAACCGCCTGTTCTATGTGCTAATTCCTGGAAGGCAAAAGAAGTCAACCATCGTGAAGAAGGATGCACTGTGCCCAATTAGACTGTAGAGACTCTAGTTCTGTTGCAGGTTTCTACATTCTTCCGAAATTCTTTGGGGTAAACCCTCATTACTTCGTATTTCGGGACCATGTAGAAGAAATGGTCATTCTTTGTCTACTAAAGAGCTGTTGGACTCCCTTGTTAAAGCTTCTTGCAACTAATTTTTACAGTTTTGTACCTCTAGACAATACCTTTTTTCTTTGTTCTTTAATTACTTTGAGAAAGAAGGGTTATTAGGGTTACTGGCTTCAGAGCTTGTTTGTTATGAGACGTTTTTCAAAAGCAATAACAGAAGTGTAGATGTTCAGGCGTTATTGACAACCTTAGATTGCAAGGGCAACTGACATCAATCGAAAAGGTTGCTGCAGACACCAATTTTTGTTTCCAAGGCATTAGAATGTTGCCTTTCTGTTATGCTACATTTAGGCAGAATGTATGAGCATGGACGGATAGAGGGTTTGATTGGATGCGTGATCACTAATTGAGAGGATCAGGATAAGGATGAAGAAAAAAAACTTAATTCTGCTCCCTTCCTCTATCTACCCTCGTTAGGAAGCAAGGACAGGTATGAATATCTTCAGTATCCTCTTAAATAAATCTTGCATTTACAAAGGATGCCACTACCTAACCTGATTTGATCCAGGATTTTGTTGCAGGGCACTGATTGCGATAGGATTTCAGTTATTTAGCAAATATCGGGGTCTTTTGTAATTCTAACTCCGTTTAACATAAGTTGCGAGAAAATAACATAATTAAAAAAAAACATTTGAAAAATATTACAGTTTGAACATAATTAATAATGTTGTTTCAAACGTTATTTCTAAACAAAATTGATTTATAACTATATAAGTTGATACAAATTTTCATGAAAATGTAATAGCAAAGAAATAAAATTGAAGATCTAATAATAGCTAATAAAGAATGGGTTATCAGGAACATACTATAACTCTGTTTTCAACACGCCCGGTATCATTAGAAAAAACAATTCTAACCAAACCTTGAAAGATCATTACATGGTACAAATTTGTTAGGGGTTTTGTTTGGGGTTAATTCAGTGTTAATTACAACCTTGTTGGTTGTTTTCTAATGGTACTGAGAGTATCAAAAATGAATTTCACTGATCTATTTTTTTTTTCATTTTTTTCTTCCCTCATTTTTCTCTGGGACCACATCATCTTATCTCTTTAACCATTAAATCTTGAATCTTATCTTTTAGTAATTAAATCTTCATAAAAAATTGATTTTTGATAAGATTAATTATTTTTTTAAAAAAAATATTACTACACAATTGCTATTCTCAATAACACTTATATACATAATTAAAATTAAAAAACTCAATTGTGTTTAATCACTATCCTCAATAGCGATTTTGTATAGAATCAATATTTGTATTTAAATTGTGTCATTTTTCAAGTACTTTTTAAACTTGTTATTCTCCCAAATTTTTTACATGTTATTTTTTTTAAAAATCCCAATTATCAAATTTGATTAGTTGAATGCCAGAACATGAGCTTCCATACTGGATTTCCCTTCCATATCAGGATAAAGGGAAATCCCTTTCCATACCTATGTATGCACTTTTCTATCCATTCCATCCTGAATATCAAACAAAGGCAATTTCCCATTAAAACTACACCATAGTTATCGTACATGGCAAAAGGTATGATCTGTTAAAGGTTTGGGTAACTTATTTGGTCAGTTAACCTCTAGGTTTTCGTGTTAACTTAGATATATTCTGAAATGATTTTGTTTAAATTAAAAAGTTATTAAAAAAATCAAAACAATGTTATTTTTATACAAATTAAAATAAAAATTCTTGAAATTGATCCGATTAGATTTCATTCGAGTTTGACCAAGTCAATCAAGCTATGGAATGACCTGTCAGGTCATCAAAGTCACATTTAACAACTATAAACTATATTCTTAAAAATATTTGCCTGTTTTTTTAATTAAAAACAATTGATTGGGTTGTAAATTCACTGTGGACTAAAATAATGTAATTACTATTATTTCCTTAAAAAAAAACACTCATTTGCATTGATTTTGGGGGCAATATTGTAATTGTAAAAAGACCGATTGATTGAGGTTAAAGAAATCTTTTTAACTTTTTACTTGCACAATATAATATTGATTCAAGTAAGAAAAATTTGAAAAACAAGTTGAATTACAAACACATTTAAAGTGGGATGACAATTTCAAATTCATTCCTTCTAATTTCTCAACTCCCTGACCAGTCCTTGTATTTTTTGAACTTTGGATAAGAAGCAACTCCATGATATGACAATAATTACAAATATTCTTAAACCAATAGTTTGGAATTAAGTATTTCAATCTTATCACGGGAAAAAAAAATTGTTAGGGAACTTCAATAAATAAGAATTAAAGGGAAAAAAAAAAGGTTTTACAAAGCAACACAGTAATGCAGGGAAAAAAAAAAAAACATGATCCTAAAGAATTACCCCTCCTGACATAAATTCAGTAGCTGCATTCTTAAATGCCTTACAGCCTCTCGAATGCCTTTAAAATTGCTCGACGAATTTTCGGCCCTCTCTTTAGGGATATATATATATAGCATCCAAGACACAATTATAGATGAAACAAGCTCTCTCGATCATAGCTGTTTTTAAACCCAAACCATGATTTTATCTAGGAATTTCATAATTTAAAATTTAGTGTTTTTGAATTATTTTAATGTATTAATATTAAAAATAAATTTTAAAAAATAAAAAATATTATTTAATATATTTTTTAAAACATTTTAGAAAATAAGAGTTGAAACAATGAAAAAGACTCTGAACAGTCAAACACACACTATGTTTCCGGACAAGTACGATAACCTTGCTTCTATCCATTAATAACGGAGAAAGAACAAATCTGGGGAGAGTAGATTACCTTTCTGACAAAGTTATCGCTAAATTTCACGTGTGGCATGACCTCGTGCTGCCAGCTCCAAATCGTCTCTTGCTCTTTAAAGATCGCCAAGAGATATTAATACTGCACAGTGAACATAAGAAAATGACACCACACGGTGTTTTAGATAAATAAAAAATAAACAAACTTTTTTATAGATAAATGATACTTAAGTAAGGAGAGATTTAAATAAATAAATAAATAAATTATTCTATGGGATAATATTTTAATACGAGATTCAATGATAATTCCACTAATCTTACTGCTGATTTGTATTTTTAAGATTTATTCGTAATATTTAATTTAATATGTAGCAAACATCTAACTTGGTTGTCATTTGTCAGCTACCTTAATTAGATGGCCTTTATCTTTAGAAGAGATTGTCAACGCTTAAGAAAGAATCTGCAGTTTATTTATGCAATCACTTTGATATACATGAATGCAATTTGGTGGGGTCCATTTAAGAGCACCATGCGGCATCACACCTTCCCACTAAATTTGATTTGAGGTGCTAATGTGATTGATTTCTACAACCCACAGCCACTTCAACAGCTACAAACACCAACTTTAAACTAGGCTTGAAGCTCGTGAGACTAAGAGGTGCCTCTGTGATTTCAAGCCTTCTGCTTAAACCTGACTGTACTTCCAAGTTTCGTCCCATAATTCTGTAACTTGGTGTTTGTTTTTTTTTGGTAGTTTTTTAAAAATTTGATTTTTTTTAAATTGTTATTTTTTAATATTTTTGAATGTTAATATCAAAAATAAATATTATTATAATATTTTTCTAAACAAAAAATATTTTAAAAAAACTTCTTCTATTATAATACTATACATGCGTAAAATCTATTTTACATGAAACATATTCCAAGCTAAACAATAAAAGATGTTGAGTTGATAAAACCACCTTGTTGATTGATGCATTCATGTTTTTAGTAATCCAGTCAGTCATATCAATATCAGAGATTTTTTCTTAAAGAAGTAAATATTTTTTTAATAAGAATAATTCATTTGAATTGCCTTAATCCTGATAATGTATATATTTTTTTCGAAAAGTTACAAATCAGATCAGAGAACTATACTTGATTAAGCTTTAGCTCAATCAAACATTATAGAGAGTCATCATGGCCGGGGGAGGAGCCCACATCAGCGAGTGAACAATGAAAAAAAAGGCAAGAAAGATGTCCACAACATGACAACTACTCTTGTCATGCTAGGAGTTCTCCCGCCAATGGTCCCACCTAGAAGTAGGAGGTTTACTATTTCAATCCAACAAAGAGAAATTTCCTAAAGCTGCAGGCTGCTAAGACACAAAGTTGTTTTCAATCAAGGTGAAAGGATGGTTTAGCATCTTTTAGAATTTGTGATAAGAAATTGGGTACCTCATTCGTATAAATTTGTCTACCTTTTGAAATGGCCATGCTTGCCCAAACAGCATCTTCATATTCATGTTGGAGGAAAGATGAACCAGGCAAGAAAATAATTCCTAAATGTAAAAGTAAATTTGGGAAATTTTTGATGAAGAATGTGCTAAATTATCCCTAGAATCAATAATTAATACGTGAAAACAG
>Ga0307509_10010351_pt1 | contig 11453 bp, 7 predicted proteins | sample 10_EM_MG_FD_202245 | JGI IMG/M metagenome (GOLD analysis project Ga0307509, IMG submission 202245) | Populus trichocarpa ectomycorrhiza microbial communities from riparian zone in the Pacific Northwest, United States - 10_EM | ecosystem: Host-associated > Plants > Roots > Unclassified | place... | reverse complement strand
TTAACGATATTAAGTTTAACCACTTTGATTCTTCGTGAATTATTTACTCTATCTTTATCTTCTACTTTGAGTTTTGGTGCGGTCGCAACCTTAGAGTTCACCTCTCTATAGGGTGCCCCCGTTACAGCCCGCCTGTTACACATCTGTATGAGTTTTGTATTGTGACATTAGAGTAAAGTCAATAATCGATCGGACACAAGTCAGAGCTTTAGTGAATATAGGACATTCTATGGCACCAGGACAATTAAGTGCAGCTGCAAAACACAGCTGTATCACCTTAACCAGATTTCTCATCTCTTTTCCAGTCCACTGTGAAATCCAGGTATACTCTTTGTTCAGCACACAATAGCCGGGATAAACAGCTAAACTCTTCCAGATATCATCTCATGATTGTAACCGTTTAAACTTCTTGAGAAATCCAATTATCTATTTCATAAGTTGTGTTTCGAATATTTCCAGGTACACGATGTAGAGAATATCTTGTTTGGGCGAGTTAGATTATTGAATGTTCGGAAGTCTCCAAAAGACACTTGGAATCAATTGGAAGCCACAATTGGTCACTTCTTTTCCTGCTTGCTAAATGTTATCCGAGAATTTGTTGAAAAGATGTTCCTATTTTCTTTAATCTCGTTTCACCACTTAAAGTCTCAAAAAGGATCCTAACTGCTCTGGTCACACCTGGTAAACAGCGCACTCATTTTGTTGAATGCTGTGTAATGTGACATTTTCCAAGTGATCTGCAATCCAAGTTGAGTGACTAGGAAATCATAATTGAACCTTGCTATCGGCGCATTCAACCTCAAGTCCGGAGTTCTCCAGTGCAACTATTGGTGCAATAATGACTTCCATCAAATCACAAATATCATTGTTGACCTGCTTTTGCCAGGCATCCCTCGTTGCTACACCAAGCATCTTTGGTGGGATGGGCAAAAGCGCGAAAACAACTGTTGCGTCTATTGAGACACTATTCGTAGTTCTCAATAGGTCCTGAAAGCGCTGTTGTACTGCTTTCCTACATCCTAGCCTGTAGCCTTAGATTTCAATCTTTTTAGTAGTCTTTTCTTTAGAATTAGTGGGTGGTGAAACAGTGCCCTGTTGAGATGCCAGATGTCACTTTTATCCTTAATCTTGCTTTCTCTATAATATAATCCTTTAGAAACTATAAGTTATGTCTATCCAGGCAAGTGATCCAGCCAGTAAATATGGTCGCGGCAATTCTGAATAGACAATCTCTTGCTTGCCAAGATTTAACCGTGCTCATTGTCTTCGAGAGATTTGGAGGTCAAAAGGGAATAGGAAGGTCCGAGTACATACCCATGATTTACATGGACCTTGGGTCCTAGCAAATCTGTATCCTAACATAAAGGTCTTTCATCCCCAATAGGAGCTGGCACTTTATTTATCCTTTTGAAGAGCTTTCACGTATACATACTATTCCTCACACCCCCTACAAATACTTCATATTAACACTGAACCATGGCTGGAAAGCCAAGACGAGCTCCCTGAAGCCTTAAATACAACATTCTTGACCTCACTAGCAGTGGTCTCCTGAGCTCAGGCATCATTATTGAGATCTTCAGTATCATTCGTAGAAGTTGGAAGACCTGTACCCAAAAAACAATAACAAGTTAATTCATTTGTTGAGGAAGAGAAACTTACAGAAGTTGACGATGAGGATGTTCCCAGTCCTTCCCAAAGGGCCAGAAAACATCCTTTGTAATTCATTCTTCAGGAAGAGGCACCCAGAGTAAGGAGCCGGTTGAGATTTGTAAGTAAATGTACCAATTTTACTATGAGAGGCTTATAAGGAAGAATACGGAAGGCTCCCCATCACCGGCTCTGAATCGACCTTCCCAGGAATTTTTGTCTCAAGAGCCAGCAGCACAATTACATTCAGCCCATCTCAGAGCCACTTCATCACACCTCTCACCCTATATTCCTGAAGAGGACCAAACTTTGCACTCCCCTTCTGGACACAGTATAGTTAATCTCGACCTTCTGGCATCCAATATTGGTGTCCCGTCACCTCAATATCAACAAAAAGCAATTCCTTAATTGTTGATGAAAGGATAGTCCTTGAGAATGCTGCAAATTGGATTCAGTATCACACATAGTTTGTTAATGCCTCTGTGAAGCCAGCTGAAAACGATACACTTCTGCAGGGCTATTGGGTAAAGGCAGCTACCAAGTTATGTGGAAGAAATATAGAGATAAGCAAGATGGCAATGATATTTGTAAGTCTTCTAATTAACAAATAACGTCTCATTTGAGACTTTGCACAGCTAACTTGATTTAACTAACTTGATTTATTTAGTTGAAAGCCAGGCAGTCTAGTGCCAGGTCACACCTGGTTTCCGAGACCAGGAGTACAATTCAGGACCTTTATGACTTAGCTCATAACTCACCGACCAATGTAAAGGCAAAGGTTACCTATTTGCTGGACAATGATCAGTTTACGTGCCATCCAAGTCAACAAGAGGTTAGTTTAACACTCATATTATCCTCGATGAGACGGCAAAGGAATTACCCTGATAGGAATGTAGGTTCCGATTTGCTGCCCCAGAGATAGCAAACCTCTTGTACCATAAGTGGTTCAGGGGTGCAAAATTGTGAGAAAGGACTCATAAAATCTTCCTTAATTGTGTTAAAGACATCCTGATACTTACTACAGCTTGTATGTATCCTTCTTTCAAGGCTTGGAGTTCAGGATCATATATTCAACCTTCAGATTTCATAGTTCAAACAGCCCAAAGTTAGTGATTTCCAAGGAGTCCAAATGCTCCATTCCAAAGATTGACTAATTGGCAAATTTAGATTTTATCTTCAGCAGCGTACAACCTGGCAAGGAATACCTCCCCAGCTGAGAACTAAGTTGATTGACAACATGAAAAAACTCATTAAGTGAATGTTGCGGGACAGTGGATTTGTTCAGGATCAGGAGTCATGCACTGCACTGGAGGACAAAGAAGCCACAGGCTATCTGGATTTAGAGGTTTCAGGGGATAAGGAAAGCAGTGTGGTGGATAATAATTCAGATCGTGAAGCAGATGAAGCAGTTGTGGCACATGAAGAGGGGCGGGATGGGGATGATTGACATCTTATTTAGGATTTTATGTATTATTTCACTAAATTATATAATTTTTGGGTGAATTAATTTATTATTAATATACTACTTCGAGTTAGACTTTAATCGTGTTTGCAAAATTGAAAAGGCTGAACAATATTGAATTGGACCGAATAAAATTCACAGAGATCCAGGAAGGAAGCAAGAGTGAAGCAGCACTGCGGAGGAATCTAGCAGAAGCATAATTGAGGTAGGCTGAAGAAGGGAACTTGGGAGCCGAATGATGTCATCAAAACACCCGGGGTTAATTGAACTGGGTAGTGAAGTAGAGCAGTAGGTGAACAGGAAAGAATTTGAAGCATCATGAAGGAGTAGACTGACTGCGGCGCAAAGGCAACAAAGATCGTTGGACTGTTAGTGCATACGCAAAGAAAGTGTTGGGTAGAAAAAGGTCGGACAGTGAGGGTAAGAAGGAAGAGGAGTGTGAAGCGTGGATGGGAAAAGGGAGCAAGAGTACTGAGAGCGGCGCGTTTGGACCGTTGAGAGGCTTGTAGGTTTTGTGAAAATGGGTGAATAGAAGCAGGTGAAGGGTGGTGGGCAAAGAGTGGTAATAAGCATGGAGGATACGGCCCATTTGGGCTGTTGGGAGTCAGGAATGTGTCATGGGGCAGAGCTCCATGACGGAACAATTCCTGGTATAGGGTTTGAGGCAGGATAAACTCTACTCGTGCTTCTCAGCCAAGAATTGCCTTCCCCATTTGTCGTAGCAAGGTTTGAGAGTTTTATACCACGAGAAAGGCATAGTATGAAAGTGGTGCATTACTAGCGCAACAAGTAGTGTCCGGAAGATCAAGATTATGTCGAAATGTTTGAAGAACGTTCTCTTTCACCAAACCCCCGTTTGTGATGCCTTCTGGCAAGATCCTTTCAAAGTCAACTAAAGCAGCTATTCTTGTCCTTGCTTTGCAGGATGTCAATAACGGGCCAATGACCTTTCTGGAAATTGCTCAAGAGGCAGGGTTTATTGGCAGCTTTTATTTGAATTTTCACCTCGATCCATTGCAGGTTCAGGCTTGAGGTGGAGACAATAAATTCAATTCCTATCTTAGTATATTCTACTAGTGTACCCATTCCTGAAATCTGCTATAATCAGTAGTTCGAGCCCCACTAGTCATGCACTACTGACACGCACTTTACCATTTTGGTGGAAAGGAACTCTCAAACCTTGCTACGACAAATGGGGAAGGCAATTCTTGGCTGAGAAGCACGAGTAGAGGAATTGTTGAAGCATAAAATAACCGTGCAATGGCGCGAATTGGAAGTTAGGTGTCCCGACAATGCTGCATAGCAACACCATCACTGACGAAAAATCCTATCGATAACGCTTGACGTAATATGGGGTTATAGAGCTATAGACCATCCGTACGACAACTTGAGTTTTGTAATTTTGCCCCCTATCCCCCACATGTCTGATAAGCTATAGGGAGGAAATATGCACTTTTGCTGATATATGGGTAGCGATCATTGAGCCAACCATCAGCTACATCTCCACAAGGGAGCTTGCATGTCTAAAAATATCATATTGAGAAGTCACGTAGATTAAATAATAGACTGCATGGCTTGTATAGACAAAACAACTACTAGGCCAGTGAGTTCACCATCTAGGTATTGATTCTGGTTGTTGTCGTGGAAGTTAGCCACTAGCATGATTTCGATAGAGAGTTTTTCCACACATGGTTGTATTGGAAATACATTGCAGAAACTGATATCCAATTGATGGAGTTCAGCGTACCAGAGTTGGTCCAATTCTTCAGCAGGATAATTCCTGATGGACAGTAGACCTCAGACAACCCTGAGCAGGACAGGGTGCTCGCACAAGGTCAGAGTAGTGGTGAATGTCAAAGGCTTAAATCTGATATCTACTTAAGTTTAATTGTTTGGCATTCTACTTCAATAACCAACTTTGCTTGAGAGAACTTATTGAGTGAAGCTTTCAGCTTAACGATATTAAGTTTTACCGTTTTGATTCCTCTGAATTATTTACTCTATCTTTATCTTCTACTTTGAGTTTTGGTGCTATTTCAACCCTAGAGTTCACCTCTCTTCTCTTTAGGGTGATCATATTACCCAAGACCAATGAAACAAGAGAGTTGCCTTGGGGACTCTATTAGGCAGGGTAACCTTTCAGAAGTAAGTTCGCTTAAAGTCAAGAGAACTAGGGGAATCTTATATGGGTCTCCAAGATGATATTTCGTGTTAGTAGGAAGACTTCCGAAAAAGGTAAAGGTATTAGAAGGCAAAGTTAGCCTACCTTAGAAACTGAGCTATTATACCCATGGGACCAAGTTAACCTACTGTGGAACCCAAGTTATCCTACCTTCACTGGCAATGTCATCCTAGGACTTGGAAGGATTCAGCTAACACCACCCTCTGGCTCCAGCATTCAGATGAAACGTCATCGGCCGATGGCTGAATAGTGGCTCATTCTCTGGTAAAAAGAGGTGATTAGAGCACCTAGGGTAAGACGATATAAGTCATCGCCAACCAAGCTTCCAGATGTCATTTGCAGGATATATAAGAGGGGCATGGGTGGCCACTAGAAGGTCACTCATGAAGGGTCCCTTGAGAACCTAGAAGTCTATGTTTCCCTACAGGTAGTAGGGTAGTCTCCTGGAAGGTTTAAAGGTAGTCCAAGGAGGCCAGGGTGCTTTCCGGACAATTACCTCTGTGGTCAGCTAGAACCTTCCCCTTTTGATTTGTTGCATCACGATAAGTTGTTAGTGGACTCTGGAGGTATGAGTCTTATCACAGTAGAGTATGTCCCAAGAGGCTGGCTATGGGTAGTGCCCATTGAACCAACCATCCATTACATCTGATAGGGGAAACTTTAATGTCTGAATATTGTATTAAGTAGCCATGTAGATTGAATAATGGACTGCATAGCCTGTATAGAAGAAACTACCACTAGGCCAGTGAGTCCACCACCTAGGTAGTGACTCTGGTTGTTGTCATGCCAGTTAGCCACTGGTATGACTTCAATAGGAAGAGTTTTTCCACCTGTAGTTATATTGGAGATATATTGTAGAAATTCCTGTCCTATTGACGAAGTTAGAAATGCCCGAGCTGGTCCAATACTTCCAGCAGGATAATTCCTAATGGAGAGTAGACTTCGGATAGCCCTGAGCAGGACATGGTGCTCGTACATGGTCGGAGTAGTGGTGAATGTCAAAGGCTTACATCTTATATCTACTTAAGTTTAGCATTTCGCATTCTACTTCAATAACAGATGATTCTCGAGAGAAGTTATTGAGTGAAGCTTTCAGCTTAACGATATTAAGTTTTACCGTTTTGATTGTTCTGAATTATTTACCTTATCTTTATCTCCTACTTTGAGTCTTCGGTGCTGTCGCAACCTTAGAGTTTACCTCTATATAGGATGCCCCCATTACAGGACTCTAGAGGTATGAGTCCTATCACGGTAGAGTTTGTCATAAGAGGTTGGCTGTGCGTAGTGCCTATTGAGCCAACCACTGGCCACACCCTACACGGCGAGCTTGAATGTCTGAATATATTATAGGGATAACTATATAGATTAAATGATAGACCGCAGTGCTTGTATTGAAAAAACTACCACTGGGCTTGGGAGTCCACCACCTAGGTATTGACTCCGGTTGTCGTCATGATAGTTAACCACTGGAATCACTTCCATGGGAAGAGTTTTTCCACCTGCAGTTTTATCAGAGATCGATTGCAAAAACTCATATCTGATTGACCGAGTTAAGTGCACCCAACCTGGTCTGATACTTCTGGCAGGATAATTGTTGATGGAGGGTTGACCTCAGACAGCTCTGTGCAGAACAGGGGACTTGCACAAGTACCCATAGTAGGAGTTAATATCAAGGGCTTATATCTGACCTCTACCGAAGTCTAAGTATTTGGCATTCTACTTCAATATTCAAGGTTCATCAAGAGAAACTTGATTAAGTGAAGCTTTCAGGTTTAACGATATTAAGTTTCACTATTTGATTCTTCTATTGATTTATTTTTATTTTTATCTTTTACTTTGATTTGAGTCTTTGGTATAGTCGCAACCATACAGTTCGGATCTCTAAGCCGTGATTCTGTTCCTCTCTCAATTCTCAACACCATGCTTAAATGAAGTCTTTTCACCCTATATTCATCCAGGACTGTCAACAATTAAAGTTAGAGAGTATGAAATCATTAGATATCAAGCCCTGATCCTCCAGAAGGAAGATTTCTTAAGCCCTCAAGTCCTTATCAGCAATGGCAGTGGCATGAGGAAGTGTTTTTCTGTCATTTATGCTGCTTGATTCGTTACTTTCTCCTTAGATAATATGATTTCTGAATATTGCTGGAAGGTTCGCATGATGGGCACAGAATCAAGAAAGAGATAGTAGGATATTGCTTTGGGCTCTGCTCAGGCACTAGGGCTTTTATGTTTTCAATGCCATTATATGTTGATATCCATAGGTAGGCTGAGGCAGCCCGGTACAAGAGACGAATAATATAACCATCCTAACTGCGAGTAATTACTTTACAACAGGTAATAACTTGCTTACATTTTTCTTTGACTTACCTTATAATTTTTCATATCTTATAAAACTACCTTATTGTATTCATATTGTTGTAGACTATCTCACAGTCTTTATACTTAGGCCCAATTCTTCTGTGAGATAAACACTCTGCAGTATCTTAATTGATAATACTCAAGATCGCTGACAAGTAAAGGTAATTAAATATATAATGAGTGTAAAGATAGTTATTCGTAAAACCAAACCAATAAAAGTAAACTATAGTTACATATCATGTCTTAACAAAATTACCCATACACCAAGTATCTCTGACAATGTAACCCTTTCCATGATCCTATTACCTCAACACAACATTAGGAAATTTCTCTGTAATAACCATAACTAAACTATGAGATATAACTACTATGTTTGAAGAAAGACTAACTGACTTTTTGAAAGAATCTTAGCACCAAGGTATCCGGATACTTGTGAACAAGAGAAGAGCTCAAATTTAGTATACAACCAAAGTGTGGAGGATTGAGTAGAGCATGGTTGTCCCAGGCCCTTATAAGAAAGCTTTTAATGATGTTCCAAGGCCATCTAATAATTTGAGCCACCAAGAGAATATTCTGAAGGCAGTAGCAAAAAGCGATTATTATACCCTTCTATGCACAGCTCATTTCTCTTCAGCAGGTTTTTGGGTAGAGGATAATTGTTTGCCTCATCCTTGAGATTTCCGGAATGATTAACCATTGCTAAAAAAACAAAGATTGAAGAAATTAATTAATTATTGGTGTAAAAGTGGCTTCAGTCACAATTAGCACAATGGTCATGGTCATAATAACTTTTACTGTTCGCTTTATAATAACCTTCATGGCCACGCCAGTCAAATTACAGGAATTAGAATCTTTAGTGTTATCTATTACACTATAAACATGGTATTCTGGTGTTCTTGCTACTTCCAACATTTTCTATTCAGCCAATGATTCATCATTTCCTTATTGTCTACCTTTCAGCTACTTGTACTCCCACTCTTCTTCTGCCCATTAGATCTCTTAGGCAAATGGTTCTTTTACTTGTAGTTTATTTTTCCACACATATAGCAATGATGAAACAACTTTTATGGTATGATACATCAGCAAAAATACATTTTTCCCGTGTTCTCCTGGTGGATCATGGTCAGTAAGTTTTATGTTTTGTCTAATTGCATGTGACCCCATGTAATCCTGGATATCCCTGTTGTTATACTGAAAAAGAAGATGCTAATCTTGATTTCTGTAAAATGTAAGCTATTTTTAGAAATTGGTAATGGATGTTTTAAATACCAAAGTGGAGCAATATTGGTTCATATTATGCATCTTCAATATATAAAAGGTCCATTAATGATAAAAATAGCGGATATTTCGCAGAAATTAAGACCCGTACCTTCCTCTCAAATATAAGAAACAGGATTTTTATATTACATTTGAGTGATACGCAATTAAATAGAAAACAAAACTCAACCACTTGGGGGAAGATCATGACCCTGTATTTTGGCTGATATAAACTCTCTGGCCTGCATAACTAGTTTGGTCTTTCTACAAGTTGACATTTCCACTTATGTCTTTTTTCATGCTGGATCTGAATAAAGTCTAGCCTTGTTCTATATATTTCTCTCTCTTGAGTTCAGCTTTGTAGATACTAGGTGATGATTGAAGTTTGATGTAATTAGAATTTGTAGTAGTAGAGGAAAATTGTTACTTCCAAATCATTACCCAAGTTTTCCTTTTTGTTGTTTTAAAAAGTCTAGTAAGGATATTGAATACAATCTATATAAGAATAGGCAGATAACTGGTAATAAAAAGTTGTTTTTTTCTTTTTTTCTTTTTTTTTCTTTTTTTTGAATCATATGCATTTGTTTAAGGTACAAAAACGGTTGGATAAGTCAAATTGGTAGTTTGACTTTACTTCCTCTCTCCCCCTCCTCCCTGTCCTCCGGCCTGGCCTATTAGCCTTGTCCTGATGTCGTCTACCCCTCTGGCTTCCACTGGTACAGGCCCGGCCTCGGCTGTTGGCCCTGCTCGCTCTGCCTCCTCCGGCCAGGACCGTAGGGCTGATCCCATCTCTCGTTCGTTGTCATCTCAGTCCAGTCATGCCTCTCTCTCCGGGGAGGCAGACAATGTCGCCAATATCCTTGGGCATGCTGCCAGGCTCGCTCGCCTTGACCCGGCTTCTTTCCCCACTGTCTACAATGCCTCCGCCGCCACCTTTCGCGATAGTCAACTGGCTATGGCCCCACTTCTCGCTCAACTCATCGCCATGGTTAATGACCTTGGTGCCTCTGTTACCTTCTTGACTTCGCAGGTTGAGTCCCTCACCTCCGCTCAGGCAGAGCGCTCAGCCACCCCCTCACCACCAGCCACATCCAACCTGGCGGCGTCCCTCAAGGACTTGTCCTCGCGTGTTGCTGCTCTCTCCTCACACCGCGCCACACAAGTGGCACCCCGGCAACCTCAAGCGCCACCCCCTCCCGCCCCTGCTGCCCAAGCTAAACCTGCTCAGCAGAAAAAGAAACTCGCCACCCGCCTCAGGTCTCGTACGGTCGCCGCCCCGGACTTTCCCTTCCTCATTGAGGGAAAGAGGTATGGCAACCCGGACACATACGCTAAACGCCACCCGGATTCACCCCAAGGGGCTATCCTCTTCGCCTCTCACCACCCCCAATCAGAGGAAGCCAAACTTTACTCTGAGCGTTATCCTGCTACCTCACTCTTCCATACTAGTCCCCCTCCCGGTTTCACTGTTTCTGATCCCCCGCAGCCCCAAGATCAAACCTGGGCACAGGTTACCAGGAAGGGCGGTAAGGGCAAGAAAAGCGCCACTGCAGCACAAGTCGCTGCGTCAAGCAAGAGTAGTGTCCCCAAAGGAACCCACCGCTCCCAGCTGCCCAACGTCGTTTCTTTGCCCCCCGTACCTCTCCAACCCTCCCAGATGATTCTTTCATCATGACTGCTACCCTCCCCGACATCATGGCCGCTGTCCTTAAAGAGGCCAACTGCTCTCTACCCCTCTCCCTTACTGCCTCCGTCAATCGCAATGGGGCTGTTACTCTCACAGCCAATCCCAACACCCCGTCTTCCGCTTACTCCCCCTTCTTTGATGCCATGACTAAGAAACTCAATCAAAGTTTTGCGGTTGGGAACAATCCATTCCAGGTTTTCAGGGAGGCACCTACAAGTGTCGAACTCCTGATCCATAATCTTCCTCTTTCTATTCTCCCACATGAGCCTACTGACCTCTTCCCCTTACTCCTTGAATCAATCAGCAATGCTATTGACGTCCCCATATTTGGGGCTAGATTCCTACAGTCAGATCCGGTGAAAAGCGCTGAGAAGCGCACCACCTGGGTGGTTGTGGCAGTCGACCCACTCCATGTTTCCCAGTTCGGCGAGTCCATCCGGCTTTTCTCCCGCGCCCGCACGGTCGCCCCCGCCTACTCTGCCTCCAAATCCACGCAGTGCCGAAAGTGCTGGCGTTTGGGTCACTCTGCTCCTCTTTGCAAAGAAGATGCACAAGCTTGCCCCATCTGCACTCTCCTCCATCATCGCTCCGCCCACAGATGCGCCAATCAAAGCTGTCCGAAAGGGGGCTTTGAGAAGTCGGTCGTGGGGTGCTGCAACGCGACTCTTCCTCTCTGTATCAACTGTGGTAGTCAGGACGCCTCGTTTGATGGGTCCAGTCCCATCCACCGCGAAGTCCTCTCCGCACTCCATCCTCCTAGGGACCAAGACATTCCCGATGCCCCCGATGTGGGCCCCCCCCAAACCACCCCCCAGGGTCCGACTGTTCACCCAACTGTACCGGCCACTCCAGCCAGG
>Ga0307509_10010350_pt1 | contig 11453 bp, 8 predicted proteins | sample 10_EM_MG_FD_202245 | JGI IMG/M metagenome (GOLD analysis project Ga0307509, IMG submission 202245) | Populus trichocarpa ectomycorrhiza microbial communities from riparian zone in the Pacific Northwest, United States - 10_EM | ecosystem: Host-associated > Plants > Roots > Unclassified | place... | reverse complement strand
GGGGTGGGAGTGGTCTTGGGCCGGGCCCGCCCGGCGGCCGGGGTCGGAGCCGGTGTGGCAACCGGCCGGTCCGGCACGGCGGGGGCGGCGTTGGTGCGGTGGGGGACGGGCTCATCCTCGTACGTCTGCATGGTTTTGATGTTCGGAGGGCTTTTTGTGCAGGAGGCCCAGGCGGAACAGGTGCTCCAGGCGGCGCACGGTGAACGGGTGCGACATCGGCAGCTGGGCCAGGCCGGTCCAGAAGCCGTGCAGGCGCTGGCCCTGGGCGAGCAGTTCGTCGACGTTGACGTCGTTCTCCACGTAGCGGCCGGCGGTGAGCACCACCAGGCCGTTGACGCCGGTCGGGCAGAGGAAGGCGCCGTGCCGGTCGGACGAGTACTCCCGCAGCCGGGACAGCGACGGGCCGAGCAGGGGAATGCGCCCCGAGTACGCGATCGAGAGGTTGTACCAGAGCCCGGTGTGGTGCAGCCGGACGTGGCCGAGCTCGTGGCCCAGGATGAAGCGCAGGCCATCGCGGTTCTTGTTGTACAGGTTGGCGAACAGCTCGTTGGCCAGCACCACGTAGTCGTAGCCGTGGGCCTGGGCGGCGAAGGCGTTCAGCGTGCCGTTGCCGTTGGCCAGGTAGATCACCGGGCGGCGGCGCAGGCCGAGCGCGCCGGCGAAGTCCTCGGCCGTGCGGTAGATGTCCGGGAACTGGGTCGGTGACAGCTCGACGGCGCCGCCGCGGATCGACGCGCGCTGGATCTCGCGGATGATCACCAGACCGGGGATCAGCAGCAGCAGGGCGATGAAGGCCGTGCGGATCGTCACGCCCCAGGCCGAGTCGCGGACCGAGTCGGGCACGAACGGCAGCACGGACGCCGCGGTGACGATGGCGGCGATGATGATCAGGTTGAGCGCGACCATGATGGCGTACAGCGGCACCTCGACCGGATGCCGCAGCCGACGCTCGGGAAGCGAGGAACTCGTCACGTCTACTCCTTAAGGGGCACCGGAATCCTCGACCGAGGATGGCCCGCCGGGCCGGTCCGCGCGTCATACCGCCAGGATGAGCCGCCGTCCGGCCGGATGGGCCAACCTCGTTCAAGGGGAGATCACCCCGGCCGCCTTGTTGCATTCCGGCTGCTATCTGTGTTGGGGTGGGCGGGGACGCATGACAAGTACGACGACGGTCACTCTCTGTAGTCCATGAACCGGGGGTTGCTCCACTGGGGACCTCGGCGAATCGGCGGCGTGGAACGCAGAGGGTGAATATGATCGCCGTCGCCCGGAGTTCGTTCGGGCGCCCACGGCCGTCCGCGAATCGCGGCCACCGGCGCCGGGACCGACGTGGCACGCCCGAGGCCGGGTGCGCCGTCCGGGTCACATTCCGGAGCCGCCGGGGTTCGTGACCGCGGGGGTGGTTGTGCAGTTGAGGGAGACCGGAAGGATCACAGCACAGGACGGCGGACGAATCGGACGGCCTCCGGTCCGGCAGCCACAGGTGCGGCGTCGCCGCCTGACGGAGATGCTCGACGCGGGGGTGCGCCGGCCGGTGACGCTGGTCTGCGCCGGCCCGGGCTGGGGCAAGAGCACGCTGGTCGCCTCGTGGGCCGAGGCGAGGGTGACGTCCGGCCCGATCGCCTGGCTGACCGTCGGCCCGCAGCACAACGATCCGCGCGCGTTCTGGTCCGACTTCGTGATGTCGCTGCGGATGGCCGGCGCGGTGCCGTGCGGTAATCCCCTCGAAGACCTCGATCTCGGCGTACGGGCCGATCACCAGGCGGTCGCTCGGGTGCTGGCCGGTTTGCACGCCCTGCCCGCGCCGGTCGTGCTGGTGCTCGACGACTTCCACGAGGTGGACGACGCCCGGGTGATCGGCGGCCTGACCGGGCTGCTGCACGACCCGCCGCCCGCGCTGCGGCTGGTGCTGATCGCGCGGACCGAGCCGACCCTGCCGCTGCACCGCTTCCGGGCCGGCGGCGACCTCACCGAGATCCGCGCCCGGCACCTGGCCTTCCGCGCGCCGGAGGCGGCCGAGCTGCCGGCGGTGAACCGCACCCGCATGCCGGTGGAGCAACTGGCCGGGCTGCTCGACCGGACCGAAGGCTGGGTGGTCGGGCTGCAGCTGCTCGCCGACGAGCTGGCCGAGCGCGGTGCGCTCGACACCGGCGAGGTCCGGGTGGTCTCCGACTACCTGTTGCGCGAGGTGGTCGGCGCACTGCCGGCGAAGCTGAGGCATTTTCTGGTACGCGCGAGCGTGCCCGAGGAGATGAGCGGCTCGCTGGCCGACGCGCTCACCGGCGAGACGGACGGCCGGCGCCTGCTCGAGCGCCTGGAGTCGTCCAACGCGTTCGTCGTGCGGATCGAGGAGCGGCCCGGCTGGTACCGGTTCCACCCGCTGCTGCGCGACGCCCTGCGGCACCAGCTGGCCCTGGATCAGCCCGGCGTGGAGGCCGAGCTGCATCTGCTCGCCGCGCGGTGGTACGCCCGCGAGGACGCGATCTTCGAGGCGCTGCGGCATGCGGCCGACGCGCGGGACTGGCAATATCTCGGGCGGCTCGCGGTAGAGCGGGCCATGGCCCGGGTGATGAGCGGGGACCAGGTCGCGCTGGTCTCGGTGCTCCGGCGGATCCCGCCCGCGGAGCACGCGTCCTCGCCCGAGCTGGCCCTGTGCGGGGCGGCGGTGCGCTACACCAGCGGGGATCGTTCGGGGGTGGCAGGCCTGCTGCGGCTGGCGCGATCGTTGACCAGCCGGCAGGCCGAGGTGTCCATTGCCACCGACTTGACGCTGCGGCTGATGGAGGCCGGCATCCTCAACTGGCGTGTCGGCGACATGCCTGGACTTATCGCGAAATCTACGGAAACTTTGCGAATGCTGACGGCATATCGGTTGGATGAGCTGCCGTCGCTGCTGCACTACCGGGCGATCGCGTTGAACGAGAAGGGCGCGGGGCTGCTCTGGATGGACCGGGCCGATCAGGCGGACCGGTACCTGTGGGCGGCGTCCACCGCGGCGCGCAGCGTGGGGTCGACGGTCACCGAGGTCAACGCGCTGGCCCACCTCGGACTGCTGGTCTTTCTGCAGGGGTCGGTGAGCGAGGCGGCGGAGTATGTGGGCGCGGCGCTCGATCTGGCCCGGCGCGGGGGGTTCGAGTCGTCGGCTCAGGCGTCGGTGTCCTACCTGACATCGGCGTTGATCCACCTCGAGCGGGACCGGGTCAGCGAGGCTCAGGAGGCGTTGCGGAAGGCCCTGCACGCGGGCGGTGAGGAGCCGGCGGCGGCGCCGGCCGTGCTGGCGGTGCTGGTGCGGGCTCATCTGCTGCTGGCGGCGGGCGACCCGGCGGCGGCCCGGGCGCTGCTGCGGCAGACCCGGGAGGAGGCGCCGGCGACGCTGGTGGCGCCGGTGCTCGATCACTGGTTGCGGCTGGTGGAGTCGGAGGCGGACCTGGCGCTGGGGTCGTGCCGCGAGGTGGTGGCCCGGTACGACCGGGAGTCGCCGCACGGGGTGTTGACGCCGTCGGAGCAGGTCTGCCTGGCGCGGGCGTTGCTGTCGGCCGGGGACCACGCGGCGGCGGAGCGGCTGCTGGGCCGGGTCCGGGAGAGCACCGATCATGTGGCGGCGGTTACCGCCTGGATCGCGACGGCCTTTGCCGGCGACGCCGAGGGGCATGGGAATCGGTCTATCGATGCGTTGTCCCGGGCGGTGCTGATCGCCGAGCGGGAGGGGATCCGGCGGCCGTTCCGGCGCGTCGACCAGCGCCGGTTGGCGGTGTTGCTGGATCGGCGGCGCTGGGTGGAGGAGCATACGGCGGCGCCGGCGGCGGCGCCCCGGGAGCCGGGATCGGGAACGCTCGATGTGTTGAGCGAGCGGGAGCGGGATGTGCTGCGGTATCTGCCCACGGTGCTCACGGCGGGGGAGATCGCGGGGAATCTCAATATCTCGGTCAATACGGTCAAGGCGCATATGCGGTCCATTTACCGGAAGTTGGGGGCGGCTCGGCGGCGGGAGGCTGTGGTTCGGGCTCGGCAGCTGGGGCTGCTCTAGGGGCGGAGGGGTGGGATCGTGCGCCAAGTCGCGATAGTTCTTGGTGGGTGGGCGGCTCTGGGGCTGACCATTCTGATGCTGCCGGGGCTCACCGCGGACAACTGGTGGTCGGTGTTGCTGGCCGCGGTGTTGCTCGGGTTGTTCGGGGTGGTGATTCGGCCGGCGGTCGCCTCGTTGATGGCCCGGATCGGGTGGGCCGGGGTGCTGGCGGGGTGGTTGCTGTCTCAGGCCGCGCTCCTGTACCTCGCGCTGGCGGTCACGCCGGGGATCCGGGTTGACGGGTTCTGGACGGCGTTCTGGGCTTCGTGGATCTACTCGGTGCTGGTCAGCATCGCGCTGTGGGTGGTCACGGCGGGGCGGAGCGAGGCGGTCACCCGGCATCTGCTCTGGGTCAATCGGCGGTTCCGGGGGACCGTTCCGGAGAGTTCCGTGCCGGGCGTGATGTTTGTGCAGATCGATGGGTTGTCGGCGCCGCTTGCGCGGTGGGCTTTGGACACCGGGAACCTGCCTACGCTCGGGCGCTGGCTGCGGTCGGGAAGTCATTCGCTGGCCGAGTGGCATGCGCGGCTGCCGGCTACCACGCCGGCCAGCCAGGCGGGGCTCCTGCACGGGGCCAGCGATCAGGTGCCGGCGTTCCGGTGGTACGAGAAGGAGAACGGCCGGCTGATCGTCACGAACAAGCCGGTGGACGCGGCGCTGGTGGAGGCCCGGCTCAGTGATGGGCGGGGGCTGCTGGCCGACGGTGGGGTCAGCCTCAGCAACGTGTTCTCGGGGGATGCGCCCACCAGCCTGCTGACGATGAGTACGGCGCGGGCGGGGCGGGGGCCGGCGCGATACCTGAGTTCGTATCTGCTTGATCCGTTCGGGCTGACCCGCTCGCTCGTGCTGACCGTGGGGGAGATCGTCAAGGAGCTGCACCAGGCTCGGCGGCAGCGGCTGCGGCGGGTCGAGCCGCGGATCAAGCGGGAACCGTCCTATGTGCTGTTGCGGGGGGTCACCAACGTACTCCTGCGGCATTTGAATCTTGCGGTGCTGGCCGAGCATCTGATGCGCGGGACACCGTCGATCTACTGCGACTTCGTGGACTACGACGAGATCGCGCACCACGCGGGGCCGGCGCGGCCCGAGGCTCTGGCGGCGCTCGAGGGGATCGACGCGGTGCTCGCCAATCTCGAGGAGGTCGCGGCGGCGGCGCCCCGGCCGTACGAGTTCGTGGTCTTGTCTGATCATGGGCAGAGTCAGGGGGCGACGTTCCGGCAGCGGTACGGGCTCGGGCTGGAGGATCTCGTGCGCCGGGACGTGGCCGTGGAGACCGACGATGAGCAGGCCGGGCGGGCGTTGACGCTGCGGGCGAGCCTGCTGCCGGGCAAGGGCGACAGGGCGCCGGGCACGGGCGACACGGCGACGGGGGAGCGGCGGCCGGAGTTCGTCGTGGTGGCGTCGGGCAACCTGGGGCTGGTCTATCTCGCGCGGCAGCCGGGGCGGCTCACCGGGGAGGAGATCGAGAAGCATGCGCCGGGGCTGATCGACCGGCTGGTCACCCATCCCGGAGTCGGCTGGGTCATGGTGCGCTCGCAGGCGGACGGGCCGGTCGTGCTGGGCAGCGGGGGCCGGCGGCTGCTCGACGGGGACGTGGTCGAGGGGACGGATCCGCTGGCGGGGTTCGGGCCGTACGCGGCGGACGACCTGCGGCGGCACGACGGGCTGGCCCACACTCCGGACATCCTGGTGAACAGCCTGCACGATCCGGAGACCGGTGAGGTGGCCGCGTTCGAGGAACTCGTCGGGTGTCACGGTGGGCTCGGCGGCTGGCAGGACCGGCCGGTGCTGATCCACCCGCGGGACTGGGTGATCGACCGCGACTTGTCCTCGTCGGACGACGTTCACGCGCAGTTAAAGCGCTGGCTCGACCTCATCCGCGTGGGGTGATGGCCCCCGGTCCGCGGGCAGCGACCCTTTGCGTGAAAGGGGGTCCGCGATGTGCCGCTGGCTGGCCTACTCCGGAACACCGATTCTGCTCGATGAGCTCCTCTACAAACCTCACTACTCCCTGATCGACCAGAGCATGCACTCCCGCATGGGCGTCGAGACGACCAACGGCGACGGCGTCGGGATCGGCTGGTACGGCCCCGAGGACCAGCCCGTGCCCGCCCTGTTCCGCGGCATCGGGCCGGCCTGGGGCGACGTCAACCTGCGCGAGCTGGCCCGGGTCACCCGCTCCGGCCTGTTCCTCGCGCACATCCGGGCCAGCACCGGCACCCCGGTGCAACAGACCAACTGCCATCCCTTCCGGTACGGGCGCTGGCTGTGGTGCCACAACGGCGCAATCCACGAGTTCCGGACCCTGCGCCGGGATCTGCTGCTCGCGATCGACCCCGAGCTGTTCCCGAGCATCGCCGGGTCGACCGACTCCGAGGTCATGTTCTACCTCGCCCTCACCTTCGGCCTGCGGGACGACCCGCTGAACGCGGTCGAGCGGATGGCCGGCTTCGTCGAGCAGGTCGCCCGCACCCACGGCGTCGCCGACCCGCTGCAGATGACCGTCGGCACCACCGACGGCGACCGGGTCTGGGCCTTCCGCTACTCCAGCGTGGGCAAGAGCCGGACCCTGTTCTTCAGCACCGACCTCAACGCGCTGCGGTCCCTGCACCCCGACTTCGAGCTGATCCAGGGGCTCAACGAGGAGACCCGGCTGGTCGTCTCCGAGCCGCTGGGCGAGCTCGCGGGCGCCTGGCAACCCGTTCCCGAGTCCAGCTACGGCGTCGTCCAGAAGGGCGCCGACGAGCTGGGCGCGTTCACCCCACGCTGACCTCTCTACCGGAGCTGGCCATGGTCGCTGAAACGACGAAAGAGACCGAGTCCGCTCGCACGATGGGTCTGCCCCAGGCCACCGCGCTGATCCTGGGCAGCATCATCGGCGTCGGCATCTTCAACCTGCCGTACTCGCTCGCCTCGATCGGCCCGATCAGCATCGCCGCGATGGCGCTGACCACGGTCGGGGCCCTCGCCCTGGCGATGATGTTCGCCGCGCTGTCCCGGCGGCTGCCGGCCGACGGCGGCCCGTACGCGTACGCCCGCGCGGCCTTCGGCAACGGCATCGGCTTCACCAACGCCTGGTCGTACTGGATCACCGCGTGGGCCGGCAACGCGGCGATCGTCACCGGCTGGGTCTTCTACGTCGAACATTTCGTCAACAAGGGCTCGATCACCGGCTGGTCGATCGTGATCGCGCTGATCGGTCTCTGGATCCCGGCCCTGATCAACCTGGTCGGCACCAAGAGCATGGCCGCCGTCCAGCTGTGGACCACGATCATCAAGTTCATCCCGCTGGCGATCATGTCGACGGCCGGGCTGTTCTTCATCAGCACCGGGAACTTCACCCCGTGGAACGTCAGCGGCCGGAGCACCGTCGGCGCGATCGGCAGCGCCATGGCCATCTGCCTGTTCAGCTACCTCGGCGTGGAGACCGCGGCGGTGGCGGCCGCCAAGGTCCGCGACCCGGACCGCAACGTGCCGAAGGCCACCGTGTTCGGGACGCTCGCCAGCTCGGTGGTCTACCTGCTGTCGATGGTCGCGATCTTCGGCATCGTGCCGACCCCGCAGCTCGCGCTGGACGAGAACAAGGCGTCCTACTCGGTGGCGGCCAACATGATGGCCGGCAGCGGGCACTGGGCCGGCGACCTGGTGGCCGCCGCGGTCATCGTCTCCGGGTTCGGCGCCCTCAACGGCTGGACCATGATCTGTGCCGAGATGCCGCTGGCGGCCGCGAAGGACGGGCTGTTCCCGGCGGCGTTCGGCAAGATCAGCGGCCGTGGCGTGCCGTCCACCGGCATCGTCTGGTCGACGATCCTGGCCAGCGTCGCGATGGTGGTCAGCTACCTGGGCGCGAGCGGCGCCACGGTCTTCAACACGCTCGTGCTGATGACCGGGATAACCGCGGCCATCCCGTACGCCTTCTCGGCGCTCGCCCAGCTGAAGTGGCGCCGGGCCGACCAGCGGGAGATGCACACGCCCCGGTTCGCGCGCGACGCCGGCGTGGCGATCGTCGCACTGATCTTCTCGATCCTGTTCGTCTGGTACTCGCGCAACACCGGCCAGGAGCACTGGTACGTGGTGTGGGGTCCGTTCCTGATGGCCGGGGCCGCGCTGCTGCTCGGCATACCGGTCTACCTGTCCATGCGGAGCCGGATGGCAGCGCCGCCGCCGGTGCCGCCCTACCGCTGAGGCGGGAGAGAGTCATGAGTTTCCACGTCGATTCCGAGACCGGGCGGCTGCGCCAGGTCATTCTGCACCGGCCCGGCATCGAGCTCAGCCGGCTGACCCCCGACAACGTCGACTCGCTCCTGTTCGACGACATCCTCTGGGCCAAGAAGGCCCGCGAGGAGCACGACGCCTTCGCCTCGGTGCTGCGCGAGCGGGGCGTCACCGTGCACTACTTCGGCCAGCTGCTGGCCGAGGTGCTGGAGGACGCGAAGGCCCGCGACTGGGTGCTCGAGCGGGTCATCAACGACGACACCGTCGGGCCGAACCTGGCCGAGCCGCTGCGCCGGCTCGCCGAGCAGGCCGACAGCGCCCGGCTGGCCGAACTGCTGATCGGCGGCGTGCTCAAGAGCGAGCTGGCCGGCTTCGCGGTGAACAGCTTGCGCTGGGAGCTGATGGGCGCCGACGACTTCGTGCTCACCCCGCTGCCCAACCACCTGTTCCAGCGGGACAACTCGGCCTGGATCTACGGCGGGGTCAGCATCAACCCGATGGCGATGCCGGCCCGGCTGCGCGAGTCCGTGCACAGCACCGCGATCTACCGCTTCCACCCGATGTTCGCCGACGCGGACTTCCGGGTCTGGTACGGCGACGACGAGCCACCACACCGGTTCGCCACCCTCGAAGGCGGCGACATCCACGTGCTCGGCCGGGGCGCCGTGATGATCGGCCTGGGCGAGCGGTCCTCGGCGATGGGCGTGGAGAACCTGGCGCAGCGGCTGTTCGCGGCCGGCGCCGCCACCAAGGTCATCGCGATCGAGCTGCCGCACTCGCACGCGATGATGCACCTGGACACGGTGATGACGATGATCGACAAGGACACCTTCGTCCGGTACCCGTACCTCAAGGGCAAGCTGCGTTCGTGGACCGTCGTGCCCGGCGCACAGGGCGGGCTGAACGTCGAGGAGAACCACGACCTGTTCCCGGCCATCGCCGACGCCATCGGCCTAGAGAACTACCGGGTGCTGGTCACCGACGAGGACGAGCGGGCCGCGCAGCGCGAGCAGTGGGACGACGGCAACAACTTCCTCGCGGTCGAGCCGGGCGTGATCGTCGGCTACGAGCGCAACGTCACGACCAACACGTACCTGCGCAAGCAGGGCATCGAAGTGATCACCATCGCCGGCAGCGAGCTCGGCCGCGGCCGGGGCGGCCCCCGCTGCATGACCTGCCCGATCGAACGCGACGCCGTCTAGGAGGCGGATCCATGTCATTCAACCTGCGCAACCGCAGCTTTCTCAAGGAGCTCGACTTCAGCACCGCCGAGTGGCGCTTCCTGCTGCGGCTCGCCGCGGAGCTGAAGACGGCCAAGTACACCGGCACCGAGGTGCCGCGGCTGACCGGCAAGAACATCGCCCTCATCTTCGAGAAGACCTCCACGCGTACGCGGTGCGCCTTCGAGGTCGCGGCCCACGACCAGGGCGCGCACGTGACGTTCCTCGACCCGGGCAGCACCCAGCTCGGCCACAAGGAGTCCATCGCCGACACCGCCCGGGTGCTCGGCCGCTTCTACGACGGGCTCGAGTACCGCGGCTTCGGCCAGGAGGGCGTGGAGACGCTCGCCAAGTACGCGGGCGTGCCGGTCTGGAACGGGCTCACCACCGAGTGGCACCCCACCCAGACCCTCTGCGACACGCTCACCATGCGCGAGCACACGGTGAAGCACGACAACGAGATCTCCTTCGCCTTCCTGGGCGACGCCGAGAACAACGTGGGCAACTCGCTGCTGATCGGCGGCGCCATGATGGGCATGGACGTGCGGATGGTCGCCCCGGAGGGCCGGTGGAACCACGACGACGTGGTCAAGGAGGCCCGCCGGATCGCCGAGCAGACCGGGGCCCGCATCACCCAGACGGCGAACGTCGGCGAGGGTGTGGCCGGGGTGGACTTCCTCTACACCGACGTCTGGCTGTCGATGGGCGAGCCCAAGGACCAGTGGGACTCGCGGATCGCGCTGCTCAAGCCGTACCAGATCAACATGGAGACGGTCCGGGCGACCGGCAACCCGGCGGTGAAGGTGATGCACTGCCTGCCGGCCTTCCACGACCGGCGCACCAAGGTCGGCGAGGAGATCTTCGAGCACACCGGGCTGGACGCCCTGGAGATCACCGACGAGGTGTTCGAGTCGCCGTACTCGATCGTCTTCGACCAGGCCGAGAACCGGATGCACACGATCAAGGCCATCATGGTCGCCACCCTGGGCGGATGACCATGCGGATCGTGATCGCCATCGGCGGCAACGCGCTGCTGCGGCGGGGCCAGAAGCCGGACGCGGCGGTCCAGCGGGCCAACGCCCTGCGCGCGGTGGCGGCGCTGGCCCCGCTCGCCGCCGAGCACGAGGTCGTGATCACCCACGGGAACGGGCCGCAGGTCGGGATGCTGGCGCTGGAGAGCGCGGCGGACCCGGCGCTGTCCGTTCCCTACCCGCTGGACGTGCTGGGCGCGCAGACCCAGGGCATGATCGGATACTGGCTGCTGCAAGCCCTGCAGAATGCGCTGCCGGGCAAACAGGCGGTGGCCCTGCTCGACCAGACCCTGGTGGCGGCCGGCGACCCGGCGTTCGCCAAGCCGACCAAGTTCGTCGGCCCGGTGTACGACTCGGACACCGCCCACCGGCTCGCCGCCGAGCGCGGCTGGTCGATCGCGGCCGACGGCCAGTACTGGCGCCGGGTCGTGCCGTCGCCGCACCCGCAGCGGATCGTCGAGACCAGGGTGATCCGTTCCCTGCTGTACTCGGGCGCGGTCGTGGTCTGCGCCGGCGGGGGCGGGATCCCGGTGGTCCGCGGCGAGGACGGGCAGTTGTCCGGGGTGGAGGCGGTGGTCGACAAGGACCTGGCCACCGAGGTGCTGGCCGAGGCCCTGGACGCCGACGCGATGCTGCTGCTCACCGACGTGCCGGCGGTGGTACGCGGCTTCGGCGGCCCGCATCCGGAACCGATCACCCGCTCGACGCCGGCGGCGCTGCGCCGGGAGAACTTCCCGGCCGGCTCGATGGGTCCGAAAGTGGAAGCGGTGTGCCGCTTCGTCGAGATGACCGGCGAAACGGCGGCGATCGGGGCCCTGGAGGACGCGGCCCTGATCCTGGCCGGCAAGGCCGGGACGGTAGTGACGCCCTCCGGAAGCTAGGCGGGCGAGAAGCGGGCCGTGCCGGCGATCACCAGACCGC
>Ga0307509_10010349_pt1 | contig 11453 bp, 12 predicted proteins | sample 10_EM_MG_FD_202245 | JGI IMG/M metagenome (GOLD analysis project Ga0307509, IMG submission 202245) | Populus trichocarpa ectomycorrhiza microbial communities from riparian zone in the Pacific Northwest, United States - 10_EM | ecosystem: Host-associated > Plants > Roots > Unclassified | place... | reverse complement strand
CTCGGTCGCATCCGTCCGCGCGAGCGACGCGAGGGCGAGGCCGAGTGGCTCGGCGAGCGTGGAAAACCCGTCCTCGTGCCCCCGGCGGCGCAGCTCGAGCAGCGTCATGCCGTCGATCCAGCGATAGACGATGACGTGGCGATCTTCATCGACGTGGACCACCTCGGGCACGGGCAACGTGCGGTGGAGAAGCGTGAGCGTGGTGAGCTCGGTCTCGAACCACTCGCGCCCGCCGGCGTAGTGCTTGACGCCGAACGTCTCGTTGGCCTCGGTAGTCACCTTGTGGATCGTGTTCGTCAGCCCACCGGTCACGGACTCCGCGCTGACGATCCGGCCACCGACGATCGCCGCGAGCTGATCGCGGCTGACGTCGATCAGCGGGAACACCCGCGCCTGCGTCACCGTCGGATCCAACCGCACGACGAGCAGCCTAGCGCACAGTCGGGCGAGAACGCTCGGTCAGGTATCGGTGCGGGTCGCCGGGCGCCCTACTCGACAATCGCGCAGGGACGCGGATCCACTCGCCATCTCCGGGCAAGGTGGGATGGCACGAACCATGGATCCACCTCCGCGTGCTCAAAGCCGTGATCGCGACCGCTGACCTCGAGAATGTCGGTGAGCTGCGCGACGGTCTGCGCGATGCGGGATGCATCAGCATCGCGACCGTGTGCCCCGAGGTCGCCGTGACGGCCGTCGCATCCGGTGCGGATCTCCCGGACCTCGTGGTGCTCTGCCTCGCCGGCGGCGGGCTCGTGCCGCTCCAGCAGCTCGCCCGCGCGCATCGCGACCTGCCGATCCTCGTGATCTGCGAGGCCAGCCGGATCGATGCCGTGTTGCTCGCCGGTGCCGCGGAGTGCGTCGTCACGCCGGTGCGTCCGCACGAGCTGCGCGGCCGCCTCCGCCAGCTCGTTCGGATTCGCGAGGGTGCGGCACAACGCGTGGAGCGCGAGCGCAAGCTGGCGTCGCAGGTCGTCGCGTTGCAGGCCGAGAAGGAAGCGCTCGAGCGGCTCGCGTGTGTCGATCCGCTCACCGGCGTCGCGAACCGGCGTTACACGCTCTCGCTCCTCAAGTCGGAGTGGCGGCGGTCGAGTCGCGAGCACCTGCCGCTCGGGCTCGTGATGATCGATCTGGATTGCTTCCACGCCTACAACGAGCTCTACGGTCACCTCGGCGGCGATGCGTGCCTGCGCCGCGTCAACGAGGCGATGGCGACGTGCCTGCGCCGGCCATCGGACTTCATCGGCCGTTACGGCGGCGAGGAGTTCGTCGCGGTGCTGCCCAACACCGACGCGGCCGGCGCGCGGCTCGTCGCGGAGCGGTTGCGACGCGCGGTCGAGGACCTCCAGCTGCCGCACGCGAAGTCGAACTGTGCGAGCGTCGTCACGATCACCGCCGGGTTCGCCTCGATCGAGGCGCCGGCCGACATGACCGTCGACGAGCTGATCGGCGCCGCCGACGCCGCGTTGCTCCGCGCGAAGGCGCTCGGCCGCAATCGCGTCGAGGGTGACGCGCCGGTGGTCGAAGGCACGCTGACGTCCGCGTCCGCGTGGTTGCGGTTCGAACCGGTCCATGCCGATCCGTGGCTCGTCGATCGGATCCCGCGGTTCCTCGTCGAGGCGCGGCACAACGCGCTGGAGGTGATGCGCGCGCTCGAGGTCCAGGACACCGCGGCGATCGCCTGCGTGGCCGCGTCGCTCCGCACCGCCGCGCACGGGCTCGGGCTCGCGCGGGTCGAGCACCTCGTCGACGATCTCGAGCAGGCCGCGCTCGAGCCGAACCCGATCGCCGCGCAGAACGCCGCCGAAGAGCTCGCGCAGTACGTGACCCACGTCCAGGTCATCTACCGGCGCGCGGGTGACACCGCGCGGCAGATGCGCGCCGTGACCGCGGGCTAGCGAGCGTAGTCGGAGGCGCGGGTCTCGCGCACGACGACGACGCGGACCTGGCCCGGATACGTCGCCTCGGTCTCGATCGTGCGCGCGATCTCCTTCGACATCACGATCGCCTGCGCGTCGTCGACCTGGTCGTTCATCACCATCACGCGGATCTCGCGACCCGCCTGCAGCGCGTACGCGCGCTCGACGCCGGTGAACCGCTTGCAGATCGCCTCGAGGTCGTCGAGCCGCTTGATGTACGACGCGAGCTGCTCGCGCCGCGCACCGGGCCGCGCCGCCGACAACGCGTTCGCCGCCGCGACGATGTGATCGAGCAGCGCCGCCGGCTTGGGCCCGGTGTCGTCGCCGTGGTGCGCGGCGATCGCCTGGCACACCTTCGGCGACTCGCCGTGCTTGCGCGCGAGCTGCGCGCCGACCTCGCCGTGCGAGCCCTCTTGCTCGTGATCGAGCGCCTTGCCGATGTCGTGGAGGAGGCCCGCGCGGCGCGCGAGCTTGACGTTCGCGTCGAGCTCGGCCGCGATCAGGCCGGCGAGATAGCCGACCTCGATCGAGTGGACGAGCACGTTCTGCGCGTACGACTGGCGAAATTTCAAGCGGCCGAGCGTCTTCACGAGCTCGGGGTGGACGCGGTGAAGGCCGAGGTCGAACACCGCCTGTTCGCCGGCCTCCTTGCAGACCTTGTCGACTTCCTTCTCGGCCTTGCGCACGACCTCTTCGATCCGGGTCGGATGGATCCGGCCGTCGGCGACGAGCGCCGAGATCGCGATGCGCGCGATCTCGCGGCGCACCGGGTTGAAGCACGAGATCGTGATCGACTCGGCGGTGTCGTCGATGATGAGGTCGATGCCGGTCGCGGCCTCGAGCGCGCGGACGTTGCGGCCCTCGCGACCGATCAGCCGGCCCTTCAGGTCATCGGAGGGCAGGGGGATCACGGCGACGGTGCGCTCGTGGACGAACTCGCTCGCGAACCGCTGGATCGCGGTCGCGACGATCGTCTTCGCGCGCGCGGTCGCTTCCTTCGTCGCCTCGTCCTCGATCCGCTTGATCTCGACGGCGGCCGACTGCAGCGCCTGGCCGCGGACCTCTTCCTCGAGCTTCTTCCGCGCGTCGGTCTCCGACAGACCGGCGATCTGCTCGAGCTTCTTGCGCGCGTCGGCCTGCGCGCCCTCGGCCTTCTCGACCGCGGCGTCGGCCTGACGGATCTTGCCGTCGACGCTCTTCTCCTTCTTGTCGAGATCGCCGAGGCGACGCTCGGCATCCTTGCGCTGCTTCTCGAGCTCGCGCTCCTTGCTGCCGAGCGACTCCTCTCGCTTGTGGAGCTCCGCGCGGCGTTGCTTCAGCTCGTCGTCGAGCTCGGACTTGCGCTTCCGCGCGGCTTCCTTGCCCTCGACCTCGGCGGCTTGCTTGATCGCGTCGACCTCGGCCTTGGCCGCGGCGCGGATCTTCTCGGCTTCGGCCTCGGCGAGTGACGCATCGCCGCCGCCGCCGCGCGCCCTGCCGAACCGGGTGCCGAGCAGGACGCCGGCACCGAGCCCGAGCACGAGTGCGATCACGAGCGTGATCGGTTCCATCAACGAACCTCGTACGTCGTCGTCTCGGTGACGACGTGGGAAAGATCGACGTCGTGCGCGTCGCGCGCGACTGCATCGATCAGTTGGATGTCGAACGCCAGGCCGATGCGCAGCGCCTTCGGGGATGCGGCAGCGAGCGTGGCGTCGTAATGACCACCACCCCAACCGATCCGGCCGCCGCGACGATCGAACGCGAGTCCCGGCACGATGAACGCATCGATCTCTACGAGCCCGACGATGTTGCGCCAGTCGGCGCGCGGCTCGCGGAGCCCGAACTTCGCGACGACGAGCTGCTCCGGCACGGTCTCGTGAAACTCGAGCTCGCGCGCATGAGAGACCACGCGCGGATAGACGACGCGACCGCCGCTCGCCCGGACGTGCTCGTCGATCAGCCAGGTCTCGACCTCGCTGCCTTTCGGGGCGTACAGCGCCACGGTGCGGCGGTCCGCGAGGAGCTCGGTCACGCGCTCGGCGATCCGCGAGCTCGCGAGCTCCCGCTCGTAGGGCGCGATCGCGTCGCGACGTGCCAGTACCGTGCGACGGGCAACCGGTTTGGTCGCGGAGCTATCCGAAGAAGACACGGGCGCAAGCAAGGTAACGCGGCCCCAGCATATCGGCAGCCGGCTGCCGATCAAGGGCGCAAGCCATCGAATCTATTGGTTGCCCGCCTGGTGCTTCTTCATGATGAAGTTCGCGATCGGCATCCGCGCCGTCGGCGGATCGCCCGCGAACTTCAGCGCCACGCCGACGCGCGAATCGTCCTCGACGCGGACGACCTTGACCTGAAGATGCAGCGTCTCCTCGCCCGGGAGATCGAGATCGATCTCCGCATCGGAACCGAGCTCGACCTCGGTCGGATCGATCCGCATGAACAGACCACTCTTCGAGACATCCTCGACGAGGCCATCGAGTACGACGCCGTGCGTGCGACATCTCGCACGGACTTGGACGGGGACTCGAACCGCTTCCCGTTTGTCCATGTAGGTAGAAGAAGGTTATCGGCGTACGTCGGTCGTGGCAAGTCAATTCACGGGAGTGTGGGCGGCTCGATGTGAAGCGGTGCGCCATCGAGCGACGTCAACCAGATCTCGATCAGCGTGACCTCCTCGGGCGAGAGCTCGACGCCAAGCTGGTACCTGCCCATCATCGCGATCGCGGTGCGCAGGGTCCCGATCGAGCCATCGTGAAAATACGGGGCGGTCTGGGCGACGTTGCGCAGACTCGGCACCTTGAACACCATCCGATCGGCCTCGTCGTGCGTGATCTCGAACCGGCCCTGATCGGATTGGTTCGGCCACTGGTCGACCACGCCCGCCTTCTGGAACATCGAGCCACCGACGAGCTCACCCGTGTGGCACTGGATGCAGCCGACGTCGGCGAACAGCTTCAACCCGCGCTGCTCGAGTGCGGTGAGCGACGCGTGATCTCCGTCGAGAAACCGATCCCATCTCGACGGGGTCACGAGCGTGCGCTCGAACGCGGCGAGCGCGCGCCCGACGTGAGGAAGATCGATCGGCTCGCCCGGAAACGCGCGGCCGAACGCGGTGACGTAGCCCGGGATCCGGCGCAGCGTCTGGGCGACCGCGCGCGGCTCGATCATCGCCATCTCGTTCGACGCGAGGATCGGCCCGGCCGCCTGCTCCTCGAGCGTCGGGGCCCGGCCGTCCCAGAACTGCGCCAGGTGCGCCCCGGCGTTGTACACGGTCGGTGCGTTGCGCTTGCCGCGCTGGCCGGCGGTGCCGCGCGACGTGCTCAGGTGATCCGCACCCGCGCGATCGAGCGGATGACACGTGTTGCACGACAGATCGGCGTTCGCCGACAGCCGCGGATCGAAGTACAGCATCTTGCCGAGGGCGATCCGGTCCGCCTGCTCCGGGCGCGGCGCCTCGAGCGCGCGAAACCGGCGCAGGAGCCGCGGGTTGAGCTGGTGCGTGGCGGGGCCCCGCGCGGGCGGCGGCCCGAGATCCGGGATCTGACCACCCTCGGCGGTGCCGCACCCTACAGCGCCCCACAGCGCCGCTGCCCCCACGATCGCGACTCGCCACATGTGAGGAACATCGGCCGCAGAACAACGCTGAACAGGTCCGAATTTGGCCGAAACACCAGGCGTGCGGCGTGGCTGGATCTCGATCCGAACCAAGTTGATCGCGTTCATCGCGATCCCGATCGTCGCGATCGTCGTCACGTTCACCTGGTACTTCACGTCGCGCCAGCTCTCGGAGCGCGTTCGCTACGAGGACCTCGAGCTCGACAGCTACGGCGATCAGTTCGGGCTCGAGCTCCGCTCGGTCGTCGCGTTCGCCGATCGCGAGACGGCGCGCGAGGTCCTCGGCCCCGTCACCGGCGATCCGGACGTGATCTCGACGACCTTGTTCGACGGCAACGGCGAGATCCTCTATCAGTCCGGCAAGCCCGCCCCGTGGATCGATCGCGCGCGGGTCGGGGTCGTCGCGAAACGGCTCGTCCACGGCGACGGCCGCAGCTCGGTGATCATTCCGGTCGTCTCGCGCGAAGGGCCGCGCGGCACCTTCATCCTCGAGATCTCGACCCAGGCCCGCTTCACCGAGGAGCGCCGGCTCGTCGCGAGCTCGGTCGGCGCCGCGCTCGTCGCGCTCGTGTTCGGCGTGCTCGCCGCCTGGTTGATCGCGCGCTCGATCGCGCGCCGGCTCGGCGCGATCGCGACCGTCGCGACCACCGCCGACATTCACGCGACCGTCACCGACAGTGGCACCGACGAGATCGGCGTCCTCGCGAGTGCGTTCAACGACATGTTCGCGCGGCTCCGCGACGATCGCGCCCGCCTCACCGAGACCGTGATCGATCTCCAGACGACCGAGGACGAGCTCGCCGCCACGAACCGCGAGCTCGAGCAGCGCGTCGCCCTGCGGACCTCCCAGCTCGAGGCCGAGATGAAGCGCCGCGCCGACATGGAGCTCGAGCTCCGCCAGGCCCAGAAGCTCGAGTCGGTCGGCCGGCTCGCCGCGGGCATCGCCCACGAGATCAACTCGCCCGTCCAGTTCGTCAGCCACAGCTGCACGTTCCTCGACGAAGCGAGCGAGTCGCTCATCGGTCTCGTGCGCGCCCGCCGCCTTCTCGTCGACTCCGCCGCGCGCGGCGAGATCACGATCGACACGCTGGTCGCTCGGCTCCGCGAGGCCGACGAGGCGTCGGACGTCGACGATCTGATCGACAGCATGCCCGCCGCGAGCAAGCTCGTCCTCCACGGCCTCGATCGGGTCACCGCGATCGTCCGCGCGATGAAGGAGTTCGCCTATGCGGATCATCCGTCGCAGACCGCGAGCGATCTCAACCGCGCGATCCAGAACACGGTGACGGTCACGTCGAACGAGTACAAGTACGTCGCCGACGCCAAGCTCGACCTCGGCACCTTGCCGCCGGTGACCTGCCACCTCGGCGAGATCAACCAGGCCGTGCTCAACATCATCGTCAATGCGGCGCACGCGATCGAAGACGCTCATCGCGGCCGCGGGACGCGCGGCGTGATCGCGATCGCCACCCGCGTGGACGGTCGCGACGCGGTCGTCACGATCACCGACAACGGTTGCGGGATCCCGCCCGCGGTGGTCGACAAGATCTTCGATCCGTTCTTCACGACCAAGGAGATCGGCCGCGGCTCCGGCCAGGGCCTGGCGATCGCACGCGCGGTGATCGTCGACAAGCACCAGGGCCGGCTCGACGTCGCGTCCCAGGTCGGGCAGGGGACGACGTTCACGATCCGCCTGCCGATCACCGGCCTGCAGGACCGGGCGCTGGCCGCCTGATCCGACGCTATGCTTCGCGGCATGGCGAGTCGTGTGGTGGCCCTCGTGATCTTGCTCGGCGCGGCAACGGCATCTGCAGAACCACCGACGATCGAGCTCGTCACGATGGGCATCGGTTCGCTCATGTGGGAGCGCCACGGTCACATCGCGATCTGCGTGACGCAGCACGGCCTGCGCGAGAGTCTCGAGCACCGTGCGCCGGGCGACTTTTGCTACAACTACGGCATCGCGGACTTCCACCACCCCGCCGCGATGGGCTGGGGCTTTCTCCGCGGTACGCGCAGCTTCTGGGTCGGCAAGGAGCTGCCCGAGCTCCTGTACGAGACCTACCAGCGCACCGATCGCTCGATCTGGGTCCAGACCCTGCCGCTGTCTGCAGCGCGGAAGGCGAAGATGGTCGCGAAGCTCGACGACGACCTCCTCGAGGAGCATCGCTACTACGCGTACGATCACTTCGGCGACAACTGCACGACGCGGATCCGCGACATCATCGACGACGCCACCGATCACGCGCTCGCGACGATGCCCGACAGCGCCGGCGACCGCACGTTTCGCGACTACGCGCGCGACGGGTTCGCCGGGATGACGGTGCCGCTCCTGATCACGGACGCGATCCTCGGACGCGCGGGCGATCGCGTCCCGACGTACTGGGAGCGGATGTTCTTGCCGCAGTACCTGCGGGAGGCCGTCCAGACCCGGTGGGGTGTCGCGCCGGCGCTGCTCTACGAGCGCCAGGTGTGCAGGGGCTCGCAGGATCCGTCGTGCATCGCGCGTGGGATCCCTTCCGCGGACGGCGGCAGCGGGCGATGGCTGCTGGCGCTCGTGATCGTCGTGTTGACCGCACCCGTCTGGGTGACGCGCGCGATCGGCAAGCTCCAGCGCACCGGGCTCGCGCTCTCGGTCCTGCCGTACTGGCTCCTCGGCACGCTCTTGACCGCGCTCGCGATCCTCACGCCGCGGCCCTACCTGCGCTGGAACGAGCTCCTCCTCGTGTGGTTTCCGCTCGATCTCGCGATCCTGGTCCTCGCGCCCGCGTGGAAGGTGAAGTACGCGCGCGCCCGCGTCGCGATGCTCGCGCTGATCGGAGTGTTGCTGCTGGCCGGGGTGTTCCACCAGCCGCTGTGGGTGGCGCTCCTGTGGCCACTGATCCCGATGATCACGGTCGCGACCGCGTAACTCGGTATGTGCCTAGAGTGCGGCTTCGTCGAGCGACTGGACCAGCTTCGGCACGAACGACTTCTTCTCGAGCGCCGACCGCTGGAGCTCTTCATTCGCGCGCTCGATGAACTCGAGCATCGAGAGCAGGTGCACCTTCCCGCCGAGCGCGAGCGGCCCGATGTTGAACGTCCGCGGGGGCGGGGGCGGGGGCGGATGCGGGGGCTTGCGCGCCTGGGCTAACGCCGAGGTCGAGATGAGGAGCACGATCAGCGCGAGCTTCATCGTCTCCAAGAATACGCCGGAAGATCTGCTCGCGGGCTGTTACTTGCTGAACCCGACGACCGGGCGGGGTGGCCCGCCCTCGAGCAGGTCGTCCGGGCTGCACTTGTCGATGTGGCCGAGCAACCGCCTGTACAGCCCGAAGCCGGCGAGCTTGCGCAACCGCTCCGAGAATCCGCGCGCCACCTCGAGGGGAATTCCGAGTTGCTGGTTCTCCTGCTGCCGGATCCAGCCGGCGCAGTAGTTCATCGCCAACCCGAGCCGGCGCTCGCTCGTGCGATTCGCACCGCCGCCGTGCCAGATCGAACCATCGAACACGAGCACGCTGCCGGCCTTCATCTCGGCGTAGCGGACCTCGACCGGCTCGCCGAACGGCATCGGCGACCGATCCGCCCGATGCGAGCCCGGCACCACGCGCGTCGCGCCGTTCTCGATCGTGAAATCGGTCAGCGCCCACATCGTGTTGCAGATGATGCTGACGTGCGGCTTCGGCAAGGGGATCAGCTGGTCGTCGGCGTGGAGGGGCTGCTCGGTCTCGCCGGGCCCGATCGCGATCGAGGACAGCGACGATACCAGGCACCCGCGGTCGAGCACGCCCTCGACGATCGGCAACACGCTCGGATGCACGGGCACCTGCTCGTAGACCTTGCCGCGCGCGAGCAGGTTGTAGATGCGATGCGTGCGCGTGCCCTCGAAGATGTTCGCCGCCGGCGTGACGCCGAGCTCGCGCTCGAGCCGGAAGAGATCGTCGTGCAGGGCCTCGACCACGCCCGCCTCGATCGCACCCTCGACGACGGTGAAGCCGTCTCGTTTCATCCTCTCCACATGATCCGCGAGCATGGTGTGAGGGTACGCGAGCCCGCGATGGCCACGAAACTGTTCGTGTTCCGGCATCCCTTGCGTTCCAACCTCACTTGCGGCAGATTGCTGCGCCCAGAGAGGGCCCATAGCTCAGGTGGTAGAGCACCGGCCTTTTAAGCCGAGGGTCGAAGGTTCAAATCCTTCTGGGCTCACGCAAACGAAACAGAACATCAGACCCCGTCGTCCAGAGGCCTAGGACACCCGCCTTTCACGCAGGTAACACGGGTTCGAATCCCGTCGGGGTCGCCATTTCATCGAGAATCAGTCGAGCAGGGGCTCGGCTATCTCCAATTTTTGAGAGACCAGCTACTTCAGCAGGTGCTCTCCGACCCGAACAACGATGACCCGCGACGGGTCTACGCGGACTGGTTGGCGGAGCGTGGTGATCCACGCGGCGAATTCATCGCCGTGCAATGCGAGCTCGCGCGCAAATTCGACTTCCAGTTGGCGGTGCGCGAGCAGCAACTCCGCCGCGCGCACGGTGCGCAGTGGATCGCAGAGCTCGGCCTCGGGTCCTGCCGACGACCACCACAGATCAAGTTTCACCGCGGATTCGTCGATCGGCTCGAGCTAGATATCGGCGACCTCGCGCAAATCGATGTCGCACGGACCCCGCTCCGCAACCTCGTCGTGATGGGTGTGCACAACACCAACGTGCGCAAACTGACGACGTCGCGTGAGATCCCGACGCTCGACACACTCAGCTTACGCGGCGCTCACCTGAACGCGAAAGCCCAGCGTAGCCTCGCCGACATCGAGCTGGTCACGACGACGTCGGGGCTGGCGTTTCTCGGCGGCCAGATGGGCGATGCGTCGGATGTTGCCGCGGTCGCCCTCCCGGCGTTGCGCTCGCTCCATCTCGACAACGTGCGGATTCGCAACCTCCCGGTGCTCGCGGATGCCGCGTGGATGCGCCAGCTTCGCTCGCTCAGAATTCGCGGTGACGGCAAGCTCGGCATCGACTACCTCTTGCGGGCGTGCCGGCTGCCCGTGCTCACCGAGCTCGTGATCGAGAACACCGTGCTCGAGTCGACGTTCGCTGCGCTCGGGAACCTACCGGAGCTCGAATCGCTCGAGCTGTTGTGTGACCACTCCGATGCATTCGTGCGCGCACGTGGCTTCGAAAAGCTGAAGCGCCTCGCCGTACGAGGTGGCGTGGACGCCGGGTTACTCGCGACGTTGCGCGAACGGTGGGGAGACCGTCTCGTGGTCGTGAACCGAAACTAGGAACAGAATCGTCCTCGAAACGGCCCGAGTGGCCCCGAGCACACGCGCTTGCGGCGCTCACCGCATCGCAGGCCGTTTCAGATACACGAGCCACCGCCACACCCACTCGAGCGGGCCGAGCTTGAAGTAGTGCAGCCACAGGTGCGACCACGCGACCTGCAACGCGAACAACACGATGCTGAAGCCGAGGCAACCCGCTGCGCCGACCGAGCCGGCCCAGCCGAGTCCCAGTGATAGAACACGAATGATTCGAGAACCTTCTAGCATGGCCGGTCTCGAGCCCGTTCGCTTCCTCAGAGATGAAGGCGATCCGTGTTCACGTCGAGAATGGTCGCATCTCGGGAGATGCCCCGGTCGGTCTACCGGACGGTGACGTCGATCTCTGTCTCGCTGATCCCGACGACGCGATGAGCGATGACGAGCTCGCCCGCTTGAACGAGGCGCTCGCTCGCGGCTTCGAATCGATCAAAGCGGGCCGATTTCGTCCTGCTTCCGCCGTGTTTCGGATCTTCGTCGGCGATGACGACGGTCGTCGTTGTCGACGAGGCCGAGGAGCAACTTCGCGCGATCAGCGACTGGTGGAGTGCGAACCGGCAAGCTTGCCTCATCTCTCGTCGTCGACGAGTTCGAGCGTTGCGTCACGCTGCTCGAGAGCAGTCAGGACATCGGAACCATCTTTC
>Ga0307509_10010348_pt1 | contig 11454 bp, 11 predicted proteins | sample 10_EM_MG_FD_202245 | JGI IMG/M metagenome (GOLD analysis project Ga0307509, IMG submission 202245) | Populus trichocarpa ectomycorrhiza microbial communities from riparian zone in the Pacific Northwest, United States - 10_EM | ecosystem: Host-associated > Plants > Roots > Unclassified | place... | reverse complement strand
CTTGGTCAGCCGCGCGCCGAGCCAACCGGCCGGCGCCGCGAGCGCGCCGCTCATCACCACCCGCGACCACCAGGCCGGAATCTCGCCGGGCTGCTGCCGGGCCCGCGCCACCGCCTCGGTCGCGGCCAGCGCCGCGGCGCCGGCCAGCCCGCCGACGGTCGCCGCCCGGGCGCCCCGGCGGCTCGCGATCGCCGCGCCGGCCAGCGCCCCGACGACCGCGGCGAAGGCTATTCCGCCGGCCTGCTTGCCCGTTTCATCAGCCACGCACGCACGTTAGCCCAGGGCGATCGGGTCGGCCATGGTGAACGGGGACGCGGCCGGGCGGGCGAAGTGGTACCCCTGACCGTAGTCGCAGCCCAGGTCGCGCAGGAGTCCCTCCTGGCCGCCCGTTTCGATGCCCTCGGCGGTCACCGTCAGGTTCAGCGCATGGCACAGGGCGACCGTGTGGCGCAGCATCTCGGTGGCCGCCGGGGCGCTCGCGCCGGCCATGAACTCGGCGGCCAGCTTGACGTTCGAGACCGGCAGCCGGGCGAGCGTGGCCAGGCTGGAGTACCCCGTGCCGAAGTCGTCGAGGGCCAGCCGCACGCCCAGCTCGGCCAACTGCTGGAGGGTGGCGTACCCCTGATCCAGCTCGGCGCTCTCGGTGATCTCCAGTTGGAGGCGGCCGGCCGGCAGGCCGGCCCGATGCAGGATGTCGGCCACGTCGGCGGGCAGCGTCGGCTCGCTGAGCTGCAGCGGCGACAGGTTCACGCTGATCGTCAGGTCGCGGCCGGCCCGCCGCCACGCCGCGCCCTGCCGGCAGGCCTGCTCGAGAATGAGCCGGCCGAGCGGGCGGATCAGGCCGGTTCGCTCGGCGAGCCGGATGAAGTCGGGCGGCCCGAGCGGCGGCCCACCGCCCGGTCGCTGCCAGCGGGCGAGCGCCTCGACGCCGATCACCGCGCGATCGGCGAGGCGGTAGAGCGGCTGGTAGTACGCGACGAACTCGCCACTGTCCACGGCGGACGGCAGCGCGGCGGCCAGCCGGTGCCGGCGCCGGTCGGCCTCGGCCCGGGACGGTTCGTAGACGGCGTGCTCGTGCCGGTCCTGCCGGGCCCAGCCGACGGCGAGGCGGGCGTCGCGCAGCCAGTGCTCGCCCGGTTCCGGCCCCTCGACGACGCCGGCCGTGACCTCGAGGCGCAGCGAGTGGCCGCCGAGCGGGAACGGCGCGTGCAGTGCGCGCCGGGCCTGGTCGGCGACCTTGACCACGTCGTCGGGGCCGGTGGTGTCGTCGACCAGCAGGCCGAACTCGTCGTCGCCGAGGTGGGCGAGGAAGACGCCGGTGAGCTGCCGCAGCCGGGCCGCGACGGCGGTGAGCAACTGGTCGGCGTTGTCCTGGCCGAGGCTGTCGGCGAGCTCCGGGTACCGGTCGATGCCGAGCAGACAGAGCCCGCGCCGGGCGCCGGGCGGCGCGGCGAGGAGCTGGCGCAGCTGTTGCTGGTTGGGCAGGCCGGTGACCGGGTCCTCGATCAGGCGCCGCTGCAGGTCGGTCTGCACCTGGCGCCAGTGGATCTTCTCGGAGCGGTTCATCTGCTCGGCGGCCCGGACCGCGGCGTCGCGCTGGGCCGCCACGAAGCCGGTGGTGACGTGCTCGAGCAGCTCGAGGACCCGGCGGCGAACCTCGGCCGGGTCGCCGTCGATCAGCGGCGGCAGCCCCTCGGTGAGCAGCCGGACGGTCAGCCCGATCACCGGGGGCGTGGACATCCGCAGGTCGACCAGCTCGGCGCCGATCCGGTCGCCGGCGGCCGGGTCGAACGGCTCGGCCCGGACCGCGGCGATCAGTTCGTCCAGCAGTTCCCGCAGGGCGGCACGGGCGCGGGCGCGCACCCCGGGGACGAAGCCGACGCGGGTGACGCCGCGCAGCCACTCCCGGGTGAGGTCCATCCGCATCCTTCCGCACGTCGTCGCGACTTGGCCGAGGAATTATGCCCATTCGCCGCTGCCGCGGGCTATTCCTGCCGGGCCGACCGTTCCGGGCCATGTGCCAAGATCGCTACGCTTTGTCCCTGGTAAGCGCAGACACCTTCACCGAGGGTCACCGCTGTGCGTCAAACGGGAGAAATGGCATTCCGCTCAGCGTTTGCGGGCCACCGCCACCAGCGCCGACGGCACCGGGGTCTCGTCCTCCTCCTCCGGGTCCGGGTGCCAGTACGTCGCGCTCACCACGCCGGGCTCGACGATCTCGAAGTCGGCGCCGATCAGCGTGATCAACTCGTCCGGGTCGCGGATGATGACCGGCGTCGGGGTGCGCTCGTACAGCTTGCGTAGCCGCTCCTGGTTCTCCCGGGCCTCCGGCGTCGCCTCCGGGCCGGCGTGCGACATCACCAGGTAGCTGTCGGACACCATGGCGTCGCCGAGCCGCTTGAGGATGCCCGCCGGATCGGCCGAGTCCGGGATGAAATGCAGAACGGCGACGGTCAATACCGCCACCGGCTCGGAGAAGTCCAGCAACCGCAGCACCTCGGGGTGGTAGAGGATGCTTTCCGGGTCGCGCAGGTCGCCCTCGATCACCTGCGCGTACGGATTCCCGGCGAGCAGGCTGCGGCTCTGCTGCACGGCGATCGGGTCGATGTCCACGTACATCACCCGGGCGGCGGGGTTGGCGTCCTGGGCCACCTCGTGCACGTTGCCGAGCGTCGGAATGCCCGAGCCGATGTCGAGGAACTGCCGCACGCCCCGGTCGGCCAGCCAGCGCACCGTCCGGCCGAGGAAGGCCCGATTGGTCCGCGCGGCCCGGCCGGCGCCGGGAAAGGCCGCCTCGGCCCGATGCCAGAACTCCCGATCAACCGCGAAATTGTGTACGCCGCCGAGCGCGTAGTCGTACACCCGCGACGCGTCCGGCACCGTGATGTCGACACCCTCCGGCACCCATCCGTATTTCTCGGCCATGACCCCTCCCCGTTCCGGTTTCTCGACCCTCGATCATTCAAGTCGCTGGATCCGTCGGCCGCCAGTCCGTCGATCCGGGCATCCCGCGGATACGTGACCAGGGACGCACCCTGGCGTCAACCGGGGCCGCACGCGGGAAAGTGATAGGTATGAACGAGCCGTACCCGTATCCGGCCTCCCCGGTCATGACCCGGGACCAGAGCCACACGCTGTTCGCCCAGACCATGGGCTTCGTCGCGGGCACCGCGGCGCTCTTCGCACTCGGCGCCTACCTGGGCCGCGACTTCGGTGGCGGCGCCGCCATCCTCTTCTACCTCCTGTCGATCGCCGCGCTGTTCGGCATGCAGTTCGCGGCTCGCCGGTCGCGGGAGCTGACGATCGGGCTGCTCGCGCTGTTCGGCCTGTTCATCGGGCTGGGCGTGGCGCCGACCCTGGCCTACTACGCCAACCAGGACCCGCAGGCGCTGTGGCAGGCGGGCGGCGCGACGGCCCTGTTCATCGCCGGATTCGGCGCGGCCGGCTACGCCACCCGGCGGGACCTGACCGCGCTCGCCCGGGTCGCGTTCTGGGCCCTGGTCGGCCTGATCGTCTTCGGCATCGTGCTGATCTTCGTGAACATCCCGAACGGCGCGCTGATCTACTCGATCCTCGGCCTGGTGATCTTCGCGGCGATCACGATGATCGATTTCCAGCGCCTGCGCCGCTCCACCGACATCCGGTCGGCGCCGCTGATGGCGGCCTCGATCTTCCTCGACATCCTGAACGTCTTCCTGTTCTTCCTGCAGATCTTCTCGCGCGGCGACGATCGGTAGCGGCGTTCGGTTCACCGAAGTGACCTTCCCTTCGCGAGGCAACCTCGCGTCCGGGCCAGCCGTCAGGGGCCCAGTACCACCGAAGGGAAAGTCACTTGGTCAAGCGTGTGTGCTCGTGGCATGTGTCTTCTTGGTTGGCGGCCGCCGTCCTGTGTCTCGGTCTGGCGGCCTGCGCCCCGGCGTTCTCGGCTCCGTCCGCCGAGGCCCCGCTTCCGCCGGAAACTTCACCAACAAAAATCCCTCCTCCCGTACGCGTCACCTACCCCGTCCACGGTCACGAGAAATGGGCCATCGCCCCGGTGCCGGCCGGCCGGCCGGTCGGCGAGGACGGGCAACTCATGCGGTACCGGGTCGAGGTGGAGAAGGACATCAAGGGTGTGGCGCCGGCGACGTTCGCGCAGGCGGTCGGCGCCACCCTGGCCGACCCGCGCGGCTGGACGGCCGGCGGCCATTGGCGGTTCCAGCAGGTAGGTCCGAGCCAGCACCCCGATCTCACGATTTATCTGGCCACACCGGACACCCGAGACGACCTCTGCGACGACGTCCCGGACGGCTACACGTCCTGCCGCAACGGCGCGAACGTGGTGCTCAACATCGCCCGCTGGGTCAAGGGAGTCCCGTTCATCGGCCTGCGGACCTACCGCCAATACATGGTCAACCACGAGGTGGGCCACAAACTCGGCAACGTCCACCAACTCTGCCCCGGCCCCGGCAAGCCGGCCCCGGTGATGCAGCAGCAGACCCTGGGCCTGCACGGCTGCAAGCCCAACCCCTGGCCCTACCCGAACGGCGACCGCCTCTACGCCGGCCGCTCCGGCCAGTACGGCGACCACCCACCCGCCCCAGACAAGGGCCTCGCCTAGGCCTCGCCTAGCCCCTCGCCTAGCCCTCGCTCAGCCGAGGTTGTGGTCGGCCGGCTTCGTCTGCAGCAGCCAGGCGAGGGGCATCTTCGTCGCCACCTCATACGTATTGTCGGCGCGCAGGATGTGGAGAGTCACGGTCTGCGCGGCATCCCGCTCGACCAGCCAGTACCGCGGAATACCGGCGGCGGCGTACTCCTCGACTTTGGTGCCGCGGTCCATCGCGGCCGAGCTGGGCGAGACAATCTCGACGACGAGCAGCAGGTCGGTCAGAGGGAGCCAGACGGCGCGAGGCCGCGGGCTCGACCAGACCGTCAGGTCGGGAATTCGCCCGCCGGTGCCGTCGGGACCGTCGATCTTGATGCCGGCCGCTTGAAGGATCTGCTCGGCGGACCAACCGGCCAGCAACAACCACGCGAAAATACGGCTCGCGATTGCCGCATGCTCGGAATCGGGCGGCGGCATGACCGACAACGCTCCCTCGGGGCTCAACTCATAGCGATGGCCGAACCGGTCGGCGGCATTCATCGCCGCGAGATCGTCGAGCGTGACGACGGCAGGAAACTGACTGCCAACAGTCTCAGCGCTCATGCCGCCATCTTAGGTCATGGCCGCCTGGCTGCGGCGGCGTAACACCTGGCGTCGGTGGTGGTGGTTTGGCGGGTTGGCCGCGGCCCACCGGGACAGCCCGGCGGCCGGGCGCGGAGGGTGACCATGCACCCAGCGATCCGCCGCACCGGGGACTCGACCGAACCGTACGATATATGGCTTTTAGGTTGGTCGGCAGAGTTGTGGGTTGGCCAGCTCGCCGCATGGGCGGTCGCCGTGTGCGCGGATGATGTCGGCGCCGACCTGGTTGGTCAGGTAGCGCAGGAAGCTTGCGGCCAGGGTGTTGGCCGGCGGCTCGCCGACGGTGTAGCCGAATTCGGTCTCCCAGAACGGGTAGGCGTTGTGGTCGGCCTCGGCGACGGTGGCCGGGTGGCCGCCGATCCGGATCACCGTGAGGTCCTTACGGCCGGTGGCCGCGCCGAGTTCGCTGTAACCCATCGCGCCGGGGATCGCCGCCACGGTGCGTAGCACGGCGTCGGTGGAGTCGCGGGCGCAGCGGACCACGCCGGCCGGCGAGCCGGGGTCGCGGTTCTGGCAGTCGTCGGAATTGGTGCCCGGCTCGCGCTCCCCGCCGAGGACCCGGCGCTGGAACGCGTTGCGGGTGCCGGAGCCCGGATTGCGGCTGACCAGGCGGATCGGGAGCTGACCGGCCCCCTTGCCGTCCCGGCCGGCCTGGTCGAGGAACTGCAGGCCCTCGCCGCTGCCGCGCATGTCGAAGGCGAAGCCCGAATCCGGGCAGAGGTTCTGATAGGACTTCGCGGCCTCCTGCACGATCGGGGCGAACGCGGTCGAGCCGGTGACGTTGAGGTGACCACGCGCGCAGTCGATCGGGGCGCCGTTGTGGCTCTGCGTGAAGACGACCAGTTGCGCGATGACGATGGCGACCAGGAAAGCCGATCAGGGCGATCACCCGTTTCGGGGTCCCGGTGCGGCTGCGGGTCTCCTGGATCTTGCCGCCGCTGACGCCGCCCTTGATCGTGCAGGCGACCTTCGGCGCCGGGTACCGGATCATCTTGCCGGTCTCGGTGTCGAGCGCGGCCAGCACCTTGTAGTGGGCGCCGCTGTTCATCGGCACCTTCGGCAGCAGGATCCGGTTGCCCTTGATCGCGAGGCCCGCGCCGTCCTCGAAACTCGAGCGCATGCCGTCGTCGCTGAGTTCGGTCACCACCATGCCGACGACCTTGCGGTCCGGGAAGGTGACCGTGACGCCGGCCTTCTTGTCGTGCAGGACCGCGTAGCCGTCCTCGTCGATGTGCGTCTGGCCGTTGTTCTCGATCCGCAGCAGCACCAACGTCGGGTCGACGAGCGGCTCGCGCAGCTGATCGAAGACACCCGGGTCGTCGGTCTCGACCACATTGGTGGCCGTGGTGTCCATCTGCACCCGATAGCCCAGGCGCTTGCGTCCCTTGACGACGAACTCATAGAGCGCCGCGATCCCCGGGACGACCACGCCCAGGGTCGCGAGCGCCACGCTCCACCAGAACTCGATGACCGCCTCCGCACCCGCTACGCGGAAGGATTATCGAGCCGCTACCGCGAGTGGCCGGCTGGTCGCGCCGAGGATTCAGGCAACGTTCACCTCAGACGCGGCGGAGGACGGTCACCACCTTGCCGAGGATGGTGGCCTCGTTGCCGGGGATCACGTCGTAGGACGGGTTGCGGGGGACCAGGTCGACCCGGCGGCCGTCGGTGCGCAGGACCTTGACCGTCGCCTCCTCGCCGATCAGGGCGGCGACGATGTCGCCGTTTTCCGCGGTCGGTTGCTGGCGGACGATGACCAGGTCGCCGTCGCAGATGGCGGCGTCGATCATCGAGTCGCCCTGGACCTTGAGGGCGAAGAGCGTGCCGTGCCCGACCAGGCTCTGGGAGAGCGTGACCTCGTCCTCGACGTGCTGGTCGGCGAGGATCGGCACGCCGGCCGCGATCGCGCCGAGCACCGGGATGCGGACGTCGTCGCCCTCCTGGTAGATCACCGGGCGGTCTTGGACGAGCGCCACGGCCCGGGAGCCGCGGGCGTCGCGCTTGAGGTGGCCGCCCTTTTCCAGGACGGCCAACTGGTGAGCGACCGAGGAGGGCGAGGCCAGACCGACCTCGCGCGCGATCTCGCGCATGGTCGGCGGGTAACCGTGGCGGTCGACCCACTGGCGGATCATCGTGAGAATCTGTTGCTGGCGTGGTGTGAGCTCCGGCGCAGGGGAAGCCATGCGGTGACGATACTACATTTCTCGATCATTTGTGCTAATCGACCGCGATCGGGTGAACGTCGTGCCGAGCGGGCGGCGCCGCGGTGGTCACCGCGGCGGGTCGCGGCAGGGTCAGCCCGGCGGCGGTCGCGCCCAGGGCCAGCGTCGCGGCGATCAGCACCGCCGGCGTGAATCCGTCGATGTATACGGCCGCCGACCCGTACTGGCCGGTCGCCGCGAACACCGCGCCACCGATCGCGACACCGAAGGCCCCGCCCAGCTGGCGTAGGGTGCTGAAGGCGCCCGACGCCTTGGCCAGGTCCGGCGGCGCGACCAGGCTGACCGCCGACCGGGTGATCGCCGGCATGGCGACGCCGATGCCGGCCCCGCTGAGCAGGATCGGCCCGACCAGGACGAGGTAGGACGCGTGCGGCGCGGCCACCAGCGCCAGGCCGGCCGTGCCCGCCGCGAAGGCCGCTGTGCCGATCACTATCAGGTTCCGCGCGCCCATCCGGTCGGCTACCGCACCGGCGTACGGCGCGAGCACCATCGGCAGCACACCCCACGGCAGCAGCCGCAGGCCGGCGGCGAGCGGGCCGAGGCCCTGGCCGACCTGGAACAGCTGCGCGGTGAAGAAGATGGCGCCGGTCACCGCCGCGCTCAGGAAGAACATCGCCGCGTTTCCGGCCGAGAACGACCGGGACCGGAACAGCCGCAGCGGCAGCATCGGCGCGGGCGCCCGGCGTTCCCAGGCGACGAAGGCGGCCAGCGCGGCGACGCCCAGCACGGCGGTGGCGATCGTCTCCGGGCTGCTCCAGCCCGCGCTGTTGCCGCGGACCAGCGCCCAGACCAGGCCGGTGGCCGCGAGCCCGCCGAGCACCAGGCCGGCCAGGTCGATGCGGGCGGCGGAGCGGCGGCTCTCCGGTACCCGAGTGATCACCAGCGGGGCCGCGAGCAGGGCGATCGGCACGTTGATCCAGAAGATCCAGGGCCAGGCCAGGCCCTGGGTGACCGCGCCGCCGAGGACCGGACCCAGCACCACCGCGAGTGCGGTCACGCTGCCGTACACGCCGGTCGCCCAGCCCCGCCGCTCGGGCGGGAAAGCGCCGTTGAGCAGCGCCAGCGCGAGCGGCATGATCATCGCGGCGCCGGCGCCCTGCACCGTGCGGGCGGCCACCAGCGTGCCCACCGACGAGGCCAGCGCGCACGCCGCGGACGCGGTCGCGAAAAGGACGAGCCCGGCGGCGAACATCCGGCGACGGCCCAGCCGGTCGCCCAGTGCGGCGCCCGTCATGATCAGGACGGCGAAGCTGAGCGTGTAGGCGTTGACTGTCCATTCCAGGTCCTCGAAGGACGCGCCGAGGTCGCGATGGATCGACGGCAGCGCGGTCGCCACCACCAGCAGGTCCAGCACCACCATGAACGAGGCGAGGGAGCTGAGCCCCAGCACCCACCGCTGGGTCTTCGTGATCGTTGTCGTAGTCATGCCGGTATCGACACCGCACCGCCCAGAAACTGGGCGGTCCGGTGTCTACCCGAGGTGAGGTGGAGGCGATGCGAGGATGCGATGGTGACCGGAGACCTGCTGATGGCGGCGCGGGATGGCGACGGGGAGTCGTTCTGGGCGCTGGTCGAGCCGCACCGGCGAGAGTTGCACGTGCACTGCTACCGGATGCTCGGGTCGATACAGGACGCCGAGGACATGGTGCAGGAGACCCTGATGGCCGCCTGGCGCGGGTTTGAGGCGTACGAGGGCCGCGCCTCGGTCCGGTCCTGGCTGTACCGGATCGCCACCAACCGATGCCTGAACGCCCTGCGGGACGGCACCAGGCGCTCTCGTGCGGGCGACCCGTTCGGGACCGCGCCGCCGCCACCGACCCGCTTGGCCGAGCCGACCTGGCTTCAGCCGTACCCCGACTCCATGCTCGACGGCGTGCCGGACACCGCCCCCGGGCCGGAGGCACGGGTGGAGCGCCGCGAGGCGATCTCGCTGGCGTTCGTGACCGCGATGCAGTCGTTGCCGCCGCGACAGCGTGCGGTGCTGCTGCTGCGCGACGTGCTGGGCTACCGCGCGGCCGAGGTGGCGCAGATGCTGGGCACCTCGCAGGAGTCGGTGACCAGCGCGCTCAAGCGGGCCCGAGCGGCGATGCCGCACGAACGCCCGGCGCGGGTACGCGGTGCGGAAGAGCGGGCGCTGGCCGGTGCCTTCGCCGACGCCATGGAGCGCGGCGACGTCCCGGCGATGGTCGCCCTGCTCAGCGACGACGCCTGGCTGACCATGCCGCCGGCGCCGCAGCAGTACCAGGGCCACCAGGCCATCGGGCAATTCATGCGCGTGGTGGTGTTCCGGGGCGGCGCCCGCCGCTACCGGCTCATCGCGACGGCCGCGAACGGCCAGCCGGCCTTCGGCCTTTACGGGTACGACGGCGGCGAACCGGTCGGCCACGCGCGCGGTGTCGTGGTGCTCACCCTCGACGGCGACCGCATCAGTGCCGTCACCCGGTTCGGCAAGAGCGCGATGCCCTATTTCGGCCTGCCGGAGACACTGCCCGCGGACGTCCCGCCGCGCCGCTCATTTTGAGACCATGCCTGCCATGTTCTCCATCGATGACGGCCAACACCTGGCCGACCGCCTGATCGCCCTCCGCCACGCGCTGCACCAGGAGCCCGAATTGGGCCTGGATCTGCCGCTGACCCAGGCCAAGGTGCTGGCCGAGTTGGACGGCCTGCCGCTCGAGATCGTCACCGGGGCGGCGCTCTCCTCGGTGACCGCTGTCCTGCACGGCGGCCGGCCCGGCCCGGCGGTGCTGCTGCGCGGCGACATGGACGCGCTGCCGGTGACCGAGGAGAGCGGCCTCGACTACGCGTCCCGCCTGCCCGGGCGGATGCACGCCTGCGGGCATGACATCCACACCGCCGCGCTGGCCGGCGCGGCCCGGCTGCTGGCCGGGCGGCGCGACGAACTGGCCGGCGACGTGGTCTTCATGTTCCAGCCCGGCGAGGAGGGGCAGGGCGGCGCCCGCCTGATGATCGAGGAGGGCGTGCTGGACGCGGCCGGCGAGCGCGTGGTCGCCGCGTACGCGATGCATGTGATGTCCGCGGGTTTTCCGCTCGGTGTGATCGGTACCCGGGCCGGGACCATGCTGTCCGCCTGCGATGGGGCGACCGTGACCGTCACCGGGGCCGGCGGGCACGGCTCGTTGCCGCACCAGGCCGCCGACCCGGTCCCGGCGATGTGCGAGATGGTGACCGCGCTGCAGACCATGGTCACCCGCACGATCGACGCCTTCGACCCGGCGGTCATCACCGTGGGTTCGATCCACGCCGGCACGGTCGCCAACGTGATCCCCGATTCGGGGCGGTTCGAGGCGACCATCCGCTCCTTCTCCGTCGCCGGCCACCGGGCCGTCCGGGAAGGCTTCCACCGGGTGGTACGGGGGATCGCGGCGGCGCACGGCGTCCACGCCGGCATCGACTACCGGGAGCAGTACCCGGTGACCGTCAACGACGCCGCGGAGGCCGAGTTCGCGCTGCGGGCCGCGACCGGGCTGGTCGGGCCGATGGCGATCACCGCGCCCCGCCCGATGGCCGCCTCCGAGGACTTCTCGTTCGTGCTCGACCAGGTGCCGGGCGCCTACCTCGGGCTGGGCGCGGTGCCGCCGGGCGTCGACCCCGGCACGGCCGCGATGAACCACTCGCCGCGGGCGGTCTTCGACGACCGCAGCGTCGTGACCGGCGCCGTCCTGCTGGCCGAGCTGGCGGCCGGCCGGCTCGCCCAGGCCTGACGGTCAGATATAGCTCAGCTCGCCGGACTCCCTGAGCTGGTCGACCAGCTGCTTGACCTCCTGCGCCCGGTCGCGGGGGCAGACCAGCACGGCGTCGGGGGTGTCCACGATGACCAGATCGCGGACGCCCATCGCGGCCACCAGCCGGCCGGGCGTCGGCACCACCACGAGCCCCTCGGTCTCGTGCAGCAGCACGCCCGGCTTCTCGTCGTCGGTGCGGCCGACCACCACGTTGCCGTGCTGGTCGGAGGCGAGCACCTCACCCAGCGTGTGGAAGTCG
>Ga0307509_10010346_pt1 | contig 11455 bp, 11 predicted proteins | sample 10_EM_MG_FD_202245 | JGI IMG/M metagenome (GOLD analysis project Ga0307509, IMG submission 202245) | Populus trichocarpa ectomycorrhiza microbial communities from riparian zone in the Pacific Northwest, United States - 10_EM | ecosystem: Host-associated > Plants > Roots > Unclassified | place... | reverse complement strand
TGAGACCTCTTTGTTGTTGGCCAGACGGATCTTGCGGCGGCCGGTGACGTCGTGGCTGACCTCGCGGATCGCCCGGATCGGGTTTTCCAGCGACAGGTCGCGCATCACCACGCCGGCCTCGATCATCCGCAGCACGATGTCGGCGCTGCCCACCTTGAGCAGGGTGGTGACCTCGTTCATGTTCGAGTCGCCGACGATCACGTGCAGCCGGCGGTAGCGCTCGGCGTCCGCGTGCGGCTCGTCCCGGGTGTTGATGATCGGCCGGGACCGGGTGGTGGCGCTGGACACGCCCTCCCAGATGTGCTCGGCGCGCTGGGACAGGCAGAAGACCGCGCCGCGCGGGGTCTGCAGCACCTTGCCGGCGCCGCAGATCAGCTGCCGGGTGACCAGGAAGGGGATGAGCACGTCGGCCAGCCGGCCGAACTCGCCGTGGCGGGAGACCAGGTAGTTCTCGTGGCAGCCGTACGAGTTGCCGGCCGAGTCGGTGTTGTTCTTGAACAGGTAGATCTCCCCCGCGATCCCCTCGTCGTGCAGCCGTTTCTCGGCGTCGACCAGGAGACCCTCGAGAATCCGCTCGCCGGCCCGGTCGTGCGCGACCAGGTCGGTGACGGAGTCGCACTCGGGGGTCGCGTACTCAGGATGGGAACCGACATCGAGGTAGAGACGGGCGCCGTTGCGAAGGAAAACGTTGCTGCTGCGCCCCCAGGACACCACTCGGCGGAACAGGTACCGGGCCACCTCGTCCGGCGACAGCCGCCGCTGCCCCCGATAAGTACACGTGACTCCGTACTCGGTCTCGAGGCCGAAAATTCGCCGTTCCATGACGAAACACTAGCCTCATCGGCCACCCATTGGCAGTCACCACTCGCGCATTGACCGGTACTACCAGTCGCGGCCGGCCTGGCCCTCGTCACCGGATCGGGTGGCCGCCGCGCGGCCGAGGATAAACTCGCACGGCGATGAGGCTCATGGTCACCGGCGGCGCCGGGTTCATCGGCTCGCACTTCGTGCGAGCGATCCTCGCCGACCGTCTGCCGGGCCTGGAGGGCGCGTCGGTCACGGTTCTCGACAAGCTCGCGTACGCCGGAAACTTCGCCAACCTGTCGCCGGTCGCCGAGAGCAAACGCCTCGACTTCGTCCCCGCCGACGTGGCCGACTCCTCGGTCGCCGGGTTCGCCATGCGCGGCCACGACGCGGTGATCCACTTTGCGGGCTCCCGGGCCGGGCTGGACGTGCACGGCGTCCAGGTCCTGCTCGACGCCGCTCTCGTTTCGGAGATTTCGCGTTTTGTCCAAGTTTCCACCGACGAGGTGTACGGCTCGATCGACACCGGCGCGTGGACCGAGCGCTCGGCGGTTGCCCCCACCACACCCGGCGCGGCGGCCAAGGCGGGCGCCGACCTGATGGCCCTCGCCTACCACCGCAGCCACGGGCTGCCCGTCGTGGTGACCAGGGGCAGCAACAACTACGGGCCCTACCAGGACCCTGGGCAGACCGTTCCGGGGCTCGTGACGGCCCTGCTGGAGGGCCGGACGGCCCGGTTGCGCGGGGACGGGACCCGGGTGCGCGACTGGCTGCACGTCGACGATCACTGCCACGGCATCGCCCTGGCCCTGCTCGACGGCCGGCCCGGCGAGATCTACCACATCGGCGGCAGCGTCGAACTGGCCGACCGCGACCTGGCCGGCATGGTCCTGGCCGAGCTGGGCGCCGGCTGGGACGCGATCGAGCTGACCGGCGACGGCAAGGACCAGGACCACCGCCACGCCCTCGACGACGACAAGATCCGGCGCGAGCTGGGCTGGCGCCCGCGCGTCGAGTTCGGCGCCGGCCTCTCCGCGACGATCCGCTGGTACCGCACCAACCCGTCCTGGTGGCGGCCCCTGCTGTCCACCTGACCGGCGCCGGGCCCGGCGGTACTCGCGGAGAATGCCCGGATGCGCATGCAAAGATGGGCAATCGCGGCCTTCGTGGTGGTCGGTACGCTCTACGTGACCGGCCTGGTCGCCGACCGGCCCCTCCCGTTCGGCGGCGCCCTGGCCACCGCCTGCGTGCTCGCCATCGCCCTGGTCGCCCGCACCACCGGGCCGGCCCGCCTGCTCGCCCCTCCGGCGCCGCGGTGGGCCCGGTGGGCCGGCGTCGCCGGGCCGGCCGCGCTGACCGCCTGCGCCGCGCTCGTCGACGCCCGGCACGGCGGCAACGGCTGGCCGCTGCGGGCGGTCAGCAGCGGCGATCCGGCACTCACTCTCGAGGCCGGGTTGCTGGCGCTCGCCGGCGCCCTGCTTGCCGTCTCGGTGCTGGCCCGCATCCGGCGGCTGATCCGGCCCGGCCACTGGCCGGCCGCGGTTGCCGTGGTGCTCCTGCCGTTCGCGCTGGTGGCGGTGACGCTCACCCTGGTCGGCCGCGAGATGGACCGCGCGAACGAGCGGGAGTTCGCGAAGTACGCCGACGCGCACCCGCGGATGCGAATCGACGCGGCCACGATCCATGGTGGTCCGACCTTCGATCTTGCGAGGTGATACGGCCTGCCGCCGGCCGACGAGTACCCGGGGCTGACCGAGGCGGTACGTCGCGGCGAGGCCTACAAGGCCGGCCTGCGCTCCCAGCCGCCGGCCCTCCCGGACGGTGTCCTCACCACCGGTGAGGCTCCCGTCCCGGCACTCGCCGACGACCCGCACTGGTGGCCGGGCGTCGCCGGTGGCCTGCTGCTTTCCGGGCTGCTGGGCGTGGTCCTGCGCGGCTCACGAGAGACGTAGCTCTCATCAAACGCGACGGACCACCAGGCCGGGCTTGGCCGGGGCCGTGGCCGCCAGGTGGGTGATGTCGTCCGGGTCGCTGGTGAACACGATCGCGCCGTGCGTCAGGGCGACGGTGACCACCGTGGCGTCGACGACGTCGCGGGTGCCCGCCTTGCCGCACAGCACGCCGGCCGCCTTCGCCGTCTCCAGCCCGACCGGCAGGATCTCGCAGCTGTGCAGGAACTTGCCGAGCTGGACCTGACGGCGGGCATCGCGCCAGGCCTGCGCCACGACGACGGCCGGGACGAGCAGGCGACGCCCCTCCTCGATGGCCAGGTGATGGATCACCCACATCCGCCGGTCGTTGCCGTCGATCGCCAGCAGCACGCCGGCGTCGTACACATACGGGATGCTCACGCCGCCGCGGGCCCGGACACATCGAACGCCCGGGCGTCGGCGGCGGCCATCTCCGCCTTCGCCGCGGCGAGCTCCTCGACGGTGAACGCGCCGTGCTCGCGCTGCCAGTCGGCCACCAACCGGCGGCCCGCACGCCGCCGCAGCTCGCTCTCCGCCGCCCGCGCGACCAACCGGGACAGCGGGACGCCGTCCTCCCGGGCGGCCGAGCCGAGCGCCTCGACCAACTCCTCCGGTAGCGTCACCGTGACCTTCTTCACTGCCATATCAACACCATACCTTGATATGGCATCACGGCATCGGCCTCCTCGCCACGCCCACTCGAAGCTCGCCGGGCTCGAGGACCTCGGCGTAGCTGCCGAAGCAGGCGGCCTTGCCCAGCCCCGCGACCGGCACCCGGTAGTGCCGGGCCAGGACGCGCAGCAGCTCCGTGTCGGGCGGAACGTCCGGGCCGTGGGCCAGGCTCGGGATCACACAGCGCGGCGTCGGCGACATGACGCGCAGCACGACGTCACCCAGCCGCAGTTCGGCACCGTCCGGGAGGTCGTCGTCGGTGTCGAGGACGATGTTCGGGCGGAAGCGGACGGCCGACGCGCCCAGCCGGGCCAGCGCGCCCGTCGTCACCACGTGGACCGGGGCGAAGTCGACGAAGCCGGCCGCTCCCCCGCCGCCTACCGCCGTCACCGCGTCCTCGCCCGGGCGCGTGCCGGACATCCAATCCGGGACCATGCCGTCGACGCCGGGGAGCGTGCGGTGCAGGCGGGCGCCGGCCGGGACCTCGCGAATCAGCCGGACCGGCCGGCCCAGGTGGCGGTTCAGGGCGTCCTCGGCATCGGCGGCCGCGTATTCCGAGCCGCCCACGGCGAGCCTCAGATCGGCGCCGGCGAGGCGGGCGCCGACCGACAGCAGGCGACCCCACCGGCGGGGGTGCTTGGCGCTGCCGATCGTGCCGTCGGCCGGATCGACGCAGGCCCACGACCGATCGCCGGCCAGCCCGGTCTTCTCCACCGTCGTCGCGATCAGGGACTCGCCACGGGCGCTTTTCAGCGGATAGCGCCACAGCGCCGCAACTCGGTGGGCGACCATATCGACCTTGTTACCGCAGCGCTCGGACGAACGCCAACCGCGTGCTACCCATGGATCCATGGAGAACGCTCTCGTCCTGGGCGCCGGCGGGATCACCGGCATCGCCTGGCATCTCGGCGTGCTCACCGGCCTGCGGGCCGCGGGCGTGGATCTGACCGGCGCCGACCTGGTGGTGGGCACGTCGGCCGGGTCGGTGACCGGCGCGCTGCTCACCGCCGGCCTCGATCTCGACGAGGCCCGGCAGATGGAGGCCCGGCTCGGCGACGGCGACCCGCCGATCGAGCCGGACTGGGAGCGCGGGTCGGCGGCGTTCGCGGCGCTGACCGACGATTCGCTGGACCCGGCGACCATCCGGCGCACGGTCGGCCGGCTCGCCCTGGCCGCGAACGTGGTGGCCGAGCAGCCGTACATCGCCTCGCTGACCCGGCGGCTCCCCCGGCACGACTGGCCCGCACGGCCGTTCGTCGTCGCGGCGGTGGACGCCGGGTCGGGCGAGCCGGTCGCCTGGGACCGCGACTCGGGTGTGCCGCTCGACCTGGCGGTGGCGGCCAGCTGCGCGGTGCCGGCCGTCTTCCCGCCGGTGACCGTCGGCGGCCGGCGCTACATGGACGGCGGGGTGCGCTCGGGCACCAACGCCGACCTGGCCGCCGGGTGCCGGCGGATCGTGGTGCTGGCGCCGCTCGCGCCGATCCGGATGCACGGCGCCCCGGCCGCCGAGATCGAAATGCTGCGGCAGGGCTCGAAGGTGGCGCTGGTCGCCCCGGACGAGGCGACCCTAGCCGCGCTGGGCCCGAACGTCTTCGACGCGGGCCGGTGGGAAGACGCGATCGAGGCCGGCATCGCGCAGGGCCCCGGCATCGCGGCCGAGGTCGCGGCCGTCTGGAACAGCTGAGGCGCGGCCCGCGGGCCGCGCCTCAGCCGAAAACCTAGGAACCGTCGCCGTTCACTTCATCGGCCGGCTCGTCCGCGGTCTCGTCGGGGGTCTCGTCGACCACCGGGGCGGCCGAGACGGTCGGCTTGTCCTCGGCCGGGCTCGGCGGGGCCGCGTCCACCTCGCCGAGATCGGCCTCGGCCACGTCGGTGCTGCCGGCCAGCAGCTCGATGAGCGGCGCCCCGGCGATCCGCCGGAACGCGCGGCCCTTGCGGCGCCGGTCGAGCACCGCGACCTCGAGCTGCTTGGCATCGAGGCGGCGGGTCTGCCCGTTCTCCCCGCCGACGCTGCCCAGCGCCTCGGCCGCCAGGGCCAGCGCGGCCTGCAGGCCGGCCGCGGTGTCGTGCCGCTCGCGCAGCACGTTGGAGATCGCCTCGGCCTGGCCGCCCATCGCCATGAAGCCGGGCTCGTCCATCACCGAGCCGTCGTAGGTGATCCGGTACAGCTCGTCGGACTCCGGGCTCGCGCCGACCTGCGCGATGCAGATCTCCACCTCGTACGGCTTCTGCGTCTCCGAGAAGATCGCGCCGAGCGTCTGGGTGAACGCGTTGGCCAGGCCCCGCCCGGTCACGTCCCGCCGGTCGTAGCTGAAGCCGTTGAGGTCGGCCATCCGCACGCCGGCCCGGCGCAGGTTCTCGAACTCGTTGTACCGGCCGACCGCCGCGAACCCGATCTTGTCGTAGATCTCGCTGATCTTCCGGAGGGTGGTGATGTTCTCGGCGACCAGCAGGATGCCGCCCTCGTAGGTGAGCACCACGGCGGAGCGGCCGCGGGCGATGCCCTTGCGGGCGTACTCGGAGCGGTCGCGCTGGACCTGCTCGGGTGATGCGTAGAACTGCATGGCCACGGGTGGCTACTCCCTCTCGTCCCTCGTCAACGTGCCCGCGAATGCGACGGAACTCAACCGCCCGGGTTCTCCATCCGCCCGGCCACGACCGCCTCGGCCACCGCCGAGATCTGCTCCTCGGTCAGCCGGTGGACGCCCTGGGCGGTCGCGCTCATCACCACCGGATAGATCTTGCGGGTCACGTCCGGCCCGCCGGTCGCGGTGTCGTCGTCGGCCGCGTCGTACAGCGCCTCGACCGCCAGCCGGACCGCGTCGTCGGTGCTCACGCCCCGCCGGTACTTCTTCTTGAGCGCCGACTTCGCGAACAGCGAGCCGGAGCCGATCGAGTCGTACCCGGTCTCCTCGTAGAGGCCGCCGGCCACGTCGAAGCTGAAGATGCGCCCGGCCTTGCCCGGGTCGGCCGGCGACAGGTCGTAGCCGGCGAACAGCGGCACCACCGCGAGGCCCTGCATGGCGGCGCCGAGGTTGCCGCGCACCATGCCGGCCAGGCGGTTCGCCTTGCCGTCGAGGGACAGCATGATGCCCTCGATCTTCTCGTAGTGCTCGAGCTCGACCTGGAACAGCCGCATCAGCTCGATGCCGATGCCGGCCGTGCCGGCGATGCCGATCAGCGAGTACGAGTCGGCCGGGTGCACCTTCTCGATGTCGCGGCTCGCGATGAGGTTGCCCATGGTGGCCCGGCGGTCGCCGGCCATCACCACGCCCTCGGCGGTCGCGATCGCCACGATGGTGGTGCCGTGCGGCGCCAGGTCGGCCGCCATGCCCGGCGGCAGGGGCCGGCGGCCCGGCAGCAGTTCGGGGGACGCGTGGGTCAGGAACTGCGTGAAGGAGGACGTCCCCGCGTTCATGAAGAAATCCGGCAGTCGCCCGGATGGATCAAAGTCCTTGGCCACGTGGTTCCTCTCAGATACGTGATCGCGCCGGCGCCCACCCCCGGGACGCCCTCGCAGTTGAAGCACAATATCCCGGGTGCGCGGGCGGTGCGAAGATCGCCATCGACGTGTTCCGGCCGGACGAAAACGCGGGCCGCACACGCCGGGGCACGGTCAGGACCAGCCTGCCCGATCCGGCGCACGACGGCCCGCATTTCTGGGGCTATGCCCGAATTGCCCACCTGCGGGCACTCCGGTCGCTGCTCGAATTCGGCTAAGAGCGAAACGTGATTATCGGATCACGAGAATCGGACAAAACGCTTCACTCGCCGCCCTTCTGGACATATCCCCTGACGAATTCCTCGGCGTTCTCCTCGAGAACCGAGTCGATCTCGTCGAGCAGGTCGTCGACATCCTCGGTGATCTCGGCGTGGCGCTCGGCTACCTCCGGGTTGGCCTCGACGGTGACGTCCTCGACCTCTTCAGCGCTGCGGCTCTTCTGCGACTGGCCGCCGGTGTCTCGGGTTGCCATGGATGTCCCCCTTCTAGCCACCCGAAGTCGCACAACATCGGGTACCTGAAACTTACCTCGACCCTGTGACAAAACGCCCCGCCGGGCGGGGCGTTTTCTCAGCGACGTCTCAGCGGCCGGTGATGACCTCGAGCAGGTCTTTCGCGCTCTCGCACTTGTCGAACAGGGCGCCCACGTGCTTCTTGGTGCCGCGTTCCGGCTCCATCATCGGCACCCGGACGAGCGACTCGCGCCCGACGTCGAAGATGACCGAGTCCCAGCTGGCGGCGACCACTTCGGACGCGTACTGCGCCAGGCACCGGCCGCGGAAGTACGCCCGGGTGTCGTCCGGCGGTTCGTACATGGCCTGCCGGGTCTCCTCCGGGTCCAGCAGCGTCTTCATCGAGCCGCGGGCCACCAGGCGGTGGTAGAGGCCCTTCTCCGGCCGTACGTCGGCGTACTGGAGGTCGACCAGCTGGAGCTTCGGCGAGGACCAGCCGAGGTTCTCCCGCTCCCGGTAGCCCTCGAGCAGCCGCAGCTTGGCCACCCAGTCCAGGCTGTCCGAGCAGAGCATCGGGTCGCGGCCGAGCTTGTCGAGCACGTCCTCCCAGCGGTCCAGCACGTCGGTCGTCTGGTCGTCGGCATCGTCGCCGTACCGGTCCTCGACGAACGCGCGGGCCCGCTCGTAGTACGCCCACTGCAGGTCGAGCGCGGTCAGCCTGCGGCCGTCGCGCAGCCGGATCAGGTGCTTGAGGGCCGGGTCGTGGCTGACCGACTTGAGCTCGCTGACCGGGTCGGCCACGCCCAGCTCGCCGGTGAACACCTTCTCCTCGATCATGGCGAGGACCAGCGAGGTGGTGCCCATCTTGAGGTAGGAGGCGATCTCCGACAGGTTCGCGTCCCCGATGATCACGTGCAGCCGGCGGTACTTGTCGGCGTCCGAGTGCGGCTCGTCCCGGGTGTTGATGATCGGCCGCTTGAGCGTGGTCTCGAGGCCGACCTCGACCTCGAAGAAGTCGGCGCGGGAGGAGAGCTGGAAGCCCGCGCCCGAGCCGTCCTGCCCGATGCCGACCCGGCCCACCCCGGTGAACACCTGCCGGGTGACGAAGAACGGGGTCAGGTGGGCGACGATGTCGGCGAACGGGGTCTGCCGGCGCATCAGGTAGTTCTCGTGCGACCCGTACGAGGCGCCCTTGTTGTCGGTGTTGTTCTTGTAGAGCAGGATGCGGTGGGCGCCGGGGATGGTCGCGGCGCGGCGCGAGGCCTCGGCCATGACCAGTTCGCCGGCCTTGTCCCACTTGACCACGTCGAGCGGGTTGGTGCACTCGGGAGTGCTGTACTCCGGGTGCGCGTGGTCCACGTAGAGGCGGGCGCCGTTGGTCAGTATCACGTTGGCCAGGCCCAGGTCCTCGTCGGCGAGGGCGTCGGCCGGGTCGTAGGCGGCGCCGGAGTAGGTGAACCCCCGGGCGTCGCGCAGGGGCGACTCCTCCTCGTAGTCCCAGCGGGCCCGGCCACCCCGGTTGAGCTCGGGCCGGGCGCCGTAGGCGTTCACCACCTGGGAGGAGGTGACCATCGGGTTGGCGCCGGGCTGCCCGGGCACCGAAATGCCGTACTCGACCTCGGTACCCATGATCCGTCGAACGCTCATGCCACCACCATCCCGCCCGCCACGCAGCTGCTCATGTATCGAGCCTAGACGCTCTGGCGCTCGTTCTCGCCCTGCCCCGTGCCCGGCGCGGCACGCTGGGTGGCGAACGATCTCCCCGGGACCGGGCGCGGCTCGAGCCGCGCGGCGAGCCACCGGCCCAGTCGCTGGCCCGGCAGTTCCACCATCCGGTACGCGAGCCACGCCGTCCCCAGCGCCACGGCGAGGTATCCCACCCCGACGGCAGCCCGGAACAACCCGCCGTGCGTCCCGACATCCGGGACGACGTGGGGCAGTGCGACCAGCACGATCACGTGCAGCAGGTACAGCGAGTAGCTGATCCGGCCCAGCCAGGTGAACACGGAGGGCACAGTTCGGTTTCGCATGGCGTACGCGAGAAGGAAGGTGACCGCGACCGCCCCGACGTTGGCCGACCAGAGCTGCACGGCCGCCCGGGTTCCCAGGTGTGTCCCATGCGCACCGACCGCGCACAGCGCGACCACGGTCAGGGCGAGGGCCGCCTCGCCGCGGCCGATCTGCCCGTGCTGCCGGCGGTAGACGACGGTCCCGGCGAACATGACGGCCAGCAGCAGCAGGCCCTGCCAGGAGGCGATCACCGTGCTCTCCTTGGTCGCGTGCCCGTTCACCGCGGGCAGCAGGACCAGGCCGATGCCGGCCGCGCCGGCGACGGGCACGAGCCGATCCTTGAGGTACGCCAGGACGCTGAGCCCGACCAGCGCCACGAGCAGCGCGGCGGTCGCCTTGCGGGCCCCGAAGGTGGCGCCCAGCAGGTCGTCCGGCAGCCGGGCCCCGGCGATCAGGGCGGTCAGCGCGAGCCCGGCCGCCCACCAGGCGCTGTGCCGGTGCAGCCGCCACACGAACAGCCCGGAGACGATCAGATAGAACGTCATCTCGTACGACAGGGTCCAGAACACCCGGACCGCGCCCCGGACGCCGATCAGGTCGGACATCATCGTCACGTGCGCCAGCACGACGGCGGCCGTCTGGTGGCGCAGGCTCGACGTCCAGGCCAGCCACCCGGCCCCGCTCAGCAGCAGCACGAGCGCGATCGCGGCCAGGTAGGCCGGGTAGATCCGGCAGAGCCGGCCGATCCAGAACCGGCGCAGGCTGCCGTGCCGCTCCAGCGACATCGGGATGACGTAGCCGCTCACCAGGAAGAACAGCAGCACCCCGTACTTGCCCAGGTCGAAATGCCGGTAGATGGCCAGGTGCCGGTCGGTGCCGAGCACCGTCGGGCTGAGGTGGAAGACGACGACCACCAGGGCCGCATAGCCGCGCAAGGCATCGAGCCAGGCCAGGCGTACCGGAGCGGGACTGGTCACGCCTGGTGCAACGAAAGCGCGGGCGGGGAGTGACCCCCGCCCGCGCCCCGATCGATTTCTTACAGGTACTGACCGGTGTTGGTCGCCGTCTCGATGGAGCGGCCGGCCTCGGCGCCCTTGCCGCCGGAGACGAGCGTGCGGATGTAGACGATCCGCTCGCCCTTCTTGCCGGAGATGCGGGCCCAGTCGTCGGGGTTGGTGGTGTTCGGCAGGTCCTCGTTCTCCCGGAACTCGTCGACGCACGAGTCCAGCAGGTGCTGCAGGCGCAGCCCCTTGTGGCCGGAGGTGAGGAACTCCTTGATCGCCATCTTCTTGCCGCGGTCCACGATGTTCTGGATCATCGCGCCGGAGTTGAAGTCCTTGAAGTACAGGACCTCCTTGTCACCGTTGGCGTAGGTGACCTCCAGGAAGCGGTTCTCCTCGGACTCGGTGTACATCCGCAGCACGACGGCCTCGATCATCGCGGCCACCGTGACGTCCCGGTTGCCGCCGTGCTCGGCCAGGTCGTCCACCGACAGCGGCAGCCCGGCCAGGATGTACTTGGCGAAGATGTCCTTCGCCGCCTCGGCGTCCGGCCGCTCGATCTTGATCTTCACGTCGAGCCGGCCGGGGCGCAGGATGGCCGGGTCGATCATGTCTTCCCGGTTCGAGGCGCCGATCACGATCACGTTTTCCAGGCCCTCGACGCCGTCGATCTCGCTGAGCAGCTGGGGAACGATCGTGTTCTCCACGTCGCTGGAGACGCCGGAGCCACGGGTGCGGAAGATCGAGTCCATCTCGTCGAAGAACACGATCACCGGAGTGCCCTCGCCGGCCTTCTCCCGGGCCCGCTGGAAGACCAGGCGGATGTGCCGCTCGGTCTCACCCACGTACTTGTTGAGCAGTTCCGGGCCCTTGATGTTGAGGAAGTAGCTGGTGTGCTTCTCCTCGCCGCGGCGCTCGGCGATCTTCTTGGCCAGCGAGTTGGCCACCGCCTTGGCGATCAGGGTCTTGCCGCAGCCGGGCGGGCCGTAGAGCAGGATGCCCTTCGGCGGGCGCAGCTGGTGCTCCCGGAACAGGTCGGCGTGC
>Ga0307509_10010345_pt1 | contig 11455 bp, 8 predicted proteins | sample 10_EM_MG_FD_202245 | JGI IMG/M metagenome (GOLD analysis project Ga0307509, IMG submission 202245) | Populus trichocarpa ectomycorrhiza microbial communities from riparian zone in the Pacific Northwest, United States - 10_EM | ecosystem: Host-associated > Plants > Roots > Unclassified | place... | reverse complement strand
ACTGTTTTCAGCAAATTTAAATTTAACAATATTCATATTTTAAATATTATTTATCCTGTAAAGCAACTATCTAAAAATCTCATCCATTTGAATCGATATCCATGGGTTCAAAATGCACTGCCATCCCTACACACATATTTTTTGAGAGAATATTTTTCTTGTGATTTAAATGTTTATCATGAATAGAACGTGAATTGTTAGATATAACATGAGTCGTGTGCTGCTCAACTATTGCATTTTTTTTCTAGAAAAAAAAAGGAATCACGCAAATTGGTAACACTATTATAATATGACTTGTGTAAATAAATGTTGTGCAATCATGATTGGAAAAACAAATAATATAGTTTTGTAAGTTTGTGATATTGGAGATAATTGAAACATTTAATAAATAGTATAGTTTTATAAGTTTGGGATATTGGAGATAATTAAAACATTTAATAGAAAATCAGATGGTAAGCTAAATATTGTATTTTTTTTATTAATGTGGATGTTCGGGTCAGTTTGTGCGCACCTTAACTAAATATTATATTTTTTATTAAGTGTTTTGAAGTTCTTTAAGAAAATATTCCTAGACGTATAATAATTAGAAATAGTTCATGAGTCTGGAATTTTTTATCTTGAATACTTAAATTGTTTACCGAATTAAAATAAAAATTTGACCACACTAACAAATTGTAATCCAACATATAAATCATCCAAAAAGGTCCAAAAACAATTTTTGTTCATTGATTAACATATAGTATGTTTTTGCAAATGATAGATTCCAAATTGATCTTTATTTTTTCAAAACACTTCCTATAGCGTTTGGTGCTGATCTTAGTTAACCTATAACATGTTTTTGCAGATGATATGTTCAATGGAAATATTAGTTCTCATTTTGTTGAAGCTGCGAAAGTAGAGGTTGGAGTTCAGAACAATCCTTTTGTAGATTATACAGCACTAAATTATCCTGCTAATGATGTGAAGCAAGATATTAGCCATGGCTGCCATTTCATTGAATTTAAAGAAGTAGCAGCTATTTCTCGGGTGGTGATGTGGATGCTAAAATTGAAGTCCAGAGGCAATGGCTAAAAGTTCCCGAAGATCTTCTGTTTCTATTGACAATTCATGTAGAAAAACCTCTTGTAATTCAACTGAGAATGAATGGATCTGATATAACAATTGAAAATGGAGAACAGCTTATTGATAAAGTTGGGCTTGTAATGAGGTTTGTAAGAATAAAACTCTCAAATCTACCATGGAAGACTCTGAGATTAGTGCTTTTGATGAGCAAAATATAGCTACCGAGGAGAGGAGACTGTCTTTCTACATCGCCAAGTTTCCAAAACATGCTGAAAACAACAGAGAAGGTATAACATGCTGAATTTCAAGTTGGGAAGAAGAGGGCTTCGAGTTGAGAAAAAGAGTAAAAGTCATGGTGCTGTTCAACCTCAAATCCAAATAAAAAAGGCTGGGGACCAAAAGAATTAGCCTGCTGAAACTAAAAGGCATTCAAAACTTGATCCTTCGAAAAATCTGAAAAAAGGTTAAAGGGATTAGAATGAAGAGCTAAGCAAACTAAGATGAAAAATGAGTTGGAGAGGAAGGCCGAGGAATTGAGAAAGGAAAAGAAAGCAGTCATGTTAAAGGAGCAACGGATAAGTTAAAGTTACGTTACATCTATTTATTTTTTCGTTTTAAAAAAATATATCCTGATTTGTTCAACTATATTATTACATTGATTAATATGAAAACAAAATATTTGAATTTTTTTTTTTATTAACGTGGGTGTTCGGCTAGTTTGCGTGTACCTCGATTAATCTTACGGGTCCTGAAGTTAATAACCATGTAAATTTACAGTGATCCTAAAAAGACTCGAACTCGTTATTTTTTAGGGTTAAGATATGTCTTAATCGTAGATAGGAAGGAATAAATGAACCTATTCATATCCCTATAATGACAATAACAAGAAGTTTTCATCCAATAATAAATTAAAAAATTAATGCTAAGAAAATTGAATGAGGTGGAAAAGACGAATCATTAAAAGAGACAAGAAATATGAAAATACACATTTGATATCAATATTTACATAAAATAATTTATTTATCCTTAATGTAACATCAAGAAAAAATCTAATTAGAATTTCTAATTTCTAATTTCTAATGTGATATTCAAAGACGAGAAAAAATACAAATCATACCAAACATAAAAATGGAAGGGTATTTTACATAAAATTTTATTTTTGTCCTCCCAACCCACACGTCACTGATCTTATTCCATCTCGAAAAGTAAATCCCTCATGGTTTTATGTCTTCATAGATAACTAATCTTAGCGGATTTATGCTTGCCATGCAACACTAACACTTTTAATATTTCATCCTAATTGACATAAAAATTAATAATACAATAAAAATTATTTAAAATAAACAAACATTGATTTGGGGTTAAAAAAACACCTTCAGGGGCTCTTGGAATCGGCCAAAATTTGTTGGAACTGAGTCGTGCAGTTCTGGATAGGGGTGGATAAAAAAATTAAAAAACTGATTAAATTGAAAAAATAAAAAAATTAACTAAAAAACCGAACCATAAAAAAAAACTGATTAAATTAATTAGAATTTTTAAAAAACCAACCGGTTTGGTTCGGTTTTGGTTTTATAAGCCTGAAACTGAAAGAACCGAACTGAAAAAAACCGGGAAAAAACCGAGCCAAACCGGGAAAAAACCAAATCAAACCGGGAAAAACCGAGCCAACCCGAACCAAATCGGAACCAGTCGGTTTGAAATGGTTTTTGTTCTAAAATAACCAAAATCGGTCGGTTTGAACGGTTTCGGTTTAAAAAAAAACCAGTTTGGTTATTTTTTTTTTGATAAAAACTAAACCGAAAATAATCGTTGCTAATTCTGAGCACATATGTCCGTGCGTCATTACTAGACCTAAAAAAAACTTGATTTTGGATGGAAATAGGCTGTGATTTCTGGCTTATTTCGAGGTTTGATCTGGCTAGAAAAATCAAAACGAACACCAGAGGAGAGATGGTTGATTGATCAAAAAAAATAAAAGAAAAGGGTGGGTAGAATTGCTGTGGTTTTTTGTTTGGTTTCTCAAGCGAAGTTTAATGGCGGGGTAAATTTATTTTAAGAGTATAGAAATATTCCAAAATTATTTCTAAGATAGATTTATTTTTTTATTTTTTTTTTATCTCTTTTTAATTAAATATATTTATATTTTATTTTATTTTTTATCTCTCCTATTCTAGAACATTGACCAAACATAACCAAGGATATTTTTCTATCTCTTTTTCTATGTGTCTCAAGGATTTTCTGATTTTTTTTCTGTATGTAAGGGTTTTTCTAATGTTCTCATTGTATATATATCCTAGACCCTAATTTATAGTGTTACATGACTTACATCCCTATCAAAACTAGAACAAAAACTATTAAAACATTTTTATATTCTTTAATTGTTTAAATGAGGATCTAATTTAGAAATTTATGGTAAAAAAATTAATTTATTTATTTTTCATGACTATACGGGATCTCTTTCTATAATTTTCTTATTTTGCTTGAATCCACATTTATTATTTTTCTCATTTGTGTGATATTTCATTATTTGATGCTATATTATCTTGTTCTTCCTTTTTCTTCCTTACTTGTCATTTCATTCTCTAATTTTATTTTTCATTTTTTTTATTATAAAAATTTACAACATAAAAAAAGTGTCAAAAATTATGTTCAAGCGAAAATAATGAATAAACATGTATCAATTGAGACAAGTTTCACCTAAGTGTTTTGATTTGATATCGGAAAGTTTTTTTTTATTATTTCAAGTTCAATTTTGGTTTTTTGATGAGTTGTTTGAGTTTTTTGAGATTATAAATGAGTTTATCAATGTCTCTTAAATGTTTTGATGTGTTTGGGATAAAAAAAAAAAAAAAACATAAAGCCTGATTTTCTGACAAAGTCACTAAAAATTAGACCAACAAATAAGTAAATCCATATACTTAGATTTCATAAACATTTTGAATGGCCTCCTTTATAATTGTTTAGGGGTATAAATTAATACATTATATAATTATCTAATTATCAGTACCCAAATCGATTTTGAATGGCCTGCTTTATAAGTTGACCGATTAAGTCTAATTAAATCAGTGGGTTATTCCATAACCAAATCGATTTATCAAAATCTAGTTTAATTTATTTTAAAAAAAAAGTAATGTTGTTTTAATTTTTATTGTAAAAAAATATTGAAATGATATTTTTTAATTAATTAAAGTTAATCAACTAAATTTATGGCATAGTTTTTGTTAGTTTTAATAACTTTAGTATACACAAATTACCTAATTAATTATTTGTACCAACTTTTACACCTATAAATATTTAACTGATTTTCATTATATTGGAGTAGAAACATGAAGTGTTTTTACGAATAAAGCTAATTAGATATAAATTAGATAACTAGCACGCGTTATATATATTATGAGTCATACTAAAAATTTCTGAACTCAAGAAAAAAAAATGTACATGCAGCAGAGAACCCTATGCTATTATTTTTAAACTTGTATAGTGAGTTAAACTTGAAATCATCTAGTACACCTCTTTACCTAACTAGAATTAAATCATACGAGTATTATTTTTATATGATACAGTTAACTTGACGAGTCCAAATATAATATAAATGATAAAAAATATGGTTTGGTTTTAAAAAAGTTTAAGATAATATTTTAAAAAAAATGTTAAAATAACAATATATTTGATTGATCTAGGCTTTGCAACTTAACCCGTCAGCCTAACGACTTAGGTTACAGACTCCACTAGGTTTAATACTTTTATTTTTTAAAATACTTTTTACTTAATTATATGATAAAGAAAAATAAATACTCATAAAATTGAGCATTAACCAAATGTTGAGATGTTTATTTGAGATCGCGATAACTCATAGATTGCAAATCAAAACAAATTATGAAATTTAATTCCTAATCAACCTAAGTAAACTCGTCAAACATGTGATTTGAGCCATGAACTCCACTGGGTTTAATAACTTTGTATTTTTTTTCTAAAATTATTTTTTAGTTAATTATACTATAACAAAAATATACGCTCACAAAATTTAGCACAAACTAAACATTAAGATGTTTATTTGTAACTGTGATAACATCAAAGAAAGCTAACTAAAACAAATTATAAAAATTAATTTGAAATCAACCAATATTGAAGGATGAATTTGAGAAAAAAAATCAATAAAAACCTAATATTAAAAAAAAAATTAAAAGAAAAAAATTAGGTTAAACTCTTGGGCCTAACAGCCCAGGCCCACCTAGTTTTTCTTTTCCTTAGGAGTGAATGACATGTAATGTGCTTTTATTTTTTTCTTTTTAAGTGAAAGATAGGTCACCTTCAATAGTAGGCTATCAGTTGTTGACTAGGTCGTCTGCCTAAAATCTAGACACCATTGCGGGGGAGTAAAAAATACAAAGGGGAGGGTTTAGCCTAAAAACCTATTTTGCACATTTTAACAAAAAAACAAATCTAGTAAACATCCTTGAAACCTTCTTTCAAAACACTTCAAAATCACTCAAAAAAATAAAAATATATCAAATCAAAATAAAAAAAAAAGACCTCAATATACTATTCTCGCCATGTTTAGACAGAAAAGGCACATTCATTGAACTCCTCTTGAAAAGAAAAATTCATTCATACAAAGATTTTGTGGCCTAAATATAACCAACCAATAAATTTATTTGTTTTCAAAAATTTTTTTTCTCTTCTCTCAAACCCAGGGGATTAAAAAACAGATAAAATGAACTATGGTCTTAAACAAGAATTCTAAATATTTTGAGATTGGCCACATATTTTATCAGTGTTTTATATTGTGATCTTTTGTCTTTTAATTTTGTCTTTTTATTATAATTTTAAACTTTATCCCATGAAATTATGTCATAAAAACATTAACTTAAAAAAAATTAAGGATAAAATTAAAAAAAATAAATAAAAAATATATATATGGCTAGCTACTGCAATGCTTATATGAACATTGAATCTTATGGGAAAAAACCAAGTTTTTTTAGTAGTTTGTACTATTTTTATTATCATCCACACTACATTATAGAATTTCAAATTAATTTTGAATATAATAAAATAATGTGTTAATATTGTAAATGCATTTTAAAATATCATGATTTTTTAAATTAAAAAACATAAAACATATTGTTTACATTGGGGGTATGACTTCAAGCTAATTTGTAACGTTTAAGAAAATAATTATGTTATGGATATGTTTTCATGTGTTATGTTTTTCAAATTAATAAATAAAGTGATGTAGTTTATGCTTGTCATACCATGATGTTGGCCGCTCTCTAAAATTATTGGAAAATGAATAAAAAAATTGAAATCACACCTAATAACTCAAGAAAATTAAAAATTCTAAAAACTAGCACCAGTTTTAAAGATTCAATTAAGAAATTAGTTATGCTTGAGATAAGAACGATGCTTACTGTATTGTTTTTACAAAATATTACCTTTACTATGTATATTTTTTTCAAATTTATCTTTTTTATTGTCTTTAATCACTCTAATTATTTTTAGTTTATTTTAAATTTATATATTAATTTATTTATAAGTATTTGAGAAAAAATCAACTTCGGTCTACCTTAATAGAAATCTAACTAATTTGGTTATTTGAAAAAAAAAAATCTTAGATTAGCTATTCGAATAACAAAAACTTCAAGACCACTAGATTATATGATTATTAATTTTAAAATTGATAAAATTAGTTGATAAATGCACAAAGTCAAACTACAAACTAGCCGGAATACCTATATTAATATTTAGTTTTTTTTAAAATGAGACTGGCCGATTTGATTATTCATTAAAAATTTGACATCATATACTAGAGAGATGCTGTGCAAATGGGGGTTCGAAAATCTCAGGTCTGTGGTTTTTATTTGAGAGGACAAAAAAGTGAGGTTGCCTCAGTTGGAGGTTGAGCTGGGTCTGTGGTGGCGGATAAAAAGGGGGTTTGGCTGTCTGTGATGGAGGTTGCGATTGTCTGCGATGGATATTGGTGGGTAAAGTGGCGGTTGATATTCGGCTGAGATGGGGGAATTGTTTGATGAGAGGTTACATGTCACATTAATGGAGGCTGAAAAATTTTGTTGTGGAGAGGGAGATTGGGGAAGAATATAGTAATGATGGCAGTGAGGTTTTGTTGGTTGGAATGGGAAAATGATGGATTTGCCTAGGTAGTGGGTTTGGTTTGACTCGTGGAATGGAGGATACGATGTCTCGTGGGTCTGTGGTGAGGCTTTGGATCCATGGGTTGTTATTTTGATAGAGCTTTGGCCAGTGAAGGAGAAGGATGTCTGAGTTTTGGCTGAATATAGAGGATTGAGAGTAATGGATATCGTCTGTAGAAGGTCTATGCTGAGGAGATGGGACGATGACGGGGGAAGAAGGAGAAGCTGTCCTGGGTGGTGGGTTGTTAGTGATGGTTCACGGTGGGGATATGAAGGCTAATGAAGCTGGTGGAGGTTGATGAATTGAAGGCTATGACAATGGGGTTTCTGGACAATGGTCATCTTATTAGAGAAGATGAAGGTAGTCGATGGGCCCGGTGAAGTAGAACGTGGTTCCTGCGAATTGTTGCTCAAAATGGGGGGAAAGAGAATGGTTGGGCTTGTGAGAATAATTGTTCGACTTAATCTGAGGGGTTGATTGAAGATTTGTAAATGAAGAATTGGGTTTAATTACTGGATGAACTTGGCTGGAAATTGGGTTTGAGGATTTGTAATTGGATTCTGAGTTTAATTGCTTGATTTGGGTTGATTTAATTGGACTTAATTGAATTAAAATATGAATTTAATGGGCTGGATTGAATTGAGTCAATTCAATTGGACTCAATTATTTGGATTGAAAAAGAATAGGACCGAAAAAAAGTTAAATTAAATTGCCCCTGAATATTTTCTCTTTTTCATTATCGTCCTTGGAATTTGAGTTTTTCCAATATCATTCAATTAGGGTTTTAAATCTTGAGTTTTCTTTCAATTTAATCCTTAATAACCACTTTTCAATTTTAACCCTTGGTTTCCTAAAAATTAGGTCACCTCCAGTGACAAAATTGTTTCCATGTTTTTTTAACCCTAAAAACTTAATTTTCAGGTTTTTTTTTCTTTAAAACACCTTCAAAACACAATTAAAACCTCAAAAAACCACTTAACAACACCAACACACCCCAAAATTATTCTCAAAAACAAAAATTAATCGAATTAAAATAAAAAAAACTAGACCTTTATCTATTTTTTCCGATCATGTTCAAAGAAAATAGACATCTCCAATTAACTCCTCTTGAAAATAAAAACTTATAGATATAAAAATTATCCATCTGATTAACCTTAACATTTTTAATTGACAGTTTCATTATTTTTCTAGTGAATTTCTCTCTGTTTATTAAACATGTGGACTAAAAATTAAACTTGTAAACCCAAATGAAAATTCTAAAAACTTTAAGAATGACCACATATTTTCTTTGTGTTTTGCATTGTGGTCCTCTCATTTTAAATTTTATCTTTCTACTATAATTTAAAATTTATCTCATGGAGTGTGGTCACAAAAGGATTATATATATATAAAAATATAAGGATGAAATTAAAAAGAAAACAAATATTTTAGTGTTTTAGCTATCATTAAGTAATTGACTCACACTTCATCGTGGATCGGATCAAAAAGAGTTTCAAGTATAAAAAAATATGAAGGCATTGTTAATTTATTTTCTATTTGGAAATAAATTTTTTTATTATGAACTCAAAATTTAATAATTTAATGTAGACAAAGTAAATTTATTTTTTAAATATCAATATAACGATATCTTTGATCGCTCGGTCTAACCCAAGTTAACTCACTAAACCCATAACTAGGGCCATAGATCTACCTTGGTTTCATAACATCATGTTTTTTTTATAAAAAAATTATTTTATTATATGACAATTAAAATACATGCTATCATAAAAGCAATTGGATAATTTTTCTTTTAAAAAAACATAATGATGGCTGTAAGATAAAATACTTGTTAGTATCACAAAACGATTATCATATTTATATTTGAAAACAAAGTATGAATTGAATTGTATTTTATAAAATAATATCTAAAATATATTTATAATTAATTTAAGAATTTAATAGATCTATACATTTATAATAATTTAAATTAATTATTTTTTTTAAAAAAAATAAATGTAAGTTAAAATAAACTATAAAAAAATAGTCCAGGTGCGATAGGGCCTAGAAGTCAAGGCCTGCGCCTGAGTTTTTTTTTTTTTTTCTTAGGGTTCTCTTGTTTTAACTAGGTGATAGGTTGCCTATAATAGTTGGAGACTTGTCACCTACTAGGTTGTTGCATAAAATCTAGTCATTAATAATTGAGGGATTGATCTAAAAATTTATTTTTCACCAATTTTCACCCAAAAACACCTCAACATAGCACAAAACATTCTTAAATCACTTACCACCTTAAAAAACTTCAAAATCACTCAAATAAAACAAAAATCAACTGAATAAAAAAATCTAAATAGATCCGATCTATTTTTTTAGGCATACTTGTAGAGGACGTGCACCGCACCACCATCGAACATCAAACTTTTTATGTTAAATGAAACACTTTAACATCAAGACTTGTCATTTTTGTCACTAAGATGTAATCAACATATAATATTTTCTCTTCTCTTTTAAATTTAAAGATTAAAAAATAAATAAAATAAAATTTTAAATTAAAATGAAAATTCTAAAAGCTCTAAGATTGATCAGATAATTTTTTGTATTTTATATTACGGTACTCTCACTTTAATTAATCTCGCTATAATTTATAACCCTGTCTCTGATAAATCCCGGACACTCAGAGATAGAATCTTCTAATAACATACAATCTTGTTCAAAACAGATAATAATAATAATAATAATAATATGGTGCGATCTGCTGCCCAGAATAATCTTCCCATGTTCTAAGAAGGACCATACCATTGTTGAAAAATCTGTCATTCACACTATTCGTATTCCTATTTGCTAGAAAGAAAGAAAAACCTATTACGACGTGTCATCCCCTCTTGATAAAAAAATCAGGCGTGGGGCTAGATTTCCTGGACCGAGCGCATCTAGGCTTTTTTTTATATATATATTAAATCTAGGGCATATTGAGGTGGCCCATCAACGCCATTTTTTTTTACCTCGTTTCTATTTAAATATTTATTTATGTATTCTTTCTTATTTCTTGTTTTGTCTTTTAAATAATTATTGATCTTTATATATTTTTTTAATTGCATGATATTTATTTGTATAATTTTTTTTATTTTAAATATTTATATGAATTATTTATACTTGTATAAAAATTTTATAATAACAAAAATCATTTGTATATTAGCAACATTTAACCGCCAAGAGATAAAACAAATGAAAATATTTAAAATAAAAAGATAATCAATATAGAATATTTATAAACACATCTATATTTTATTTTTACTATGAAAATTAGCTTGTTGCTTTACTATTTAATTAGTGTTAATAATTTTATTTATTTATTAATTCATATATTTGTTAGTTTATTTTATGAAGCATAAACAATATTTTTAATTTTTAATTTTTTTAAAATTATGATACATGGAAACATATCCATAAAATATTTATTTTATTTTAAAAATTGACTTGAAATATTATATGCAGCATAAACAACATATTAACATAAACAATATGTTTGTGTTTCTTAATTAAAAAAATTATATATTTCTTAGTTTATTTTATGAAGCATAAATAATATCCTTTTATTTATAATTTTAAAAAAATTATAATATATGAAAACATATCCATAAAATATTTTTTATCTTAAAAATTGACTTAAAATCTTATCTATAACATAAACAAAAATTAGCGTAAACAATATGTTTGCATTTTTTAATTAAGAAAATAATGATATTTGAAAATACATCCATAATATTAACATATTTTTTTATTATATTTGAAATTAACTTAAAAGTTTTACCTAGATCATAAATACCAAAACAAAACATAAAACATAACCCAATGCCAAACAAACCTTAAAATCCCTCTTTTTACATGGTGTTTAAAAATGAGATAAAGATTGTTTTTTAAAGTATTTTTTTGTTTAAAAATATATTAAAATATTATTTTTATATTTTAAAATTTATTTTTGACATTTACATTGATATAAAAATATAAAGAAAATTTAATTTAAAATTTTTTTTATCAATTTTTATTTAGAGTAAACTTCCAAACGAGGGTATTCATCTTTAAAGTCAAAACCGAAAAACCCTAAAGTCAAAACCCCCGTAAACAACAACAATTTTTTTTTTCTTATCTAAAATAACACTCACAGCACACCTTCCCGCCTCCCCTGACTCCTCGTCTTCCCTTCACAAATTTATTATGACATAGGAGGAAGTAGTGAACTGAAATGCTTGTTAGGAGGAGGGATGCA
>Ga0307509_10010344_pt1 | contig 11455 bp, 16 predicted proteins | sample 10_EM_MG_FD_202245 | JGI IMG/M metagenome (GOLD analysis project Ga0307509, IMG submission 202245) | Populus trichocarpa ectomycorrhiza microbial communities from riparian zone in the Pacific Northwest, United States - 10_EM | ecosystem: Host-associated > Plants > Roots > Unclassified | place... | reverse complement strand
AATATCGTGAAAAAATTTCACCGTTCAGAACTGCCAAGCAACCTTACCCAATCGGTCCTTGCCCCCCTGCTAGAAGCCAGCACCCTTGTTCGTGGAACCTACAAAACTTAAGGCCTGTACCTCCGTACTTGTGTGTGGCGCAGTTCAGCAAACCAGCCATGCCGAGCGCCGCCTCTCCAGCTCAAACCCCCTTATCCGCACCATACTATACGAGCTTAGCGATAAAAGAAACGTTTCCTCCAGGGTTTCCCTTCAAAATGCACAAGTTTAGCCAGACACTGCAATTTTACATAACAAATTTTATCCTATTTCTTTTTGCATGGCCAATCACTCGCAGGAAGTGTGCGAAGCCACCCAGCACAGCCACAATGCAGAAGTCCCCTACAAGCTGACTGGGCAGCGTCTTCGGGCTCTTCCCTTAGTGCTCTAATACTCTCAATTTGTAACATGTTTTCTGTAACCTCGTGCTCAGCTATGTGATAAACTCTTGTATCATATACAGCATTAACTGGTTATACTCGAAATGGCGCTATTACCAGAGCGGATACAAAAGCGAGTTGCCACTGTGTGCATAGAGCATGGTCCGGTTATCCAAGTCTCGGTCTCTACTGGTTCTAAGAGAAATAGCGTGAAAGATTAGAAAATGGTCGTTGGCAGGTGGGGACTCTCCGTTGCGACATTGTTTGTGAAGTCGCTGCAGACCACCTTTTCGGGAAAGCCTACATTGATATGCATTGATGCCACACTTCTACAACTCTCTACGGTACAACATTTTGCTCGGCATGGAAGTCTTCATCGTGTTTCAAGCCCAGTTTATTCAATTGCTATGGACAACAACGCCTTCCACGACACCGTACTATTTGGTTCTCCCGCAGCCAGCAACACATGAACACTGAAAGTAAACAATTGTGGCCAAGGTAAAACAAAATGCCTAGCTTAGCTCATAATCTACCATCTGCCATCTCTTCCCCCCTTCTTTCCAGCTTGGCCCATGCCCCCACTCACTCTTTAACTTCAAGAAAGTGGTAAGGGCAGCAAATTCGTTCGCTGTATAATCCTGGTTGTAAAGAGTAATAATGAGAAGATCATTACCACTGGCGAGTTTGAGGGTTTTACGGTAGAGAGAACCGATGCATAGTCTAACATCCTTAAAGACAAGGTTGCGGGTGGCTACTTCTTTGTGAAGAATATTAGTGAATGCCTCTGTCTTGGCTAGTGCATTGAGTCCGGCCTGAACACCAGGTGGGCAATCGGTACTGATCTTCTTGATCAGTTTTGCCTCAAATACCATGAGCTCTGCAACCTAACATTAGCAACAACTAAATACAGAGGGGTTGTGATTCTTTACCCAACGCGCCAGCGAGGTTGAAACATCCCCGCATGTGCATCTTATGGATTTTTCGATTCAGAATCGTACCCTATATCCCGGTTAGAAATAGTAGGAAAACCAGAAGCGGGGAGGATCCAACAATGAGACTCTCGATTTCCCCCACTTGTTCCCGAATCTTAAGGGCTTTCTTATCACGGAGCTGAACCCCCTCCTGATAGCGCTGCCACCACTTGGCTTCAGACAATCGGGACGACTCGGAAAACGTAGCCCGAATCATCTTTCCCTGCTCCATGAGGCCTTGAGCCCACCCGGCTTGCTGTTGCCGTAGCTGGTGGCGTGACAAAGGATTTTTCATGAGGTCGGGTTGACTTGAACAGCCTCCCTCCCCAAGGTCAAGGTGAGGGATAGCCACAATCTCCGGCAAAGTCTGATTCGATGGCGAAGTCTGAGTGTCTTGGGGACTTTGCGGATACTTAGGCATCACTTCAGGTTTCCCCGGTGATGGAGGAACCGGAAACTCGAAGGAAACCAGCTCTGAATTGGTGCCTGCCGGAGTCGGGCCATACGAAGCACAGCTCGGCTGCTCGGGCATTTTTCCTGGGCTGCCTTGGAACGAAGTTGTTGCAAACATTGCGGAAGAATGAAGATTTGGCGGTGCTGATGAGGTGGATGTAATGTACATACAAGTGACATTTCAGTGCGAGGAAGCGAAGGCGGTCACACACCTAACCCTGCTTACATACCCTTTGAGCGTCACGGGCGGCCTTGCCATCTAATATGTGTGCAGATTTCGCCGGTTTTTTCAGCGTAGTTAATGGCACTAGATATGAGGGGGAAAGATACACACTTTAAGTATTTCTGACACTTATACAAAGTGGCGTGCCAACTAGTCGTTAGCTAAGGTATAGCGGTGACTAGTTCCCGCGGTGGACATGTTTAATGAACATTCTGGATCTCTGAGATGTCACGGTGGGTGATCAATTACCATATCGTCCGATCTTTAGTAAAGATCTCAGGTTAACCTATGCCATTAACCACGCTAAAAAATCGGCGAAATCTGCACACAGATTAGATAGCAAGGCCGCCCGTGACGCTCAAAAGGTATGTAAGCAGGGTTAGGTGTGCGAATGCCATTGCTCCCTACCTCGCACTGAAATGTCACTTGCGACACCGCCAAACATCACATCCACCTCATCAGCACCGCCAAATCTTCATTCTTCCGCAATGTTTGCAACAACTTCGTTCCAAGGCAACCCAGGAAAAATGCCCGAGCAGCCGAGCTGTGCTTCGGATGGCCCGACTCCGGCACGCACCCCCAATTCAGATCATGTTTCCTTCGAGTTTCCAATTCATCCATCAACGGGGAACCCTGAAGTGATGCCTAAGTATCCGCAAGGTCCCCAAGACACTCAGACTTCGCCACCGAATCAGACCTTACCTGAGATTGCGGCCATCCCTCACCTTATGGCGGGAGGCAGTTCAAGTCAGCCCGGCCCCATGAAAGATCATTTGTCACCCTATCAGCAATGGAAACAGCAGCAAACCGAGTCGTTTCCATTCTCGGAGAAGTGGAACAAGATGGTTGAGGCTCAGCTTTGAGAGTTTTCCCGATTGTCCGAAGCCATGTGGTCTCAGTACTATGAGAAGTTGCTCCAACGCTGTCAGGAGAATGACCAAAAGTTTCGGGAACAAGCGGTGGAAATCGAGAGACTCAATGTTAGATCCTCCCCACTTCTAGTTTTCCTACTATTTCTAACCAGGATATAGAGTGTGGTTCTGGATAATAAAATCGAAGTGATGAAACTCCGGGGATGGTTCAATCTCGCTGGCGCGTTGGGTAAAGAATCACAACCCCTCTTTATTCAGTTGTTGCTAATGTTAGGTTGCAGAGCTCATGGTATTTGAGGCAAAACTGATCAAGAAGATCAGTACCAATTGCTCACCTGGTGTTCAGGCTGGACTCAATGCACTAGCCAAGACAGAGGCATTCACTAATATTCTTCGCGAAGAAGTAGCCACCCGCAACCTTGTCTTTGAGGATGTTAGATAATGCATCGGTTCTCTCTACAACAAAACTCTTCAACGCTGCCATGGTAATGATCCTCTCACTATTATTCTTCACAGCCAGGATTATACAGCGAGCGAATGTGCCGCCCTCGCCGCTTTCCTGAAGGTAAAGAGTGAGTGGGGGCATGGGCCAGACTGGGAGGAAGAATAAACGTGACGGCAGACTAGGCACTAAGCTAGGCACTTTGTTTTACCTTGGGCACAATTGTTTTTTTTTCAGTGTTCATGTGTTGCTGGCTGTGGGAGAATCAAATGCTACGGTGTCGTGGAAGGCGTTGTTGTCCATAGCAATTGAATAAACTGGGCTTGAAACACGATGAAGACTTCCATGCCGAGCAAAATGTCGTATCGTAGAGAGCTTCAGAAGTATGGCATCGATGCATATCAATGAACGCTTTCCCGAAAAGGTGGTCTGCAGCGACTTCACAATGTTGGAAGATTGGAGTGCCCGCCTACCGACGACCATTTTCTGATCCTCATGGGCTTGCGCTATTTCTCCTAGAACCTCTCCCACCCCGCCCACGACCTATTTGAACAGGGCGCCTAGCATGCTTATGGGTGATTGTTCTTTTTAAAGTGCGAAGTAAAGGTAAAAATATTCAACCGCCACATTTTATCCTCTAGCCTAGTTGCAGAAACTGTCTATCACCGACGAGGGACATCACAACCACTGAACAAGTGTTGATTTTTTTTTTACATTTATATATATTCACAACTTATCATTATATGCTTCTCTCTCTCTCTCTCTTATTTTTTTTCTCAGTATTCTAATCATTCATTTTGTTTGCTGCTTGTTCTCTGGTGTCTTTCTACCCAAGAAAATTTATGTCTTAGGCTACCCCTGCATTTGTTGGAGTGTACTCGAGTACAGTACGAAAACATCCCCCCTGAGACCTCTATTATGTGACACAACACAAAAATCGCACCACGATGGACAAACACCCAAGAGCACTTCCGGTGGAATCAGCTAGCTTGGTATATATACAAGGGCACCAATCATGAACGAATCCACCGAAAACCCCAGATATCACCTAATTTCAAGCAGCGGCACAGTTCTTCGTGGTGTCGGCACATGCCTAAAAGTTCTCCACTCATGGACATCAGAGAACTAAGTTGTAAGCTGTCCACACTCTTTGCCGTTCAGGACAGTACTTGATCGCGTGCAATATCACTCGTGCAATATCACTCACTGGACTGCCATAGGCAGGCAGGGATATCGAGCGTTTGGGGTATGCATGTGGGGCCAGGGGAAGCAGAGATCACAACAATTTTTGAGCCTTGTTCATTGAAAGACAACTTCTGTATTGTATATGGAGACAAGGTTGATGGTGAGGAACTGGAGAGGGCATACCGGAATAGGCGGGGTACTGCTCTCCGGAATCATATGCTATATACGTGATATAAATCTAAGGCAATAGAGAAGGGTTTAGCTGAATAGCGGGGTTTTATACGATAATCAGCCCTCAACCCCCACAATGAGGTTCAGGCTTGGAGGACGCCCCCGATAAGCAGACTCTTCATTAAACCATGTCCACCGCGGAAACTAGTCACTGCTATATCTTAGTTAACAGCTAGCTGACACGCCGCTTTGTATAGGTGTCAGAAATACTTACAGTGTGTATCTTTCCCCTTCATATCTAGATACTAGCACTAGGAAAGGAGAAACAATAGATTGTAGAAAAAAATAAATGATCAAAAAAACGAATAAAAGTAAGGATTATGGAAATTTCAAGCTACACTAGCTTATTTTAATCTAGTAGAGATACACCTCCGCTCACGCTGAATTCTAGATTTGAAACAGATACTCACAGATACTCACTCGACTGCATGAGGAAAATCTGAATAGGGAGCCGGGTGAGTATGTGATAGATGTGTGGATTGCCATCGCGTATGATTTCCTTCCACGGAAGGGGAAATTTTAAGCAGTCGCAGGATAACTCGGGGGGGAAGGGTGGGGCCGCAATTGCGACAGGGCAATGTTTTGAGCTATACGGGAAGGTGGGGCGGGGGTCAGGAAAGGAGGGTAGCTGCGGCAATAAATACGTTCGTGTAACTATTGCGGCCCCTGCGGAAATGGCACGTAGGTTGTTGGTAGGCATTCGAAGGCGCTAAGGAAGGTGATGCCTCCTCGGGCTTAGACCGAGCTGTTGGCGGTAGGTGTTGGAGGTTGGAGTAGAGCCACCTCTTCCATATAGCTAATTGTGGCAGCACACCGCAGGGGTATTAGTCTCTGGCTATCTGGCTTGTTAGGGTTGACCTCGACCCGCTCGAGTAGTATTTTCACAATTCTCTCATTCCCGTAGCTAGCAGCTAGCAACAATGGTGTTTGGCCGTCTATGGCTGGTTTCTTGGGGTTGACATCGTCTCGCGCGAGAAGCATCTTCACAATTTCCTCGTTCCCACGGCTACAAGCCCACCAGAGTGGTGTTCGGCCGTCCTCATCTAGCTTGTCAGGGTCGATGTCCTCCCGTTCGATTATCATTTCCACAATTCCCTCGTGCTCATTCCAAATAGCCCATATGAGAGGTATTTCGCCGTCCTCGTATAGTCTGTTAGGGTCGCTGTCGTCTCGTCCGAGTGGAATTTTAGCAATTCCCTCATGCCCTTTGCGAGCAGCCCGCAACAGTGGCGTTTGGCCGTTCACATCTGGCTTGTCGGGGTCGATGTCATCCCGTCCGAGTAGCATTTCCACAACTCCCTCGCGCTCATTCCAAACAGCAAATAGGAGAGGTGTTCCGCCGCACATATCAGATTTGTTGGGATCGATATCGTCTCGTCCGAGTAGCATTTTCACAACCCCATCATGCCCATTGCGAGCAGCCCGGAACAGTGGCGTTTGGGCGTACTCACCCAGCTTATTAGGGTCGATATCGTCCCTGCCGAGTAGCAATTTCACCACTTCACCGTGCCCATTCCCAGCAGCCCAAGCAAGAGGTGTATTACTCATGCTGGCTCTCTTGTCGATGCCCTAACCTTCCACCTCTACCAAACACGCCACAATCTCATCAACTCCAAAGACGGATCCGTGGTATAGGTTGTTGGATAAGGAAGCCTTATATGGTAAACATATGGTTTCTCCGCTTTCAAGATGATTTTAGTGGATATGAAGTTGTTACAGGGGTCGAGAGAGCTTTAGCTCGCTGCAAATTCCTCCAATTTAAGCAGGTTCCTCCAATTGTTAAGTGAGCTATGGTGCCCTGATAGCGGTAACCTAGAAACCCTAACATCCCAGCACCTTGGCTGTCGAGATTTTGTGAGCCGATCTCTAGTGCTAAGGTGTGGAGCAACGAGCGAGAGGGAGTTGAAGTGTGGCTCTGCAGAGTTGATACGCCAAGCTCTGCTCTCTCTCTCGGCCTTGTTTCTTACATTAGCGGTATGATATTATAACGAGCGCTTCATCCACATTACCGTAGAAACTGGAATAATTGGGCCTCGAAAAATGCGGTTAATTTAAGGTGTGTATTGCGAATGATCTTCTTGTCGCAATAAATAGGGGTTTCATTATTTCTTGGCAGCTAATCATAGTGAAGACGATGCCAACAAAGGAGAAAACTCTCCATAATTGGCTGCCAAGAAATAACGAAACCCCTATTTATTGCGACAAGAAGATCATTCGCAATACACACCTTAAATTAACCGCATTTTTCGAGGCCCAATTATTCCAGTTTCTACGGTAGAGGAAAAGGGAAACAATAAATTTTGGAAAAATACATGGCCAACAACCAAAGAGAACAAAATTAAAATTAAAATAGGAGATGTATGGTGGAAATTTCAGACCACACTAGCTTATCGGAATACAATAGAAGTATGGTGGCATTTCACTCACACTTAACTCTCAGGTTAACCTATGCCATTAACCACGCTGAAAAAACCGGCGAAATCCGCACACAGGTCGCCGCCCGTGACGCTCAAAGGGTATGTAAGCAGGGTTAGGTGTCTGCCTTTGCTCCCTACCTCGCACAGAAATGTTACTTGCGACACCACCAAACATCACATCTACCTCATCAGCACCGCCAAATCTTCATTCTTCCGCGATGTTTGCAACACCCGTTACTTTGCTTCCAACCTCGGTGCTTCCTACCACCCCGCCATCGGATACCGCTTTGGTATCGACACTCTCGTCGCTACCTTCGTTCCAGGGCAACCCAGGAAAAATGCCCGAGCAGCCGAGCCGTGCTTCGGATGACCCGACTCCGGCACGCACCCCCAATTCAGAGCTGATTTTCTTCGAGTTTCCAATTCCTCCATCAACGGGGAACCCTGAAGTGATGCCTAAGTATCCGCAAAGTCCCCAAGACACTCAGACTTCGCCACCGAATCAGACCTTACCTGAGATTGCGGCCATCCCTCACCTTATGGCGGGAGGCAGTTCAAGTCAGCCCGACCCCATGAAAGACCCTTTATCACGCTCCCAGCTACGGCAACAGCAAGTCGGGAGGCTTCGATACTTCATGGAGCAGGGAAATACACTTCAGGCTACGTTTTTCGAGTCGGCTGAAGCTATGTCGTGGCAGTGCTATCAGGAGGGGGTTAAGCTCTGTGAGAAGAAAGACAACAAGATTCTGGAACAAAGGTTGGAAATCAACAGACTCATGGTTGGATCCTCCCCACTTCTGGTTTTCCTACTATTTCTAATCAGGATATAGGGTACGATTATGTGTGAAGAAGTCAAAAAGATGGAATTGCAGAAACGTTTCAACCTCGCTGGCACGTTAGGTAAATAATCACAACCCCTCTTTGTTTAGTTGTTGCTAATGTTAGGTTGCAGAGCTCATGGTATTTGAGGCAAAACTGATCAAGAAGATCAGTACCGATTGCCCACCTGGTGTTCAGGCCGGACTCAATGCACTAGCCAAGACAGAGGCATTCACTAATATTCTTCACAAAGAAGTAGCCACCCGCAACCTTGTCTTTAAGGATGTTAGACCATGCATCAATTCTCTCTACCGCAAAACCCTCCAACGCGCCCATGGTAATGATCTTCTCACTATTATTCTTTACAGCCAGGATTATACAGCGAACGAATGTGCTGCCCTTGCCACTTTCCTGAAGGTAAAGAATGAGTGGGGGAATGGGCCAAAGTGGAGGGAAGAAGGAGGGAGATGGAATATGCCATATTATGAGCTAAGCTAGGCAATTTGTTTTACCTTGGCCACAATTGTTGTTTTTCAGTGTTCATGTGTTGTTGGCTGTGGGAGAATCAAATAGTACGGTGTCATGGAAGGTGTTGTTGTCCATAGCAATTGAATAAACTGGGCTTGAAACACGATGAAGACTTCCATGCCGAGCAAAATGTTGTATTGTAGAGAGTTGCAGAAGTATGGCATCAATGCATATCAATGTACGCTTTCCCGAAAAGGTGGTCTGCAGCCACTTCACAATGTCGGAACATTGGAGTGCCCGCCTACCAACGACCATTTTCTAATTTTCATGGGCTTGCGCTATTTTTCTTAGAACCTCTCCCAGCCCGCCCATGGCCTGTTTGAACAGGGCGCCCAGCATGCTTATGGATGACTGTTCTTTTTGAAGTGCGAAGTAAAGGTAAAAATATTCAACCGCCACATTTTATCCTCTAGCCTAGTTGCAGAAACTATCTATCACCAACGAGGGACATCACAACTAGTCAGCACTTGCCCTCTTCCTCTCACTGCCCTAGGTTTGTCTTTTTTACATAATATACGTCTTCTTTACGCTCGTGTCTATATAGTAAAACAAAACTGCACCACCGAACTCACGCCCCCCGCTACCGGTATGTGGCCTTGTAAATTCCTCGGGTTGTAAGAGCCATTTCCCCACATTTCGACTCTACCATCCCGCACATCTTGGTGGCGCAGCTTAGGCCCGAGTGGCGATAACCAGGTCAATAATTGTGACCGCTCATCCACAATATTATAGCTATTCCAAAGGTTATTATAAGAACTTGTAGTAAGGAGTTGGCGTAAGGCACCTTTTTTTGTTGTTGATGCAGGATAGGTGTTGGTTAGTTGATGAAATCGCTGGGAGGAACAAAAGAGGGGGAGGGGGATGTTTTATGGAGACCCATGGATCCCTCTGCACAGCACCACCCAATCAAATTCCCTCAAACCTACCCAACACAAAATTTTGCAATGTCATAGACAGCCAACCGTCCAGTCCGTCCGTCTTCAAGTGAAGACAAGACAGACTACAGCTCATAGTCAGTCTTTTCGGGGGTGCTAGGACGGACTACGCCAGGGAAGGTGAGGGCGGGACGGACTATAGGGGACTATAGTCCTAACGCTTGGACCTCCTGTACTAGCCATGTTGAGATCATACACCTCCAAACGGATTCTTTTTACTTCATGATTCATCACTCGTTCAGTCCCCCGCCGTCTCCCACCATTCCCCGCCTTCCCAACCATTCCCGGCTGGCTTGGTACAATATAACCACACCAAACTCACTAACCGAAGCCGCAGGGTAAATCTCTGGCATCACTATTAGCATACCTCACTTAGAATACGAGCAACCAGCACAATTAGTATAGTACGCACAAAGGAAAATCTGACCCCTCCTCTGTCGGTTCATGGAGAGTTGTACGATTTTGGCGGCTGTTATCGGCCAGGAGGTGACTCCCTTATCGCAATCTCTGTAGCAGTTATATAATGTAAGCATATACAATCACCCGCATGTGAAACCGAGTATGGTGATCGGTTGCTGGGAATGAGAAATGATCGCTATTGCGGGAAAGGTGACTGGTATCGTGGGATATCGGGCTGGACAGGGAATGACGGTGAGGGGTGGTATGGGAACAGACGAAATCCTGATGGCTGAGGGAAGGGCGCATATTCAGAAGAGAGGCTAGTAATGAGGATGGTGACACGGACCAAAAGGATGTTTGTGATATAGAAGAAAAGGGATCATTTATAGATACATGTGAAGAGTAAAGAGAAATAAATAGACTCTATTTTGTTCTCTCTAACCCCTTCGAATATTATTATATCTTGATGATAAAGTAACGTTTCCGCTTTGGGTTAGGCGAGGGGGCGGACTTTTGAGGGGGGAGCGCTCCTCCTAAATTTCGCGTTATCATTTCCCAAACCGTCGACCGCCCCCAACACCACGAACCCCGCAACAATGTCTTCCACCACAGCTAAATACGACGAACTGACTAAATCCCTAACGGAGGCTATAGGGTCGAAATTAACTACCCACGATCTTGAGTGTGACGAGAAGTGGGCGAAGCGGTACCACGAGTTGAAGAAAAAAACGGAGGCGAGAAAGGTGGAGCTCCACAACGAAATCGTCGCAATTTCTAATCTTGAAGTTTGATCCTTACCCCTCATTTAGGAATTGTTTCTAATTTCAATATAGAAGGATATTGCGAGGGAAGAAACCAAGCGGAGCAGGATTGAAGAAAACTTCAATATACGTGGAGGTTTAGGTAAGCAATCATTGTACTCGCCTTTCCACGCTAAGATTGGGCACCCGTTTTGTGATAACCTCTCCAGAACTATATGCTACTGCGGCCGAGTTGCAGTTGGACAGCTAAGGTGGCAATTCCCATACAAAGTGTCCAACTTTAACTCGGCCACGGGAGTAGAGGGCAGCCTTATGCCGCTTTTCTAAACGGGTGCCCAATCTTGGCGCAGAGACACGAGTACCTTCCAGTCACAGACTAACATATTCCAGAGCGAATCGTCTACCAAGCGAGGGAGTTAAAGAAGATTGAGTCGCCGGGGGCGGGGGTTCAGGGTGGCCTAAACGATATCGTGAGCTTGCCACAATTTCAGAAGGTTTTAGAAGAGGAAGTTGAACTCCGCGAGGAGGCGACCAAGGAGGCTGTCCTCGACTGCCTGCATGGATTTTACCAGGACCTCTCGGTGGCTGCCCATGGAAGCACCGGCACCCTTACCTTATACCATAGGCACTATGAGTCGCCGAACGAAGTTGCGGCCCTTGCCTGCCTCCTCCGCCTCCAAAAAACGTGGGACAACTCACTCGAGTGTGTCGAAGTTAAGAAGGGGCCAGCAAAGGAAGGGGGGGAGGATGCGGAGGGGCGGGCAAATGACGGGGAGGGCAATAAACCGGCAGGGGGGAGG
>Ga0307509_10010343_pt1 | contig 11456 bp, 10 predicted proteins | sample 10_EM_MG_FD_202245 | JGI IMG/M metagenome (GOLD analysis project Ga0307509, IMG submission 202245) | Populus trichocarpa ectomycorrhiza microbial communities from riparian zone in the Pacific Northwest, United States - 10_EM | ecosystem: Host-associated > Plants > Roots > Unclassified | place... | reverse complement strand
AAAACTCCCTACCACACCTTTTTGCTCCCATGGCCAACTTATCGGTCTGCGCTTTCATTATTCCTGATGGTGTGGAGACCACGTCAGGCGTCAGCACATCCGTTTATCCGTTGACAACAATGGTTACAAGTTATCTTGCCCTCGTGCTTGCCGAGGGTAGTCTAACTCGCCGGACAGAAGATGGCCATTCTTCTTGGTTGGTTCCGTCGAGAATTCGGTATGCGACTGCATCTCGTATTCTGGTCTTCCGGCATTACACGACTTGTCCTCGGGATCGTTCCTATAGGAATTTTCCCGCGGACTCCATCTTTTTACCAACTTGTCCTTTGTGGATTCACCCGATCCACTTACTGGGCATAGTTACCTACTTCATACTCTACACGACTTTGTAGGTACGAGCGGACTAACTTTCGTGCGAAAACGTCCCGTTACTTTCGACCGACCTTTCCGATCGTCTGTCTTCAAGCGTCTGTAACTTTATGCGCCGTCGTCCGATTCACCTGCTTCCACTTGCATAAGGTGCCCGGAGGTCTCCCCTCATATATCCTGCGAACAGGATCCGGTCGGACGGACGGCCGCGACGTATACGGTGTTATAAGATGTGTTTCGTTGATAGTGGCCTTTGGTGTTGGGACGCAACTACCCTGGCGACCAGTGATGACGCGTCGTCCCAACGCCGGGGCTGGAGGGGGGTGTTATCTTTTTCCTTCGAAGTTCGTGTGCGTCAAGGTAGGGTAACTTTGCCCGGTAAATCCTTACGGGGAGTCCGTGCCCCTAACACTTATAAGGTGTCATACACCTTCTGGTAATTCTGTAAATTTTATCACCTAATAAATATTCATCAGGTGAGAAAAAATACGAAGCTGGATTTCTGAAAAGCGGAGTGCTGCCAAAAGCAACAGGGTCTCCAACAGAGGCAGGATATCCAGCAGAAATGAAAGTAAACCGCAAATTATTATCGCACACAGTTTGGATATTGAGTGCATAGCGTTTCTTGCGGTTCATATAGGTTTCCCCATAGAAGCTTGGTGCATACATCAAGCCAATATCAGTTCCATCAAGAAAGCCTATACAGCCTGGAAAATTGCTCTCATCCTCAATCTCACTTCTCATCAATCGATAAGTACTTGATCCCAGTTGTGGCCATATTAGGTAGGTTGGAAGCAGTCTCAAAAGTGCAACCATACTTCGATATCGATACAGAGAGGCTGTACCTTCTCCAATCTGGAGTTGCTCTGAAAAGCGGATTGTTGAATTGCCTTTCTGTCCTAAAATATAGAGGGTAATTGCAAGCTGCAATGCTGTATCTGCCTGTGGATTTCGTGATTGATTTTGGAATATTGGATCGTATTTGATTTTCTCGTTAAGGGTATAGAAAGCAGGTGGAGTCATTCGAAAAAGGGAACAAAAACGATCTTCTGATATCGTGATCAACTATTTTAAATTAAAAAATACATTTTATTCAACAATATTATTAGCGATAGTTCTTTATTTTCTGTAAATAATTGGGAAGGATATAATCTGGAGTATACATTTGACCAAAAACCAATACCACGTGGAAGAGATACCCTTGGAGCAAGATACCGAATATTCGGTATTGCTATCAAGAGCATTTCACATAACTCTTCAATATCTTCTGCAATTACTGAAACCCCATTTATTTCACTCTCCTTCACCAAAGCGCCATTTATTCTTGACACTTCCAAATGATCGCCATCCCCGCGGCCCAAATCTTCCTCCTCAGGCGCATTAAAACAAAGGTCGATTAGGAGAGAAAACCCAAGTAACTCTTGGGCATCGGTCGAAACGGCTTGCTTGAAGGATTTTCTCGGCATTTTTGAACGATTGCTAATTCAGTGTCCGAAGGTTAAATCAGAGATCTATGATAAAAATATTCGTAGACCTTCTTATTCAATTCTCAGATTGTAGGCCCGGTGTACTCAGAGCTTAGTTGATTTTCATTCTTAAGTAATTGATTCTATTGGTCAATTTAGTCTTGATATGACAGGTCATAGTGACGAAAACTCTCAACTCAAAGCTACGGTTTTTAACTTTGAATACCCTTACTGGTTGACGTTGGCGGCAACAACCTTTTCTATGGGTCAAACCATTTCAGAACTCTTCCATTTCTACCACCAAACAGGCTCTTAGAATATCATGCGCTTGGCGGTCAACCCTTTCGGATAACCCCCCATCGACTGAGAAATTTACTGTCGAAAAAGCGAAACCTTTACATGGAACCATGACTCTCTTCGGCCACTATAAAATAGTGAAGAGGAATTAAAAAATATATATTGAAAATGGATCACTAAATGCAGTCAATGTTGTATATTTATTATTTTTCCACACTTGGAATGGCTTCCAGTGTGCTGGTCTACTTTCTTGAGAGTGGTAACCTTGGCACGGTTACTGTAAGGTAGGTTCAGAGTGGTTTTTTATGCCAAGAATCCCTAGAAAATCACCAAAAAATTGTAGAAAAATTCTAGCATATAAAAACATTAGCAGGGTTAAAGTAATTCATTATTTTTTCTGTAACTTTTTTTCAATTTCTTTGCATTGTTTGAGGGATAAAAAGATATGCCAAGGTGTATAAATCTTTTGTTCGTTGCATGTAAGTTGTTGCCCCTGTTAGGGTTTCGCTTTTTTGATGGTAAATTTCTCGGTCGATTTCAATAATCTTTATTACTATCTAAAAGGATCGTGCCAATCCAGGCTTTGGTCCCAACGGCAGTACATTCCCGAGGTACGCCAGCTCAACCTGCCTATTCCGCAGTACATCTGGAAAGTACCACCTGCGCGACCTGTGAGTACCCCGCCACAGGGACTGGAGGTCCGGCCAGAACACAGCTATCTTCAAAAATAAAGTACAAAAGAAATCCACCTCCAGTACCCCGTAAATCACTACCACAGACAAGGATGCAGCCCCATTCAAGCCCACACTTCGGCAGACCGGTCACACAACCCAACAAAGGAAAAGTCCACGCCGCCCCTTCGTCCAAACGATACCCATGGCACCCCACAAAATACACGCCACAAGCCCCCATCCACCAGCCATCCACGGCACAGGCTCACCCACACGTGGCTCAGGCGCCTTCTGCGACGCCACCGCAACCGGGGAAAAATCTCAGAAGCTACCCCCTCCACTAGCTCCTCGGGACCCCAGCGAAGAGGTCCAGCACAACCGTAAATTGACCGGAAAAAGGGAAAAACGAGCCGCATAGGTTCGCCAGAGGGCAAGCCCTCCAGCTCCAGTTGCCCTAGTGATAACATGATAACCAACCAAGGACTTATCGATGGAAATGGGCAACCAAGGCCCAAATCCTAAAGACATGAAGCCATCGTGAGATAGGCTTCAAGGGCGTTGATTGGGTGACCCCCCCTTAACCCCCCCAAAACGACCTGTCACAAGAGGTGACAAAACGGTCGATGGTATCCGGAAGGGTTGACCGCCAAGTGCATGGAATTCTAAAGGTTTGCTCGTCTCTGAGGAGTTGAGAAGGCCTGACTTCGACAGACTTACCCTTGATACCCGGTAAAGTGCCTGACGGTCTGATGGCGGGACGGTCTGATGGCGATTTTGATAAGATATACTAAATACAGTAAGGATTTGCACAAAAGAGAGAAAGAGAGAAAAACTGCTGAGGAAAGCGAGAAATTCAAGGTATAAAATCTAGCAAAAGAAAAGTATGATACATATGATAGAAAAAGAAGAGAGAAAAGCTGGCTAGGGAGCGGGCAATAAAAGTGGGCCTGGTATTGTACCGTAAAAACCGAAATAATTGGGGCTTCACGCTGGGACATTGGAGTTGCCTCTCCTGGTAAGGTCTGCTGTCTCAGGTGAGGGCTGAAAGAGAATCTTCGCGGTGTGTTTTCTCCCCCTAGTCTAAATCCAAAGGGGCAATTCTGGACGTCCTAGCGCCATGCCCAATTATTTCTGTTTTTACGGTATTTACTCCTCCCTCTTGTGTCTCCCTCCTTTTCCGAATGGTTTGGCGTGTCTTTTTCTCTTTTGTTTTGAATGCAAATCCTTACTGCATTTAGTATCTCTTATCAAAACCGCCATCAGACCGTCCTCGCCATCAGACCGTCAGGCACTTTAGACTACATCACCTCTTAACTCAATGGTTTGTCCTAACCGGGTAGTCGTCATATCGACAATAGTGGGAGAAGCGGGCTTGGTGCCATTGCCTCCAGCGGCCCATGGTCGCAAATCTCTATGATAGAAGAAAAAGAGTTTTGGGAGTTGTAATATTACAAGATCAGAAATTTTAAGCTATTTGAACTTCCAACTTTCATGGATGGGGTTGTTGATATTTTTGGCGTGGGAGCAGTCGAGCATTTCGATCTGATTCAATGGCATCCGAATCCAGCCACATCATCAATCATACTGATTGCAATTGCACACAGCCATCCATGTTGTGAACCGAACTACTGAATGGAAGTTAAAAAGAAAAAAGGCAATGCAGCGCACAATTCCCACTACTTTTCAGGGAGCGATGGAGAAGAAGTGAAAGCATGAGGTGAGAAAGGAAGAGTGGAAGGTATCTTGTTCTCCCACCCGATCTCCGTACAGAAAGAGTGGCATTGGAGAAGAAATGAGAAACAAAGAGAAAGTCCTTGGAACACCCCGCCACCCCAGAACTGCCGCCATTGCTGAGCAGAATCACAACTGATCTACAAATACCATAACACTGACATTTCAACTCAAATCAGCCTATTGAATATAAGAAAATCCCGAGAGTGACTTTGCGCAGGCTGTATATTTCTTTATCCCCCTCTGGAATGCCCTCCCAGGAGCATCATTCCTGGCATCATTCCAAATGGAAGAATCGGGGGCTTGAACCGGAGGTCGAATTTAACAATTCCAAGATCAACGCCGATCCCCATGCCCTGTTCGCGCTCCCGCTGCTGACTCATTTCTCTTGCATGCATCTCTTCCAATTGCTTCTTCTCAGCTACAGCTCTTTCAAGCCTTTCCTTAGCTTTTGCTTGCTCCTCCGCAATCAATTCCCTCATCTCATCATCCTTTTCCTTTATGGCTTCCTGACGCTCTCTTTCTAGGGTTTCAATTTCTTCCCTAAATTTCTTCTGTTGCTCAATCAATTCCGCGTTAATCCATTGTCCTGCATCGGTCTCAACTATGGTCTTCCCTTGTTCGACTATCTGATCCTGTATGTCGAGCGCTTCTGGCTTGTTCGGCATCAACTTATCGATAAGCTTCAATCCGGATTCTCTGGTGCCATGAAATCTCTGAACGGTGGCGCCCTTCTCGATAAGGAGTCCCCAGAATTTAGGATCGCCACAAATACCATTTTCCCTAATCTCCCCAGCCGCTTGATCAACCTTTGACCACTGAGTTGTCGTGAGAAACACGTTCCTCAGGGCACCGGGACCGCACAATTTCTTGAACATGATAAGGTTCTTCACGGCGGAACCTTCCATGCGGAGATCAGTGATACGGTGGAGGTAGATAATGCCGGAGAGAAGCCGCTTCTCCTTGTAAGTTTGTGAAGTCCAATCAGTGATCTCCTTCAGCACCTCCGTGTCGCTTCTGGTAGTATCATTGAAGCCAGGAGTGTCGACTAGGGTAATCGTTGCGCCCGCATGCTTAAAAGAGTAAGATTCGACCTTGCTAGTACCTTACTAGTATCAGCAGACTAGTTCATCTTCTACACCAGGGGATATCTTACAGGAGTAAAGTCCATCGCTCACTTTGACCTCCGAGTGACCAGAGAGTTCCTTGATAAAGTAACTCTTACCGGCGCCTGTCACCCCTTTTAGCAAACCTACGGTGAATTTTGGATAGTTTTTTTGGATTTTACCTGTAACTCCCATGACTGCTATCAAAATTTCTTGACTCGGCGCATCGTTGGTTTTCATTGCGGAGGGTTGCAGAGCTGACCCGGTGGTGAGTTTAGAGGATCGTTTGGGTAATCAATTGGATAGCGGAAAAATATAGTAACCCACGGTCAATCGAGGGCAGAGTGAAGCAAGATTGCGAATGGTCCTTTTAGTAGACCCGGTGAATATTTGTATGGGAGTTCTTATTATAAAGTAAAGTTGCTCAGTAGTGAGATACATTAGAAGAAATAAGGTACGGGCTTTATAAGTTCAAGAGCAGCTATGCTATTATCGCACGGGAAAGGGGTGTGCAGTCTGGTTGGTTCTGGGGTGGTCAGGGTTTCGACTTCACGGCAGGCGGGTTGCCCGATCCATCGAGTGCGCCGGCCAGACGTCTCTGCCGAGCCCATGGTCCTAAAACTGATAGTATGAAAATTTGAAAAATGTGCGGGATTAATAGCAATTTTGGAAATCACAAGATGATGATCGGCATGCCCTAGGCATATCGGTAGTTTTAGGTATCATTGATGGAAAGCTCGAGATATCGGGAGTCCTTACTACACATTTCATTTGTCCCGGAAGTGCGGGGAATGTTCTTTTCTTTTGTTATCATATGAGCAAGGGAAAGGGGACATGTATGGTGGAATATGGATACCGTATGTGTAGTGTTCGATCGAAGGATAAGGATGGTTTCGTTAGGTTTCATATATACTCCCGCCTTTACCATTGGTTTAGAGATTGAGAGACATCAGAGAACGAAGTTGCGAGTCATCCACACCCGTTGCCACTTGGTACGGTACGGTACCGGTAGTCTATTTGACCCTGTGTAGGAAGAAAATGTAATAAGATGAAGATCGGAACCGTCTTGAAACAAAAACACAACTAGATCTGTATGATACAAGATGCCAACGAAATTTCTAGCACCGCAGGGAGCAATTTTTCTCTCAGAGTTCTTACGCATTTCCTGTTTTCCCATCTCGCCAAAATAAAGCGAGAGTTTCCCTACTCTCGAAGCATCAACTCGGTGAACAAACTCACCATCACCCATGCATCTTGTGTGTGCTTTTGCGGCACAACAGTCTGCCACTAAATTGCCGTTCTTCTCACTGTGCCTCATAACTCTAGCACTAGTTGCAGGAAAGATGTACTTCTTATATATGTGAAAACAGGTTTAATGAGTTTGTGTGGGCGCTTCCATATTCAGGGACTGTTTGCCACATTTGTGGCTTGAGAATCCCTATTTTCAGGTACGGGTACAGTACTTCCTTGCTACGATTGATACTTGTAATCTAGTTCCATGCCCCAATGGACACACCAGTATCCAAAGATCGTATGATCATCGGATATGATATGTACGACAGATGAGGACAGCAATACACTCGATTTGAACAACTAACAGAGGTTGTTGTGTATCTCTTGGGCCGTCCAAGAGATTAGTTGCCGTAGTAATTTTGGCATTAATGTATGGGAGGAGGGTTGCGAGATGGGTTTTCCCATGGTAGTGTTTTTTTATTTTATTTATCTGTGGGATAACTGGTTAGATTCTAGTTCAGAGCAACTAGGATCATAAATCAGTTTGAACTTTTAGGCATACTGAGTCCATAGCAGAGAGAAACGAGAAGTGGATAGACAGAAGCATGATCGAGCAAATGATGGGGGTTCTGCTCGATTATGATCTGATCAAGAGGGCCTCCATGATCGAATGAATCAAATTGGTAGACCTTCATCGAGTGATCGATCATTGCCACTACTCGAGAATGGCTGAGTATAGGCGATTATCCACAATTTTTCTCCCTTGTGATTGCGTTCGTATATTCCACAATGTGATCGATGGTTTGAATACCTCTCCTATTCGCAATTATGAGGCTAATTATACATTTCCTCTACTATGATGGCTCCTATGCACGATTCATACCCCACCATCCGCTCGCGGTGCAGTATCACTGAAATCTGTCACTGAACCGGAGCGGCTGGCGCTATTACGTTCGCTTGCAGAGTCCGATACCATCACTACCACTTGCGATGCAAGCCTTCTAATAGGTGGGGTCTGCTTTGGGTTAACCGGGGTTGTTCATTGGGTTGGGTTGGGATTGTTGGGGCGGGTTCGCGATCGAGATCTCTCGGGTCGGGTCGTGTTCAAGGTAGTACCCGTGCCACCCACGATTGCTCGCTTGCTCGCAACCTGGGGCACTCTCAAGAGAGTGCCTCACAGCTCAACGATAGATTTATTTGTATGTGAATTTAGGGGTTACGAACCACTACTAAACATCCTCTGATGCTTTAAAAGCCCTTCTGACCTCCCCACACATTGTTTTAAGTCTTTGCAAATAAGTCTTCCATTTTTTTCCCTCTCTTTTTCAACTTTTATTTTCGTCTGGTGGGGACTTTATTTAAAATCTATCGTTGAGCTGTGAGGCACTCTATGGGAGTGCCACCGTAGTTCGAAGGTCTTCAATAGTTTTATTCTTAACTAAACGCTAATGAAGCGACTGTCTATCCGGGCCTGAACAACTATACAGCAGTACGTTCCGAGGAGTACACCAGTCCCAACTTGTCTTATCCACAGTACATCTGGAAAGTACCACCCACGCGACCGGTAGACCAAAATCCGACGGCCCAGAACTGTGAAAGAGTAAACAGTGCACAGTTACAGGACGATCTCAAATGACTCCTCAGAGGCTTCGACCCCACGCCACACTTCAGGCATGTCTGATCACCAGCCTAGAGTCTTTACCTATACTGAAAATCTCAGGATTCCTTCCTGCGCTAACATTATCAAAAATTATTCTCTGCATCCCATGCGCCCGCCCAGTACATCGGACCCACCTAATGCTTCACAGGCTAATAGTGACTCAGAATGCAGTCCTGTATCCTGGGCTTCTCCAGACGTAACCCTCCCACCACAGAATGCACCCGACGCATCCAGACAAAACACCTACTTGTAATACGGTACTCAGAATGCAACCAGATGGAGCATCAAATCTTCTGGATACACTACATTCAGTACCCATCTTCATGAGATCAGCAAAGGGTCTCCCCTTTGCCTGCTCCTGACCCAGGTCATAATACCAGTATATTTTATAAAGTATATATAAATACTCTTCTATTCTTCTTAATATTCTAAATCTACTCAGTGTTCTTTATGGCTTTTGACAACTGGGAAGGCATAGGACATTGTCATACAAGGCTTCTGTGATCGTATACTGGATGCTACTGGAATCTGGCTTTAAAGTCCCAGTCAGTACATACCAATCCCCTAACAATGCCTTGTATAAAAAAAAACCCCCTTCAGACAACCCTCTAGCATCATGGGAAGTCATCATATTAGAATATTTGTTATGGTATTAGATAGCTGAGAAGAGATAAAATGAAATTATACAAGGGCTCTATGATTATTTACCAAACATCATTGGAATCTGGATTTAAAGGCAATGCCCACCAGACTGTTAGTCATATGGGAAAAGCGTAGCTTTTCCACCTATTTTTGTGTACCCTGGGGTTACCCTACCTTCACCCTGTAAAGGTAACACCCCTCTCCGGCCCAGGCATTGGGACAGCTTGACAACACCAGCTGGCATCATAGCTGCGTCCCAACAGCAAAAGACTCTACCATTGGAACCTATCTCATAACACCATATACATCAAGGTCGTCCATCCAACCAGATGCTGTTCACAGGATATATGAGAGGGGACCTTTGGTGAGCTTATGCCAGTATTCCGGGCGAAATCAGTCATTGTCATATAAGGTTACAGACATGACGGTATGGCACCAGAAACTAAGTCACTAAAGTAACAGGACGCTTTCGTCATGTCTACTCCAGAATGAAATAAGAGTATGACCACACTCACACCAATGGTACATTACCACTGAGGACTATTCGGTAAAGAAGGACTACGAGGGAATTGTGCTACTGGTACGATCTTGAATGCTAGTCTAAACAAAACCTATCCGCAGGAAGACAGAGTAATATCTGCAACTGTGATAGATCCAATTACAAAGTTGGCCACTTTGTTCGTCCGATGATGAGGATACTGTCTAGCATGCAGACAAGTTTTAGTTCCACCTAACAGAAGAAGGATTGTGAACTCTGACTGGAACATGGTGCAACACCAGAAAAATCAGTAGCGCTCCAGTCCCGAAGTCAATGGTGGGGCGATTTTATTCAGGGTCAAACAGTGTTGGCACTATGAGGAAATGTTCAGAATGATTAGCAGGTACTTAGTTAGTATGGTAGATACTTGTAGACCCGTGCACTCTACGACGTGAGATAGAAATATTGAAGTGTCTCCCAAGCTTTACTGAAATCATCATGCTACCGAGAAGAGACTTTATCAATATAATAAGTTATTACTAGAAAAGGTTTTATCACTATTTTACGCACGTTTATATTAAGCCTTCCTAGACACATCTCTATCTACGATAAAGTACCTTGATCTCACCCATCTCGCTTGTTCTTAGAGATCTGGTACCACCTAACACAGACCCCTACTCATGCCTGGCATCAAGAGCCCCTCTATATAAAAGTCTCTGGAACTATGAGGAAGTGTTGTATCATGACATTCAACATGGTATCAGATACTAGCTAGGAAGATGTAGAGTGACACTATATAACAGCTCTATGATTGCACATCTGATATTATCGGAATCTGGCTTTAATGTCAACACTAGCATGATTCTTCATAATATCTAGCGTTCAAACGCCTGCTTTAGAAACTCTTTAGCACGATGAAAGGTCATCCATCATATTGGGACCTGCTTCATGGCGTTAGATTACAGGGAAGGTGTGAAATGACCTTGTCTGATAATTCTTTGACTTCTAGTCTGATGCTCCTGAAATCTGCCCTTAAAGCCAGTGCTCACTACACCCCTCAATAAACGTGGCACGAAGACCATCTTCTCAGCGATTCCATAAATAATAATGCAACAAAGACAAACCGTATACTCATGTATAGCCAGCATCGAGCTCAGTAACCTTCAGGTCTCTGATACAGGATCGGTTCTGTGGTTGTAGAGTTGTATTGAGGCCAGGATCCTGTGAATAGATCTGAAGCATAATGAGAGATATTGTAACAATCCTATTGTAAGGTCGTTAGGCAACAGGCAACGATAGTCGTTTCCCAGTGTGAGCAAGTCTTCTCGTCTTCAATAGGGCGTAGGGGAATACTATCTCTTCAGATAGTACGGAACTGGCTTGCTTGTCTGAGCAATCCGTTGAAAGATACTATCTCGTCAGATAGTAAGATGGGTGGATTATTGTGCTTGATAGGACTATCACAATAGTCCTATATTCGAGCAGCCCGTCGAGACTATCACAATAGTCTCCGGGTTCTTAGAGCGTAGGATCTCGTATAGGAGAAGTATAGGTAAGGAGAGTAAAGTGTAATCGTATTGCAATATCTTAAGTATAGAAAAGTACTTAGATGGTTGCGTGAAGATCTTATCCCTTGGTCGTTTTTTTTTATTATTATTATTATTATTATTCAAATTGTTATTATGTTTAAAGGTACAAAAGACTCATGCAGCGCTAGCTATGGAGATAAAAAACCTATAAGCAAACGTCTTCCCGCCCGCTTCACCTCGTCATAGGAAAAATCAAACCCCCCGAGACCATAGA
>Ga0307509_10010342_pt1 | contig 11456 bp, 13 predicted proteins | sample 10_EM_MG_FD_202245 | JGI IMG/M metagenome (GOLD analysis project Ga0307509, IMG submission 202245) | Populus trichocarpa ectomycorrhiza microbial communities from riparian zone in the Pacific Northwest, United States - 10_EM | ecosystem: Host-associated > Plants > Roots > Unclassified | place... | reverse complement strand
TTCTACAGGTCGCTGAACTCGATGGCAGATTCCTCAACAACCACTGGGCCGATTCTCGATCTGATTGCGGGGAATTGTTGGGCTCGATGCCAGCTACATGATGGTATAGGTTCCTTCCTGTGCCCCCTGGGAACTTTATTCATGAACTTGAAGTTAAAGTGCTAAATGATACTAAGAGGGGGAATCGGGTGAGGGGGGGGGGGGGGGTTGGCAAGGGGTCAGAAGGGTTCTTATGACTGAGTTTTCAAGTTTTTCTATGCCAGTGAATTGGCCTGTATATTAGAACAATAGAAGACTACTAGTAGTAAATTGAACGGTTTGACGGTATGAAACTTGAATCTATTGTGACCCAGGTCAGAAAAAAGTAAAGGGGGGACCCTTCGCTTATCTCTGGAAGATGTGGTCTGGCGTCAGGTAGCGTCCTGAGTATTAGGTGCTGTGTCTGGTGCATCCTGAGGATTAGGTGCTGCGTCAGGTTGCGTCAGATGCGTGGTGTGGTAGGGTGGTTGCGTCCTGGTTCGCGATTTGCGTTCCAGCGTCAGGTGCGTCAGATGCACAGAATGCACAGAACGCAAGGTATTATTTTTGCTGATGAAGGCCCTCGTGGAACAGTTGCTGGGACAGGTGAAGGGAAAAGGCAAGGTGTCAGATCCGACACGAGAGGCTTCGGGGGCAGGCGGAGGAAGACCACCACCAGCACCACGACAAGGAGCAAAGGGAGCTCCAGGCGGCGGCGGGGGAGGAGACCCCGATGATGAAGGGGAAGGATCTGGAAGAAAGCCAGATGAGAATAGGAGAGGAAGACGGGACGAGAGACCCGCACCCCACCCAGAGGAAGACGAGTACGACGTCGAGAACGATGAACAGTTTAACCTGTTCTCTGGAGTCATGGCCAACGCCTTGGGACAACGAACAAGAGTCCGAGCGGAACCCCCTCCCATGTTTAGAAATGAGAAACACCAAGATATACGTATGTGGCTATAAACAAGTACGGATTATTTTTGTCGAAACAGTTGGCAGTGGGAGGACGAGGCTCAACGAATCCGATACGCCATAAGCCGAATGGATGGAAAAGAAGTCGCACCGTTTGCGTTAACCTACCGACGCCAAATGACCAGAGAAATAGGTTATACAAGACAAGAAGGATACGAGTTCTGGCACGTGTTTGCAGAACAAGACCTGCGACGCTTCGGACCCACCCTTGAAGCAGAAAAATCCCAAGAGAAATGGGATCGGTCAAATATGGCGGTGATGTCACTAAATTCTTGATGGAAATGGAAAATCTCAACATCCATGCAAGAGTCACTGGGATAGCCTGGAGACAAATGATTGAAGACGGACTTCCCGTGGCAGAATTGCGACGGCTCTCATATAGAGAATATGTCGACGATGGGGAATGGTTGGAAGCAGTCAGGACCGTAACCCGAGCGGAACAAGATTTCCTGGAAAGAAAAGATCTTCAAGGAGGGGGTCCCTCCGGCGCAACAAGAGGCGAGAAAAGAAAGTTCGAGGATTCGAAGCCGACGGTCGGCATAAAACGTGTAAAGAAACAATACACGGCTACAGAAAAGGCGGCCTACCAGAAGAAGAAGGCTGGGGAAAGAAGGGTGAAGAAAGAAGGGTCAGTGGCACCAAAGGGGGAGGTTAGACATACGGGGTGGTCGGAAGCACACCAGGACATCGATCTGAAGCTTGTCGATCAACGGAAATCTGACAACGAATGCACGCGATGCGGAATGAAAAACCATACGTGGAAAGACTGTCGAAAACCGATACAAGCATCGGCTATATATCGAGGACAATCAAAGCCCAAACGACAGTCCGCATTCGCGCCAAAGCGATAGCCCCAGGTAGCCACTGTGGCCATTGATGGCCAGGGAGAAAGCTCACGACGAGCGGTGCAAAGGCCCCCAGCTTGGGTCTTTGAAGATGACGACATTTTATAAAAAGTCATCGAGGTACCGACATCAAGGTTGTTCGCGTTGTGAGGTTGCCACCTCGAATCGAAAGACCTACGGCGTAGTCGGTGACGAGATCCCACCGGAAGGGTAAAAGACCAAAGGATCGCGGTGGCCATTTTACGTCCAAAAATGGGTAGTCCGTGCTCACCACGGGAGCCATAAAAAATCACAAGTGAAGAAAGCGGTCGACGAGACTGAAAGGGAAAAAGAGGATTACCATTCGTCGGAACGGAACTTGAGTTGCACGACAAGCTAAGGAGGGTCGAAATCGAGGCTAACCTGACTTTCTCTCCGGGTAAAACAGCCGGGCAAATAGAAGCTGGGGGCGCCTCTATTGGGCACAAGGTTCATGCCCGACGAATGGTGTCCGAGGGGGTCTCGGGAGTGAGACCAAACTCGAAGGCGGACGTATCGTGGACTCGTCACAGGGGACAGTTTTATATGAGAGCTAAGTCGACAATAAAGGACCGCGCATCCTAGTCACGAACTCGAGAGGTACTCTAGTGAACCACCACTCCTGTGATATGGGAACTCCTGGGCAGGAGGTAAAGACCGCTAGTAGTGCGCTGCCCGATATCAAAATATTAGACACTTATCGTAAAAGTTTGTCTGAGGAGGCTTTAAGAGCCGAAACTGCGCAGCCACGGTAACAAACCCCCACACAACTTGTAACCGCGACGATGAAAAGATTTCATCATGAATCGAGCGAAACCTCTAGACCCATTAAACAACCTAAGCATTGCGCCTGCCCTGAGAGGAAGGCACTTATTGAATTAAACGGCTGAAAACACGCTATAAGCCTAGTCTTAGATTCTGGTTCCAATATCTTTCTCATGAATCAAGACACCGCACGACGGCTTGAAATCCCGACCGAAGCTCGGGATTCACCGTTAAAAATTACAACATTCGATCGCGAGACCAGGCCAACAGGGGGCAAATTCTATACGCATTCTATTCTATTGGAAATCGGTACCACCGGTCACCGAAGTATGATATCCTGCGAAATCGCGCATGCCGGAAGATATGATTTAATCATAGTGGCATAACGAACACCCCCTCAAAAATATAACAGACCCAAGTAAATGGGCCTTTGAAGAAACAAGGTGCCACGCTCATATAGAAGATGAGGCGGTGGCGGATATGTTTGAATGGGATGAAACTGTGGCTTACGATGAGGAAGCACAGTATGTGGGACGGATAGAACTAGAGGAAGAAGGGGGAGTACAGTTGGAGACGTGGCCAAAACCATATTGGCACTATAAGGAGCTTTTTGAAGAGAAAAAAGCAAAAATGTTAGCACCTCGAAGGACTTTCGCTCACGCCATCAACCTTAAAGAAGGGGCCGAACTCCCATGGGGTCCGATTTATCCAATATCGGGACACCAGTTAAACGAGCTGGATAAATCCCTCAAGAAAATGATCGCTGAGGGAAAAATTGCTGACAGCGAATCCCCTTATGGTGCCCCAATCCTTTTCGTGCCAAAACCAGATGGACGTCTACGACTATGCGTAGACTATAGAAACCTCAACAAATTGACACTTCTGAATAAGTACCCCTTACCGCTCATGGATGAACTACAAGGCCGCGTTACTGGAGCAAAGGTGTTTACGAAGCTCAACCTTAAAGATGGAGATCATCTTATTCGAATGAGGAAGGGTGACGAACACAAAGCGGCCTTTCGTACAGGATACGGACAGTATGAATATACGGTCATGCCTTTCGGGCTCGTTAATGCTCCCTCAACGTTTCAGACAATGATTAAGAAAATCCTAAGGGAACTTTTGGCCCACAGAGTAGTAGTCTACCTAGACGATATCCTAATATACTCTGAGAATATGGATGCCCATATCAAATTAGTCCAAAAGGTCCTTAGTCGACTCAAACAGCACGACTTGGCAGTTTCGTTGAACAAGTCGGTGTTCCACCAAGATGAGGTTGAATTCTTAGGATAAATTGTCAAGACAAGCGCGGTCACCATGAGTGATAGAAAGGTGAAAAGCGTCCAAAATTGGGCACACCCGAGATCGGTTAAAGAAGCCCAAATCTTCATTCGATTCGCAAACTTTTATCAACGATTGATCAAAGATTTCTCAAAAGTTTGCAAGCCAATAACCGAGACATTGAAGGGAAACCCGAAAGATTTTCACTAGGGAAGAGAGCAGGAGGAGGCGTTTGATGAGTAGAAAAAGAGGTTTACCACGGCACCAATTTTATCGCATTTTTACACTGGAAGAAAGACTGTAGTGGAGAGAGACGCTAGCCACTTCGCGCTCGGATGCGTACTATCTCAATACCAAGGGAGACGTCTCACCCAGTGGCTTTCCAGTCTCGAAAATTGAACAGCGCTGAAAGAAATTACGAGATACATGACAAGGAACTTCTCGCAATAATGGAAGCGTTTAATGAATGGAAAAGATACCTCTGGGGGGAAGAAGAACACGTGACGGTATATACAGACCACCAAAATTTACAATTGTTTGTGACCAAAAAAGTCTGGAACCAGCAACAAATTGGATGGGCACAGGAGTTGACGAATTACAACTTCAAAATAGTCTACCGACCGGGAAGTAGGGGCGGGACACCCGATGCATTAAGTAGACGGCCAGAGTACCGTCCTGAGGAGGGAGCTTGTCACAATGAACTGTCAATTCTCAAATCGGAATATTTTCAGATTTTGGTGATTTATCTAAAACGCAAGGCGGAGACAGCCCTCGTCCCAGAAAGACGCGAACCTACCAGCCTCAGGATAATGAAACTTTCGGATAAGGGTATAATCCCGACGAAAGCATCAAGGTTTGCGGCCGGTCATGATATCAACGCCCTGACAGATGGCCTCGTAGCAGCAAAAGGACAGATAATGGTAGAAACTGGTATTGCGATAGGATTGCCGGAAGAAACCTACGGAAGGCTAGCCGCAAGAAGTGGTATGGCTAGCAAGATGGGAATAGCAGTGGGTGGTGGTGTAATAGACGCAGATTACACTGGAGAGATAAAGGTCCTACTTGGTAATCATGGCGAAGCCGACTGCTTCTATAAAGCAGGAGATCGGATAGCCCAGCTCATAATAGAGAAGATTGCCAATACCGACGCCATGGAAGTAGACGATGTAGGAGTAACCGAGCGAGGAAACATGGGGTTTGGGTCAAGCGATCTCAACCCTAAGCGATCCATGACGGCTAAAGAAGAAGAAGTCAAAATATGTTTCCTCCACGTAGACACAAGCGAAAACGAATTCTTTAGCGCACCTGATATCGGCTATCACCCTCGGTTGATGAAAGAAAGAGAAATGTTATCAAGCACTCACGTCAATGCAGCCCTGACGCGAAGAATCAACGATGCATTTCTAGACAAGATTAGGATGGCTGGAAAGGAGGCCGAGAAGTGGCAGAACCGAGGCCGTGAACTGCTTATGTTAAGAGAAGGCGGAAAAAAGATCCCAGACGAATGGATAGAAAAGGACCGGTTACTATACTACAAAAATCGTTTGTTCATCCCCGAGGACGAAGCCCTTCAAAACGAGATAGCCCAAAGCTGTCACGACTCATTAGTAGCCGCGCACTTCGGACAAGAAAAAAGCGATTGAGATAGTAACAAGGGACCTTTACTGAAAAGGACTCGGAGATTGAATCAGAGATTATGTACGATCCTGCGATGAATGTCAACACAGTAAGTCTCCACGGCATATTATAAATACGAGTTACTTCAACCTTTAGAAGTACCCGATGCCGCCTGGTCCTCCATATCAACCGACCTCATCACTCAACTAGCGGAATGGCAGGGGAAGACCCAGATAATGGTAGTAGTAGATCGGTTCAGAAAAATGGCCCACTTTACGGGCCTCCACGGAAATGCGACCGCAAAAGGCGTTGCGGATACCTTCCTTCCGGAAGTCTGGAAACTTCACCGATTGCCGACCGAAATCATATCGGACATGGACGCGAAGTTTTCAGGCGAATTCTGGGAATCATTGTACAAGATGCTAGGAGTCAAGAGGCGCATGTCAACGGCTTACCACCCTCACACTGATGGACAAACGGAAAGGACCAACCAAGTGCTGGAAGGTTACTTACGAACATTTGTCAATTACGATCACAACGACTGGTACCAACTGTTGCCGTTAGCAGAACACGCCTACAATAACTCGGCTACCAACGCACACAAGATGACCCCTTTGTTCGCCAACTACGGCTTTCATCCACAGACGGAATGGATGAAAGAAAGAGAAGCTCAGAACCCCCGGGTGACATTGTATGTGCACTGGATGCAGGACATACAGCGACAGGCGAAACATACCCGACAAAATACACGGCAATCGATGAAAAAATAAATATTACGACCGAAAAGCGACGGAACATCCCAGCATCGATGTCTGCGACTTTGTAATGTTGAATGCAAAAAACATGCTTAGCAATCGACCATCGAAAAAGCTGAGCCCGAAACTGTATGGCCCTTTCAAAGTGTTAGAAAAGAAGGGAAACAGGGCATACATGTTAGAAATATCGCCACGGTGGAACATACATCCTGTGTTTCATGTTTCACTATTGGAATCCTATCGAGCCACGAACCGACCAAATCGCGAACAACCCCGACGAGACCCCGAAGAGATCGAGGGGGATTTAGAGTGCGAGGTAGAAAGGATTGTCAAGAGTGAGATCATCTCCTACACGCGAAAGGTTCGAGGAGGGAATAACCCGATGAAAGAGGTTCGGTATATTGTAAAATGGAAAGGCTCCGCGGAGGACAAGAATACTGGGGAGCCACCTGAAGGTATGCAGAACGCGCAGGAAGAGGCCGAAAGGTTTCATAGAGAAAGCCCGGAGATGCTGGGCCCGAGAGAGGTCGAGTAACATAAGAAAGGTTTTCCATCGGTGGAGAAGTAAACGCCGATGGTTTTACCCCTACTATGTGGAGCTCGAGATGGAAGATAAATTGTATAATAGACATAGAGTATTCGGGACGAACACTTTGAAGAAGGGAGCTCGTGTTAGGCGCACGGACTCCCCGTAAGGATTTACAAGGTAAAGTTACCCTACCTTGACGCACACGAACTTTGAAGGAAAAAGATAACACCCCCCTCCAGCCCCGGCGTTGGGACGGCGCGTCGTCACTGGCCGCCTGGGTCGTTGCGTCCCAACACCAAAGACCACTATCAATGGAACCCACATTATAACACTGTATACGTCGAGGCCGTCCGTCCGACCAGATCCTGTTCGCAGGATATATGTGGCGAGACCCTCGGGCACCCTATGCAAGTGGAGGCGGGTGAATCGGACCACGGCGCATAAGGTTACCGACGCTTGAAGACAGACCGTCAGAGGGGTGGGTCGAAGGTAACGGGACCTTTTGCACGCAAGTGAGTCCCCTCGTACCCTCAAAGTCTTGACGAGTATGAAGGAGGTAACTATGCCCAGTAAGTGGATCAGGTGCATCCACAGAGGACAAGTTGGTAAAAGATGGAGTCTGAGGGAAAACGCCTATAGGTACGATCCCGAGGACAAGTCGTGTAATGCCGGAGGACCAGAATACAACATGCGGTTGCAGGTTGAATTCTCGACGGAACCAACCAAAGAAGATTGGCCATCTTCTGTCCAGCGAGTTAGAATACCCTCGGTGAGCACGAGGGCAAGATAATTCATAACCATTGTTGTCAATGGATAAGCGGATGAGTTGACACCTGACGTGGTTCCCACACCATCAGGATTAATGAAAGCGCAGACCGATAAGTTGGCCTTGGGAGCAAACAAGTGTGGTAGAGAGTTTTCAGGGTCTACGAGTGTTCGCACTCAGGTGATGTTCGCCGAGTTGCGGGCAAGGTACTTAGTTAGTATAGAGTTAGCATGTATACCGCGATTGCTTAGACGCGGAATATACATATCGAAGCATCTTCGCTGCTCTTAACACACAACAAGCACCGAGAAGAGATCTTATCAATATAATAAGTTATCTACACTTTTATATCGTTACCAATACTTCGACGATCTATGCCGAAGTGAATCGTTATATCTAGCTTACATTACTTGTGTCTTCTTAACAAGATCTCTGATATAATCACAATTAAGGTCATAGCTGTCGGAATACCTCACGCCGAAGCTACCACCTCACCTACGGGAAGTTCGTCTTCAATCATTTTTCTCCAGGCTATGCCGGTGACTCTTGCATGGATATTGAGATTTTCCATTTCCATCAAGGATTTAGCGACATCCCCGCGATATTTGACCGATCTCATTTCTCGTAGCGATTTTTCCGCTTCATCGGTGGGTCCGCAGCGTAGCAGGTCTTGTTCTCCAAAAACGTGCCAGAACTTGTATCCCTCTTGTCTCGTATAACCTATTTCTCTGGTCATTTGTCATCGGTAGGTTAACGCAAACGGTCCGACTTCTTTTCTGTCCATTCGGCTTATGGCGTATCGGATTCGTTGAGCCTCGTCCTCCCACTGCTAACTGTTTTGACCAAAATAATCCGTGCATGTCATTAGCCACATGCCGATATCTTGGTGTTTCTCGTTCCTAAACATGGCAGGTGGTTCTGCTGGGACTCTTGTTCGTTGTCCCCAGGCGTTGGCCATGACTCGAGAGAACAGGTTAAACTGTTCATCGTTCTCGACGTTGTAGTCGTCCCCTTCTGGCTGGGGTGCGGGTCTCTCGTCCCGTCTTCCTCTTCTATTCTCATCTGGCTTCCTTCCAGATCCTTCCCCTTCATCTTCGGGGGCTCCTCCCCCTCCTCCGCCAGGAGCTCCTGTCCCTCCGTGTCGCTGTGGTGGTGGTGGTCTTCCTCCTCCCACTCCTGAAGCCTCTGGTGTCGGATCCGATACCTTGCCTTTTCCCTTCACCTGTCCCAGCAACTGTTTCACCAATGCCTTAAGCACCGCGATCTCACCATCTTAGGCTTCTCTAGACTCCTGTTGTCGTTGCCGCTCATTTCTTACGAGATTAATGCTCATCCTGTGATTTTCCAGCTCCCGTTTATGTTATTCGTTTATTCGAACAATCTCTTGGTCGAGGAGTATGTCCCGATGCATGGACTGTTCGCCAGTTCCTCGCCCTACTTCGTGAAGGTGAGAGGTGACAGGCGCATGTCTGGTCTGTCGCTCATCTGTTTCACCAAGTCGTTCAGCGACTTGGGTGGCGAAGCTTTCTTGGACCTTCTCAGATTCCCAGTGCAAAGGCTGAACTTGTTCGTCTATTCGGGTGAGTTCTCGACCGACTATCTGGACCCGAGACTTCAACTGATTTTTTACGGTTACCAGTTATTGGGCCATTAATAAGATATTGGTGGGGAGGGAGCTGAATGCAAATGGTACCTCTCTTGACTGACGGCGAACTTTGGGTCAAATTGGCCCAGGATCAGATCTAATCTTCGGATCCGAATGGCCATGAGGGATTCGGTGGGTTCAGGCGTTCTGCGACGTCCTGGTCGTCGTCCTTTCCCATATTTGTCCAGGAAGCCTAATCCGACATGAGAGCGATGTGTGCGGTCTGCCGAGTGTGTTCGGGCTAGGTGGGTGATGGTGGTTTCCACACTTAGGGCTTGGACGGAGGAGAGTTCATCTCCCGCGTCTGCTGCTTCTCCTTCTTGCCATTCCATGGCCTCAGGCACTTTGGGGTCAGAAGCCATCTCTGTGGTTTCTCTGAGGAAAACTTATCTTTTGTTTCCTCCCCAGACTATCGGTATCTCAAAACACTGACTTGAGTGTTGATCGTCTTTTGGGTATGGTGTGCACCAAGTGGAGTTTGATTTCTCCTAGGGTGTGTGGTAGACAAAGTTTTCACCGTACTGGTATTGGTATAGTGCGCTGATATCCTCGAGGGTAACAGTGTTTTCTGGGTTTATCCACCAGAAATAAGATTCGTCGTAGGGCTCTTGAGTCCCTAATTCGGGTGTAGGAGTGAGGACTTCGTCTATTGAGATGGTCCACAATGGTCTTGGTTCGAAAGGCTTTCTGGGTTTGAGAGTATGAGTTTCCCTGCCAAACATTCGTCTCGGTAACGATGAGAAGTATCAATATACTATTAGGTGGTAGCTTCGGCGTGAGGTATTCCGACAGCTAGAACGTGAATCGATTTATATTGCAGAACTCGCTAAGCAGAGGCGCGCAATGTAGGCTAGATATAATGGTATACTTCGGGGTAGATCGTCGAAGTATTGGTAACGATAAGATAAAAACTTATGATATTGATAAGATCTCTTCTCCTTGCTTGTTGTTTCTAGTAGCAGCGAAGATGCTTCGATATTTATATTCCGCATCTGAGCAATCGCGGTATACATGCTAACTCTATGCTAACTAAGTATCTTGCCCACAACTCTGCGAACTTCACCTGAGTGCGAACACTCGTAGACCCTGAAAGCTCTCTACCACACCTTTTGCTCCCATGGCCAACTTATCGGTCTGCGCTTTCATTATTCCTGATAGTGTGGAAACCTCGTCAGGTGTCAGCTCATCCGGTTATCCGTTGACAACAATGGTTACCAATTATCTTGCCCTCGTGCTCACCGAAGGTAGTCTAACTCTCTGGAGAGAAGATTGCCAATCTTCTTTAGTTGGTTCCGTCCAGAATTCAACCTGCAACTGCATGTTGTATTCTGGTCTTCCGGCATTATACGACTTGTCCTTGGGATCGTACCTATAGGCTTTTTTCCCCGGACCCCATCTTTTACCAACTTGTCCTCTGTGGATGCACCCGATCCACTTACTGGGCATAGTTACCTCCTTCATACTCTACACGACTTAGTAGGTACGAGGGGACTAACTTTCGTGCGAAACGTCCCGTCACCTTCGACCCACTGGTCTGACTGTTTCCCTTCGAGTTTCTGTAGCCTTATGCGCTGTTGCCCGATTCACATCCCTCCACCTGCATAGGGTGCCCGGACGTCTCCCCTCATATATGCTGCGAACAGGATCAGGTCGGACGGACGGCCGCGACGTATACGGTGTTATGGGATGTGTTCCGTTGATAGTGGTCTTTGGTGTTGGGACGCAACCACCCCGGCGGCCAGTGATGACGCGCCGTCCCAACGTCGGGGCTGGAGGGGACTGTTATCTTTTTTCTTCGAACTTGGTGTGCGTTAAGGTAGGGTAACTTTGCCCTGTAAGTCCTTAGGGGGAGTCTGTGCGCCTAACAGCGTTGGGGACAGACTAAGGATGCACAGAAAGCCTACAGACGCTTGAACTAAACTCGGCACACACCGGACGCATGGGACGCAGTGAGTGCATCAGCAAAAAAACCTTTTTCTCCGGCCTAACAGAACCCGCTTCCAGACGAATAGCGTTTGCTCTTTGCGTCCGGTCCTCCCGGATCTCCCTTGCCTTCTTTGCCTTTCATTTCTTGCGTCTGGTGCACCCGGACGCCCCACTTTCCCTCCACAGCGTCCGATGTGTTTGTTGCGGCCCCACCCCCTCCTCGTGCCTCCCCCTTGTATCCGCCCCCTTATCCTCTCGTCTACTGGCCTCCTGCCTACTCCTTGCGGTTGCGCGCGTCCGGCGACCATCTCTGCTA
>Ga0307509_10010341_pt1 | contig 11456 bp, 13 predicted proteins | sample 10_EM_MG_FD_202245 | JGI IMG/M metagenome (GOLD analysis project Ga0307509, IMG submission 202245) | Populus trichocarpa ectomycorrhiza microbial communities from riparian zone in the Pacific Northwest, United States - 10_EM | ecosystem: Host-associated > Plants > Roots > Unclassified | place... | reverse complement strand
GGCCAGCGTGATCCAGTACGCCGAGATGCTGCACAACGCGCAGAACATCTACTACGCGAACGCGCGCGTGATCGAGCTGCTGATCGTCGCCGGCATCTGGTACGTCGTCGTCGTGACGGTGCTGTCGATCGTGCAGTCGCGCATCGAGCTGTTCTATGCGCGCGGCGCGGGCCGCGCGGCGGCCAGGCAATGAGCATGATGGCGACCCAACCTTTGGTCCGCGCGGTCGACGTGCGCAAGCGCTTCGGCGATTTCCAGGCCTTGCACGACATCACGCTCGACATCGCGCCCGGCGAGGTGCTGTGCGTGATCGGGCCGTCCGGCTCGGGCAAGAGCACGTTCCTGCGCTGCATCAACCAGCTCGAGAGCGTGAGCGACGGCGCGCTGTGGGTGGGCGGCGAGCTGGTCGGCTTTCGGCGCGTCGGCGACGAGCTGCACGCGTTGTCCGAGACCGAGATCGCGCGCCAGCGCCTGAAGACCGGCATGGTGTTCCAGCGCTTCAACCTGTTCCCGCACATGACGGTGCTCGAAAACGTCACCGAGGGCCCGGTGCAGGTGCTGAAGCGCCCGCGCGCCGAGGTCGTCGCCGAGGCGCGCGCGCTGCTAGCCCGCGTCGGCCTCGCGGCCAAGTGCGATGCGTTCCCGATCGAGCTCTCGGGCGGCCAGCAGCAGCGCGTCGCGATCGCGCGCGCGCTGGCGATGAAGCCGCAGCTGATGCTGTTCGACGAGCCGACCTCGGCGCTCGACCCCGAGCTCGTCGGCGAGGTGCTGGCCGTGATGCGCGACCTTGCGAAGAGCGGCATGACGATGGTCGTCGTGACGCACGAGCTCGGCTTCGCGCGCGAGGTGGCGACGCGCGTGATGTTCATGGACCAGGGCCGGATCGTCGAGACCGGCACGCCTGAGCAGGTCTTGTCCGCGCCGCAGCATGCGCGCACCCGCGAGTTCATCTCGGCCGTGCGCGGCTGAATTTCTTTGCCCTTCATCACCAACGTCCCACCGGAGACCTTCATGCCCCTCAGCCTCGTTCAACGCGCGAGCCTCGCCGCGGCCGCCCTCGCCTTCATGCTGCCGGCAGCGCACGCGCAGAGCACGCGCGCCAAGGGCGCGCCGATCACCGCGGCGATCGTCTCGAACTACCCGCCGATGGAGTTCAAGGACCCGGCCACCGCGAAGCTGACCGGCTTCGACGTGGACCTGGGCGAGGCGCTGGCCGCCAAGCTCGGCACCACGATCAAGTGGGAAGAAACCAGCTTCGACCAGATGCTCAGCTCGCTGGCCACCGGCCGCGTCGACATCATCCTGTCGGGCATGACCGACATCCCGGCGCGGCGTGATGCGGTGAAGTTCATCGACTACCTGAAGACCGGCCCGCAGTTCTATGTGATGAAGGAACACGCCGCCGAGTACGCGAGCATGGCCGCGCTCTGCGGCAAGAAGGTCGGCGCGAGCCGCCGCACCTCGTTCCCGACCGAGATCGCGGCGTGGAGCGACGCCAACTGCGTGAAGGCCGGCAAGCCGCCCATCGTCGTCAACGGCACCGACGGCTCGGCCGACGCGCGCACCCAACTGCGCCAGGGCCGGCTCGACGCCGCGGTGCAAGGCGGCGAGACGCTGCCTTACTTGATGGGCCAGGAGCCGAACACCTATTTCCCGGTCGGCAAGGCCTTCGTGTTCCAGTACGTCGGCCTCGCGGTCACGCGCAAGAACGACGCACTCGTCGCCGAGATCAGCGACGCGATGAACAAGCTGATCGCCGACGGCACCTACGCGAAGATCGCCGCGAAGTGGGGCTTGCAGGACTACGCGCTGCCCAAGCTTCTCATCGACAGCGCGAACTAATGATGGGACACCCGGCGTCGGGGTACCGCCACCACCCGCCGGGCGGGTGCTCAGGCCGCTTGGGAGCGGCCCGGCGCTGGCCTGAGCCTGAGCGGTGATGCCGGTGCGCCAAAGTCTCTGGCCCGACGGCCAGCGCTCCTGCGTCGCACTCGCTTTCGATGTCGACGGCCCGACCGGCAATGCGATGCTCGACGGCTCGATCTGGCGCAACCCGTCGTTCTTCACGCTCGGCAGCTACGGCCCGTGGCGCGCGGTCGGCTACCTGCTCGACCTGCTGGCCGAGTACCGCATCCCGACGACCTTCTTCGTGCCGGCCTGGGTACTCGAGACCTGGCCGGCGCAGATCAAATCAATCGTCGATCGCGGCCACGAGATCGGCTACCACGGCTACCAGCACGAGGCCTTCTGGCAGCTCACGCGCGCGCGCCAGCAAGAGGTGATGGCGCAGTCGCTCGCGCTGTTCCGCCAACACCTGGGCCTGACGCCGAGCGGCTTTCGCACGCCGTCGGGCGACTGGGGCGACGACACGATAGCGGTGCTGCTCGATGCCGGCGTCACGTGGTCGAGCTCGATGCGCGGCGACGACCGCCCGTACTTCATCGAGCACGAGCCGAGCGGCCGCAGCCTGGTCGAGATCCCCGGTCGCTGGGAGCTCGACGACTACGCGTCGCTGGCCTACCAGCGCCACCCCGACTTCCCTGCCGGGCTGGACCGCATCGCGCCGTACGACACCACGCTCGACAACTGGCAGCGCGAGTTCGACGGCTCGCACCGCGACGGCTTGTGCATGACGACGCTGTTCCACCCCAAGGTGTCCGGCAAGCCGGGACGCATCCTGCTGCTGGAGCGGCTGCTGCAGCACATGCGCGCGGCCGATGGCGTGTGGTTCGCGACCTGCGGCGAGGTCGCGCAATGGTGGCGTGATCAACACGCAGCGAGCGAGGTGGCTGCGTGATGATGACGACCACGATGCCGCAGTGGCCGCAAGGCAAGCGCATGGCCGTCGTCGTCAGCGTCGACTTCTTCGACAGCCGCGCGATCCTGACGCAGGAGCCGCGCATGGCCGGCCGCGACAAGAGCCTGTCGGTCTGGCAGTACGGCGCGCGGCGCGGCGTCGACCGCTTGCTGCAGGTGTTCGACGAGTACAAGGTCGCGGCCAGCTGGTTCGTGCCCGGCCGCGTCGCGCTGGACCATCGCGCGCTGGTGCAGCGCATCCACCAGGCCGGCCACGAGATCGGCAACGCGAGCTTCGACTGCGAAGACTTCGAGCACCTGGGCCTCGCGCAGCAGCACGAGAGCCTGAGCGCAGCGCAGGTCGCGTTGATCGACGTGACGGCCGAGGCGCCGGTCGGCTTTCGTGCGCCGTTCGGCCACTGGGCGCCGGGCTTCACGCAGCATCTGCGCGGGGCCGGCATCGAATGGTCGTCGTCATGGCGCGGCGACGACCGGCCGTACTTTCACCCGCCGGCCGGCGCGTCGGGTGCACCGCTGATCGAAGTGCCTTTGCACTACGAACTCGAGGACGAACCCTACTTCGCGTTCAACCTCTTTCCGCCGGTGCCGGTGGGCCAGCCGCGCATCGCGTCCTACCGCGAGGTGCTGGCGAACTGGCGCCAGGACTTCGCCGGCTTCCATCGTTTCGGCCTGTGCCTGCCGCTGCGCATCCACCCCGAGATCCTCGGCACGGCCGGCCGCATCGATCTGCTGCGCGAGTTTCTCGACACCGTGCAGGCCCACGATGACGTGTGGCTCGCGACGGGGCGCGAGATCGCGCAATGGTGGCGCGCGCAGTACCACGCCAACGAGCCCGGCCACCCGGTCGATGTGCTCGCGCGGCATCACCGATCAGCACCTCTGTCATGACGACCACTGCCGCCATGCAGCTAGGCGCGTTCTGCGCGCGAACACGGTTCGAGGACTTGCCGCCCGCGCTGGTGGCGCGCGCGAGGCAGCACATCCTCGACACGGTCGGCGCGACGCTGGCCGGCAGCGCCGCCTTCGAGCCGCGTCAAACGCTGCGAGTGCTGACGAGCGAGCCCACGCAGGGCACGTCGCCGGTGTGGGGCACCGGCACCGCGCTGGTCGGCCGCGATGCCGCGTTCGCCAACGGCGTCGCCGCGCACGCGCTCGAGCTCGACGACACCGGCGGCTGCGACCACTCCGGCGCGGTCGTGCTGCCGGCGGCGATCGCAGCACTGGCGCTGTCGAAGCGCGCCATCTCGGGCCGCGAGCTGCTGAGCGCCGTCGTGCTCGGCTACGACATCGGCCGGCGCGTGCTCGAGGCCTGCGGCGGCTACTCGCCGCACAACGGCAAGGGCTGGCATTCGACCGCGACCTGCGGCACCTTCGGCGCGGCCGCGGCGGCCGCCCATCTGCTCGGTCTCGACGCCGCGCAGACCAGCGCCGCGCTCGGCCATGCGGCCAGCTTCAGCGGCGGGCTCTGGGCCTTCATCCACGATGCCTCGCAGACCAAGCGCCTGCACGCCGGCCGCGCGGCCGAAGGCGGCCTCACCGCGGCGCTGCTGGCGGCGCAAGGCATCAGCGGCCCGACGCAGGTGTTCGACGACGTGTGGGGCGGCTTCTTCAACGCCTTCGCGTCCGAGTCCCAACAACCCGAGGCCTTGCTCGCCGAGCTGGGCCAGACCTGGAAGCTGATGCGCTGCTCGATCAAGCCGCATGCGTCCTGCCGCAGCAACCACGCGACCATCGACGCCGTGCTGCATCTGATGGCCGCGAACCCGGGCCTGGCGCAGCAGGTGCGTCATGTCGACGTGCGGCTCAGCGGCTTCGTGATGAACATGTGCGGCGGGCGCGACCTGAGCTCGCTGGCGAGCGCGCAGATGAGCCTGCCGTATGCCGTCGCGGTCGCGTGGGTGTTTGCCGATGCCGGCCTCGAGCGCTACCTCGCCGCGGTGCGCGGCGATGCGCGGCTGGCGGCGGCGATGTCGCTGGTGCGCCTGCAGGTCGACCCGGCCATGGCCGCGCTCGACGAGCCGGTCGTGACCATCACGCCCGAGCGCGGCCCGGCCGTGTCGCACCATGTGCCGCTCGCGCTCGGTGCGCCGGGCAACCCGATGTCTGCCGCGGCCTTGCACGCGAAGTTCCGCGCGCTCGCCAGCGTCGCGCTGACTATCGAACAGGCCGATGCGCTGGCCGATCACGTGCTGCACCTCGACGAGCTCGACGATGCCCGCACGCTGCTGCCCCTGCTCGCCGGCCGCGCCGAACAGCACGCACTGATCTGCTGAACGCCTGCACTCATCTTCCACGTCACCCGGAGCCGCCGATGAACCTGCTTCGCCGCATCGCCCTCAGCGCGCTGGTCGCGCTCGCCCCTGCCCTCGCCGCCGCGCAGGCGCTGCCCGAGCGCATCGCCAAGACCAAGGTCATCAAGATCGCCGTCAACGCGATCTACCCGCCGATGGAGTTCAAGGACCCCGAGACCGCGAAGCTGATCGGCTTCGACGTGGACCTGGCCAACGCGCTCGCCAAGGAACTCGGCGTGACGCTCGAGTGGCAGGAGTCGGCGTTCGAGCAGCTGCTGCCGTCGCTCGCGACCGGCCGCGTCGACATGATCCTGAGCGGCCTGAGCGACCGCCCGGCACGCCGCGAGACCGCCGACTTCATCGACTACCTGAACTCGGGCGTGCAGTTCTATGTGCTCGCCTCGCGCGCCGACGTGAGCCAACCCGCCGACCTGTGCGGCAAGACCATCGGCACCAGCCGCAGCACCTCGTTCCCGGCCGAGATCAAGACCTGGAGCGACACGAACTGCGTCGCCGCGGGCAAGCCGGCGATCACGGTCGAAGGCACGTCCGACAACGCCGCCGCACGCGCCCAGCTGAAGCAGGGCCGCTTTGAAGGCGGCGCGCAAGGCAGCGAGACGGTGCCCTACGTGATGTCGCAGGAGCCGAATGTCTACAAGGCGATCGGCGGCCCGTTCGGCGGGCTGCAGCAAGGCATCGCGTTCACGAAGGCCGACACGCCGCTGCGCGACGCGGTGCTGGCGGCGTTCAAGAAGCTGCTGGCAAACGGCAGCTACGCCGCGATCATCGCGAAATGGAACCTGCAGTCCAGCGCGGTCAAGCAGGCGGCAGTCAACGGCGCGCCATCGCCGTGAGCAGCAGCCTGCTGCCTGCGCCTGCCGCTTATTGAGCCGCCGGCGGCTTGCCGTAGTTCGGCGAGCGCGGGCCCGGCAGCACGCCGTTGTACCGCGGCGCGCCGAGCATGCGCTGGTTGGCGATGCCGGCGTACTGGTAGGACGCATCGGTCGTCGTGCTGATGATCTGCTTGACGATGGCCGTCACCAGCACGCCAATGAGGCCACCCGACGACTGCTGTTGCTGCTCTGCGGACGTCGCGACCGCCTTGCCCTGCCACAGCAGATCGCCGCTGCGCAGGTCGACGATGCGCGCCTCGACCTCGACGCGGGTCTCGCTGGACAGCACGTTGTAGCTCGTGCCGTATTTCTTGACCTTCATGTAGACGGCCGCATCGGCGCCGAAGAACTCGCGCAGTTTCGCCAGCGGGATGTCCTGCGCATCGTTGGCGCTGCTCACGCCGTTCTGGCGGAAGGTCTCGTCGACGAGCGTGACCGGCAGGACGTAGTAGCCGGCCTCGGCCAGCGGCCGCGTGGCATGCGACCACACGCCCGAGGTGGCGTTGATCTCGGGCGACTCGTTCACCGGCGGCATCACCAACAAGGTGGCCGGCTTGGCCTTCATGAAGGCGGTGTAGTCGTACGGCGGCGCCTTGGTGGCGCAACCGCCCAGGAACGCCAGGCCGAGAACGGCGGCGCAGAGTGAGACTCGGGTCGGTGTCATGCGGGCTTGTCTTTCTTCGCGGGTGCGTCCAGCCGCTTCAGCAGCTGGTCCATGTACGGGGCCGATTCGGGGAACGCCGTCTTCTCGGCTTGCCAGAGCTGGCGCGCCTGGTCCGCATCGCCCGCCGACAGCTTGAGCATGCCCAGATGGGCGCGGAAGCCGGGCGGCAACGAGGCACCGGCAGCGCGTGCCTTCTCGGCCTGCGCTTCCATCGCACTCACCTGCTCGACCGGGGTGACGCCGGGCCGCTGCAAGGTGTCGTACTGCATCTTCGGGAACGACTCCCACATGTACAGCGGCGGCGGCGCCTTGTGGGCACAGCCCGCGAACAGCACGACGCCGGCGCCGAGTACGAGGCAACGCGTCAGCGAGGCGGCGCTCATCGACGTGCCTCCACCTGGCCCCACTGGCCGGCGTCCTTGCCGGCCACCAGGTTGTTGACGGCTTCGCGCATGGCCAGATCGAGCACCTTGCCGTTGAGCGTGGAGTCGTAGCTCGCGGTGCCGCCGAAGCCGAGCACCTCGCGGTTCGACAGCTCGTACTCGCCCGCGCCGCGCGCCGAGAACACGACCTCGGAGGTGAGGCTGTTGACGATGTTCAGGGTGATCTTGGCGTAGGCGACCTGCACCTTGCCGCGGCCCAGCAAGCCGAACAGCTGATGGTCGCCGACCTCTTTGCGGCCGAACTCGGAGATGTCGCCGGTGACCACGTAAGACGCGCCGCGCAGCGTCTGCGCCGTGCCCTGCAGCTTGGCTTCCTGGCTGGTCTCGGACATGTTGTCGCGGTCGAGCACCGCGAAGCGCTGCGACTGCTGCAGGTGCGCGATCAAGGTGGTCTTCGCCTGGCTGCCGAGGCGGTCCACGCCGTCCGAGAAGACACCGCGCATGAAGCTGGAGCGGTTGTCGAACTTGCCGACCGAGACCGGCAGGCGAACGCCCGCGTACGGCGCAGCGGCGCTTTGCACCTTCTCGACTGGCACGGAGCGCGAGCTCTCCGTCGCGCACCCGGCCAGGGCAAGAAGACAGGCAGCCGCTGACGCGACCGTGAGACGACGAAGCATGGGATCCCCTGAAAAGTTCGCTCGCTTTGAAGGGCCACGGCGGCACCTGGAGCTTGTAAAAGAAAGTCTAGCCGGCCAACGGAGGCTGGCCTCGCGAGCGTGGCGGATGCCGCGCCGGATTCGTGCGGTCTGAAACACTTTTGCCGCGTGTTGCTGCATGGCCGCCACGCGCCGCGCGCTGCACTATCCTCGGCGCATGAATCGACCCAAGCCCTTCTCGATGATCCGCGAGTTCCACCTCGCCGACTGGTTCACGCTGGCGAATGCGGTCTGCGGCGTGGGCGCGCTGTTCTCGGTCATGTCCTTCCTGCAGACGCGCGATGTCTTGCACCTCTACTTCGCCTGCGCGCTGATCCCGGTGGCGCTGGTGTTCGACGTGCTCGATGGCCGCATCGCGCGCTGGCGCCAGCGCACGTCGGCGATGGGGCGCGAGCTCGATTCGCTGGCCGACGTGATCTCGTTCGGCGTCGCACCCGCCGCCATCGCCTACGGCTGCGGCATGCAGGGCCTGTACGACCGCATCGTGCTGGGCTTCTTCGTCGCGTGCGGCGTGTCGCGCCTGGCGCGCTACAACGTCACGGCCGAGAAGCTCTCGGGCGGCGGCGACAAGGTCAAGTACTTCGAAGGCACGCCGATCCCGACCTCGCTGGTGCTCGTGGTGGTGCTGGCCGCCGCGGCCTCGCAAGCGGCGCTGGGCGAGCAGCTGTGGTTCGGCGTCGTCGAGATCGCCGGCTTCAAGCTGCATCCGCTGGTGCTGCTGTTCGCGCTCTCGGGCTCGCTGATGGTCAGCCGGATTCGGATCCCGAAACTCTGACGCAGCCCCTCGCGGGCCGCGATGTCAGGGCAGCGCCAGCAGGTCGCGCACCGCGAGCACGAACGCCTGCGGCGCCTCCTGCGGCAGGTTGTGCCCGGCGCCCGCCACCACGCGGTGCTCGTGGCTGCCGCTGAAATGCGGCGCATGGTGCGAGCTGCCGCGCATCGGCGTCACGCCATCGTCGGCGCCATCGAGCGTGATGCTCGGCACGCCGATCTGCGGCCGCTCCGCGAGGCGGCGCTCGGTCGACCCGAGCCGCGGGTCGCCCGCCACCAGGCCGAAGCGGTGGCGATAGGAATGGATCACCACGTCGACGAAGTCGGGGTTGTCGAAGGCGATCGCGCTGCGCTCGTAGCTGGCCTCGTCGAAGGCCCAGCTCGGCGACCAGAGCTGCCACAGCAGCCGGCAGAAGGCGCGGCGGTCCTGCAGCAAGCCGGCCCGGCCGCGCTCGCCATGGAAGTAATACTGGTACCACAGGCGCAGCTCGCTCTCGGGCGGCAGCGGCTCGCCGGCGCGTGCGATGTGCTGCAGGTTGTAGCCATTGACCGACACCAGGCCGCGCACCCGCGGCGGCCACAGCGCCGCGACGATGCAGGCCGCGCGGCCACCCCAGTCGTAGCCGGCCAGCACGGCGCGTTCGATGCGCAGCGCGTCGAGCAGCGCCAGCAGATCGTGCGCCAGTGCCGCCTGCTGCCCGGACCGGGGCGTGGCCGCATCGATGAAGCGCGTGGGGCCGAAGCCGCGCAGCCACGGCACGATCACGCGCGCGCCGGCCGCGGCCAGGTGCGGCGCCACCTCGGCATACGCGTGAACGTCGTAGGGGAAGCCGTGCAGCAGCACCACCGGCGGCCCGCTCGGGTCGCCCGCTTCGAGGTAGGCAACGTTCAGGTCGCCCGCTTGGACATGAAGCGGCATCAAGGCGTCTCCCTCATCAACCCGTGCTGCGTTCGGATGGCCCGGTGCCGCCAGCTCGGCTCAACGGCGATGCGGCGGTCGCGACGACGATCTTGACGACGCTGCCGCGCGCCACCGCCGAGATCGAGAAACGCGTGGCGTCGAGCCCGCGCTCCACCAGGTAGTCGCGTGCAGCGACGGCCCGCTCCGTGGCCAGCAGCAATGCCTTGGCCGCCGGGTCGGTCGGCGCGGTCACGAGCAGCCGCGTCGCCTCGTTGCGCTGGCTGCTGGCCAGACGGTCGAGCACCGAGGCCAGCGTCGGCTTGACCTCGGCGCGGCCGCTGTCGAAGCACAGGCGCAGCGGTACGTCGACACGCAGGCTGCCATCGGGCTGCGCGACAACCGCGACGCCGGTGCCGCGGAACAAGGCCGCCAGGCGGCGCTGCTCGGCCAGCAGGGACGCCTTGGTCGTTGCCGGACTGGCCGCGGGCCCCGGTCGCGCGGCCGCGGGCGGGTTCGTCGCGCATCCGGCGAACAGGCCCAGCAGCAGGGTCGCGATGAACAGCGGGAGCCGCATGACGACAAAGGCTACACCGGATCGGCATCACCTTGCAGCACCGCGGCCGATCACGGACTTCATCGGTCGGGCTCTCAGGTCCACGGCTGCTCCAGCGGCCTGCTGGCGAGCGTGAAGAAGAAGCTCGCGCCCCGGCCAGGCGCGGCCTCGGCCCAGATGTGGCCGCCGTGGCGCTGCACGATGCGTTGCACGATGGACAGGCCGACGCCGCTGCCTTCGAACTCGTCGGTGCGGTGAAAGCGCTGGAACGCGTCGAACAGGCGGTGCGCGCGCGTCATGTCGAAGCCCGGGCCGTTGTCGCGGACGAAGAAGACCTGCTCTTGACCCTGCGCTTCGCTGCCGACCTCGATGACGGCCTGCTGGGTATGGCGCGTGAACTTGAAGGCATTCGACAGCAGGTTGACGAACAGCTGCCGCAGCAACGGCGCGTCGGCCTTGGCCTCGGGCAGCTCGCCGATTTGCAGCGCCACCTCGCGCTGCGGCACCTGCTCGTCGCGCAGCTCCTCGGCGACGTTGCGCACCAGCGTGGCCACGTCCACCGCCTGCAAGGTCAGGGCTTGCCGCCCGACGCGCGACAAGCGCATCAGCGCGTCGATGAGCTGGTTCATGCGCTGGGCCGAGCGTTCGATGTGCGACAGCCAGTTGCGCTGCTCGACCGATATCTGCGGGCCCAGGTCGTCCACCAGCAGCGTCGAGAACCCGAGGATGACATTGAGCGGCGCGCGCAGATCGTGCGAGGCCGAACGCGTGAAGGCATCGAGCTCGCGGTTGGCCGATTCGAGTTCGGTGACATGCGCACGCACGCGCCGCTCCAGCGTCGCGTTCTCGAGCTGGAGGCGCCGCACCGTCAGGCCGCGCCCGAGCACCGGCAGGATGGCGCTCAGCTTGAAGGGTTTGAGGATGTAGTCCAGCGCACCGGAGCGCATGGCCTCGACCGCGCTGCTGATCGTGCCCTCGCCGGTCATGATGATGCCCACCAGCGTCGGGTCGATCGCCAGTGCCGCGCGCAGCAGCCCGATGCCGTCCATGCCCGGCATCATCAGGTCGGCCAGCAGCAGATCGAAGGGCGTGCCCTGCAATGCGACCAGGGCCGCTTCGCCGCTGGCGCAGCCGACCGTCTCATAGCCGTTGTCCTCGAGCGTGTCGCACAGGGCTTGCATCTGCGCGGCCTCATCGTCGACGATGAGCAGTCGCGCCTTGGCGGTGTCGGTCACGGGGCCTCCTTGTCGTTGATCGAACCCGCCGGCGCGGTCAGCGTCAGCTGGGCCAGCGCGGCGCGCACCTCGCGCAGCTTCGGCGGCTTGCTCAGCACGCGGTCCACGTACTCCGGGACTTCGCCATCGGCCACCAGCCGCTGGCCCCAGCCGGTGAGCAGGATCACCGGCGTCGCGTGGGCGCTGGTCTTGATCGCGCTGGCCACCTTGCGCCCGTCGACATAAGGCATGC
>Ga0307509_10010340_pt1 | contig 11456 bp, 2 predicted proteins | sample 10_EM_MG_FD_202245 | JGI IMG/M metagenome (GOLD analysis project Ga0307509, IMG submission 202245) | Populus trichocarpa ectomycorrhiza microbial communities from riparian zone in the Pacific Northwest, United States - 10_EM | ecosystem: Host-associated > Plants > Roots > Unclassified | place... | reverse complement strand
CTGGGGTTTACATTTTCCCCTCCTTATAAGAAATTTCATCCTTGATATTTGAGTGATAGACCTAAGTCTATAAATAGGTGGGAAATTTTCGCCTCATTTTCTATTCGCTCTTTTATGTTTCTTCCTCGATTTGCGAGCTTCGCCATAGAATCCTAACAATGGGGATTTTTGTATTATGAAGTTCCCTCTCACCCCAATCGAGTATATTTACCAGTTTCACCTCAAATGTTAAGTCTTCTATTGTAACAATCCTGACTGTTTGATTTTATCAACGCTAAAAGATCCCAACATATGCTCTGAATTTGAGGGTAAATTTTTATTTTTACCAAAATTTTGGTAGAGTTTCCTTTGTATATAGGACATCCCAGGTTATTGACTACTATCAATTTACCCATTCAATCCATCATAACAAGGTCCCATAATTCCGAACTAGACCTTATTTCAATCATTAATATTCAACACCTCGTACAATCCACACACACACACACATATCCTATGAACAAGTTTAATAAAAAAATTGCCGACAAATCATATTATAAAATCTAAAAGAAAAAGGGATAGTAACATATAAAGAGAGAATTTAAAACATAATAAGTATTCTTAAAAATTTAAAAATGGTTAATTACAAGATAACTAAGGAGTTTTGGTTCATTCATTATATCATAGTTTACATAACTAATTTACTATATACTGAGCTAAGATTTTTATATACATCAAGGTTTACACAAAAAAACATATTGCACAATGACGCTAATTCCATTATGCTTAAGTTAAATATTTACATAAGCTTAACAAAGTGGAGTCCTAAAAACTAATGATCTCCCTGAACATTTGATGGACCTATTACACTAACAACTTAGTAAACATATCATTATGTTGACAAAAGAAATATAGATGATCATGTAATGTATATGAATGAAATATAAATTTTCTATTGAATCCATAGGAATTCTAACAATCAACTTATAATTTGCTTGTAAATCTTTTAAAACCCAATTAGAACTCATTTGCATATCCTTAATTTGAATAACACTACTAATAAGGCCGCTACCAACTCCTCACCCACCAATGTGGGATATTACAATATACCTACGCGTGGAGAAGAAGAGAAGAGAAAGAAAAAAAGAAAGGGACGTTGGTGTTTTTTACATAAAGGGAAGAGAAGATGATGATGAAGAGGAGGAGGAGGAGGCGCATCTGTTATAAAATGAGGGATTCTAGACTTTTTATTGGAGCATTTTATCGATGGTTTTACCGACTGATAATTAAATATTAATATTTTTAATTATTCAATCAGAGATTTCATGTTTGATATTTAATTTAAATTTTTAATTTAATAAATAAATTTCAGAAACCACCAAATATCACTAATGACCTTTCTCGGTGATTCTGTCTATAATATTTAATTTAAATTTTTAATTTAATAAAAAAAATTCACAAACTTTCCAAATATCACCGACGACTTTTCAATCCGTCGGTGATTCTTTTTCTAATATTTAATTTATATTTTCAATTTAATTGAAAATTTTCAGAAACCCCTAAATGCCACTGACAATTTTTCAATCCATCGGTGATTTTGTCTGTAAAAAATAGTAATTAACAATGCAATTGAGAAGTGAACAGTTTCAGAGCTCTCTAGAAAATACCGACGAAATTAATCTATCAGTAATACTCTTTGTAGTTGACATAATGAATAGTGTCAGGGAAAAGTGAACAATTTATCAAAGAGTTTACAAATGGATAATTGTGTCGGTATAAATGACATGTTTTTGTACTTTTTTACTTTGTTTTAATTTCTTCTTTTCCCATTATAATTTTCTTGGTATATACCAATAAAATATTTTCATCGGTGTTTACCGATAAATATAGCAAGAGAATATTATGTTGGTAAAATTTATTGTAATTTATCGATAAAAATATTATATTAATATTTTTTATTTATTAATTTTCTGATAATATTTCACTCAGTGATACAGAGGGAGCTTCATCTCATAAAATTCTGGTTGTTATCAATTGTTATGCCCATGGTTATATTAACAAAACACAGGCAGAATTTGAAAAAGGCAGGCGCCTGAAATTAGATATCATGAATGCATTTTGTACAAGTAGAGTTTGGTAAGATACTAGAATTGGATAGGACAGGATTGAATTCAATGGATCAATTGTTTTGTTTTCTGTTTTTGGTTTATGTTCTTCGACATATTTTGTTCAACAGTTAGCAATTAATTACCCTTTTAAAATGCATTTTTCATTTTATCTATATTTTGTGAGATTGGAAAATTTAATAAAAAATGAATAACATTGTAAGGAAAAAAAAACAATTAAATTGTCATGAAAAACCACCAAAAAAAACTGAAGGGGTATTTTGAAGTTTGGTAATAATTATTTTTTTAAAATGTGTTTTACTTAGAAATATATCAAAATAATATTTGTTTTTATTTTTTAAAAAAATATTTTTCACGTCAAAATAATTTGAAAAAACTAAAATTAAAATGATTTAAAATTAAAAAAATAAAAAAAATATTTTTTCTTAAAATATTTTTAAAATACAAAAACAAACAATTATAAATTACCATCAATCCAGTACTAGATAGCGATTGTGATCTTATGTTTTGTCCGAATTGCAGCCAACACTGATATTTTTTGTCAAGAATTGAGAAGCCTTCTGGGCCACGAAAAGCCACCAGACACAACAACACATGCCATGTTTTTTATTTGTCTATAAGCCGTTGACGATGAAAAACCTTTGGCTGACTCAAATAAATTCCTTTTCTTCTACGCTACACTAAATTCTTTTCGTAGCTGTGCATGCCACATTCTCTCTCCCTTCATCACTGCTTCTATAACTCCTTCTGAGTTCTGATTAAGTCAGATCATCGTTTGAAGATCTTGTTGGTCCAGGTAAGCTCCATGTTCTCTTTTTTCTTTTCTCCAAGATTACATGTCATCTAGAATTCGTGCAAGTTACTCTTTTTACCCTGATATTGCTCAGGAGTTCTTGACTTGATCAGATCAGAGTTCAGGACATAGTTTCTTGCTCATTGTGTTCTTACGAGCTACAGTAAAGCGTGAATTAAAATTCTCAAAAAAAAGAAAAAAGAATTAAAAGTATCTTATTGAGCTTTACAAACAATTTACTGGTGTCATTAATCTAGTGTGTGATTCAAACAGACTGCGTGCTTGAGGGACTAACATATGGGACCTTCTTGTAACTCTTTGATTTTGTGTGTCGCTGCTCAGGACCTAGTTGGCACATTCTCATCTAGTTTTTGGCTAATAGTTGATCTTACCCTTTATGATGGTTCTCGATTTCGTTGTGTTTATCTTGGAAAATGTTCATCTAGTTTCTGTATGTATGTATGACATCTTGGTATGGCATCGCATAGAATACTTTGCTTCCTTTTACTGATTCTTTTTTGCTCTGAACTTCACTTAATTCTTTCTTTCTCTCAAAGCAGGACAGGAGGTCTCCTGGTTGTCGACCAGCTTGGCACTGGTTCCTTCTTCTGTGTGCTAATCAAAATCCTTGAAGACAATATAATGGACCAAGTATGTTTTCCTTTCACTTTTGCTTAATATTGTTAGTGAGAGGACCAAAATTGTAAGTTTAGTAAAATAGCAGCTCTTTTTTAAAAATTTAGCATTAAGATCTTGTCCAATTTTCTTTGGGTCCTTTTAGTTTGAAAAATATATGATTTAGTCCAAGACTTTATTATATTTACATTTCAATCACTACGTCTGAGAGAAAAGAAAAAACATCTCACGTGTTCAATGATGAAATAGAGAAAAGGTTATTGGTTGGTCATATTTTAATAGCAAAAGAGATTTATCTCAATATCGACTAGTTCTATTCAACGAGATGAGTTTTATTGAAGTCTTTTTAAATTTTTATATTATTTTAAGAAGTGTATCAAGGTTGATTATGTGTTTTTAAATTATTTTGTATTTTTTAGTTGATAGATTAATTTTTCAATATTTTAAAGATATATATTAAATATTTTTAAATAAAAATGGATTGAATAACAGTTTTCAATATAAAAAAAATAGTTACTTTATCTATACACCCTTTTTTTATTAAAAAGAAATACTTTCTTTACTAAAACTCCACCTATGGACCTATGGTATTGTAAAATTCTTAGCAAGATCCACCTATTGAGTATATATATAGTTAGTTTATCTACATCCATTTTTATTTTAAAAAAAAATACATTATGAAGGACCATGGAAATGTCAGTCCTCTTCTTATAGTGTATTGTGGATTAAAATAGTGTTTTTAATTTTTTTTTTGTTTTTTATTTGTTTTACTATGATTATTGAATTATTTTTTTAATTTCATCTTTTCATGTTTTATTGATTGATGATTGGGCTTGATGTTTTTTTTTTGTGTTTCTTTTTTACTGGTTATGGCGGCGTCTAAAAAACATCTCAACATTGTGTTGGCTCGTTATTTTGAAAAAAAAATTGATTTTGTTGTTTGTGAAAAAATAAAAATAAGAGGATGAAACTGAAAATAACGTGAAATGGTAGCCCTTTATTTTAGAAAAAACAAATTCTCATTCGGTCCTTTGTTTTTTTTAATTCTCTCATCTTTTTTTTTTAATTTCATCCTTCTACATCTCATTGATTGATTATTTAGCCTAATGATTTGTTTCGTATTGGTTTTTGTCAGTTTATAACAGTTTTAAAAAAAACATTCCAACATTGGGTTTGTTCTCAATGTTGTAAAAATAATTTAATTTTATTGTTTAGAAAAAATAAAAGATGAGGGGGCCAAAATTGAAAGTTTAGTAAAATAGCAACTCTTTTTTGAAGATTTAGCCTTAAGATTTTGTCTAATTTGTTTTTATCCTTTTAGTTGGAAATTATTTCAAGACTTTATTCACATTTCAATCATTAAGTTTTAGAAAGAACAGAAAATGTCACATTTTAAATGATGAAATAAAAAAAAATTGTTGGTTGGTCATATTTCAATAACAAAAAAGGTCTATCTCAATGTTGACGAGTTTTATTCAACGAGAGGAGTCTCATTGAATTCTTTTTAAACCTTCATATTTTCTAAAAAAGAATAGATTATGATTATGTGTTTTTGGATTTTTTGGCATTTTTGAATTGATAGGTTGATTTTTTTAGATTATGATGGTTTTTATTAAGTGTTTTTAAATAAAAATAGATTGAATAATAGATTTTAAGGTCAGAAAAACACCCCCTAATTTTCAGCCACCTCTCTAGTGAGCAAATTCTTGGCATTAGACAACTCTTCATTTGTTATTTAAAAAAAAAAAAACTAGGCATACGACATTTTATCCACCCAATTTGAAAACTAAAATTGGCTAAAACGCGCCTAGGCTGGAAGGCTATTCTCATATTGCATCATTTCAAAAAAAAAAAAAAAGTAGATAACATGTCGTCTACTCAAAACTATTTTTTTTAAAATAGAGTTAACGATGCATCATCCACTACAACAAATTTTGATCCCCATTGATGATCAGAAAATCAAGTTTCAAGATTTTGGACCCCTAAAATCCTATTTTCAACATGTTTTTACCTAAAAATATAACAAAAAAAAATCATAGAAATCCAAAATCAATCCGAACAAAAAAAAACTTTCTAGATTTCAATTTATTTTTTCTAGCATGGTTAAAGGCTAAAATCACCTAAATCTAACTCTTCTCTTGAAAATGAACCCAATAAAGCCAAGATCGGGTTTTTTTAATGTGATTGATCAAAAGAGCACAAATACCAGACCAATATTAAAAATTAAGGGACTACAATGAAATTTAACCAAAATTACATGGACCAAATAATGAAAATTGAAGGACCAAAATGAAAAATATGAAAACATAAAACTCCAAAATAAACTTTAAGTAAAACTACAAGGATCAAATAAATAGAAAGTGACAATTTTATGGACTACAATGTACTTTAACTGTTCATTCTGTTTTATTATATTAGGAGTAAAGATTAAGAATAAGATATTGTGCGATTCAGCAACTACATACCATGAACTAAAATCATATTACATTAAATTAATTTAGTTTAATGAATCCAATACATGTTCTTAACTTCTGTTTTTCGTGAGAACTGTTATCACTATAAGCATTTTTCCCCGTAAAGACATCCTAATTGAAATAATTGTCGTACGATTTTATATATAGTCTGATTTAGTTGTTCTTTTTTAGTTTACTAATTTGGATTTTAATGGAATTTAATAAATAAAAAAATATGAAAAGAAAATCTAAATGAAACTCTTTTATTTACAAATCAATTCCTATTAAAATTAACTTTGAAAATAATATTTTATAAACACACATCTCTTTTTTTTCCTTTTAAAAACCATGTCTCATCAAAAACAACTTAAAGATAGATATAACAACTTATAACTGCACGCGAGAATAAATATAATGCTCAGCCGAGGTGTAGTTGAAATACATTCTACTATACATTTTACTAGTATATTAGCACACGTTTCGTAGTGAATTAATATTATTTTTTAAAAAATATTAAAAATATCTTGTAGTCATGCCAAACTCAATAATTTTAGGTTTAATAGTCATGTCAAACCCACACGCATGGGTTTAGTGGTCTTGTTTGGCCCAAGCAATTATTTAGGTTTAGCAAGCATGTCTGGTTTAAGTTTACTTGGGTCTAAAAATATTTAATAATAATAATAACAAGAATAATAATAATTATAACAACAGCAGCAACAACAACAACAACAACAATAATCATACTACTACTACTACTAATAATACTACTACTACTGCTAATAATAATAATAATAATAATAATAATAATAATAATAATAATAATAATAAGAGCACTTGAGGTATTAGCCTAGCGGTGGTAGAGGCTTGTTCCCTTCCTCTGCACTCAGGTTCAAACCTCACCGTGTACGCCTGTCACCCCTGCGGTGCCTTACATGCTAACTGAGTTTGCAGGATGTTTAGTGGGCCGTGAGATTAGTCGTGGTGCGCGTAAGCTGACCCGGACACCCATGTAAATCAAATAATAATAATAATGATAATAATAATAATAATAAGAAGAAGAAGAAGAAAAGGAATAAAAAAAATAAACATAACAACAACAACAACAATAATCATACTAACAATAACAATAACAATAATAATAACAATAAAAAAAATATATAACAATCATACTAATAATAATAATAATAACAACAACAACAACAACAACAATAAGAACAACAACAACAAAAACAACAACCATGCCGGACCTAATCACATTGGGTCTAACAAACCATGTCAGACCCAAGGTGCTTGGGTCCGGTATCCATGACTGACCCAACTAAAGTTGGGTCAAGCATGTTGTCAGACCCAACTAAACTTTGGGTTAGACATGTTTGTTAGACTCAAGTTACTTAGGTGTGGTAACATGTCTAACCTAGGCTATGTTTGTTTCCCGAAAAGTGATTTCTGGAAAACTACTTTCCAAACTTTCCTGTATTTGTTTGCCATTTGGAAAGTTGGTCAATCGAAAACACTTTCCAGTCAAAGAAAAATTTGGTTTAGCTTTCAGGAAAATGTTTTCTTGGAAAATTTAGGCGGAAAACACTTTTTAAATGTTGTGAAAAATTTAGAAATGTCATATTATTTGCTGATTATTTCAAATTTGATCCTCAAACTTTTGATTGTTATATATATATATATATATATATTTGAATATTTATTTTTCAATTTCATCTCTTAAAATTTAATTTTTATATTAACTTTAGTCCTCATTTTTATAATTGTTATTTGCTTTTTCCTTATTATTTTTTTATTAAAATTTTTTATCTATCAAATTTAATTCTCATTCTTTTAATTGTTACTTATTTTATTTAAAATAATTTATGAAATGTTAATTAATATTATTTTAATTTCTTCATCTTTTATTTTTTTATTTTTTAGATTTAATCTCTATTATTTATTTTATTTGAGGTAATTTATGAAATTATATTTTTTTCAATTCCATTCTCATTCAACTTTTTAATTTGTAAGATTTGTTCCTCATTATTTTAATAAACTTGAGAAAAAATAAAACATTAATAAGTTATTTTCCAGCTCATTTTCCATGACATTACCAAACATTGGAAAGTGTTTTCCAACTTATTTTTCATTGCACTTCCAAACATCAGAAAATAATTCACTTTCTTGGAATTCACTTTTCAAAAAAAAAAAACTACTTTTCAGTAAACAAACGAGGCCCTAAATTTAGTTAGATTTGGCAACATCCCAAATCCAAGGTGCTTAGATTTGACATCCATGCCTAACTCAAGTTTAGTTGGGTTTGACAACATGTCAGACTCATGTTATTTAGGTTTGACAAACATGTCCGACCCAAGTTTACTTCAATAATTATAACATCAACAACAACAATAAAAATAAAAATAATAAGGATAACAACAACAATCATGTTATACCCAATTGCTTTGGGTTTGATAAACCAGATTAAACTCAAGGTGCTTGGGTCTGGCAATATGTTGCGAGACCCAACTAAACTTTGGATTTGACAACATCTTAGACCCATGGTGATTGAGTTTGACATCCATACCTGACCCAAGTTTAATTGAGTTTGTCAACATGTCAAACCCACATTATTTGAGTCTGGCAAATATACTTTTTTAATAGCACGGTCATCACCCATTAGCTAGGGAAGAAAAAGAAAGCCAAAGAAACTTTTCGTAAAAAAGCAAGATGAGAAATTAAAAGTGAAACTACTATTATAATTTATAATGAAATATCTATTTAACTGATCTTAAAAAGTAAATAGACAAATCATTATTTGGCCAAGCAAAGGAGTAGGAAATGGGTTTGAATAAGCATATTTGAGAAGGCAATAGACCTTCCAACACTTAGTTTTCAAGCACTTTTTGGCCTATTAGCTAACCTTATCTCTACAGCAGCTAACCTTATCGCCACATCTGCTGTGGAGAACAATGCTCAGGGCATATGAAAGAACTCTAAGAATTGGGGGAAAGAAAAACTACATCGCCATACTGTGATTTTTTTGGCTTTAGTCAATGGCGATGGATCCTAAAGTATGTGTTGCCTTATTTCAAAGTTACTAGTTTCTATAGCTTCCTCACTTGATACCTATAAATGGTACTAGGAGCAAGAAATTAACAGAAAACTGTGTTGCCAAACACGAAGAAGAAGTTGGATTTGTAAACTAGAAACATCCACAAGAGTAAATTAAAAGAAAAATAGTCAAGATTGTTAATTTAATTTATTTTCATAAACAAATTAAAATATTATAATTGAATTGAATTATATGATTTAACATTTTATTTAAACATAAGAATTATAATAAGTTATTAATTGAATTTAAATTTACTTATAAATTAAATTCAATTTAGTATATAATTTTGTTTCAAACAAGTTGATTGTGTTAGTGCATCTATAATATTTTTTTTATGTTTCAAGGTTTAGAAGATTTTAAAGTGGATTTATACGCTAATTAATATTAAGTTTATTTATTCGATGATCTTAAAAGTATACTTTCCTCATTAATTTAGTATATTCATAAAAATAAATCATTTAAATATTAATTCCATAAAACAGTATGAAATAAAAAGCAAATCTCCTTGATCAGTACCCTAGCTTTTAATTTGGGGTTGGTGCATGTATATTATATACATTTCTCAACAAAAATATATATTTTTATTAAATAAAACACGTAATATAATATTCATTAAAATATTTACAAATATTTTGTATAAAACAATCCGCTGGGTATTAATCTAATAGATTATATCAACCTTTTTTTTTAATTTTTTATTAACTAAAATTAAAATCATAATATTAAAGTAATTTTCAAATAAAAGGATATTTTGATACCAAGGATCTATTTGAGAGCATAGTAAAGATTTATTTTCAAAATATTTTTCACTTGAAAATGCATCAAAATAATAATAATTTTTTAAAATTATTCTTTACATTAACATATCGAAATGATCTGAAAATACTAAAAAATATTTAATTTGAAGAAAAAAAATCAATATTTGATCAAAAGTCAATTCAACCACATCCCTAAATGAGGCCTAAATAAAAAATATGTGGAATATAAAGAGTGTTTTAAAATTATTTTCTTAATCAAGGAGGGAGTTGGTGAAATTATGAGGCTCTCCAAAACAACTTGATTGTTCTAAAAACAACTCGGTTAACTAGTAAAAAAAAATGAAAATGAGATTGAAAAAAAAAACTAATAGAAAACAATCTCTCGACCCAACTACTTGTCTAATCCAGGTTAAAAATTAAACCATATAGGAGTTTTCTGATATGACCGAGTCAACTTAACTAGTTCAAAAACAATTTAATTGACTTTTTAAAAAGTACGAGGATGAAATTAAGATAAAAAACATTGAAAAAAAATATTCAATCTAATTTTTTATTTGACCTAGATTTTAAATTAAATCAAGTGGGAATTCTCCCAACATGACTTAGTCTACTTGTGTGACTTCAAATTGAAAGTGTAACGGTTGACATGTTCATAATCAAAGCAGTAGAGCTGATTTAACCAATTTCCAAAACTTAAGTGATTACACGTTAAATTTAGCTCCTCCCATGAAAACGGGTTTGTACAGTGCTTCGTCCTTCACTCTGTTGCTCTTAAATTCTCTCGCTCTTTGTAAATGCCCTCAATATTTATTTCTTGCGTGGATTTGGTTTGTTTGTTTACCATCATACATTCTATCTTTCTGTTGGGATTATTCTTTCGCATTTTTCCCTTCTCTACTTTAAGCCAAGGTTTTGAGATTTTAAGTTTCTTGAATTCACAGTATTGATATAAAAAATATATTTTTTAAAATTATTGAAATATTATATTTAATCTTAATTGGTGTATAAGTTAATATATATATATATATATATATATCAAATAAAAAAAGCAATTAGCCATATTATATCAAAATGATTTTGTTTTTCTAAAGCAATGTTACAAGAAACTAGGAAGTAATAATGGATGAATCAATAACATGAATAATAGCTTGCAACTAGTTTCGTGATCATGACGTCCTAGCAAGGTTTTTTTTTTTAAAAAAAAAAATATTACTCACAATCTCATGCTTACAAAGTAATCATATGAAACCCAATATGAGTAAAAGCAAATTCATAAGATGAAAATGTAACATACATTGTTTTTTGTTTTTTAATTGTTAACTCTTCATCAATGTCACTAAACCTTGTCTATTGAATCAACCTTAAAATCTTTTGACTTGATTTTCTACATGTGATTCAAATTAATTATATGAAAATTATCTCAATTTAACAAAGTATATTTGACAAAGCTAAAAGTAATTTGAATAACCGATAAAAATATAGATTGATTTTTAAAAAAAATCGGTATAATATATTTTCTTGTTTTGATTTAGAGACGGGGACTAATCAAATCACCTCTAGATTATTAGAATATGTAAATAAATCTCTCATTTATAGCATTTGTATTTTAGGAGATACTCG
>Ga0307509_10010339_pt1 | contig 11457 bp, 8 predicted proteins | sample 10_EM_MG_FD_202245 | JGI IMG/M metagenome (GOLD analysis project Ga0307509, IMG submission 202245) | Populus trichocarpa ectomycorrhiza microbial communities from riparian zone in the Pacific Northwest, United States - 10_EM | ecosystem: Host-associated > Plants > Roots > Unclassified | place... | reverse complement strand
GCAGCACCGCCTGTGGCGCAGCCGGCCGAAGGACCAGGGCCCGCCCCGGCTGTTCGACGGCGACGCCCGGCCCCGGCTGGCGGACAGCCCGGACTACCGCCGGCTCGGTCCCGCCGAGGGCTCGCCGGCCCCGGTGGTGCTGCTGGGCGAGACGATCGACGTTCAAGCAAGATCTGCGCGTACGGTGTTGCGCCGCGCCCCCGGCCGCAATCTGGCCGTCCTGGGCACCCGCACCGAGGAGGCGTGCGCGGTGCTCGCCACGGCCGGCCGCTCGCTCGCCGCCCAGTTCCCGCCGGACGGCGCCCGCTACTCGCTGCTCTGCCTCGACCAGGACGCCCGGCCGCCGGCCGCCGACCTGTGCGCCGAGCTGCCCGAGTGCGGCTGGTACGACGCCGACAACGCCGACTGGCTGCTCGAGGACGCCGCGGCCGAGGCCTCCGGCGCCTTCCCGGCCGACCGGCCGCACTTCATCCTGATCTACGCGGCCGACGCGCTGCCCGGCGGCAAGGACGCGGCCGGCCAGCTGCGCACGATCCTGCGGCAGGGCCCGGAGCGGCGCATTCACGTGCTCGGCTGGTGGCGTGGCGCGGGGCTGCTGCGCGACGCGCTGGGCGGGCACGCCTCGCGCACCGACTCGATCGGCGCGTGGGTGGCCCTGGACGTGCACGGCAGCGAGCTCGCGCCGTACTATCCCGGCGCCGGTGCGCCGGCCTGGTACCCCCGGCCGTGGCGGGCGCTGCACTTCGACCGCTCGGTGCATCGAGGCGCCGAGGTGATCATCCCTTACGGACAATAATGAGCGACGTTCAACCCGCGGACTTCGAGACCGCCGACTATCGCAGCGTGCTGCGGCGGCTGACCACCCTGGACGCCGACGCGGCGGACCTGCGCGCCGAGGCGAGGCGATGGCACGACGGCCGGGTCGCCGCCGCCGACCAGGCCGTCCGCGAGGCCGACGAGGGCCTGGCCGGCGCGGCCCAGGCGGCCGAGCAGGCGCAGCGCGACCTGGAACAGGTGGACGCGCGGGCGCTCGGGTTGTGGGCCGAGTACGTGCACAAGGTCGGGCCGGTGGCTGAGCGGTACGGGCGGACCATGCCGGCCGCGTCGATCCCCCGGCAGCGCGGCGAGCGGGACGCCGAGGACTACCTGGAAGAGGTGGCCGCGAAGGTCAAGTACATCCCGCCGAAGAGGCCGCTGAACGTCGGGGTGAAAGGGCTGTTCGCGCTGTTCGGGCTGGTCAGCGGCCTGATCGGGGGGCTCGTCTTCCACGCCCTGCGTGAGGCGGCCGGCAACGAGCGGACCGGCACCTGGCGGGACGCGCTGCCGGTGGTGGCCCTGGTGGTGCTGCTGGCCTGCCCGGTGCTGGCGGTGGTGGCGGCCAAGAAGGTGGCCGACCGCCGCCAGGTCGGGCTGGACGCCGCGACGGTGGCCACCGTGCTGATCACGGGTCTGGTCACCGGCGGGCTGGTGGTGGCCGCGATCGGCCTCTAGCAATGTTGACTGCATCAATATTGACGTCAACATGATGCAGTCAAGTCGTCAACATACGGCCGTCAACATGTCGGGCCGCCGCGGCGAGGCCGGTGCCAACACGTCCGGCCGGTGCGGCTGAGCCGGTGACAACGCATGCCCGGCCGGTGCGGCTGAGCCGGTGAGACAACGCACGTCCGGCTGGCGCGGCCAGGCCGGCGTCTACTTGTGCGGCGGGCGTGTGGTGGCGCGGCAGTCGCGGACGCCACCGCCCTGGCCGCGTTGGCCCGCCGCCGCGGCGTCGAGGTCAGTCGGAGTCCAGCAACTCGATGAGGGTGGCCGCGTTGCGCTGGGCGTAATCCGAGTAGCAGTTGTTCATGAATACCTGAACTTGTCCCGATTTTTCTGACAAGTCGCGCAACTTGGGTGCCCAGCCCGCCAATTCAGCCGAAGAGTACTCGTAGCCGAACTTCTCGTGGATATCCTTGCTGTCCCATTTGTCGGAGTGGCCGTGGAAGCGCACCACCGCCAGGTCGGCCGTCGCCGCGACGATCGGCGGCACCGACGACTTGTGCCCCTGCGGCATGTCCACGCAGACGAACGGCATCTCGTGCGCGCGCAGGAAATCCAGCGTCTCGGTCTGGTTCGCGCCCTCGAACCAGGACGCGTTGCGCAACTCGAACACCGGCCGCAGCGGCTTGCACCGCTCCGCCACCTCGACCATCAGGTCCTTGTTGGAGCGCCGGATCCCGAACCACGGCGGGAACTGGAAGAGCACGGCCCCGAGCTTCCCGGCCTGGGCGAGCGGATCCAGCGCCGACAGAAAACGGCTCCAGATCTCCTCGTACGCCTGGGGCGGCACATCGCCGGGATACACGTTCTTCTTGTCGGTTTCCGGCCGGAGGTCCTTGTAGATCGCGGACACCTTGGTCGGATGCCCGGTGAGCAGGCTGAACGCCTTGATGTTGAAGACGAAGCCGGCCGGCGTGCGCTGCGCCCACAGCTTCGTGGTCTGCTCGCTCGGCGGGCCGTAATAGGTCGAGTCGACCTCGACGATCGGGAACTGCCCGGCGTAGTAGGCCAGCCTTTTCTCCGGCGTGTCGGCCGAGGCCGGGTACCAGCCCGACGCCAGCAGCGTCCGGTCGGTCCACGAGGCCGTGCCCACCTGGATCGTGCCCATGCGATCACGCTAGACCCGATGCAGCGGGTCCGCCGCCCGCGGGCGACGGACCCGGAACGTCCGTTTCAGCCGGCCCGGCGCTCGCGGTTCTGCTTGCAGTTGACGCACGTGGTGGCCGAGGGGAAAACCTCCAGCCGCTCCACCGGGATCGGGTTCGAGCACCCCTCGCAGTTGCCGTAGGTGCCGTCGTCGAGCCGCTGCATGGCGTGCTCGGCCTGCGTCCGCCGGTCCAGCAGGGTACGCAGCAGCGACGTGGCGGCGTCGCGCTCGGCCGTCTTGGATCCGCTGTCGGCCTGGTCGTCGCCGGCGGCGTCGCCGATCTCGACCAGCCGGAGCTTGTGGGACTCCGTGAGAGCGTCCTCGTACTCGGCGTTCGCGTCGTGGTACCGGCCCCGAAGGATGTCCCGGATCAGCTCGACCTCTTCCGCCGTACGGCTCTTGGCGGCACCCTTGCCCGTGATCACTGCTCCATTGACGAGCATGCGCTCCCCCACCCTTCCTCTGCCCCTGCGGGCGGGTCCCCCGAGGGGAGCCCATCGCACCGTGGGCGCCCTTGATACCCGCCGCCGGAGTTCCCAAACTGGGGCCTCCGCTAAAAAAGTAACCGGAGCATAACTGTCAGTGGTCGAGTCCGCTACAGACTCGCGTCACCAACGTTCCTCGACCCTGGCGGGGCGCTTCGGGTCGTCGACCCGGAGCACCACGTCGGCGAAGGCGGACGGATCGACCTCCGTCGCGTACCGCTCGAAGGCCGCCAAGGTCCACCGCAGCCCAGGTGGGGTGCGCCGGAGCAGGGCCGCCGGGGACAGCTCGAGGTGCACCGTGAAGTCGAACGCGAGACCCCCGCCGAGCAGCAGCGGACCGCTCACCAGCAGCACCGATCCGGGGTCCAGCGGGTGGTAGGGATCACGTGCCGAGCGGTCGGTCGCGGCGTTCCAGAGCCGGGTCAGCACCCGGCCGTCGCCGCCCGGGCCGGCCCGGTCGAGGACCTCGCGGGCGAGGCCGGCCTCGTCGAACCAGCCGGCGTAGAACGAGTCCGGGTTCTCCCGGCCGAACTCCAGGCGCAGCGAGGCGGGCCGCAGGAAGTCGGCGGTGTCGACCCGTACGGCCGGGCGCCCCCGCAGCCGCAGCGGGTCGACCAGGGCGTCCGCGAGGCGCCCCGGCTCGGCCGCCGCGGGCCCGTCGATCGCGACCCGGAGGAAACTGTCAGGTTCCCGACTCCCCAGTTCGTCCGCCAGCTCCTCGACGAGATTCTCGACGGACACCGGACGCACTCGCACGCCCGAAGATTACTCGTGGGGCTGGATGACGATCTGGGCGTCGTCGGAGAGGCGGTAGCCCACCCCGTACACCGTGGTGATCACCGGGAGGTTCGCGCCGACCTTGAGGCGCAGCCGGCGGACGTGCACGTCGACCGTGCGCTCGCCGGTGTGCTCGTAGCCCCAGACGCCGGCCAGCAGCTGGCCGCGGGTGAACACCCGGCGGGGCCGCTCGGCCAGGAACAGCAGCAGGTCGAACTCGAGCCGGGTCAGCGGCAGCAGCCGGCCGTCGAGCAGCACCTGGCGGGTGCCGGTCAGCAGCCGCACCTCGGGGCCGGACGGCTCCTCGCGCTCCGGCGCGGCGGGCCCGGCCGGCTCGACCGTGATCGTGCCCTGGCTGATCTCGACGAGCTCGCGGACCGCCTCGATCAGCTTGTGGGCCTGCGGCGAGAGAGCGTCGGTGGTGAGTGGGATGGCGACGGTGACGGTCAGCGCGGATTCGGCGGGCCGGCGGAGTCCGGCGCTACCCCGCCCCGGACCGGTGACATGGCCGTTGACACGTGGTGACAGCGCGCTTACCGGCATTGTGAAAGAGCCCCCTGAAATTGCATGGTCGGTAACCGTATACGTACCGATCACCCTCCGTAAATTCGCGGTGAATGATTCCGCGACCGTTGTTGCCGGGTCAAGACGGCAACCACACTGTGAGAAAATCGTTCCACATCGGCTTAGACCGACGGAAATGCATTCTGGTAACACCTTATGTCAGTCTGTTTAACATTGCCGAACTTATCGGACCCGGATGACCAGGCCATGGTGCTTCATCGGGCACTTCTGAGACGATCGCCACAGCACATTTCTTTGGCGCAGCAAAAATCCCGCGTAGCGCGCGAAGCGCCACGCGGGATCTTTTCGAGTCAGTTTCCGCCGGTCAGGCGGCGGCCCACCGAGGCAATCAACCGGTCCAGCTCGGAGCCGAACGGGTTGTCGTGCACCAAATAGGTCCAGGTGGCGCTCGGCCGGACGATCTCGGCCCGCTCCGGCTCCCAGCCCTCGCTGAGATCGGTCTCCTCGAAGGTCGCGATGGTGCGCGACTCGACCTCGGTCAGCAAATTTTGGAAGGCCGGGACGGCGGCCCGGTGGAACTCGTCCAGCGGGTCCAGCTTGCCCAGCGCGCGCAGGTGCACGCCCTCGCGCACCTCCTGCAGCTCGGCCAGGTGACCGGCCCAGAGCCGGTCCAGGTGGAAGAGCGCGATCGCCCGGGCCGCGTCGGAGAGGACGTCCTCGTCGGTCTCCTTGGCCTTCTCCGGCGAGCGCTCGAGCAGCATGATGGCGGCGATCTCCGAGGTGAGCAGCCGCTCCCGGCGCTCGGCCAGCTGCAGGCGCTGCTGCTCGATGACCACGCTGTACCGCCAGGTGTTGCGGTGGATCTCGTGGTTCACGCCCTCGGCGACCCGCTGGGCGTGCTCGACCGCGTACTCCACCTGGTCGTCGTGGACGACGCCGTCCATGTCCATCCGCGGCGAGGTGGGCAGCGCGTCGCCGGCGTGCCGGATGATCAGCTCGTCCTCGAGGCTCACGAAGAACACCGAGCCGCCCGGGTCGCCCTGCCGGCCGGCCCGGCCGCGGAGCTGGTCGTCGACGCGGCGGCTGTCGTGCCGGCCGGAGCCGATCACGTACAGGCCGCCGAGCTCGACCACCCGGTCGCGGTCGGCCTCGTCGCTGCCGCCCAGCCGGATGTCGACGCCCCGGCCGGCCATCTGGGTGGAGACCGTGACCGCGCCGACCGCGCCGGCCTCCGAGATGATCGCGGCCTCCTCGGCGTCGTTCTTCGCGTTCAGCACGTTCGACGGGATGCCGGCCGCGGCCAACTGCTTGGCCAGCAGCTCGGACGCCTTCACGTCGAGGGTGCCGATGAGCACCGGCCGGCCCTTCTCGTGGGCGATCTGGATCTCCTCGACCAGGGCGCGGTCGCGGTCGTCGTGCACCGAGTAGATCCGGTCCGGCTCGTCCTCGCGGATGTTCTCGGTGTTCGGCGGGATCACCGCGACCTCGAGCTTGAAGTACTCGCGCAGCTGCTCGCCGACGTGCACCGCGGTCGCGGTCATGCCGCAGACCGTGGAGTACAGGGCGATGTAGGCCTGCACGGTGATCGTGTCCAGCACCTCGCCCTCGGCGGTGGCGGTCAGCCCCTCCTTGGCCTCCACGGCCGCCTGCAGGCCGTCCGGCCAGCGGCGGCGCTGGGCGACCCGGCCGCGCATCTCGTCGATCAGCTCGACGCCGCCGTTCCGGACGATGTAGTCGATGTCGCGGTGCAGCAGGGCGTGGGCGTGCAGGGCCACGTTGACCGCGGAGAGGTGCTCGACCTGGTCGTCGGCATACAGGTCGATGCCGCCGAGCTTCTCCTCGATCAGCTTGAGGCCGGTGTCGGTGAAGGCGACGCTCCGGCCGTCCTCGGCCACCTCGTAGTCCTTGCCGGCGCGCAGGTCGCGGACCAGCTCGGCGGCCTCGTGCACCGGGTCGGCCTCGGTGGTGACCGAGCCGGCCAGGACCATCGGGACGCGGGCCTCGTCGATCAGGATCGAGTCGGCCTCGTCGACGACGGCGGTGGCCAGCTCGCGCTGCACCCGGTCCTCCACGTCGGTGACCAGCTGGTCGCGCAGGTAGTCGAAGCCGGCCTCGCTGACCGAGACATAGGTGACGTCGGCCAGGTACGCCTCGACGCGCTGCTCGGGGGTGGACGACTCGGTGACCCAGCCGACGGAGAGGCCGAGGAGCTGGTAGACCGGCTCCATCCACTCGGCGTCCCGGCGGGCCAGGTAGTCGTTGACGGTCAGCACGTGCACCGGGCCGTGGCCGAGGCGGACGTGCCCGTACGCGGCGACGGTAGCGGTCAGCGTCTTGCCCTCGCCGGTGGCCATCTCGGCGACCTGGCCGGAGAGCAGCGCCATCGCGCCGAGCAGCTGCACGTCGTACGGCCGCTGCTCCAGCGCACGCCAGGCGGCCTCGCGCCCGATCGCGCAGATCTCGGTGAAATCCTTCGCCTCGCCGGCCGCCTCGGTCAGCGCCTCGTCGTCGAGCTCGCGCAGCGCCTCCTCACGAGCTTCGATCGCCGGCAGCCGCTTGGTGAACGGCGCCAGGTCGACCGTAGTGCCCGGACGCTGCAGAAACTTGCGGAACCGGCTCTTGAGCCGCGTCGACACACCCATGGCGCGCAACGGTACTTCATTTAGCTGAAAGCCGTGTCACGACACCAGCAGCTGATGGGTCGCCAACTCCCGGTACAGCGGGCTGGCATCGAGCAGCTCCCGGTGCGGCCCGGCGGCGACCACCCGGCCGGCCTCGATCACCACGATCAGATCGGAATCGACCACGGTCGAGAGCCGGTGCGCCACCACGATCAGCGTGCGCCGGTCGGCCGCGGTGGCGATCGCCGCCCGCAGCGCCGCCTCGTTACGGGCGTCGAGGTTGCTGGTGGGCTCGTCGAGCAACAGGATCGGCGCGCCGGTCAGCAGCGCCCGGGCGATCGCCAGCCGCTGCCGCTCGCCACCGGAGAGCAGCACGCCGCCCTCCCCCACCTGCACGCCCAGCCCGTCGGGTGATCGCTGCGCCAGCCCGCGCAGGTTGACCTCGCCGAGCGCGGCGAGCAGCTCGGCGTCGGTCGCGTGCGGCGCGGTCAGCCGCAGGTTGTCGCGCAGCGTGCCGGCCAGCACCGGCGCCTCCTGCTCGACGTACCCCAGCTGGGCGCGCAAGGCGTCGCGCGGCAGCTCGCGCACGTCGTGGCCGCCGACCCGCACGCTGCCGCCGCTGACGTCGTAGAACCGCTCGATCAGCGCCAGGATCGTCGACTTGCCCGCCCCCGACGGCCCGACCAGCGCTATCCGGGCGCCCCGCGGCGCCTGGAAGCTCACCTCGTGCAGCACCGGCGCCTCGCCCGGATAGGCGAACGAAACCCCGTCGAACGCGACCGCTGGGTGGGTGCTTGCGCCGCCTTCGGGCGTACGGGTGGAATCTCCCGCGGTTTCGGCGGGCAGCGCGAGGATCTCCTCGATCCGTTGCAACGCCCCGAGTCCGGTCTGCAGCTGGGTGTACGCGTGCAGCGCCTGCCCGAGCGGCATCGCCAGGAAGAACAGGAACAGGATGAACGCCACCAGGCTGCCCACGCCGATCGCGCCGGACGCCACCCGCGCCCCGCCCACGGCCAGCACGACCAGGAAGGCGCCCTGGATCGCGGTGTCGGCGGCCGGGCCGACCGTCGCCTCGAGCCGGGCCAGCCGCACCCCCGCCTGGTAGGCCTGCTCGGCGCCCTCGGACACGGTCGCCGCCTCGCGCTCCTCGGCCCGCCCGGCCCGGATCGTGCGGGCCGCCGAGATCGCCCGCTCGACCGCCGAGGTCATCTCGCCGAGCCGGGCCTGCGCCTGCTCGGAGAGCCCGCGCACCCGGCGCGAGGCGAGCATCGCCACCGACAGGCCGACCGAGAGGGCGCCGACCGCCACCGCGAGCAGCAGCGGGTCGAGCACCGCCATCGCCACCAGCGCCCCGCCGACCATCACCACGCCGGTGACGATCTCGAACAGACCCGAGGTGACCACCGCCCGCAGCAGCGTCGTGTCGGCGCCGACCCGGGACAGCAGGTCGCCGGTGCGGCGATGGTCGTACTCGACGATCGGCAACACCAGCAGGTGCCGCGCGAGCCGCCGCCGGGTGGTCAGCACGACCCCCTCGGCGGTGCGCTGCAGCAGATAGTCGCGGAACCCGCGCAGCGCCGCCCCGGCCAGCAGCAGGCCGACCAGCACGGTCACCGCCCCGGCGATCGGCCGGCTCGCGGTCACGCCGTCGAGCACCCGGCGCACCAGCAGCGGCTGCAGCAGCGACGCACCGGCCGCGGCCAGCGACAGCGCGGCGACCACCGTGAGGGTGCCGCGATACCGCCTCAGATATGGCGTCAGGGCCCGCAACCCGACCCTGCCGTTGGCCATGGCCGAACTGTAGCCCGGCGAAGCTGAGAGCCACCTGATGTCAGACGTTTCAGATCCGCCGTCTGCCGCCCGCCGTCTGCCGGCCGCCGCCCGCCGGCCGCCGCCCGCCGGCCGCCGCCCGCCGGCCGCCGGGCACCCTCCGCGGGCGGACCTGTCGGCGATCGCGACGGAGCTGCTGGCCGATGTGGTGCAGGACGCGGCGAGGGGCCGCGATCTAGTTGCTTTGGCTCTGGCCGTTCTCGCCGATCGGGCGGTTGAGCTGACCCATCTGCGGGGGCTCCAGGGGCGGGCGGTTGCGGCGGGCGTTCCGGTCGGCAGGCTGGGGCGGTTGGTTGGGTGGCTGCTGCGGCGGGGCCTGGCCGGTCGGCGGGAGCTCGACCGGGGCACGGTTGGGGCGCGGACCCAGGCCGCTGGGCACCTCGCCGCCGTCGCCACCGAAGCGGTTGCCCAAATTCGGGTCGAGGGCGGACTGCGGTTGCGACGCCGGGACCGGCTGAGCGGCGGGCGGCTGCTGCGGGGCGGGCGGCTGTTGCGCCATTGCCTGCTGGGGCATCGGCTGCTGGGGCATCGGCTGCTGGGCGGGCTGAGCCGGGGCGCCGGGCGGCGTGGTGAAGGCGGTCGGCGCCGGCGCGACCGGGGGCGGCGTTCCGGGCTGCTGGGGCTGCGGCGTCTGGCCCATCATCGCGCCGTTGGTGGGGGCCGGGCTGCTCGGGCGGGCCGCGGCCGGTGAGACCGGGCGGGGCGCGGGCGGGCGGTTCGCGGGCGGCACGGCCGGACGGTTCGCGGGCGTGTAGAGCGGGGCGTCCAGCGGGCGGTCCTGCGGGCGGTACTGCGGCGGGCCGCTGAGCAGCGGGCCGGAGTCGGATGGGTACTGCTGCCGGGCGCCGGGCGTGGGCGCCGGTGAGGCGGCGAACGGGGCAGCAGGCGACGCAGCAGGCGGGGCCGCGAACGGGATCGCGGGCGACCCGGCGGGCGAACCGGCAGGCGGGGCCGCCAACGGGACCGCGGACGGCGCGGCAGGCGGGGCCGCGAACGGGACGGCGGACGGCGCGGCAGGCGGAGCCACGGACGGGGTGGCGGGCGGCGCGGCGAACGCGGCCGCGGCCGGCGCGGCGGGCGGGGCCGCGGCCGGCGCGGCGGGCGGGGCCGCGGCCGGCGCGGCGAACGGGGCGGCGGGCGGGGCCTGCGGGATCCAGGGCTGCTGATCCGGCGGCGAGGGCTCGACTCCGCCGTCCACGGCCGGCGGCGGAGCGGGGCGGGGCATCTCCATCGAGGGAACGCGCGGCTCGGCATGGCGCGCCGCCGCCGTGTCCGGCAGCGGTTTGGTGACGGAGACCGGCGGCAGGTCCAGCGACGCGGCGGTCGGCCCGCTCAGGCGCGGCCCGGGCGGCTCGTAGTCGGCCGTCTGCGGAGCCGGCTCGCGAAACTGCGCCGGCCCGCCGTAGAGCGCCGCGGCATCGGCCGGCGCCGGCTCGTGGTACTGCGCCTGTTGCGCCGGCCCGAACGGCACTTGCGGAAGGGGCCCGTCAAGCGGAGAGGGCGGATAGGGCCCGTCAAGCGGAGAGGGCGGATAGGGCCCATCAAGCGGAGAGGACGGATAGGGCCCATCAAGCGGAGAGGACGGATAAGGCCCATCAAGCGGAGAAGGCGGATAGGGCCCGTCAAGCGGCGACGGCTCGGAGAACGACGGCGCCGCCGAGATCGACGGCTCGATCGGGGGCAGTTCCACATCCGGAACCGCGAACGACAGCTCGACCGGCGCGCCGCCGGGCACCGGGCTCCCGGCCGACGGCCCGGCCCACGGCGGGAGATCGGGCTCGGCCAGGTCCAGGGGTGGCTCGATCGGCGATCCGAACGCCAGCGGCGACGCGTACGCGCCCGGTGTGCCGTGTCGTGCGGCCGCCACCAACCCGGAGGCCTCGGCGAGGCCGGCGGCCTCCACGACCTCGGCGGCGGCGCGCCCGACGGGGCAGGGCAGCGGCTCGCCGCAGATCGGGCACTCGGTCATGCCCTCGCTGGGGCCGGCCCCGCCGCCGTGCGCCTCCAGCATGCCGAGGGCGGTGCGCGCGAGCACGCTGTCCGGGTCCACGAACGCCGTCGGTGCCATGTCCAGCCCCCATCCCCCGCGCACGGACGCACGGTTCCGAGTCAAGTTCACCTTTCGCGGTGATCCTTCGCGGGGTTTTCGCGGATTCAGGCGGCGCGCGGCCCTCGTGCGTACGGGATCGCCTCGCCACGCAGCGCAACCACCCTCATTGCATGCGGTAACGGACGAGGGTGACCAGGCCGGCGACCGACAGCGCGGGCAGCGCAAACCCGCTTCCGACCAATTCTCACTTTTTCACTCACGGTGGGCACGCCATTGCTCTCCGTACGATATGAACACATCCAGGAGGTGATCCCCTTGGACGAGGTCGAGCTGTACCGCGAGCAGATCCTCCGGCACGTCAGCCCCGTCATCACCGGCCGTTTCGCCGGCTACCAGACGTCGTACACCCGGGAGGTGAAGGTCGGGCAGCCGGCGCTGGTGCTGGTCTTCCTGATGGCCGGCATCGCCCAGTTGCTCGGC
>Ga0307509_10010337_pt1 | contig 11457 bp, 10 predicted proteins | sample 10_EM_MG_FD_202245 | JGI IMG/M metagenome (GOLD analysis project Ga0307509, IMG submission 202245) | Populus trichocarpa ectomycorrhiza microbial communities from riparian zone in the Pacific Northwest, United States - 10_EM | ecosystem: Host-associated > Plants > Roots > Unclassified | place... | reverse complement strand
TGTTCCTTATGGTTTAGAAAAAAGCTAAATGTTTTGACGTCAGCGTTTCTTTTGAGCTCCGACAAAGAAGGTTTGAAGAGTGAATTTCAAGTTAGCACTGTGGGAAGTCACCCATTCTGAGATGAAATATCATTCTACTTGCCAATATTTAAATGGCGGTTATCGTCACGAGACACCATGTCCCCGACGCCACCGAAAAATCATTGTACATCAGCTTCCATGAAAAAAGAACTCCGGAATATCATTCTAGTCGGAAAGTTCCGAATATGACCACTACCAATAGTTGAGTCCTTTCGCCATATAAAAGGATGCGCAAAGTGGATGACGATAAACCTCACTGTTCTTTCGACGATCAGCCAGCTGTATCCACTCTCAAATTTACTCACTCTCAACCAACATGCGTATTCCTACTGCTGAATTTTTGGCCGTCTTCTTCGCTACTGGCCAGTTTTCTGGTCCTTCCATGCGTAAGCTTTCGATCACATTTTGGCCTCTACGTCTGATACTTACATGTCGTTTTCGTCATAATAGGCGCTCAGTTCTCCCTTCTCGATGAACCACAATGCGACGCTACTTATACTGTCCAACACAACGATAATTGTGATAGTATTGCCAAAGCTAATAGCGTCCCCACGTTAGTAGCTTCCTCGATCACCATTTGTACCGTGTTTTACTCATGCATTGTATCTCAGTTACCAGATCATCTGCGAAAACATCCCGATCGATGGCCAGTGTAAACGTCTTCCTTTCCCCGGGGTGAAATTTGTTTCCTCACTTCTGCTTGGAATGTTCTAACTATTATTATATTATTGTAGAGCATTTGCCTTGGACGCAAGGAAGAAGACTGCAAGGAAACTGCCCCTGTTCACTGGCCTAATGAAACTGCTGAGACAATTGCGAAAGAATATGGGGTTCCTTTGGACGTCTTTGAGAACAACAATTACTGCTTCAAAGATGCCTCTGGCAAGGTCACTTGCCCCCCATACCACAATGAACAGGTTGGTTTCTACATTCTAGAGATAAGTATCATCAGCCTGAGTTTCGTCTCTTCCTTTAACAGACCGTCTGTGTTGCGAAGACCAAGATTGGAACTCTCCCAAAGTGCGACAAGATCTTTAAGTAGGGTACATCTTCCCTTGATGTTTTGAGCCTGTCAACATTTCAACGCTCGCAACGTCCCTCTGATGTAACTGTATTCTGTTCTTTTGTATGTGTGATCAAATCATTATTGCAGCCAAAATGGCAACCTCACTTGCGACATAAACTGCCAATATGGGTCCTCAAATGTTTGCCCTTCTCCTGGCTTGCCTATCTCATGATCCAACTCTTTTTCACGGGTGCTCATCGCGTTCTCCATCACCCGCCAGCCTCTTCTTCCAGTTCTTTCCCATCACCCGAAAACTGATATTATCTTATACTGGATGTATAGATGCGTACAAGAGGAACGAGCCTATGATGAGAGAGGAACTTAAGAACTAAGGGAATCATATATAAAGATATTGCATATCAATGCAGCAATCCACGAAACTCTGAGATATATAGTGAATATGAGCACACAGAATCCCGAGCCTGGAAACGAGACAGATAATGCAGTGAATTAATGGAGACCTGCTACATAAAAGGAAAAAGTGTATATGGGCATAAACACGAGCATAAAGGTAAGGCAAAGGAGAGAAGATATGAGGTATGGCATACAGTCAGGTGAACTGAGAAGCCCTGGAACAGAATGTGAGGATTGATTCAGTTACAAAAAGGTCAACTAGCCCACCTTGTAAAGCAGGGACATGGCTGATGAACGACTGAACTCTGGAATGTATGAGAGCACATCGAGCAACAGATGGGTCAACTGACGATCACTGGGAATATATGAGGGCGTAGTTGACCAAAAACAGGCCAACGAACGAATCCCTGGAATGTATGAGGGCATGGCTGGCCAACGAACGAATACTGGAATGTATGACGAACGGGTCAACTGACGAACCTGAAATGTATGAGGGCGTGGTTGACCAACGGACCCATGGAATGTATGAGGGTGTGGCTGGCCAACGAACGGGCCAACGAACGAACCCTGTAAGGCGTAATCGACCAGCGAACAGGTCAACAAATAGAACCCGTATGGAATAGTTGTCCAATAAATACGGTCAACGTAAAGAGGACCTGAATGATCAGGATTCCTGGGTAACGCACGCGCGCAAATACCCAAACTGCAAAAAGCAGGACATCGAATCCGAGTTCACGTTCACGCACAAAATGCAAAGAACCGGCGTAATAGGGTGCATAGAAAGGGAAGATAATAAAGAAAGAGGGATACTCGCAAAGTACGGCCGATCCTAGGCTTGAGTCTTACACTGAAACATTGAACCAAGGAGGAAGTTGATATTAGTTTCGTTTAAAATTGACAGAGGGTGACTTACAGCTATCTGCTTGCTAACTGCAAAACCGTAGACGTTTTGAAAAATTTCGGATGCGTGCCTTCGGTTTGTAGTAAACAGTTATAATAGGTAGAACAACCCCAGTGACTATGATGTCAGTACTTGTGGGGCACGCCGCAGCGCCTTCAAAAAATAAACGTAAAGCGACGAGGACAACCAACTAGCCAACAAAGTGGAGCGACGAAGGCAACCATTGCATCATCACTTGGCTGGTAGTAGCTATTTCTGGTTGTTTGCTGCAAACAAAATCGCACATCTCGGAAATTTCAAACCATCATGGTTTTGCATAGCTGTAAGAGTTGAGAAAGCGAATTTGAGTTCGGCCATCGAAAACGTCGGATCGTGAGCCCAGGAACAGGTTATTGAGGTTTGGAGTGGAAGGAAACTATTGGGTGACTTTCCATAAGGCTATACAGGTAGGAGGGGTACGTACCCCTCTTCCAAATTCTAAATGCCTTCTAATGCCCAAATAAGGCTCGTCGGGCCTCATCCCGAGGATCCCATTGTCCGACATCCCCTCCTGTAATAAGAGGCACGGCGGCAAGGTGGGCATTATAATCTTCATCATCAGCATCACTTCGCACTCCTCAATCCCCAACCGTACTATCAACAGCCTCAAACCATGAAGGCCAGTTCCCCTTGAACACATACATATCTCCTGTTGCGGGTACGAGCTCAGGTGCGCATCCTAGGGATTCGTCTATATTCGTGGTGTGGGGCGTGGAAATTATAGATTGTAAGTGTATTTCAGTCGGTTTGTCGATGAGTCCATTTGATGGGATAAGTGTAGGTTTCGGATCCAGATGGAGGGAACGTCAATGGATATCGATGAAAGATAGGAAATAAATAGTTAGCGCCATTTTCAGAAGAACAAGATTCTTTAAAAAGGAAGGAAGAAAACGAAAAAGCACAAACGTAGGAAGGAGACGCACAAGTGGGATCGTTAACAACATGTTCAAAGCGTTTCAGTTGTCAGGTGGTGCTTTCTGCTTGTTCGTCTTTCCGTCTTTGTCGCTGCTTGTTCTGTTCAGGCATTGTGTCAGATTCCAGATTCAAAGACGACGAAATGAGTTCTCGTCGACAGAGAGGATGCAGCTGGTCTAGCCATCGATCTTGTTGGAGGCGACACTCCATCGAGGGCGGTTTGGATGGATGCATCAAGCAAGGCGAAACCGACTTCCTGTTCATTACTTATACCAGATATCGAATACATGTAAAAATTACAGCGACCGCCATTTATCTCGAGAGCAAGTTAGCATGGAAGAATACCTCTGTAAAGAAAGGCTCACCTCCTGGAGTTGGAAAATTATTGCGGCTTAAAAGCGCCTTCCTATCCAAAACATGCACGTGCACATCAAATCCCTCTCCATTCAGCGCAAGCAATTGCTTCTTCCGATGACTTTCGAATCTTTCGGCGGCTGACTGTAAAATGAGGACTGATTTGAGGTTTCGCGGGTGCCCTGGAACAGTGATTGCTAAAGGCTCTGACGGCTCGACTTCCTTTGGGTTTTCCCATCTGGAGCGTATGACGTCTATAAGGGACGACGCAGAAAAGGATGTTTTACCCGACAAAAGCAGTGTCCCGAGGTTGGGAACGAGAACCTCTCCATCTGAGTTCGGAGCAATGAGGCGACTAAGAATTTTATCACTAGTGATGCGGTGGAAGTGCAGCGTCGTCAAGATTGGCGTGTGCTTCAAGCAGTCATTAATCGTCGTCAGCGCAGCGCCGAATCCCCATACAAGATACTCCAGTTGTCCGCCAGATTTGACGAAGAGTGGGAGGATCGACGAAGCTGAAAAGAACGCTCGCCTATCGAAAAAGAGGAAGAGGCGACGGAGGGAGGGAAATTGAGGAAGGTGTTGTAACTGAAACTGGGTACCGCCACTAGCGACTTCCGAGCTGATATGGAGGGATGTTAGTTTATAGGCGACTGCTGTTTCATTTTGCGGAATTACGGTATTGGGAATAAGCCTCAACGGCTGCAGAAAACATTCCTCCAAGTTGGGCGTCAATGCAAAGATTTTGGGCATGGACAAAACGGGGGTTGGACTATCCCATCTCGTTAGTTGGTGTAATGGTAGTGCATTGAAGTCGTCGAAGTATGGACACGATGATGTGAGGTGACGAAGAAGAGGGGCTTTGGAAAAGAATGTGAAGTGGTTGGTATCGTTGGATCCGGCCCAGTGACTATGCTTGAATTCCAGCGTTCTTAACAATGGCAGTCGATTGTAAACTGGTGAAAGTGCTGCGAGCATCGACCGGGTGGTATCGAGCGTTATCCGATGCCAGCGCTCGGCTAAAGGAAGTAGAGTCGCTATGATTGCTTCGTTAAAATCCGTCGTGTGGACGCTCAACGACAGCGGACACATCCCCGACCGCTGAAGAAACAGCTTGGGGATGCAGGTCTCTTCCGAGTCATCATATGTCTTCGAGAATGACTTTCCGTCAATGTGAATTGTGGTCCAGAGCCGAGGCGTTGAGATGGCGACGTTTCTCCAATGACGGTTGACTCGTGAGAGAGTGATACTTCTCTTCAGACTCGACCTTTTGATCTCTGCCCAATCCAGACGAACAGGAAGAGAGAGGAGGAAGATATAGGATAGGATTTCTGGGGGGAGCTCCCATACCGGGGCGACCATGACCCGGTGTTTGGCGGCGAATTCTTGAATAGCTCGTCGTTCTCGGTCAAGGTGGTCAAGAACAAGCCGAATTCGTTGGGATGTAGAGTCAATTTCGGCGATCTTGTGGTCAGCGTCTCGAATGATGTCTCGTATTTGCAGTTCCTCTGAATTGGACGGAACGTGCCGTACAGTATCAGAGAGAAGGTGCTCGAACGGCGAAACGAGTGGTGCTTGAAGTTGGGAAACATGATGTGCGCACTCTGTGCAAAGTGGGCTCCCAAGCTCGACCTCAAGAGCGGAATGTGTAGGACCACCATGGATTATACAATTCTGAGTTATATCAGTATCCATTCTTGGTATGGCTTTCCTAGAAGGAAGCATAGCATTGCTTACAATTTAGTTAACTTGAATCAGCGATTATTGTTTCCATGAACTCACGATTTCGAAAGATCATCATCCCAGTCAAGTTTTAGATGAGATTCCATAGCACTTCTTATTTCGTACTTCGAAGGCCAAATGCCTGGGGTTGTATCGCTGGAGAGGGTGAGCGTCGGTCATGAATCTGTTGTGCGGTCCTTATACTTTTAGTAACATGTTCCTATTTGGCCTGGTTTGTTGTCCTTTTCCAAAATAGGATATTGATGCCGATCAATATACCTGCCCTCAATTCAAGTAAACAGACCCATTTTTTTTTTCCTGTCTGCCGCTCTCATTGTTACTCTTCTCTCCTCAAGGATGTTAGTCTAAACGTCAGTATTTTCACCTTTTCTCTTCCGCCTCCCTTACCCTCCACCTTTTCTTGATGAAAAAGAGCATCATGCTCGATAACCCAGCTCTTCGAGGAGGGAGTAACGCCCCACAAAACCATTGAGAACAAAATCCCTCTGATCCTATTATCTTTTCACCGCTTGCTACGTCTTTTCTTGTGCTCGCACTGACCGCATTTTTTTATAGTCGTCATTGGCTGGAGCCCGCCATTCTAAAGATGAGGATGATGTTCTTCACTCAACACCGACAACGGCTTTGTTGGATGGGAATTGTCCATGCGTTATCAATTGTCCACATGTTGCTAGGGGTCCGAGTGAGTATATCGTTTGCTTTTCGTTCACAACCATCCCCACGCGCCTCGCGTCACGAGAAATTTTTCTCGATACGCAGCGTCAATGAAGAGAATATACCTTTTCAGTTATCCCTGTCTTAATTTCATGTCGAGACTTTTGAAATCTGATCTATTCCACCTCCTCCTTTGCGTACCGCCTTAAACATGTGCTAACCTCTTTTGCTTTCTAGTAGTAAATTCAACGGCATTGAGAACGTCACTCTGCCTAGGACTGATTGGATATGTGAGTCCTATTTGTCAGTTCATGGCCGTATCCATGTACATGACCTTGTGTCTTTTGCGACTTGCAATATATATGTCGTCCAACTTCGTGGGTGTAAAACCTCGAGTGCGCATTCGGTTAATTTTAAAGCTGAAAATTGTCCCTCATCCTCTTGTCCTTCATCCAAAAATTTCGAGCTCCCGAGGCCTGGATGATATACATGGTCCGTTGTGCGTTATCCCCAACTTGAAGTAAAGCAATACCCATTTTTATCAAAGAAAAACCGCGCCTTCCCTGAAATTTTGGTCGAAAAAGCTTGACCCAAATCCCAGGTCATCAATGGTCACGTGGAGACTAACATCGCAACAGCTGTCAGAAGCGGTATTCTTGCAGTTCTGATTCGAGCACTTTCTCCACCAAGAGTCGTCCCAAACTCCTCCAAATATCACCTTCAGAACGTTCTAAGAAAATATGTCCGTCAAAAACCAGTGTTCTGAGCAGTACCACTAAGTACCTTAAAATGTACTAAGTCTTTTCATTGGCGAAACATACTGTAGTCTTGAAAATCCAGATATAGTACGAAAGCGGGTTACAAGGGTCTGAGCAAGAATTGGAGAAGGTAGGATACGGTAAGTACCATAGTTGAAAAAATAACAAAGACATAGTTAGTCGATTAGTGTGCTAAGTTGGTGTTAAGTAATTCTCCTCGAAGTTCAAACGCCTCTTGAGTCTTGGACGATGGGACCCCCACCGCCCTTTTGACTGGGTCAAGCCAAAATCATGTTGCCAACATTTTGCAGGTGCGAGGGCCGCAGCGATGAGCTTGGGTGTTCAAGTTATGTCGGTGTTACTGTCGTCCCACGATTTCATGACTTCAGGGTGTACCAAAATCATTTTATTTGTTTGTTACAAAAGTCATCGGGATACTCCGAATCCACAGTTTTCTAGCCTAACATGGAGTGAGGCATGATCGTAGGGTTAGGTTCCTGTCTTTGTGTCGCGTTGGCAGTCTCTCGGGTCAAGTCATCTTTCTTGACTCGAGACCACGACTGCCTCTACCAAAGCGTCGTGCTCTGCTCTCTCTCTTTTCTTTGGCCCACCCTCCACACCCTTTTCTCTGAGCACAATGCTCTTCGCCCGCTCAGGCTTGTTGCCGCCATTCTGGCACCACAAGATCGCCAGATGAGACGGGTTCTCCCACCCTCCCATCGCGGCTCTTCTCTTCTTCTCCAGGATCGGGACATCCGGCGGGTCGGAAAGCCCCAGGCTTTCACCCAACCCTGCGCTACTGCTCACACTTAAATATCACATAGTAAATAGCTATCCATCTGCACATAATTATCACAGCATAATTTCCATAATCGCGAGAGCGCAAGCTACTCAAAGACCACAGTCCATGGATCCGATGCACTGGATATCGGCTTTACAATGCAAAGGGGCACATGCGAAACGGCACTCTCGGAAGTTCGATCGGTTACATACATAATACATTCGCAGGCGAACGGAAATTTTTCGTGTCGCGGGAAGCTGAGTGTAAAGAACGAGCTTTTATAAATAAAAGACTCGTAATCATCACCCAATAACTGCCCTGGGGCTTTCTTCCCTACAAAAAATTGATACTTTTTGTCAATGACTCCATCACCACCTCAAGCCTCGATTGTGTCTTCAGTCATTGATAAGACTAAGGTCTCCCAATTTGGCATCAATATGAACAGAGAAAACTTCCTTGAGGGTAAAGGAAGCAAGGAGATGTAAAGACAGAGAATTGGAAAATTACTGTACTATTTCGACCGATTGTTCATGTAACGCGTAACATTGAAAAAAAAGTATTTTTTTTATATTCGTCTTAAATCAAAAGAAAATTTATCGGCCATCTCGGGCGAAAAATTTCCCAAAATCATGAACAATCGGTCGAAATACTACACATTGTCTTTAGGTATCGGCTTTTCTCAAGTTCTTGAGGGCTGCGAGGAGTGAACCAAAGGTTCACAATGAGCAGCACTCACCACTCCGACAGTTATTACAGCTACATCCATATCGATAGGCCACAACGCTAAAAATACACACCTGTTCGGAGTCGGAATTTGAAATCGAGCTAGAGCTGTCCGCTCCGATGCTCATCGCTTTCACAAAGTCAGCAACCCTTTGCATACTTTCACTCTCACGTCGTTATACAATGCACCGGCACATCTATAAAGCAGAGAAGGAAATCGCCCTTCGAATGTCACTTCAATCTGGTGTAAGTGACGCGAAAATTGCTGAATACACCGGAGTTCGTCCCAGGACAATGAGAGGTCTTCGCAAGCGATTTCAAGAGACTGGCGAAGTCGTAAGGAAACCCGTAGTGAGCGGCCGTCCTTGCATTATCTTTCAGTTTACTCTCTAAGCCATTCTACATACCCTGGATATGAGTAGTAGTCATGTATTTGTAGGCGGACCCTAAATTTTAGGGTCCGTCTATGTATGTATTTTTGGATGTGTGGCCTATCGATATGGATTTAGCTGTAAATGTAATGCATTAACATTTATTTAAATAGGTAGTGGGCTTTGCCGCGAAGTCGGCCCTTGATTTATTCCTATTCAATAGGCAGCACACTATTTAAAATCTTGAGTAAGTTGCTTCAAACGTCTCAAATTTGAATCGCAAGATGTGACTATTTTAAATCAAGTTCAAACTCCAGAATTTTAAGTTTGATGCGCACAACGGGCAGACATACTGCCGGGGTTGTCCCAGTGTCTGAGATTCTGATCTCCCACCTACATATGTACCATTTGTTATTCAGGGACATGCACGGTGATACCACGGTACTGCAAGGCTACAACACGGCTATGCGCGTCTATGTACGGTAATGCACAATAATGCACTGCTGAGTGCACGGTTGGTCACGGTAAGTCATGGTAATGCACGGTAATGCACGGGATTGGCACGGGAGGCACGGTTATGCTTGTCAATGCACAGTTTATTTTAATGTATGGGAGTGGTAAATAATGGCTCAAAAGTGTACTAGGGTGTGTAGTTACCCATCTTATATCTAGATCTACACTACTTACTAAGTACATAGTATTTACAATATTGATAAAGGTCAGGCACGGTAGATCCTGCACGGTAATTGCACGGTACTATCGTTCACCCCCGTCTCGGTTTGACCCTCCCACCGGTTTCTCCCGCAATTCTGCACAGATCACTCCAGATTTTTGCATGTGCACTCTAGATAGACATATCTACCCATCCAATGTTTTTTTTCCCACCGAAAACAATGCAGAGAAAGAGTGGAGAATTGGGCCATTGTCAAACCTGCAGATGATAGCCGCGCGTGCCGGAGTTTAAATTCCAACATATGTCAATGCTCAATACCGCCTGACGTTTGATCCCACAACAAAGCGACAAACAAATCACCGCGTGATTCTGAAGAACCCTCAGAACGAATGGCTGGCGAGTCTACTCAATATCAGCGTGAACCCAACAAAATCCCATCAAACTTGATGGGATATTTGATCGGTTCGATGTGACCGTCCGTGACGAACCGATCAGAGGGTCAAACGGAGACGGGGGTGAACGATAGTAATGCATGGTAGGCACGGCACTGCACGGGAGTGCCACGGCTTTTTCCTTTTGGTTATAGAAGGTATTGACCTCGTTCGCAAATCCGCAGCATGGAACGGCGGTATTATAGGAAGAAGGGAAGATTTACGTTTGTACTTGAACCAAGAATCACAATGCACACGTGGGCCGGTATAAGAAGGCTTCAAGTTACGAATGGCATCTCGGACTTATTCTTTCCCACGTCTCCGAAATTGGCACACCTTTGTCGTTCTTTTGGCTCCACAGTTCTCTCCCGTCGTCTAGTGTTTCCTGCAGTGCGGAGTTAGAAGATAAATTTTGGGGTTTTGCACTGGCAAGGTCAGAGTGCGCAAAGATTAGGCAGGAAACAGGACGACGGCAACGCCGTACACAGATGGTGAAAAACTGGCTGATATTGGTCTAGCATGTCGTACTTCGCTCGCTTTCCACCGAAATTCATTATTTGCATTGGATAATATGTAGTAAGTAATAAGTAAGACCGAAGGGCCACTGGCAAAAGACCCTCTCGACGAAGCTTGGCTAGTGTTAACTTATGATGCAGGCGAACTTCCTCCAGAAAAGTACCATACTACCAATATTTATAATTTAATTGATATCGGCGACCGAAGTTCGTATAATCTAGAATCCCCCCTAAACCCAGCGGTAAGTATAGCAGTCATCGAAGTTTCAAGGACAACTCATGAGTTCTTGAGTCCGTATAACTCTTTGGTACCAAGATTGGCTTCTCTGGATGTTGTAAACTGTGGAGAAAGGGAGGGACATCCTTACTAGATCATCACTTTCCAGATTCAAACGGTTCGAGGACATTGCATAAATACTTGCTCGCAAGTGGTGCATCTCCAATTTGACTTGCATACTATCATGCCTACCAAGCATTTCACTCTACTTTTTCTCTTCCTCCTTACAGCGGTGTACCGTGCCGCTGCAGCAGATGATTGTGTCTGGACAGGTTGGTACCACCCCCACTGCTCCTCCTCTGCAGTTTTTTTTTCTAAGCGTTATACACTTTAGGCTGTGATCCTGTAGGGGGAAACTGCCCATCAAGTCATCCTTTGAAGGTCACCTACGGCAGGGGCGGTTGTGCTAATGGTGAGGCCAGTGATTTGCATTTGTTCATGTGGTTCAATCCCTCTTGTGTATTATCTAGGTAACCAGTGTTCCAACGCATCAGGCGCCGGGAAAAAGTATTTATGTTGCACTAACTCCTTCAGTCGGAAGAACTGTGAGTATACTTTATTAGTTATGTGCTGCAACTCCCCATGTACTTACAATGTTTTGGAAGGCCACTGGTCTGGAAAAGGTGGATTTTCACATATTCTTCTTTGTTACTATTATCACTACTTATAAGTTTTCATCAGCTGGTTCGGGGTGTGCTGGGCCTGGTGGCGTCAAAGGGTGTCCTGCGGGAAAGACTCAATTCTCTGTAACTGACCAGTCAGGAGATGGCCAAACCTGCAATAGGAATCGTTGCAAGGTCTTTTGCTGTGACACATAGAGG
>Ga0307509_10010336_pt1 | contig 11457 bp, 13 predicted proteins | sample 10_EM_MG_FD_202245 | JGI IMG/M metagenome (GOLD analysis project Ga0307509, IMG submission 202245) | Populus trichocarpa ectomycorrhiza microbial communities from riparian zone in the Pacific Northwest, United States - 10_EM | ecosystem: Host-associated > Plants > Roots > Unclassified | place... | reverse complement strand
TTGCTGCCTTCCACAAGTGCTACATATCATGCCAAATATCGGAGCGGAAGCAATTCGCTACAAATTATGCTGCATCTGAATTCGTCAACCTCAGCCCACCTCATGCACTGTAACACGATATGTTCGGCTCTGTCACCCTCCAAGAGTGATGGATACCACGATTATGTTTCACCTAAATGAAGTGGGGACTGCTTACGATGAAGACCCAATCAATGATCGACGCTTACAGGAGCTTTATCTAATCTTTTCTTGGGCAAAATTTATCAATTGCACCCGCAAACGGTTTATTGAGCATGGCATCTTAATTCCCCTCCGTCCAAAGTTCGGCCTTCTTGGATTTCGGTGCCTTGCGACCATGTTCGTTACGCATCATGCTAGCCAGCCATTGCCACTCCAGTACTCATGCCCGAGTCTGCAGTTAAATCGCCCGCAAAATGATCGGCTCCAGGCGACAGTGCGTATCACCCAGAGTCCGCTCGAAGGGTAAACCACAATTCCGTGCCTTGGTGTTGGGCATAAATGTTTATGCATGGTCGGACTCCAATAGGCACGCCGCCCCGATATAAATCGTCCTTGGAAGTAGGTAAAATTCACGGGAATCGAAGCAGAAAACGAAAAGGTCTGGTCTTGACAGCATGGCGAGTGGCCCTACGTCGACTATTACGGCAAAGCGAAAAATTGCTCGAAGATAACTATCATCCTGTTGACGTGTCGCCTTCCCTAATTCATTTGTTGTGGCATCCCGGAACTATGCGTACATGTTTAAGTGGCCCCAGAAGGGCATGGCGTCTCCAAAGGAACCTTTTGCTGGGATAACCGTCGGACTTGAGTGCGTAGTAGTTCGCGTTCTTTGGTCAACAAGGTCAATCTCATTCTCTGACTAAGTAGTAAGAATCCCCCGTTTTCCATCAGAACGTTTAACGTGCCGAGGTCCCTGTCTGTTTGTAGACATATATGTAGACAATTCCCAGTTCCAGCTCCGAGTAAAACCGGAAAAGGGATTGCTGAAAAGTGGAGGCGAACATATAAACCTATTTCTTGATTTAATTTCCGTGAGGGTGTCTCCCCGCCCGAAAACCGCGAGGCCGTGACAAGGTAAAAAAAACATTTGGTTTCCCATACGTACGGTGATGAAAACAACGTGTGGCGACGCCCAACTTAGAAAGCTTGAAACTAAGAACTACATGGGTGTGGGAGCGATTCTTACGTTTTCAAATTGGGAATGGGATTGTACATCGAAAGCTTTCCCAGGGAAAGCAAACAGGAATTCATGGGCATGCATAAATTACAGCACGTTTAGCTCCAGAGGCCTCTAGATGCCTAGATTAGATCTATTACTAGCCAGCGGAGAATAATTGAGGCCTGGCATAATTGCAAACAATTTTGTGCGACCGTCACAATTTTTCATAAATCTAACCACAGTTGTTAGCGGCCCGATTTGGACTTGACAACGGAACTCAAGGTGGATAAGCGCTGAATTATGTAAACTTTGAAGTCTCAGGAGAAACCCTGGGTCAAAGATTTTTTTTATCGGCGGAGACCGAGTTTTGTGGTTTGTTGAATGAATGCGGTGTCACCCAGCATTATAGGTGTAGGGTGGATCCGGCTGCGGCCAAAGGGGGGGACGTCTTGTACGAGCCGTCAAAGATTGGGTGCCAATTCAGAGGACAAGCATTGGAACGAAGTAGGCTAACCGAGTCCAAACTCCATAGAGGCACTGAGTATTTGAACTGGTTTAACGAGCCTGGCTTATGTTCTGACCGATGCAAAAAGGTGTGTGTTAGTAGAGGCGGGATGCGCTCAAAAGAATGGCTAATGACATCGATATCCTGTGCCAATACATAGAATATGTCTTGTCGCTGAGACGTCCTGGTTTCGCCGTCATGCCAAGATGACGGGGATGGTCAAAATATATTTGTAAAGGTTGAGCGTTAAATGACTAACGATTATTCAAGGAAGATCTGACGAGGGTTACGGTTTATGTCGAGCAGAATGGAGATTGCCCAGGGAACCTCAGATCAGGGGCAGGATGCAGAGTTACTTAATGGAACTTCAAGAGAAGCTGCGGCACCGCATAGAATTCCAGTTCCCCGAGATGGCGCTTTTAAAACCTCTTGAATCTTTTGTAGTGGTCCAAATGTTTTTTTTTGAAAGCGGTGAATTTGAAAGTGCTTTTCTCCATGGCCCCCAGAGGTCCATATTCTTGAATCTTTACCTCCCAGAAAATTAAGTAGGCCCCAAGAAAATGTACGTACATCACTTAGTTTGTCTCGATGAGATTCAAATTTGAGAACTCTAAATTTTGGGGTGCATCTAATCGCTTGTCCTATTTTGTGAGAAACTCGAGTGGATTTAGAGTCTTGACTTTTGCTTTCCGGGGATCAACCTAAGGGTGTCAGAGGCGTGTAGCTGGCACGAGGAATCTAACAAACAGGCATTTAATAGCACCTGGAGTCCCTCTGGAGAAACGAAGCGTCTTAGCCATAGTTAAGGTTATTCCGGCTAGGGGTTGTGTTGGTTACGCGGTGGATTGCGCCTTACATTAGAAGGTAGTAAATTACTTGCCCGAGGGAACATGCTAACTAGTCTTTTTCTCGTTTTTAGCACGTCTCGCCCTTTTCCAGGCCAAAAATTCTCTCAAAGCAGCGACGGATATCGGGGTGAGGGCGCTCGCGAAAAGTGGGGTATAGACAGCATATTTATGCTCTGCCGGGAAGTAAAGCAGAGCTAACATCCCGGGGTTAAAGAACGCGCGAGAAGCAAGACCGAAAGATTGTGCTGAGTACTCGAAGGCTCGGCGGAGAGACGTTGATGAGGATTCATACATCTGTGATTACAGTCAGGAGGAGAGAGGACAAGAATGGAATAAAACAGACGTTGGCCAAGGCTAACAGGGCGTCTTGGATATCATCTCTGACGTCCTCGCCAACGGGCATGTTTTCGATTTGGTCCACCAACTTCACAATACTCTTTAGTGTATCCTGGCTGCCCTGGGCGTTTTCCAAGGCACGCCGCCTGATAAGGGCGTCTAGTTGCCAGTCCGACAGAGACGAGGCGCGATCCGCGGTTGCATGCGTGATTTCATGAGGGAGAGGGGGCGCACCAAGTAATGCAAGAAGCTGTTTCGAGAAAGAAGAAAATACCGAATGAAGATCTGCGGCCGGGAGTTTGTCATTGTTTAGATAACCTGGAGGGGGGTTATGGATGACGATGCCTCCCCATTGCGGAAGTAAGAATGCATATGATGTAGATGGGGTGTCTGCAGCCCAAAGACATTCAGCACAGCATATTGGAGGTGTTGGACTAATTTACCATCATTTAAGAGGATTCGGAGAGGGCGGCGCTCTATAGAGGGGATAAAGAGGATGAAATGGAGGACTGGGTCATTAGAGGAGCTAGAAGCTAAAATCCCGTCAGCATTGATTCAAAACACTTAAGGATAAGATGTTAACACAAGGTCCACTCAGCAGAATTTATGAAAACAGTCAAATCAGATGGTTTTATTCCATAGGAATGATCTGCCTCTAATGGATAAGGGGAAAAGGCCAAAGGTGCATGAAACTGGACTTGGCTTTCGATTGTAAAGTTGTGAAGGGGGTTAAGGCGGCTGAGGATCGGTGTAACGTATGCTAAAAATTTGGACAACAATTAACTGGTTTGATGATCATCAATACTAGGGGTTGCACATACAATTGATTGAACTCAAAATGTTCCAGTTCATAACTGCCCCTCCCGCGGCAGCGTCTTCATTCAGCAAACTAAATGCTAACCGGTAGTGTGGTGAATATTGAACCACGCGGTGTTCTGGATCACTAGAGCTTGAGTATGGGACGAGGAGAGAGGATAGGGTGTTGACGAGCTGAAACGGTGCTGGTACACAATGCAAATCAATTGATGGATTTTTGCAACACTGAAAAGCAAACCCACAGTTTGGCTCATCCAGTGGGAAATACAGTCGCCTATCTTGTAGAAAAGGAGGTCCATTGCTTGAAGTAACTGAATACGTTTCATTCTCTGTATTATCTTCTGCACTTAACTATGTAAGAGACCGTGAAGTTTAGGAGAAGGCAACATACCACAATTAGCTCTCCCCTCTAGCTGGACAACCAGTCCCTTCCATCTCTGTGGTTCTTGGGAGATGCGAGCTGCGAGAATATCTTGAACCTGGTCCACTAGAGGGGCGTTCGCTTCTATGCATATAGAAATGGGGAGTGTAAGATGTTGTTGAGCGAGTTGTTGAACCCGACTTGAGGGCAATGAGAGCCGCTTTATGCTTGTGAAGTACCACCACAGGGGAAGAGACAAAATGATAGCGGCCCAATATGCAGATATTATTGAGCGTCTAATGACATCCTTCTGGTAGAATAGTGTTCCAGGATCTCTGAGAGTTGGCGGAGGGTCCATAAAGTGCTTATGTAAAGCGGCAACATTTGACGCGGAAAAAAACAAGTGCAAACGGGCTTTGTTTGGCTGGCTGTTGGCTAGTTCTCCGTTTCTTGGGTCCACTCCACCTCATTCTAAATTCACCTCCCTGGAATTCATAGACTCTAAAGGTCTCTTCTTGGGTCCCCACTTCGTCGCTTCAGTTGACCTGGCCGTCTTGTTCAGTTCAAGCATTGTCATAACGAATAATATCCATTCACGGCGTTGCTCGTGAAACACGACTTTGGTTCTGATGTCTACTGGCGGCTATGACGCACCCCACATTCCCTCCAATTTCTCGCGCTATGACCCACGGAGGCAATCGGGAAACTTTTCTGCGCCCTATGATGTGGGTATCATTCTCCACATATCATTCACCGTCTAACTTTTTTCAGAGGGCCTCCAATTCCACAGGGCGCCGTGTGAGCCCATCTCCTGGACCGTCTCGTAGGCCATATGATAGCTATGTTCCTCCTCGGCCCGATACTTTTCGCGATGGTGGGCCTAACACCTATCGACCGAATGTCTATCGACCGGAACACTCTAGTAAATACTACAGTCGTTCTCCGAGTCCTGAACCATATATTCCTTCCTCACGGGGCACTGATCCCGACATTTGGGATCGTGCACCAACTTGGAGAGCCCCACCATTTGTTGACCCACCTAATATCTGGCCCGAGAGAAAAAATGTTCCTCCGTCGCCTACCACAAGCGCCCGAAGTCGGAATTCAAGAGACGACTCATCAAACAGGCTGTTCGAACCATCAGATTCATGGAAACAAACACACCATGATCGCCCTTCGCGACTCGACCAGTAAGCTTCCCTCCTGTTGTTTGCCCCTTTGTTTCTTATGGCCTTTTAGTTCTCCCCCATCTGACCGGTTTTCTGGTCGTCGCAGGCGTGTCAGCTTGGATGGACCGCCTGATAAACCTAGAAGCGATCGTACCCCCCCATTTATCCCTGGCGGCGATCGCTATCGGCCTGCTGCCAATAAGAGGGAATCATTCCCTCCTCCACGTTCTGATTCTTATCGCCCTCAATATGAGAATGGCTGGAATCCTCCATTTCGTCGCGAAGCTATTAGCCCAGTGAACAATAGTCATCATCGAAGAGAGTCTGGCTCCTTTATGGTTTCTCGGATATCTGATCGGCATGGTTCTCCCTATGCAAATCGTCCTCTCGTGGGAAAAAGTGCACCATCTCCTCACACTGTCACTCCTGTGCGTACCCCAAACTGGATGATTCCAGACACAGATAGCGATCCTTGGTTCTCTACTGGTCCCACGAAACGAGATGTCCTTCCCAGAGCCCCGTCTCGCTCATCCATTGCTTCTACTCATGTTTCAGACAGGGAAAGTCCTGTTTTTAATGTGACTCCGCTTCCTTTGCCCTCGTCTCCCTCCACCCTTGCCAATCAACCCCAACAAACTGTTGTTCAGAGAAAGCTAGAAATTCGAAGTTCCCAGTTGTCATCCCAACCTGTCTTGGAAAACAAATTAGATGCTCCGAAAACGTCCGAACCTAAAAGGACAGCCAATGGGACACCTGTTCGACTTGCGCCAGAAATTCCGACCGAATCAACACCCGAGCCGAAGCTTGTTCCTCCTGTAAAGCAACAGACGCCCGATGTTTCTATCTCCGCAATTGAAATTTCTCATTCTCCTAAGCAAAATCCGAGTATTCCAAGTACGATTTAAATTTAAATTAGATGATTTCAACTCACGAATTACGTATTTAAGCCATAGCTCCAGCGCGGACCAGTCCGATCCCTATCCCTTCTTTCGACAGACTTGACAGCGACACCGATGTCAGTTCGTCTGTGAATGGGACACCTGCACCGACGGTTCCAGGGCCAGAGCCAGAGCCAGAACCACTGCCAGAACCGCTGCCCTTACCAACACCCGCCGCAAAAAGCCCAGAAGCCGTTCCACAGGTTCCTTCAAAGGCTCCCAGCGATGAACTCGAAGTCAAACAGCCAAAACCTTCATATTTGCCGACCCCGGCTTTATCCAGCGAGGAGGCCGCCATGGATATCCCCCCACCAACGCATTCTCCCAGTCATGACTCTCTTCCCTCGGATAGTCCCATAATTGCACCGAGTAGTCCCCTTGCCCCCACCTCTCCGAATGCTTTACCTAAACTCCAGGAGATACCCCCGTTTTCCGAAGCGAAGACGAAGGCAGAAGCCTTGCGTATTGTGGTAATGACTCGCCTCCTCTGTGATCGACAAACACGGGAGGAGCGCATAGGACCAGTGTTAATGGCGAACTTGTCCATAGCGGCCCCGCTTGAGGTCCATCCCACTGCGACACCCGCAATTTTATTTGAGAAAGTGCTAAGTGGGCAGGTCATGCAGGAGAGAATGGATATGTTCAGCAAGGCAAAAAGGACTCTTGCCAGCTATGTCGGCCAACGTCAGATGATGACGGACGAGAAGATCAACCGGCTTCGGGAAGAGTATCTGTCTCTTCAAGAAAGTTGGATCGAACATTGTAATGGGTTGGACGAGAAACAAAAGTCTTTGGCTTCTGAACAGGAAAACCAGCATAGTGGACGCACGACACGCCGAACAGCTGCTATTACCGATGCCGTCCGTTCTGATTTCGAGATGGAGCAGATTATTGCAAGTCTCGGAGTGGATGACGCGACGGATCCTAATCATCTCTCTCTTCGCAACCTTGCCAAGATACCTGATATGATTTCCGTTACTAATGGCAAAGTTGACTATCTTTTCGATGATACAACCCATCTGGTAGAGAACCCGAAGGATTATTTCGCGCCGCACACGGGCATCGAGGATTGGACGGAAGCGGAGAAACATACGTTTCTTCAAAAGTTTGGCGCGCATCCCAAGCAATTTGGGATCATTGCTGATTACCTGCCTAACAAGACTGCAGCTCAATGCGTGGATTACTATTACTTGCACAAGAAGCGCTTTATTGACTTCCGGAAAGTCGTATCGCAATTCGCGCCGAATAAGAGGAAACGGAGAGGCATGGGCAGGAAGAAGGGCAATGGACTGCTGGCTGACATAGCTCTACACGATCTGGAAGTGCATCGTGGGTCAGGCGCGGCATCGCCAGGTTCCGTTATCACACGCGCACCAAGGGGTAGAAAGACGGTGGCTCCTCCTGAATTGAGGAAGCCTCCTAGTCGTCGTGTCGCTGTACAGTTCGAGGATACGCCTACGAGTACACCGACTCCGGAGCCGGAGTCAAGGACAAGAAGGCGGAAGGGCATTACATCGGGATTAACCATGCCCGCTATTTCTTCTGCTGTGGCGACTTCTGTGTTTTCTGTTGTGCTTTCAACCCCAGTTTCGCCTCCTGCCCCGACAACACCTGCACCTGCGCCGCCAATGCCATCTGTCCCTGCAGTGCCCGCGGCTCCCCCGGTTGTACGGCCTACTACTCCCGCGCCTCCTGCTTTCATTGAGGAAGAACCCCCAGTAAGTTGGCTAGCTACTTCTCGAGGTTCATAGTCGCGACTAAAACAACCCACCAACTATTCTATCATTTCTTTTCTTTAGGAGCAAGCAGAACCTCGACCTGTGAAGAGGAGGAGGACGAGAAAGATCAAATCTGCTGCTACCGTTTCTGATGATCCCCCATCTCCTGGTCATGATCAGATATTACCTGATCAGACATTGCCCCCAAGCGCGAACGATGAGTCCATCGCAACGACGGACAAGAAGGATAAGCCGACAAATTATGAATGGTCACAGGAGGATTTAAGTTTGTATCATCCTATTTGACATAAATGAAACTGATTTTGATCACGATGTTGTAATTTTATTTTGCTAGGTAGTTTTATCGGTCTTGTGGCCAATTATGGGGACGATTTCAAATTAATTGCAGCCTCGATGCAGAACAAGGTGTGTAGGTCCATCTTTTTGTCATTTTAGCGTGGTTGTTTATATTGTTGTGGCGCGCTTGTCAGACGCCTGTCCAGGTCAGCAATTTCTATAATAAGAATAAGCGAGAGTTTGACCTCGACAAGCTCGCGAAACTTGCGAGTAGTGGAAGCTGGCTTGAGAGGCGTTATCCTGACTCGTGGCTTGATGGTGCGATGACGCCCGCATCCACGCCTAGGCCTGCTCCGCAAAGTGGAGGAATAGAGTCAAGTCCTCCTCCGATGTCTTCTCTCTCCTTCGAATCCAATCGGAGTGAACCTCCTACATCGTTGTCGATACCTGGTCTTGGGTACCCTCCACCACTTTCTAGACCGCCACAAAACCAACCAAGGAGCCATCAGCCGCCGATGGCGAGGTTGGGCAATAGCAACATTGCGCCGCCGGATAGTCGTCGATCGAATTTGTATAATAGCCCTCCGTCGAGGAACGCTTCATATCCGTATGCGAGCACACCAGAGGCTCGAGGTGGCTATGCTCCGAGATCTGGTGATTCGATATCGGGTCGTCGACCCTCAGACGGTGCATTGCGAGATCGACAGCAGAGACCTTATTTAGGGCCATTGTTTAACCCTCCTTTGATTCCTCCTCCTGTGCCTGCCCCATCGAATGGACGTTCTAGCAGCAATAACAACAGTAACGGTAATAGCAACAACACCCCAGCCACTGGCCCAAATGTGACTCCAATCATTCATTCTCCTACAGGGATGTCCCCGCCTGCTCTCCCCCCAATGCAAGCCGTGCATCCTTATTTCCCCCCACCGCATCCGACCACTGCGTCTCCTCATCATCATCCCTATTTTCCGCCAGCTGGCCCCCTGATCCATCACGATCCTCGTGCCGGTGGCCCCTTGTTGGGCGCAAATTGGGTTCCGGGGCCTCCACCGCCTCAGCAGAGATATTATGGGAAGATGGAGGGCTATGCGGATAGAGAGCGTCGCCAGCGGGAGAGTGGGACGAGAAAGAGGGAGCCAAATCCGTATCCAACATTTGATGGTGGTTCGCCCTCGGCTTCTTCTGGTGTGACGCGTCCATCTGGAGGTTTTTCGTCCTCAGGTTCATCGAGGCAAGACCATACTTACGGGTGGGACTGAAGTAGAATGTCATGCAAGCTCAATTATTAACCAGTTCCTGGCACATTCATTCGTTTGGGTTTTTATATTATTGATTTGGATTCCCCTTTTCCCTCCCTTTTTCGTTCTTCTCTATCATCTTCACATATCATCTTTATCGAGCATTCGCAGCACACTCATAGAACGCATCCAGTGGCACACGCATATTTATTCAATATCATTTGTACATGATAATGCATGCTAGGCAATGTGTAATTCGTATTCGGAAATTATTTTTACATGCAAAAAAAAACTATTCACTCAAGGACTCGTTCTCAGGAATGCAATGCGGGTAATAGGATGGGAAAGCGAGGGTATCGATCATGCGAGAAGACGATGTTAGCTAACAACCCGCAGTAAATCATCGTCGACCCTCGACCATAATAATGTGGTATCCAAAGTTGGTCTTTACGAGGGAAGAGATAATGGGTTTATCGACAGTGGACGGTGTGAGAGCGAAGGCAGCGTCTTGAAATGCGCCAACCATGCTACCCCGTACCATCCATCCCAGACTTCCGCCCGCTGGGAGGATCATCAGTACGAAAACAATGCTCCCGGACTGGTTTACACACTTTTGGCCTTGTCCTCAGAGTATTCTTGCGCTACTTTGTTAAACGCCTGACCATCCTGGTGATACCAGTCAAGTTAAGTTCGAGAAAGCGGTACATGGATGAACCTGAATTTTTTGGAGGGCCTCTGTTGCCTTTGAATGTTTCTCGCAAAGGATGTGCCGTACGTTGACGGCGGTGGCTGCTTTCAAGGCGCCCTTTCCCTACTCGAGGTCGAGGTTGAGGTGGGATGAACACATGGCACAAATGGGTAAAAAAACACCTTTGCCTGTTTCTCTTCTCCATCATCTGTGGTGGCCCTGGCCTTTCCCTTCTTGTCAGACTTGTCTGCAGGCTTCTTGTCCGTCGATGCTGAACCTTTCTTAGCCATGACGAGCGAAGGCAGCCAATGATCGAAACGGGATTACGGCTGGTTGTGGCTGTGCTGATTAGACACTGAGACCAATTTTTTGTGTTGACGTCTCAGACGTTGTTATCAGCTCTCTTGAATATTCTCCTTTTTATTCACATAGAAGGCCCGCGGTATGTCGGACAAGATCACCCGTATCGCCATCGTCGACTCGAATCGATGCAAGCCCAAGCGATGTGCACAAGAGTGTAAAAAGGTGGGTTGAGTTACAGTTTATTTAGCGGGCGCAAGTGCTGATTTATCTCAGTCATGCCCCGTTGTGAAAATGGGTGCGGGTTTTCATGGAAAGAAACATGATCAGTTACTCAGTCATCTTCAGGAAAACTGTGTATCGAGGTCAAATCAAGTGACAAGATCGCCTTCATCTCCGAGTTTCTCTGTATCGGTTGTGGTATCTGTGTAAAAAAGTCAGATCTACTCTGTCCTTGTGTTGGCCCATCTTCTAACAGGCGTTCAGATGCCCTTTTGAAGCCATCGCGATCATCAATCTCCCAACAAATCTCGAATCCCAAGTAACGCATCGATACACCGCGAATTCATTCAAGTTGCATCGCCTTCCTACACCACGACCCGGGCAGGTACTAGGACTTGTGGGAACCAACGGTATTGGAAAGAGTACCGCGTTGAAAATCCTAGCTGGAAAGCTGAAACCAAATCTTGGGCGATATGAAGTATGTAACTTGCGTCATTCCTACCGAATATCTATATTAGAAAGAAAAACGTATAGGACCCTCCCGACTGGCAAGAAATCCTCAAATACTTCCGGGGATCCGAGCTTCAGAATTATTTCACAAAAGTGCTGGAGGACAACCTGAAGGCATTGATCAAGCCCCAATACGTTGACCATATACCGAAGGCCATAAAGGGATCCATGACCGTCTCTCAAATGCTCGATTCAAAACTCGAGTTGGACAATAAGCAGAAGATGTGTGATGATCTCGAGCTGAACCACGTCCTTGATCGAGAAATCTCACATCTGTCTGGTGGGGAGCTCCAACGGTTCGCCATTGCCATGTCTTGTATCCAAAGGGCCG
>Ga0307509_10010335_pt1 | contig 11457 bp, 7 predicted proteins | sample 10_EM_MG_FD_202245 | JGI IMG/M metagenome (GOLD analysis project Ga0307509, IMG submission 202245) | Populus trichocarpa ectomycorrhiza microbial communities from riparian zone in the Pacific Northwest, United States - 10_EM | ecosystem: Host-associated > Plants > Roots > Unclassified | place... | reverse complement strand
AGAGATTCAACTAAATAAAAAAACATCGCAATTAAGAAAAATGAAAGGTGTAAGAAGAGATTCAACTAAATAAAAAAACATCGCAATTAAGAAAAATGAAAGGTGTAAGAAGAGATTCAACTAAATAAAAAAACATCGCAATTAAGAAAAATGAAAGGTGTAAGAAGAGATTCAACTAAATATCTAAAACATATTATAAGCATGCATTTAGCCAAGAAAAATGTAATGGTAAAAGCAACAATGGCCACCATCAAACCAAAAATAATCATTTCACAAGCTTATACACAAAGGTGCAAGATAAAAACAAGTACATCTACAAGGTGACCAAGTTGATGATGTTGAAAGTGTGGCAAAGGCGGTTTCCAACGCATATGAATTTGACGTAAAAAAGAAACGTATAATTCAGTTGAAAAGCACTCAGAAAAGCATACCCATGTATGCATCGTAGGCATCCTGTAGCGAAATGAACGTGTCAGTAAAGCTGCAAACGAAAACTGTTATCGCCTCAGCCTTAACAATTAAAAAATGTAGAAGAAAGATAGCAGAGAGGGAAGAAGAAGAAGAAGAATAAGGAGAGAAGAAGATAGTTTTACCGAAATTGTTTTATTGATTACTTGTAGGAACTACAACAGCTTTTATACCTGAGAATTCCCTCTAGCTAACTACAAACTATATCTAACCAGTTGCTAACTAACTCTCTAATACAATCCAAGTGAGAACCAGTTACAATAACTACTCACTTATTGCCATTTATTACACATGCTTAGATTACTGGAATCCTTATTAATCCACGTGCTTGATGTCTTGTTTGTTCTTTTGCTGGAGCTTGTTTGCTGCTGAATGCTTGATGAAACTGAAGCTGTAACAATACTCCATTGTTGAAGGAATTCTCGTACTCAACAATTAGTGTTAAATTCAGAAAATTGTTTGCTCAATCCTTCAAGATCTTCCCAAGTAAAGTCTTCCTTAAATAAGTTGGACCATTTTACCTGTTGCTACCTAATTTTTTACCCAGTTTTTAGATAAATTTTTTAAAAAAACAAAAAATAGCAAAACAACAAAAAAAAAAACTCAAGAAATGCGTTATTGATATATTTATATCGTTTTTAGTATTTTTAGCGTCGTCTCAAAAGAATTTAAATTTCAAAGGTCTTTTAAATGCATTCGACTATTAACGTGTCATTTTCAAAATTATTGATTTTTCCTTGTTGAGTTGACGCTGATATTGCTCGTTTTCAAAAAAATCAAAATACAATGTTTGATGGAGCATTTGAAAAAGATGACATTCTTGTCTATAAATAGAAAGGGAAAATTTTTGGAAAAAGGGGGAGGAGCCATCAAGGGTGGACAAATTTTTTGAGGAGGAGCCAAGAGGAAACCCTAAAAAAAAAGAGGCAATCTATCATCTTCTCTAAGCCAAAGTCATCGCCCCTTCCATTTTGGGTTTGCTCTCTTTTCTTCTCCCAGAATTAGCCAGGGCTACACCCAAATCAATCTCCCTCTCCCAGCCAACTCACCTTTCTTCTTCACCCTCTCTCAGCCGCCCCCTTCCCTTTCGGCCAAAACCAGATAGACCCCCCATTTCCTTCCTCCCTTGCTGTAGCCTCCCCACAACAAACCCCCGATATATCCTCCTTTCCTCTCTCAACAATTCCTATCTCCTTCATCTTCCCCCACAAACCACCCACACACCAGACCTTTTCCCTCTCAACTGTTCTTCCCTCAGCCACCGTGAAAACTGCCTTCCAACCCCCCACCAGAACCAAAGATACCCGGCCATAACACCAACCTCCCAGCCCTCATTTCCTTCTCCCGACCAACCCAACAACTCCTTCATCTCACAACCCGAAAGAAAACCACCACCTCTAGATCTAACAGCTAGATTTGCCACCATAGAGTAACCCTTGTTCACATCAGATCACGACCACCAAAGTAAAGGATCTTTTTTATAGCAAAACCGTTTATAAAGGAGAAGAAAAGGGGAACCAATAATATACCCTAAAATGAAAATAAAATGAATTGATTGGCTTGTGTGCTTTTCTTCTTTTGTAAGTGACGATGGTTCTCACAACTAGCAGGGAAGGGAAGAGGAGAAGAAGCCCATCCAGACCCCCTCGTTTTCTGGCACAGCGGCGCGTGAACTCACTCGCCACCAGAGGCGGTGGTGCGTGGAGCAAACACGCTGCCACTATTTCTGCAATTTCAGAGGGCTTCCTAACACTGTTCCTGGATTTTTGGGGGTCCATTTTTAAAATTTGAAATTGTTTAATGTGTTTGGGTTATTGTGATTTCTGTTACTTTGTAAACATGTAATTGTGTGTGAGTTACAACATAGTAAAAAGAGAATGTATGAGCGGGTGTGTGTTTGTATTTTTTTTCTCTTATATATGTTTTTAAATGTTAAAAAACCAAAACGATAAAAAAGAATTAAATATTTTAATTTGCATACGACCTGGTTTCTCAAAAATATAAAAAGAAAATCACATCGTATTCCATATGAAAATTTAAGAATATTTTTTTGCATATATTTTGGGATTGAATAACCAGTTTATTAAAGCCTTGAGAATTTGGTCTATATTTCAAAAAATACCAAAAAAATATTTTATTTTCTTTTAGTATTAGGGATTACGAACTTATACGTAAGATGTATTTCCGATATCAAATGTAAAGATAGACTGTTGACAAGACAATCATCAAAACCTATAAACCACATCAAATCACAAAGTAGCTTACTTAAGGTAGGGTGTGGTACGGGTGCTAACTATAGCCATAATCAGTCACTTACCCGTGAATCTCTAACAAGACCAACAACTTGGATTTTCCTAGCGACCCTGAACCAAACAACTAGATGGCAACTCCAAATCAAAAACCGTTTTTGACACCATGCGCCCACGGGCAACAGTACCAGCACCATTGTAGCAATTTTGGTTCCTATTTTCATCATCATTCTGTCCAAAATTGCAACAGGAATCGCTCTTATCTTACCATATTCATCAACTATTAGTAGATTAAAGGATATTACTTCTTGATCTCTAACCTATTTTTTAGTAGTGAATTATGAAAAACATGATATATTAATGTCCCTTATAGTAACAATAGTTCATAGGCTACTATTCCCACCTTATAAGGACCGTAAAATCTAGGATTAAGCTTTAAACTCTTCCCTAAACCTACATTTGTTTGTCTACAAGGCTATAATTTAAGATAAACCAAGTCCCCAACCTTGAACTCCCTTTCATATATGCCTTTATCTGTTATTTGCTTCATCATATTCCTCGTTATCTCCAACTGCTTCTAAAGAATATGATCCAAGTTTGTTCGAACTTGTAACATTTCATCCATGGCTACTACTGGAGAAATATCATGAACTATAATCTCTTTATTAGATGGTGCACACCCATACAATGCTTTAAAATGCAATATCTTAATAGCAGAATGATGGCTGGTATTGTACCATCATTGTGCCAATGACAACCACGAATATCACTTCTTGGGACTATGCATAACCATATATCTCAGATAATATAATGTTCCAGAGTCCAGACATTGGCTAACTATTTCATATTACTAATCTGATTTAGGATGATAGGTAGAACTTATGAATAGTTTGACCCCTAACTTTCTAAACAATTCTCTCCAGAAGATACTTGAGATTATCTAGTCTCTAATAGTTAAAATTGAAGTTGGCAACCCATAAAACTTATGAAAATAATTCTAAAATGTGTGTACAACCTCCTAAGCTGAAAATGGATGTGCTAATGCAATAAAATGAACATATTTTGTATATCTATCAATTATTACCATGATGATATTTTTCCCTTCAGATTTAAGAAGTGCTTCAATGAAATCCATTATAATATTCTTCCATGTTCCTTCTAGTAATAGCAGAGGTTATAGAAGCCCTGGATAAGCCACTCTTTCTATCTTAGCCTTTTTATAAGTATCACATTCTTTTACCACTTGCTTAATTGCTTCATTAATGGCCAATAAAAAAATGACTTAACTCTCTTAAATGAGTTTTGAAAGCCTAAATTTTCACTAACACAAGAATCATTAGTAGTATCAACTAGCCTTCTTTTTAATTTTCTATTATTGCCAATTACAACTTTGTTATTATACCTCAGTACACCATCTGCCAATATGAACTCAGCCCAACTGTTAATATTGAGTAACTTCTCATTCATAATAGTCCTTAGCTTAGGATCATTTTCATGGGACTTATTAATCTCTTAATATCATGCTGGAAATATTATTGTTATACCATAAAGGTTGCTAGAATTATCTATATTCACTCCTTCCTGAACAAAGCATCTGCAACCAAATTTCCATTCTTTTCTTGCATTGAATGACATATCCCAATTATTTTACAAACCATTTTTCTCTACAAAGGTGTATGCCTTTTTGTTCCAATAAGTGTTCCAAGCTCTCATGATTAGTTTATAAGATAAATTGATCGTGTTCCAAAAAGTGTTGCCACCTATCAATTACAATTAAGATGACCATAAACTCCTTCTCATAAATGGACAATCCCAGATGCTGAAGACTTAAGGCTTTACTGATAAATGCCAAAGGTCTACCCTCTTGACTAAGCATCACTCTTAACATGAAAGCACAAGCATCAATTCCAAAAACAAATACTTTATGGAAACTTGGCAATGCTAATATTAGAGCCTCGCACAATGTTTGTTTAAAGTGATCAAAGACTTCCTAAGCTTATGAATTCCAATTGAAATTATTCTTCCTTGATAATTCAGTTAGAGGTTTACTTAAAATTCCAAACCATCTAATAAACTTCCCATAGTAACCTGTCAATCCTAGAAATCCCTTTAGTTTTTTTAATTGTTTTGCTTTTCACATCCTTAGGTAGCATTTGTTTAGGAGGTTGTGTCTGCGTTTTGTTTAAAAGGCAGATGCAACATGTTTGGTAATGAAAAAAAAGTAGTTTAATGTTCATGGGTCCCACTAATTTTTGCGTTTGAAACGCAGGGGGAAGGAAAGCCGCTCCTTGCTGCTTCTTGCGCAGTGTAGCCATGCTACACTGTTTAGTGAATAATGGAGCATGCCTCCACTGTTCCGGCCGGACCAGGTCCGGTCCAAAGCTTAAAATGCATTGAACCGGGTCCGTCCCAGTAAAATAAAATAAAAAATATTTTTTTATTTTTTAATTATGTTTTATTCGAAAAACTAGTGTTTAACATTATTCAATGACACTACATAAATTAGACGGAGATCGCTTGATGACGTAGCATTCGTAGAATTTGATCGCAATCCCAATTTTGTTCATAATTATATTTTATCTGATGTTGTTGCGCGCTTAAGAAACCAAAAAAATTATAGTCCTTGTCGAATGTATTTCATACATGATGGAATTGTAAATAGTTTAATGGAACAATAAAAAATATTTTATATAAAATATTATTTATTTCATGATGTAATAGCAAACGTTAAATCTACAATATTTAAATTAAAAACCATCAATATTAATATATATTTTTTAAAATTATTTTATAACCTCAATTTCAAAAGCATTCTTAACCAAACACATTAAACTACTTTTTGTTCAACCTCAATTTCAACCACCGTTTTAACCAAACATACATATATATCAAATCAACCTCAACCAAAAGTACTTTTTATAAAACAATTTTTTTCAAACCGCAACCACAAAAGCTATCACAATACCAAACAACAAATTCAACTATTTCCTCATAAAATATGCACTTAGATAATTTAGCAAACAATTGGTTACTCCTCAATGTTTTCAAAACCAATATAAGGTGCTCAACATGTAGTTCTATAAAAGAATTATATATTAAGATGTCATTGAAGAAGAGTATCACTAACTTCCACAAATAAGGTTCCAATAAACTATTAATCAAAGCTTGGAAGGTTATAGGAGCATTACTTAAACCAAATGGCATTACCTTAAATTCATAATGCCCTTGATGTGTTCTGAAGGCAATCTTGGCTATATCTTCATCCTTTATTCATACTTGATGATATCCTGACTATTAGTCAGTTTTGAGAAGAATTTTGATCTATTAAGCTCATCTATAAGGGGAATTGGAAACTTGTTTTTAATGGTAAGATTATTTAATTTTTTGTAATCTATACATAACCTCCATATATTGTCTTTCTTTTTAACCAAAAGTACTAGTGAAGCAAAAAGACTACTACTATGTTGTATGATCCTATTTGAGAGCTCTCTCACTAATCTTTCAATTTCTTCATTGTGAATAAAGTAAGTCCTATAGGGCTTGATGCTCATTGGTTTGGCCCCTGAAATTAATGGAATCTGATTATCTGATTCCCTAATTAGTGGCAACTACTTTGGTTCCTCAAAAACTGATTGAAACTCTTTCAATAATGCTTTTATCTTTTTTATTATCATGGTGAGATTCCAGTTCTTCAGAAGTGGTTATACCAAATAGTTACCCTACAAAAACAAAGATAGTTTCTTTTAAGTTCTTATGAACTTTAGTGGTTGTCATCATCTGTAATTCTGTTTGTTCCATAATGTCTTTAAGTTCTATAGTCCTTCTTTCCTTATCGAAAGATATCTTCATCTTGATAAAATTAAAATTTAAAAAAAAACCAGAGAGTACCTCCTTAACCAATCCACACTAAGAACCATGTCAGATCATCCCAAATTTAGAACACTTATAAATCAACATAAAATTCATATCCTTGTATAAAGCATATAAGTTTCTACTGTTACATACATTGTGGAAGTCTTTTGAATAACAGCCTTGATTTCTTGGACAATTGCTTCATTAATGAAGTAGTGGGTGCTTCCACTTTTTTGTTGCTTTTGGTGCATCATTCTTCATTTGATTGTTAGATATGGGAGGAAGATTGCCTTTCCATTTATTGATCTCAACAGTTAAAGTCGACCTTGCAGTCACCTTTCTTCTTATCATATTTGCATTATATTCTTCTTGCCATTTTGCTTGATCAAAGGCTTGTATTAATAAAGATGGTCTAAGAATCTTCAGCATTGGCTTCACATTGTTTTTTATCCCACCTATAACTGACCAGTTCTTCTATTAGATTTCCAATTCCTCCTCCTCCTAAAAAGCGCGTTAACAACATTCAAGAATATATTTTTTAAGTTTTTATTGCTTTTTGCTATTTTTTTGTTTTTCTTAAAAATACTTCAAAATGGGGTCAAAAATTGAATAATAACAGTGACTATAACTAGTTGATTGGAGATTCCAGGATCTAGATTCAAATAAAAAACTAAGTCATATATAAAAAATAATTTCCAACATAAGAAGACCAAAATGCCCTCCATGAGTCTGGAAATTACAAAGAAAAACCCATGTGAAAGGACTAAAATGCCCTAAAGAGATGCCTTATTTTTTGTCTTTTTCTAAAGGCAAAGATGTCTACTATATTCTAAAAAATGAAAAGACAAAAAAGTCTTTGGTTAATAATTCTAATTTTTTTACCTTAAGGGTAAATACGTCATTTTATTTTTAAAAACATTTGAATAAAAATAAATAAACCCTCCAACAATCTTTTTAATGACTAATGGGCCAGTGTAAAAGACCAAATTGCTCCTAAAATAAAGGCTTTCATTTTTTCCATTAAAGGGCAAAATAATAATTTCACCATCACAATCCATAGTAATCTGTGTCTAATTTTATAGTGAAAAACCCACACCCTATATATTTTTAATAAATGAAAAAAAAAACATCACATTTCTTTATAATTATATGCAAAATAATCCTTGTTTAGGAGAATAAATTAACAAAAAGATTCTTAATAGTTGAGCTTAATAAGTGCATTAAGGAAAATCAATATATGATCTTGAATGGTATATATAGACTTAGATTTGTTGCCTAGTGCTCCCTTTCAAATCACATACCGAGTTTGATTGATTTAGCACATGATAAAAAAAATAATCATGGAAACAAGGATAGCCCAAGAAAACATCGCAATTAAGAAAAATGAAAGGTATAAGAAAAGATTCAGCTAAATATCTAAAACATGTTATAAGCATGCATATAGCCAAGGAAAATGTAATGGTAAAAGCAACATTGGCCACCATCAAACCAAAAATAATCATTTAACAAGCTTATACACAAAGATGCAAGATAAAAACAAGTACATCTGCAAGGTGACCAAGTTGATGATGTTTAAAAGTGTGGCGAAGGCGGTTTCCAGTGCTGTTAAAGAATAATATAAATCATATCTTAGGACCTTACCTAACAGCTTAAGCTTTTGGGTTGAATTGGTTCTTTGACATGATATCAAAGCCTTAATGACCAAGCGGTCACGAGTTCGAATCTCACCATCCCCATTTATTTAATAAAAAAATAAGCACAAGTAATATGAGTCCGTGCAAGTTGCAAGCCCAAAGGACTTCTAGGTTGAATTGATTCTTTTACAAGCTCACATGAACTTGTCGTAAAAAAAGAAATGTATAATTCAGTTGAAAAGCACTAAGAAAAGCATACCCATGTATGTATCGTAGGCATCCTGTAGCGAAATGAACGTGTCAGTCTAGCTGCAAACGAAAACTGTTATCACCCCAACCTTAACAAATAAAAAATGCAGAAGAAAGATAGCAGAGACGAAAGAAGAAGAAGAAGAAGAATAAAAAGAGAAGAAGATAGTTTTACCGAAGCCTTAATAATTATTGAGGACGAGAATTCATTCAACAAGGGAGTATTGTTACAACTCCAGTTTCATCAATCATTCGGCAGCAAACAAGCTCCAGCAAAAGAACAAACAAGACATCAAACACGTGGATTAATAAGGATTCCAGTAATCTAAGCATGTGTAATAAATGGCCATAAGTGAGTAGTTATTGTAACTGGTTCTCACTTGGATTATATTAGAGAGATAGTTAGCAACTGGTTAGATGTAGTTTGTAGTTAGCTAGAGGGAATTCTCAGGTATAAAAGGGAATGGGAAACTTGTTCTTAATGGCGAGATTATTTAATTTTCTATAATCTATACAGAACCTCTATGTATTGTCTTTCTTTCTAACCAAGAGTACTGGTGAAGCAAAAGGACTACTACTATATTGTATGATCCTCTTTGAGAGCATCTCTCTCACTAATCTTTCAATTTCTTCTTTGTGAATAAAGTAACTTCTATAGGGCTTGATGCTTATTGGTTTGGCCCCTGAAATTAGTGGAATATTCTAATGATCCAATTTCCTAAGTGGTAGCAACTACTTTGGTTCCTCAAAAACTGATTGAAACTCTTTCAACAATGCATTGATCTTTTTATTATCAATGTGAGAGTCCAGTTCTTCAGAAATAGTTATAACAAATAGTTGCCCCACAAATACAAAGATAACTTCTTTTAAGTTCTTATAAACTTTAGTGGCTGTCATATGTAATTTTGCTTGTTTCATAATGCCTTTAAGTTCTATATTTTTTCTTTCCTTTTCAAAAGATATCTTCATCTTGATAAAATAAAATAAAAAAACTAGAAAGTATCTCCTTAACCAATCCACACCAAGAACCATGTCACATCATCTCAATTTTAGAACTCTCAAATCAACATAAAATTCATATCCCTCCATAAACCAAATGAGTTTTGGGAAAAAGGTATTGCACTTAATAACACTTCCATAGGCTACTGTTACATACATTGTGGAAGTCTTTTGAATAATAGCCTTGATTTCTGACAATTGCTTCATTGATGAAGTAGTGGGTGCTTCCACTTTTTTGTTGCTTTTGGTGCATCATTCTTCATTTGATTGTTAGATTTGGGAGGAAGATTGTCTTCCCATTTATTGATCTCAGCAGTAAAAGTCGACCTTGCAGTCACCCTACTTCTTCTTATCATAGTTGCATTAGATTCTTCTTGTCATTTTGCTGATCAAAGGCTTGTATTAATAAAGATGGTCTAAGAATCTTCAGCATTGGCTTCACATCGTTTTTTAGCCCACCTACAACTGGACCAGTTCTTCTATTAGATTTCCAATTCCTCTTCCTTTTTTCTCAGCTTCTTGATTTAGTGACTATGGTTTGCAGTGTAGTCATTATTGAATCCAGCTATGTTTTGAATTGTTCATTCTTATTGAACTGTTCCTCTAACCGTTTCTAATTCTGCAGGGAATCCTCATGTCTTTATTGTTGCTGTTCTTGGGATTCGTCATGAATTCTTTACACATGTTCTTCCAACACCATAACCTTGTTATTCTTTACCATTGTTGGTAGGGAATGCTGCGAATTGTTTCGTTGGTGAATCTTTAGAGTCTCTGATACCAATTTGTTATGGACTCAGCTTTAACAACTAAGAAATGCAGAAGAAAGATAGCAGAGAGGGATGAAGAAGAATAAGAAGAGAAGAAGATAGTTTTACGGAAACTGTTTTATTGCTTACTTGTCGTCCAAGCTAGGAACTACAACAGCTTTTATACCTGATATTTCCCTCCAACTATCTACCAACAGCTAACTAACTCTCTAATACAATCCACGTGAGAATCAGTTAGAATGACTGCTCTTATTGTCATTTATTAGAATCCCCATTAATCCACGTGCTTGATCTCTTGTTTGTTCTTTTGCTGGAGCTTGTTTGCTGCTGAAACTGGAGCTGTGACAGAAACAAAGAAAGATGAACTGACATGCAAAGGCTATTAAATTCTGAGAGGTGCATGTTGAGCAGAATTGCAATAAAGAAAAAAAAATTCATGTGCAACCATTTGAGGCGAGCAAAGGATGGAGATCGAAGGTGTGGAAGCATAGGGAAGTAAACATAGATCTGGAGAGTTGTTGCTGGGTAGCACGACAAGTAGTTTCTCTTGCGGTGAACTTGGAAAAAAAAAAAACAATGGAGGACTGCTGTCCCAGATGCAACAGAGGCAAAACTGGCTCTTTTCTACAGCAAAGGGGATTCAAAAAAGATAGCAACAGCATCCAAGCAAGAGAAGTTCATGGACGAAGGACAAAACAACAAACATATCAAAGGCTGAAAAAGCGTGGATCTAGATGTTAATTGTGATAGGACAAAATGACAAAAAGCTGAAAAAGAAAAATAAAATCAAAGTGCAGCGCAAAGACCAGATATTGATGCCGAAAAGCAAGTGGTGTTAAGCTTATAAAAAAGAGTCAAGGAAGGGGGAAAAACTCTGGTTGGGATCAATAGCATAGCTGTCATTCCCCTACCCTACGCTGGAGGCAAAAAACAAAGAAAAACAGCAAAAACGCATCACGTCATTCTATCAACTGCGAGTTCAAGCAAGAAAACAGGGAGAAAATGGCAGTAAGGAAAGTAAGAAACATGAAGCTGGGCGAAAATGGTTCAAAACAACAACAATTTGGTTAAAATCGACCTGGTTATACTACTATCATACGCACATGCAGAGTTGGATGAAAAGGTTCTTGTTGAAACAAAGAAGGAGTGTCTCGTGTTGGGCTGGTGATGGGGAATGGCGGAGGTGATCTCCAGAAGCTGAAGGTGCAACATTGTTATCTAACCCTTAATTCCTTCTCG
>Ga0307509_10010334_pt1 | contig 11457 bp, 11 predicted proteins | sample 10_EM_MG_FD_202245 | JGI IMG/M metagenome (GOLD analysis project Ga0307509, IMG submission 202245) | Populus trichocarpa ectomycorrhiza microbial communities from riparian zone in the Pacific Northwest, United States - 10_EM | ecosystem: Host-associated > Plants > Roots > Unclassified | place... | reverse complement strand
CACATCTGACTATTCCTTATCAGTCTCAATCGAAATGAATTTTACAAGAGTTGAATACCGAATGTTAAATTGGTATTCTCATGTTACTGATATCACACCTCTGCATGTCTGTTTGTTTGTTAAGGAACTTGTTATGCCTCTTCCACTAATGATGTAAAGAACATCGCTGGAAAGTCAATAGAGTGCGGGGACATCAATCTATCAATGGAGCAGCAAACACTGGGCTCATGTCCAATTTATAAATTAGGATATTCTTCAACCAAACACCTGCTATTCTCTGTAATTGACTTCCATAGAGCCTCGCAAATACTAATGACTTGACCATCTAGCCTAGCCAGCAGTAATCACCTACTTATGCAAGTACCACATAATTCGACTCCTGAGCTAACTTGGACACTAGTCAATTTTTGTATGTCTTTCTGTTGTGTGTTTTGTGATGCCTAGTAAGTGTATTGATGATAAATTTGTGTTGAAGCTCTTGAACAATTTCATTGGTCCACTCCATTTTGTATTTCAAGAGGCATAGCTTGTAAGAATCTTCTAAGGCTACTAGATGTATCATGTAACCTATTGGTGTCCTGTCCTGTGGTGCAAACCCTTGCATAGGAGGGGAGATGGAGTGAGGTAATGTTTGAGATTGAGATTGTGGCCGTGATTGTTTTTTAAAGTGATTTTTGATTGGAAATGCATCAAAATAATGCCATCAAAATGATCCAAAACCATTAAAAAAAAATTAAAGCAAAAACAAAATTCAAAAGCACTTTTTAAAAGTAAAATCAAACACTCTACATGATAAATTAGTTCTCAGGTTCACTTTCTGTCATTGTCACATAAAGACTATAGGATGTGTTAATTTGTGTATAATCTATTACAGGTGTTAAATTTCTCTTAACGATAACAATGAACACTGATTGGATATGCAGGGTGTTTGTGGGTGCGACAGATTTAAAAGTGGTTCAATTGGAGATGTGATTAAAACAATAGTTAAAAAGGATGGTTACAGAGGCCTCATAAGAGGTTGGATCCCAAGGATGCTCTTCCATGCACCAGCCGCAGCAATCTCCTGGTCTACATACGAGGCCTCAAAATCTTTCTTTCAGGAACTCAATGATAATAGTAACAGTGACAATGTCACTTGAATAACCAAGGAGCGAAAGGGTATTCGCTATTCTGCTGATGCATCACAATAATGTGTACAAGTAATGAGATGCTAGCTTCCCACGAGAGATCACAAGCAAGCACGTGTACCATTTTTTCAGGCCCAGTTGCTGTCTATTTAATTGGTATTACGAGTCAAATTGATTGGTCATATAGAATTTACTGCTGAATACTTAGCTGCTCATTTAATAATCCTGTTGTCCCTGCATTTTTTCCTTAAAATTTTCAGTTTCATAATGATGCAAGATTCTTTTATTTCAACAAAAAAAAAAATTATCGTTTATCTGGATACTCAAGAGTTAGTTACCATTGCTATCTCTCTTTTTGCAGCTATTGATTTCCACTCAGTTTTCTGATCGTGGTGATTCCATTGATGATTTTGGAGCTTATTTTTTTTTACTCGGTTTTATTTTTGGGGGTCTCTTTTATGGCGTCTGGCGAATATTAAGATATCATAGGTTGACATAATGATACCACGAGTCTGGTTATGCCAGGAGCAGATGACAGTATTGGATCTACAAGAATGGTATCCGGGTAAAACTTTCCTTCGTCTCGGTCAATTTCAATGGCATCATTAGGAGATGGTTTATTTTTAACCAAGACTATCATTTTTCTATTTGGATTTGCTTTTTTTTTTTCCTTCCACATATGGACGCATGCTTCTGCGGCCTTATAATTCGTAAACCGCAGCTTTTGCACCCCTACAGCATACTGGGAGTACTGTCACTGCATTCATGTTGAATCAACCTTTACGGGGGGCCTGTAGATGACAGCAGAAGCGATTGCCCATTTAGCACATTCCGATGGTATACTCACCTGACACGGCTATCATTGGTGAAAGGACAGGGTAATGCTAAGTTTCTAACTACTTGATGGGAGAAAAGGAAAAAAGGGGCTTTGGTAGGCGCAGGAGGAGGAGGTGATCTTTTATGTAATTTCGCTTCCATGGTAGCGTCAATTTATATTCAAATGTGGACACTTTCAATTTCCTTGGCGTCATTACAAGATCCTCAAACTTTACAAGACAACCAAGAAGCCAAGAATAAATAAGAACTTCGTGACTATGATTCGAGTGTTTTTTCCTGTTCTCTACGAGTTTCACCAGTTTGATCCTCAGCCAAGGGAAGAATATATGTTGTGAGCTCACAACCTGACCAACAATCACAGTAATATCATCAAGTTTTCCACCAGCCAAACAAAGAAACTCACTGGTGGTGTTGAGGAAACAAAACTCGTCTTTGTATCAGTAATATAAGAAGTTTTAGTAGTGAGCTTCATGCCAAGAATTTTAGGGTGATAAAAATGCGTGATAAAAAGGAATAGTAATATACTTATGTACGGTTTCATACCCAGAGACACCGTCAGCAACAGCAACAACTCCCCCATTGTAGTCGTGAACAAGGAATGCATCATCCCCACCTCTCTCGACCTATCAAAAGACCAAATTTCAAAGTTCAAATAAACGTTATTAACATCCAACCAAAAGCATAAAGATGAACAAGCAATTGGCTTACCTTTTTAAGGTGCAGGTAACACTTACCAGGCTCTTTGAAGGAGCTAATTTTGAGAGCTCCCGTTCAGGCTTAACTGCCTACATTACTATTGCGTTTTTCTTTTTGCAATTTTCGATAAATTAGTGAGAAGGAAGAAACTGGGAAAAACAGCTCACCGCCGAATTGTTTTGGTTTCGGATGAAGCTGCACAACAACTCGTTTTTCTTAGGAATTGAATTCGGATTTGATAGTGATATATTTGGAACATGGATTGGGAGAGACCGAGAAATCGAAGCCCTTCCTATGGGAACCATCCCCATTTCCCGCTTCGACCCACCCTCCCTCCCTCCTCCCTCAAGTAACTATCCACAACCCACCCTTCTTGCAGAGTGAGCTCAAATCAAATGCGTGTGGTTCTAGTTAAAAGTTAAAACAAACAAAGCACTCTCTTCCAGGCAACCAAAAGTTAGATTGTATTCATTAATAATATAGTTTATCTTGAACTCTTAGATCAACAAGCACCAGTGGTCTAGTGGTAGAATAGTACCCTGCCACGGTACAGACCCGGGTTCGATTCCCGGCTGGTGCAATCATTTTTATTTTTAACTTTCTGTATTTTTGACACTTTTCTTTTTATTTTTTAAATAAATCAATCAATCTTGGCCTTGCTTTTCTAAAATTTTCTTTCTCTATCTCCATCTCCAACGATGAACGCCACTCCCTTTTCCCCACCCGATCTCCTTCAAGGTAAAATCAGTCAATCACATTCACATTCACATTCCTTTTCTTTCCTTATTCTTGGTTTATAATCTCCAATTTACTTTTCTTTTCTTTTTATCTGTTTTGTAGACAACAATTCGGAAAGCGATACCGAAACGAATCCCGATGACACGCCCGAATACTACCAGCCAATCTCAGCCGTTGATTACGATGACTCCCACTCCGATCAATCAAACTCAGATGAAGAACACCATAACAATCCCCACTTTTCTGATTACCACCAGCACCACCTTGACAACGGCCACTGTGCGCGTCAAGCAGAGGATGGAATCTCGACTCTTAACCTAAACGAAGATGTCGAGGGAAAGAGCAGCAGCAGCGAAGATGGCGATGAAGAGGAATTAGAAGAAGAGAGAGTAGGAGAGGAATCTGAGACGGCGATCTTGAGGGCGTTTAGAGAGGACGAGAGTAGAAGGAATGCGCCGTTGACGCCAGAGAATGCGACACGTGTTATGGAGGCAATGCGTGGTGTGTCGTTGGGTAGTTTTGTTCCTGACTGGGCGGGTGGGGTTGGTGGAGAGCAGTGGATTGATGAGCTTAGGAGATTGAGGCAACCACCTGGTGCTGGAAATCAACCTTCCTTTCAAAATTAGATGTCTTGCTTTCGGGATTTTGCTTTCTTTTTATTTCTTCTTTATGAAGACTATTCCTTGCGTCCTTTCTTACTCGTATCTAAAGCTCTTTTAAATTTTTAATGGAGTGTGATGTGAAGAATCTATGAACATTTGTAGTTGAATCCATCAGTCAACTGTTTTTAAATCCAATTGAACTAAATGGGGATGGGGATGGGAATGGGAATGGGATTTCCCCGTTTCAACAAGAAGCAAAACTGAAACTAGTTCAGAAATTCCATTTTGCATGCAATTCTAGAAATTCAGTGCTCTTTTTAGCATTCTGCGGTAATTCTTCCCCATTGCATTGATTGTTCAACTTTTTGCCTCATGGATCCCTATTTCCTTCCCACCAAATTACATAATTATAGGAGCACCAAGTCCACCTTGCGATGATATCTGCAAAACCTCCTCTGCAGATTCCTCTTTGCACACTCCTGCTCAATATCTCTATCTCCAACACGCCTGTAAAATATTTATCCTTGCTCCATACCTCTCTGACAGCAGCGCAAGAGAAAAACAAGACTTTTTTTAATGCTCCATCCCGTTCTAACCCGCCTGTTTTGATGGTGAGCCTATTCAAAATAGCTGACAGCACAATGAAGCTATGCCTTGGTATGTGCAAACTACCCCATGCCACCTAATACCACTCTACTCTTACTTTCCTTTTCTTTTTCTTTTATGGTAGAAAGTCAACTCTCACTTGCTTCTCCCTGATGTGATCACATAAAGATTTCACGGTAAAATCACAGGCTAACACCACAAAAAAGTCACACCATACATCCGATCTAGAAAGAGGCCAATCCACCTTCTGCTTAGGAAGAGTGACAGAGCAACACTTCTTTCGACCTAATCCACCACCTTGCTTTGGAAGAGTAACACTTTTCCATGAGACTTGCCCCTGCAGCCGAAAACCTTCTTTACCCTTAGAAATGCATAGCATCTCTGCTCTACCTCTGATGACTTTGGATGAGATGACAAAAACGGGAACCAATAGTTTTGCATACCAAGTATCTTGGAGGAAACCAACTGAATTTTCAAGCAAGAGACCTTTTGATGCCCAACGCGGAGTTAGAACAGGAAGTTTACTGATAAGGGGCTTACAATCATCATAGCTTCTTTCTAATAAGGGTGGCACCTAAATATCTCACAGGCAAATTCCCCAGATTTCACAGCCCATTAGTAAAAACCATTAAATCATCCGCAAAACAAAAGGGTGAGAGAAGAATTTTCTTGCATTTAGGGTGGCAAGGCACGCCAGCAACATTATTAAGCAGGCTTGGATAGAACCTCTCCATACAGATCACAAAGAGATAAGGTGATAATTAGTCACTTTGCCTTAACCCCTTCTTCCCTTTAAACTGTTATTTTAATGCTACTCCACGTACAAAGAAAATCCGTACATTATAATTATTTGACGCAGTCGACAAACTGAATATATAGTTTCTAGTGCGCATCGAGACAAATTAATCTCAAATCAAAACTGAAGTTGCAAATCATGGTCCTAGAAATTTTGAACTACCATACACTGGAATGAAGGTCCTGTGCACGTTGTGCTCCAGCTATTATGTTGATCAGGAACCACTTGAGGCATGCTTCTAGCTTCCTTCTCATGCACTGATATTCTCTATTTCAGCTTTCTTGTCCATTCTCTTGAAAATGCCAGCAATAACCTGGTAAAATGATTTTAATAAACTAGGTAAGATGGGAATTTTCAAGAGTGTAGATTAGAATGAGTTACCACTACATGACTCTGGTTCTGTAATTTATGAGATGGGGATAAATTTGTACCTTTCCAGGTCCCAATTCATAACTCTTCTTCAGCCCTTTGGTTAAGAGAGTCTTCACTGTTGTTTCCCATTGAACAGGAGAAGTCACCTGCAAGTTTGAATTTATAGGATCAAATTATTGTTCCCTCTGCTTTATCATGGAGAAGCAAGTTACGAGTAGTTTACTTGGCGTGCCAAGATCTTCTTAATTGTTGCAGGATCTGCATGTGGTTGTGCATCAACATTGGATATAACTGGTATTCTTGGTTGTCTGATTTCAGTGGCTGCCAATGCAGCTTCCAATCTTGAGACAGCTGGTTCCATGAAACTTGTATGAAAAGCACCGGCAACTGCCAAACGAACCTGAGAAAAGTCGGAATCATGGTTATTAACAGTGAAAAGATGATGATGACGATGACGACGATGATGAAACAAAATTACCGTCATTCGAGCTTTGAATGACTTTGCTTTGGCTTCTACTGCTTCTACTCCCTTCACACCTCCAGATACCGCATAATTACCCTACCAAAATGCATTCGATACCAAAGTCCATACATTAAGTTAATAAATACACCAAGTATGGCACTGATACTAAAAGAATCTGATTTAAAGGAACCTTACAGGACATAGGTAATTTGCAATCTGAACTCTATCAGCTTCATCAACTTCTTGATTGGCTGCATCACACAACTGTTGAACTTTGTCAGAGTCCAGTCCTATAACACTGACCATCGCACCTTTAGCAGCATCGGCAGCTTCCTGTAGGCAGTTTCATAGAAAATGTTATTACTAAAACATGTCATGAAACACTCAGTACGAGGTACATATACTATAGCCATCTCTTAGCCAGCTATGATTACCTGCATGGCTTCACCCCTTAGTTTGACCAGCTTCAGTCCATCTTCGAAGCTATAATAAGATGGAATCCAAAGAAACAGGACATGTGAATACATAAACACAATGACATATAAAAAGGCAGGAATCATATAGGCATATACTATCTGTAAGCGATTAAAACTTTTATTCTGAAAACAGTAAATGGTGCACAAACTAAAACATGAATACGAAGATGTTCTATCTGCCCCGATCTGATACACAGAACACAGCATAAGCAATGACCAGATAACCACCCAGCAGTGACAATCATCGATCAGATTTGAATATTGCTGGATTAATCTAGTTTGCATGTCACATTAAATGTTGGGCAGAGCTCACCTAAATGAGGTAGTCATCACTTAAGTTTGAATATAACTGGGTCCTTCTAATTTGCAAGTCAGATCAACTATTGGGCAGAGCTCATCCAAATGTACGACACAACAGGATTTTAACAGAAGCATCATATTGATAAGCATTGTAATCTAAAAGTGCTTGGCTCAATGCAGGATAAATTAAAATATGAATACGAAGGAGGAGGTAGCAAGCTCATAAATCAATTTGTGCAAACACATCAACACAATATTGTTTCAACTCAGTTAGAGTTATTGTTAGATGAAGTTGCTTTAGTTTGCAAATACAACAGTTGTTTTCTTGAGTTAAATGCTCACCTGAAGGCTCCAGCAAATGCGAGCGCAGTATATTCTCCCAAGCTGAGACCACATGTGACATCAACAGAGTCAATTATCTGCTGGCCTCCATCACGAGCTCGGAGCACCTCAACTGCAGCTAGACTTGTGACATAAATAGCAGGCTGCATTGATAGTTACAGATGCTCACCATTAATCACCATTTATAAATCTTAACCGATAATAACACCGCGTGCATGACAGCTAAGCATCAACATCACCAGAAATTAATGCAGCTATTTAGATAAAAGGGTGTAGATCCGTGACATAGTGTTTATCCTAGTTTCAAAAATAAGATTAACCGATCAAGCCGATTGGTGTAGTAAATCTATCACATGGGACCTAGTAATTTAAAAGAAAATGTTGACATCTTTTCACCAAAGTAGAGTCTCTTCACAACCATACATGTTGCATCGGGTGAGCTTGTCTCCTTATGGCATAAATGACTGTTGATTATTGCCAGGACAATTAAGCCCAAGGTAAAGCAGTAAACATTGCATAGCAGAAAGAGGGAGTACCTGGCTTATAACAGTCGAATCCAGCTTCTCTTTTGGACCACCGATGCAGAGTTCAAGAAGATCATACCTGCATCCAACAAATGCTTACGAAGACAATGAATATAGATTCCAGGCCGAATTTCTAAAGCTGACTGAAAGAGAAAAAAAAGGAATAATTTTTTTGAATGCTTACCCCAATATATCGTTGGCTTTTTTGTACAACTCGGAAGCAGCTGACACACTATGAGCCTCCTTTCCCATCCCAACAGCTTGTGCACCCTGAATTACTTAGAACAAACAACAACACACCACTCTAGTTAGGACTTAGGAGTAGCAATTAATTAATTAATCAACAAACTAACAATTTAGCTCTTAATCTTTAATTCCAGTCCCAATTAAACAAAAATCAATCAAGCCTTATCTAACGATTTCCTACATTAGGAATTAACCAATGCAGGTAAAATTAGAAAGGTAAAAGAAATCAATAAAAGACTGACCTGACCAGGAAACAAAAAGGCTGAGGTAGGCTTATAATCGAGAAACAAAGTATCATCAACAACAACAGTTTGAGTTTGTGATCCAACTGACAAGCTCATGAAAACCCTTGATGGGTTCCCATTTTTAAGAGCAAATCCTCGAATTCCTTTGTTAAAAGCATCAGAGGAAGTGAAAGAGAGGGTTTTGAGAGAAACGGAAGGGATAGCGAGAGAAGAAGAAGCCATGGTTGAAGAAGGAAGTGTGCGTAGGATAAGAGGGAGGTTGGTGGTGGTAGTGAAGGATACTGGCATGTGAATTTAGTGTTTGTTTGTTTGGGTTTTTTATAATGTGAAATGGTGTGGGTATTAGTAGCGGAGTTTACAAAGAGAGACGTTGGAGATGGCTTCAAAGCCAGAGTGAGCAGCCAACCAATACTGTTTGGTAATATGATATTAGTTTTTTTTAAAACAATTATTAAAATAATATTTTATTTTATTTTTTAAAATTTATTTTTGAAATTTTTATATTAAAACAATTCAAAATACAAAAAAATTATCTAAAATAAAAAAAATATTTTTTAAAAAAAATATAGTAATATCAACACAAAAACAAACACTCGCATTATATTGTGTTCTTCATTTTATTTTAGGGCACATAACTTCACTTTGTTATTGTCGTTTAAGAAAAACTAGAGAACGAGGAGTCGATGAGACTTGAGAGAGAGTTCCAAGGAAGAAGGAAGGAGAATGCTTCTCTTCACCTGGAGAGGTCTCGAACATCAGAACCAGGCCATGTCAAAAAATAAAATAAATAATAAAATTCTCAGGAATGACTTTTAAAAAAATTCTGACGGAACTATCGAACATCTAAAATGAGGCTTTTCTCATCGAGAGTAGGAAATCTCAGGAGGATTTTGGCTAAATTCCAACAAAAAACCCTCTTAACAGCATCTGTAATTTGCGATTCTGAGACTGAGACTGAGAGTCTGAGAGGGTCCGTGTAATTAATTTACCCTCTAAAATAATAATATCATGACCTACTTGAAGTCCTTGATATGATACTTATCGAATTTGAGTACCCTCAAGTTCATGGATCATTTAACACAAAATATTTTGCTTCGTTTTGCTAACAGGAGTTGAATTCCAATTTTGAAGCTCTTGTTTTCTTCATTCGGTATTTTGCTAGATTTATGCGGTGATAAAGAACTAGCTGATTTAGTTTTTCTTACTCGAGGAATAATGCAGCGACAAACCCAAAATGCCAAAAAAGAAAAGCAATATAGTGGATAAATTGCATATACCATGGCGTTTGTTGACACAAATATGAGCCATAGGGAAAATAACGGGGAGGCCAGACATTATCTCGGCGACCAGGTCTGTCTTGCCTTGATATGTTCTCCAGGGCCTGCTAGTGCTCTTATTCTTGCTCGATATAGATCAATTTTTATGTGGCCATCACTAGCCAGCTTCTGATCTTATTACAACTAATATTTACCAACTTCAGTAGACAACAATATGAAGGCTGGTTCCCCGTATATCCTCTCGTTTATGCGCGTAATTACTTTGGACTTTTTGTCTGAATTTCCACTTCTCCTTTGCTGATTTGATGTTGAACTATTTCTTTTAATTACAAAACAATTTAACCAATGGGAAGAGAATCCGCCACAAAAAAAGTCAAGGTAGGTGTATTCCTGCAAACATATAAAACAGAAATAGAACCCTTAAATCCCCCATCATTTTGAAAGTGATATACCCTAATTTTCATGTTTTTTTTCGTATAGGCCTTGCCCAGCACTGCACGGCATATAATAAATAATGCAGCTTTTCAGAAGCAAATACATTACAAGCAAAAAAGCATTGCGGCAGATGGTTATATCCATCCAACGCAGAATCTGCAAAGCCGAACTGTGTCCTTGCAGAGCATTTTACTTTACGTGGGGCATGAAATAAAGCAACAAACAAGAAAATTTGATTCAGAACAATACCTGGTCAATTCATTTGCTTCTCTTTATGTATAATCAACAGCCTGAAGTTCACTAAATCTGTCCCTTTTGCTCCTTATTACTCTTGCTTTGTTCTCTACTATTTCAAGCACCTGAAGAATGGAAGTGAAGGAATAAAAATCCATCACCTTTTAAGTGGTTCGTTGTTTGCTTAGATGACAAAGAAGTGCTTTACAGGGGCTCCTCAACTTGGGTGCAAGATCTTTTGAAGCAAATTAATTTTCCTTTTTTCTGTTTTCACGTGTTCTATGCAGCAGAATTGTGGCACTCCAAATTCAAATTACCTCTGGTCTTGAATTTAGAACTCCACTGGACATTCCAACATCGATGCACCATATGCTACAGTTGTATTTACTGCAAGAAACACACAGAATTTCAGAACTACGACCAGGAAAAAATAGCTGCCATATTATGATGCAAATCGGAACCTAGCTAAAGACAGTATAGATGAGTACCAATTTACGCCTGTAGTTTGAGGAGTATGCCCTACCACCATTGCCTTAGCTCCAAGCAATTGCAGCGTCTCTTCAAGAACGGATTGTATCTGATGAGCAAACAGTTTTTAGTTCCAAAAGCCTGAGAAGTTACTACAGTATTAAGATTGCACAGTTCAAGCTTCACTCCAATAATTGAGTAAAAATCAATGGGAAAAAAAACACGACATCAGAAAATCTCATTTTGAAAGAGGATGATTTCTTCTTGCTTCAAAGACGAAGTAATCCAACCTAAAGCAAATCAAGTTGGCAGACAAATGCATGCTCTGATAAACAGTGGTTGTAGTTTTCAGTGGCAACAAGTTCGTTTCATTTCATATTATTTTTAACTGCCTGATTCCCTCACAAGAAAGAGATAGAAATACACACCATCAAAGGATACATACCCGGTTAATCTGATAGCCCTCCAAACCTAGCATGTCTCTTGAGTATAAGCGGTTCCAAACAACAGAATCAAAACCCTTTGTGGCTATAAACGGGAAATTAGGACTAGTATCATCCTCACTTAAACCTCTCATCCAGTGAGATACTTCATAGTTCATCCTTTCAACGCCATATGCAACTGCAGAAGTACCAATACTCTTATCAGGCATTTCAAACAAGAAAAGATAAAA
>Ga0307509_10010333_pt1 | contig 11459 bp, 2 predicted proteins | sample 10_EM_MG_FD_202245 | JGI IMG/M metagenome (GOLD analysis project Ga0307509, IMG submission 202245) | Populus trichocarpa ectomycorrhiza microbial communities from riparian zone in the Pacific Northwest, United States - 10_EM | ecosystem: Host-associated > Plants > Roots > Unclassified | place... | reverse complement strand
TCGTCCAGCACTGCGGACAAGCGAGCCTTCGCATCGGCCAACGGAATCGTATCCATGACCAGAATTGTAGTCATCCCGGCCCGCGCCCGCCAGGATGGAGTGGCCCAGTTGGCTAAGAAAAGCTATACAGGATCAAGACGGCCCGGCTACGCCGGGCCGCGCGCACGCGCTACAGCCTCCGGCCCCGCGCGCACGCCCACCGAACCGAACCTCCACGAACGCCGCCCCATCTACCGCGACGCAGGCCGCAACGATCGGTCAGCTAGGCGGCACCGACAGTGGTACCTGCGATCGACGCCCCGCCGGCTACGCGAAGAGCCATCGGACATCACCCGCCGACGAGGGTTCCGCCAATCCATTGATACATTTGCAAGTATTCCAAGTAGTTGACAGCGACCGTGACAGCAACCCGGGTGCACACCCAAGCCCAACAGCGCACTCCGAAGGGCACGTTGCGCATCGCGACTCCAGCCACACTCGAACTAATTCGATGGATCTCTATTGCGATTCGCTCAGTCTCTTCGTGAGAAGATTGGCCGCAAGCGCTGATCCAAGTAGGCCCTCCGGCACGGCCCCGTCCAGCTCCGATTCGTCATGCACAACAGCCGCATTCACAATGACGCTCGGGTCGTCGTCGGCACGAGTAACTAGCATTGGCGGACCCAGCGATGGCCGCCGCGCAAAAACAGGCACGGGCCACTCCGCACGCGTCCAGCCCGGTGACCGGCCAATGATCGGCCACAATTCTCGCCGAATATCGAGGTGTCCGAACAGCCGAACCATGACGGCATCTCCAGCCTGGAGCTGGCGAAGCTCCTCGATCTCTGGGACGCGGTCGCGCTTCGGACCGAAGAAGTACCCCAGCAGCACACCTGTGCGTCGAGGCTGCATCCGGGCGATTACCCCCACACCGTACCCCTCGTCTTGGAGAGGTACGGCAAACCAATCGCCTTCGACGTAGTTAACTGGCATCAACCCTGCCCATCCAAGAATTTCTTCGCAGCGTCCATGTATGAACTACGCCGGGGATTAAGCGGCGAGATCGGGCGAATCTTATTGTAACCGCCGTTCACCGCTTGGGCCTGCGGATTGGCGTCGTACACCATTTGCTCCAAACCTCGCTGTTCCGCATAGTTGTCTGTCTGATGTTCGACGTTGAATTCGAACTGGCCCAGCTCTGGATCGTTGGCGTGCTGGGCTTGACGGTTCTCAAGATTCTTAGTTCGACCGGTCCGAACAACATTGCCCTCAGCGTCCTTAAGCGAATAGACGCCGCCACCGCAGTTGTGGACGAGGACTGGTGTGGTGCCAGCTATCACATAGTACGTGTGGATGTCGTTGACCGTGAGGTCGTCCATCCACTTCAGGCCGGTCCAGATCTTCACCGCGGTGACGGTCTGAGTGGTCTCGCCGTCGGGGCTGCGGAGCTTGTCGCCGGCCTTCAGGTCCTTGGCGTCGGTCCAGTCGCCCTTGGTGGCGTTCCAGAACGGGTGGTTCTGGGTGGTGTGCAGGACGCTCGTCTTGCCTGTCTTGCCGTTCTTTATGGTGACGTCGGCCAGGTCGGTGTCGTCGTGGTGGTGCAGGACGCTGACCGGCTTCGCCACGGTGGTGCCGGTGGCCGGGTCGGTGGAGAGGACCTTGTCGCCCAGCTTCACCTCGCCGATCGGCTCGGTTTCGCCGTTGGCCATCACCACGCGGGTGGCCGGGTCGAAGCTGTGACACGGTGTCCTGCCGCCGAGGGCGCCGCCGGTGACCGCGCCGACCAAGGCGCCGTGGACGCTCGCCTGGAAGGTCTCCTTCAGGTTGACGCGGCCGGTGCTCAGCAGCTGGGAGCTGGCATCCTGCAAACCACCACCGACGCCGCCCTCGACGCCGCCGGAGAACGCGCCGGACACCGTCCTGCCCAGAATGCCGGCGCCGAGCCTCCCGGCCGCGAGCCCGACCGCCCTGCTCCCGATCATGGCGGCGATCTTGCCGGTGCCGCCGCCGATCACTGCCGTTGCCGCGCCCATCGCTGCCGAGAGGCCGAGGTCCTTGAGGTTGTGGATGTTGCCGAGCGCGGCGTCCTTGGCCACGTTGATCGCGACGCCGACCAGAGCCCCGCCGACCGGGCCCAGCAACACCGTGGCGGCCACGGTGAGCACCACCGCGCTGATCTCGATCAGCGTCTTGTGCTTCTTGGCCCACTTGACGGTGGCCTTCCCGGCGTCGTGGACCACCTTCGAGACCTTTTGCACCGCCCGCATCGTGCGGTGGTACAGGGCTTTGCCCTTGCGTTCGTAGTCCTGGTGCGCCCGATTCGCCCTGATGGCGTGCTCGCGCCATTTTCTCGTCGCCTTCGCCCGGCCCTTGTTGGCCCATCTCGCCAGGCCCTTGGCGCCGTACTTCGTGGCCTTCTTCGCGACATAGCCCAGCCCGGCCGACAGGCCGGCGTAGCCGTAGGAAACCGCCGTGTGATAGGCGTACGAGGCGTAGCTGTACGCCGTCGAAACCGCTTGGGAGACATACGACGTCGCCGTGCTCACCGCGCTCGACACCGCATTCGTGACCTTGCTCCACCAGCTGTGGCCGGTCGGGTCGGTGCCGGTGAGCGGGTTGGCGTTGGCGTAGGCGTACTGGTTCGCGCTGACCGAGTCGGGGACCGGGCTGTTCGCGACCGTGTCGCGGGAGTCGAACTGGCCCGTGCCCGGGTTGTACCAGCGAGCCGCCATGTCGACCCGCTTGGTCAGGCTGTCGGTCCACTCCGACTGGTAACCCAGATTGCCCAACATCCCCGCCGAGGTCTTCACACTCCCGAGCGGGTCGTACACCGTCGAGCCCGACAGGGACGTACCGGTATCGGTGAACTGGCCGACCACATCATCGTGCAGATCGGTCCACACCTCACGGTTGTTGCCACCCGACGACGCGCCCACCACGGCGTTGTCCGGATCACGGACGTACGTGGAGCCCGAGTCGGCCGCCAGATCATTGCCGGTACCGGTGTAGGAGAACCCGGACTGCAACGCCCGGCCCAGCGCGTCGTACGTGTAGCTCGACGTGCCGCCGCCCGAGGTCTGACCGGCCACCTGGTCGAACGCGTCCGAGACCGTGGTCTCGGTGGCGGTGCCCTTGGCGGTCGCCGTCAGCGTTCCCCGCGAGCTGTAGGTGTAACCCGTGCCGGTCGAGTCACCCACCAGCCGGTTGCGCTGGTCATAGGTGTACGTCGTGGACCCGTTCCCGGTCCGGTTGCCCGACGCGTCATACGTGTACGCCGTCGTGGTGATCCCGTCCGACCACGAATTCAACCGGTCGGCCAGGTCGTACGTGTACGTGTTGGCCGTGGTCGTACCGCCGAAGTTGGTCGTGGTCTTCGACGTCTCGTTGCTGTTGCCGTCCCACCCGTAGGCGATCTTCGCGATCGACGTCCCCGACGTCGTCTTCAACTCATCGCCGGTAACCCGCTTCATCCCGTCGTAGGTGTACGAGCGGACGTTGCCGGTGCCACCGTAGGTGATCGCCGAGACCGCCGAGTCGACGTCGTACGCGTAGGTCTGGTTGGTCCCGGCCGTCGGGTTTGCCAGCGTCGCGAGCCGGTCCGCGCCGTCATACGTGTACGAAGTCGTCCCCGCCGAATCGATGCGGGACTTCATCAGCCCGTCCCGCGTCCAGGTGAACGAGGTCGTACCGGACGGACCGCCGACCCAGGTCGGGAGGCTGCGGTCGTCGTAGGTGATCTGGTTGGTGCCACCCGGCGCGGAGAACGAGGTCATCCGCCCGGCCAGGTCATACCCGAAGGTGCGCGTCGGCGTGCTCGCCGCCGCGCCGGCGCCGGCCTGCGAGGTCAGATCACCCATGCTGTCGTACGCGTAGGTCTGGCTCACCCCACCAGGCGCGGCCAGCCCCGCCACCTGCCCAGCGGCGTCATACGTCCTGGTCCAGGTGCGATCGGACGCAGCCGAATACGAGTTGGTGACCGGCTCGATCGTCGACTCGACCGCGTTGAACGAGTTGTAGGTGCTCCAGAACGCGTTACCGCGCCCGTCGGTGAACCGGGTCCGGTTGCCGTTCAGGTCATACCCGAACGAGGTCAGGATCGACGTGCTCGAGGTGGTCGGCTGCTTCTCCGAGAGCACCAGCCCGGTCGGATCGTACGTGAACGTGGTGGCCGTGTCCCGCCCGTCGTAACTGGTCAGCACATTGCCGGCCGCATCGAACGTCCGCGACGACTTGGTCAGCTGAGTGCCGGCCGCGTTGTACGACGCCGTGCTGTAAACCCGCGACAGCATGTCGTACGCCGTGTTCTGGTACGCGCCGGAGGGCCGAGTGACCCGGGCCGGCCGGCCCAGACCGTCGTAGGTCGTCGTGGTCGTCTGCCCGGCGCCGTCGACCGAGGTGACCGGCTCCCCCGCCGCGTCGTAGGTGTAGCTCTGGGTCACCCCGTTCGGGGAGGCCTGCGACCGGAGCCGCCCAGCCGTGTCGTAGCTGTAGGTGGTGGTCAGCGCGTCGCCGGGCGACCGCAGGATCTGCGTCGCGGTGGCCTTCCGGCCGAGGTAGTCGTACGTCATCTGCGCCGTCGCCCCGGTCGGCCCGGTCACCGACGTCGGGTTGCCGTCCGGATCGAACGCCGTCGTGGTCACGCCGTCGTTCGGCGCGACCGTCTTCGCCAGCCGACCCAACTGGTCGTACGTGAAGTGGGTCGTGTTACCCAACGCGTCGGTGCTCGAGGTGGTCTGCCCGAGCGTGTCGTAGACGACCGAGCTGACCGGATTGATCGTCGTCCCGTCCGGCTTGGTGTACGCGGGCCCGTGCGTCTCGTAGACCCGCCCCGCCCGGTCGTACACGTTGGTCGTCTGGTTGCCGTTCGCGTCGACCGACTCGGTCGCGTCGCCGAAGGTGTCATAGCCGGTGTAACTGACCGGCCGCGCCACCACCGCGCCGTTCACGGTCTCGGCGGTCACCGCCGCGCCGGTGCTGACCGTCGGCCGTTCCTCCTCGTCGTACGACACGTCGGTCGCGTTGCCGCGCGGGTCGGTCGTGCGCAACGCCAGACCGCCCTCGTCCAGCTTGCTGGAAGTCCGGGTGACCGTGTCCCCGGCCGCCGGCGTGGCGCCGCTGTAGACCGCGGCGACCTGCGCGTCGGTCATCGCCCGCTGGTAGACCTGCACATCGGCGATGTTCCCGGGCCAGGCGTCGGATCGGTGACCGATCCACTGCCCGTCGCCGATCAGCAACGGCCCGCTGGTATTTACCGACGTCGTAGCCAGACTTCCCTGGTTGGCGCCGTTGACGTACAGCGTCGCCTTGGTCCCGTCGTACACGCCGACCAGATGCGTCCAGGTGTTCAACTGCGCCGCGACCGTCGAGTTCACGATGACCTGAGTGTTGGCTCCGCCCTGGGTGACGAACATCCGCCACTTGTTGGTCGGGGTGCCGCTGGAGCCGAGCATGAACGCGCTCTGCACGTCACCGTCCTGCGACACCGCCGCCCGGTTCTCCGAACTGGAGGTCAGATAAACCCACGCCGACACCGTGTACGGGCGGCCGGTGTCCAGCACCGGCCCATCCATGGCGATCCGGGAATCGTCGTAACCGGTGAACGAGGCACTACCGGTCTGGCCCGCGGGCGCCGCGGTCGACCAGCTGACATTGGCCGCCGTGCCCGGGCTGTTGCCGGCGCTGTCCGCCGCCGTCGTGCCCGAGCTCTCGCCGAGTTTCCACCGGCCCACCGGCGTGGTCGCCGGGTCACCGTTGTAGGCGATCTGCGCGCGCGGGCGGCCCTCGGCGTCGTACTGATGGTCGGTCACCGACAACGCACTACCGGTCCCGACCGACTGAATGGTGCTGACCACACTGTCGTCCGGGGAGTACACATTCGTGGTCACCCGGTTCAGACCGCTCGGGTCCAGGGTGGCGCCGGTCTGCCGGCTGGCCGCGTCGTACCTGAACGTGCTGGTCGTGGCGCCGTTGCTGGTGACCCGGGTGGTCAGGTTCCCGGCCGCGTCGTAACTGTTGGTCTCCTGGACGAACGTCGTGGCGCCGTCCGCGGGCGTGCCGTCGTCCTTGGGCGGCAGGCTGCTCCGGATGACCTGCGCGGTCAGCCCGTCGTCGGTGTACTTGTACGACGTCGTCCAGCCCTGCGCGTCGGTGGTGCTGGCGAGCCGGCCGTTCGGGTCGTACTTGTGGGTCTCGGTGACCAGGTTGACCGGGCTGCTCGGGTTGTTCGGGTCCCCGGTCCAGCCCTGCATCGTCTCGGTCAGCACGTTGCCCTCGGCGTCGACCTCGAACGCGGTCACCCCGCCGTCCGAGTCGGTCTCCGTGACCACCTGCCCGTACGCGTTGTAGGTGAAGCTCGTGGTCTTGCCGACCGCATCGGTCTGCGACTGCTTCTGCCCGGACGCGTTGTACGCGACCGTCTCGGTCCGCGCCACGTCCCCGCCGGTCGCGTCCGATGTGGTCTGCGACGTCATGTTCCCGTCGGCGTCATAGACATCGGTGGTGACCGCCGTGTGCACCGCGCCGGTGACCCGGTTCGTGACCGCCGGGTCGGTCTCGGTCAGCACCAGGTCCTGCGCGTCGTAGGTGTACGTGCTGGTGCGGCCGCTCGGGAACGTCGAGGTCGTCGTCGTCTCGGAAATCTTGCGGCCCAGCTTGTCGTACGTGTAGGTGGTCACCTCACCGGCCGGCGACACCGTTCTGGCGACGTCACCGTTCGCGTTGTAGCTGATCTGCTGCTTGCCACCGGCCGCGTTGATCACCTGATACGGCAGGCCGGGCGGCGCGAAGCCCGAGTCGGCCGCCGCGACCGTGCTGCCGTCGCTGAAGCTGGTCGCGGTCACCCGGCCCAGCGGGTCCGTGGTGGTGAGCGGGTTGCCCTTCGCGTCGTACGCGAAGCTGGTCTTGTAGGTGTTGTCGGTGCTGTTCGCCGAGCGGCCGTCCCGGCTGGTGGTCATCAGGTCGTTGCGCGGGTCCACCGCGCTGGCCGAGTTCAGGTAGTACTCGTAATACGAGGTCGAACAGTGGTTCGCGGACTGGTCCTGGCAGGTGACCCGGGAGATCGTGTTGCCCCGGGCGTCCTGGCTCGCCTGCGTCCACACCCCGGTCGGGTCGAAGACCAGGTTGGAGAAACCGCCGACGTCGTACCCGTACCGGGTGGTGTTGCCCAGCGCGTCGGTCTCCGCGATCTGCCGGTTGTTGACCAGGTCATAGCTGTACGACAGGGTGTTGTGGCCCGGATCGGTGACCGTGACCGTCTTGACCGGCATCACGATCGGCGTGATCGTGTTGTTGACGGTGGTCAGCGCGACCGCCACCGCCTGCTTACTCGCCTGCCACTGCGCGTCGACCTGTGCGGCGGTCAGCTCGGTGCCGTAGAACGCCGCCTCGGCGAGTTTGCCCGAGTAGTAGTTGGTGGTGTTGGCGGTCAGCCCGGACCAGCCCGTGCCGGTGAGGCCGGCGCCGAGGTAGGCGTGCGGCTGGCCGCCGGGGGTCAGGGCCACGGTGCCGGCCGCCGAACTGGTCGCGACGTCGTCGACGTACAGGGTCTGGTTGATGCCGGAGGTGGTCAGGACGGCCTGGTGCCATTTGCCGTCGTTAACCGCCGTGGTGGAGACCAGCGACATGGTCCACGCCTGCTCAGGGCCTCCGTTGCAGTTCCACAGGATCAGCTGCGTGCCGTCGGTGGTCGAGGCGCCCGGATCGGCCAGGCACCTGCCCGAGTTCGGGTTACGCAAACCCCCGTTGAAGGGCTGCCATACCTGGGCCACCGAACTGTTGCAGGTGTACAGCTGGATCGCGGTGCCGTTGGTGGTCCCGGAGCCGGTCACGTCCAGGCACTTGCCGAAGATCCGGACGCTGCCGTCGGAGTACATCTGCCAGGTCTGCGCCTTGCCGTTGTTGCATCCCCAAATATCGATCTTCGTGTTGTCCGCCGTGCCGGAGAACGAGTCATCCACGCACTTACCGCCGACACCCAGCCGCAACGGCCCGGTCGGCGTGGTCGACGGCGACAGGCCGCGCAACTTCCCATCGGCCGAGATCCACAACGAGGGCAGGCCGGGCGCGGTCGTCGAGCCGAGGGCACCGCCCTGGACACCGTAGAGAACCTTGCCCGTGTCGGTCGTGTTGAACCAGACACCCACCGAACTCGCACCAGCCGGGGCAACCGAACCGGGCAGCGACACGTTGGAGCCGCTGCCGTCGAACTGAACCGCGGTGTTGTCCGCGAACGGCCCAGACATCCCGAGCGTGGCCGCACTGTACGAGGCGGTATCGCCGGCGACCTCGTTGACCGCGTCGGTCACATCCGCGTCGGTCTCGCCCAGCCGCCAGTAATCGGTCGGTTTGGCGCCGAGCACCGAGGCGGCGTAGACGCTACTGTTGCCGGCGATGGTCGGCTTACCCATCGTCCAGGTGCCGCCGTTCTCGTCGACCACACTCGACACCTGCCCGGTGACCTGGTCCACGGCGACCTGCGCGGTGACGCCACCGCCCGGCCGGGTGATCTTCGAGAGGATCGAGCTGGGGTTCTTGGCGACCCAATACAGGTTCTGCACAACCGACGCGGTCAACGCACTGTTGTAGAACGCGACATCCGAGATCGACCCGGCGAAGAAGTATGGCTTCGGAGAGCTGTTGGTGTTCGCGTGGTTCGGCCACTGGTAGCCGACATATCCCGCGCCGACCGTCTCGAACGCCGAGCCGTTCGTGGCGTACATCGCGATCGTCCCGGACAGGCTGGCCTGCGCCGCACCGTCCACGTACATCGTCTGGGTATTGCCCGCACCGGACAGCACGACATGGTGCCAGACGTTGTCGGTCACCACCGCGGTCGACCTGATCGGCGTCGCAGCGCCCTGCCAGAACTCACCGCGCAGATATCCGTTCGCGTCCACGTAGAGAGCCGGGGTGAAGTTGCCGGCCGTGGCGCCCATCGCGACCGAACAACACACCGTTGGGCGTGCTGGTCCTGAACCACATGCTGATCGACTGGTACGAACCGTCCGCGACCAGCTTGCCCGGCACCGCCAGATACGAGGTACTGCCGTCGAAAGTGGCCACGGTCGCGGCGGAGTAAGGCAGCCCACCGTAGTTGCCGAGGACCACATTCTGGTAGCTGCCCGCGTCCATGCCGCTGTTCGTCAGCACCCTGCTGTTCGCCTGCGACCCGGACGTCTCGTTCAACGGCCAATACGAATACGGGTTGGAGTTCAGCGTCGCGTTCGCGTACTGATTGCTCGGGTTGTCCCACGCGTACGTGGTGCACGCCGTCGTGGTCCCGGGTGGGCAGACCGTGCTCAGCCGATCGTCGCTCAAGTAGCTGTATGTCCACATGCGAGACATTGCCCAGCGCGGTCGGCGACCAGGGGACCGCCGAGGTCCAGGCGAACGTCAGCTTGCGCCCCGACGCATTGGTCACCGTCGAGGTCAGACCGGTCCCGCTGTCGTACGCAAACGACAACGCCCGCCCGTTCGCGTCGATGATCTGCGTGACCCGGAAGACGCCACCGCCGCCCGCGCGGCCGAAGACGTACTGCGTGGCGTCCTTGTCGGTCAGCGTGTAGCCGGTGACCGTGCTGCCAGAGGTCTGCGCGGTCAGCGTCGCGTACCGGCCCGACGGCGGGGTGAACGTGCCGTCGCTGTTGCGGCCGAAGGCCACCTCGGAGCCGTTCGGGTAGGTGATCACCACGGTCTGCACCGCGCCGGCCGCGTCCAGCTCCTGCGTCGCCCGGACGTCCAGGATGCTCGACCAGCCCTGCCCGAACGCCGCGGACCGCCGCGTGTCCAGACTGTTGTAGCTCCGCGAGATCTCCAGCTCCGGACCCACCCCGGCAACACTCGCGTCCGATGCCGAGGTCGTGTAGTTGCCGTTGTTCGGGTCGAAACCGGCGCCCGGGTTCTGCGTCAGATCCGAGGTCAACCGCGGCTGCGGCACCGGCGTGCTGAACGCATACGCCACCGTCGCCGGAGCCGTGCTGGTGTGATCGCCGACCGCCACCGTGTACAGGTAAGTGGTGTTCCAGGCCAGCTTCGCGGCCGGCACCTGCCAGCCCGCCGTGGTGATCGTGCCCGAACTGGCCACCACCGTCGTGCCCGCACTGTTGTAGACCGTGTACGCGTAGGTCAGCCCGGTGTTCGGCGAGTTGTCCGGGTCGTGCGCCCGGGTCACCAACTGCGGCGTCAGCGTGTCGACCGTCGCGTTGTTACCCGGGTACCGGGTGTCCACCTGCGGCGCCACATTCGCCGTCGCCGTGGTCAGCACCACCGCCGACGCCTCCGCGGCGAACACCTTGTACGCGGCCGTGTCGGTGTCCGAGGTGGCCAGCGCCACCCCGAAACTCGCGGTGTCCACGGTCCCGTCGTTGAAGGCCGCCGCGTTCAGCGGCACGGTGACATCCGTCCCCGCGGCATTGGGGGTGCAGGCCCCGGTCGGGCTCGACACGGTCAGCGACCCGATCGGGCTGGCCGGAAGAGCCGGGCCGGGATAGCTCGACGTGGACAGCGCCGCCGCCGAGGTGCTCGCGGTCCGCGGATAGACCGAGAACGACCGATCAGCCCCGCACTTCGCGTACGCCAAATGCAGCTTGAGCGACGCCGAGGTGACCATCTGGCCCTTGACTTGCGCGGCGAGGCTGCCGAAGTTCAAGAACGAGCGGGCCTTCGTCCTGCCGTCAGCAGTACCGATCGCCAGATCGTCGCCGGCCTGCTGCGCCGGGCCGGTCGCGGGATCGTTGTCGACCACAGCGCTGCGGGCGCCGGCCGTGGTCAACCCGCCGCCGACCGTGACCGGGTACCGGCGGGCCGGATCGTTGAGCCAGGCGAGATCGGCGGCCACCTTCAGCGCGGACACACCGCCAAGCGTGGTCAGCGACAGCGTGACTCCAGACGAACGGACCGACGCCGCATCGGACATCGACCAGGCCGGGAACCACGCCTGCGCCTTGCCCGCCTTGTCGACCAACTCCACCGAACCACCGGCGCCGAGCCGCGCGGACAGCCCGGTCAGCCGCAGCGGGAACACCCACTCGTTCAACGCCGGCGGCACGGCAAGCACCAGACTCTGCTCGATCCCGCCCGCGGTCGCCCGCAGCCGCAGGTCAGCACCCGGCAGAACGCCGCCGTAGGTCGCGGTCGAACCGGCGACCACCGCCGGCGCCGAGGATGCGCCGGCCAGATCGAAGCCGGCCGAGCCGCCGGACGGCAGCGTCACCGATGCCAGGGGACCAGCGGCCGTCGCGCCGGCCGAGCCGGCCGAGCCGGCCGAGCCGGTCGGGGTCGGGGTCGGGTCCGGGCTCGGCGTCGCGCTCGCGGTGGGGATCGGCGTCTCCGCAGCCGCCTGCCCGGCCAGCGACACCTTCAGGCCGCTCGCCTTGACCGTCCAGCCCGAGCCGTCCTTGACCAGGGTCGGGTCGATCTTCTGCCAAGCGCCGCCGGACGTCCGGTAGTTGGTGACGCCCGGCGTGTAGATCCGGGTCGTGGTG